>ENA-OUQH01000592-OUQH01000592.1-human-gut-metagenome-genome-assembly--contig:-NODE-592-length-26383-cov-15.442685_pt1 | contig 26383 bp, 23 predicted proteins | sample MGYA00237948_ERZ548828 | MGnify/ENA primary metagenome ERZ548828 (study PRJEB26490, sample SAMN05194711) | human gut metagenome | biome: terrestrial biome; feature: human-associated habitat; material...
TTCCATATTTTTATGCGCCGCACCAGCACTCCTCACTCCTAACTGGCGAGCAAAGTTTTCATCCACAATCAGTGGACGAGCCGCCCCAAGGGGTTAACCCTGAACCCATACAAACAACCAACAACGATCGATCAATAAAGTGAGGTACCCACTATGAATACAAGATTTGGCGAATTTGGCGGACAGTACATTCCGGAAGTCCTGATGAATGAAGTCCAGAGAGTACAGAAAGCATTCGAAGAATGCAAGAATGATAAAAGCTTCCAGGATGAGCTGCATGATCTCTATGTGAACTACACCGGTCGTCCGTCGATGCTCTATGAAGCATTGAACATGGAAAAGGACCTGGGCGGACCGCGCATTTTCCTGAAGCGTGAAGATCTGAATCACACGGGCGCACACAAGATCAATAACTGCATCGGGCAGGCGCTCCTGGCCAAGCGCATGGGCAAGACACGCATCATCGCAGAAACAGGCGCGGGACAGCACGGCGTGGCAGCAGCCACCATTGCGGCGCTTTTCGGTATGGAGTGCGAGGTCTTCATGGGAGAGATCGACACCGAAAGACAGGCTCTGAACGTCTATCGCATGAAGCTCCTAGGGGCGAAGGTACATGTCGTCAAGACCGGCTCCCGCGTACTGAAGGATGCCGTGAATGCAGCGATGCAGGAATGGAGCCGCCGCTGTGATGATACGCACTACGTCATCGGCTCGACCACGGGGCCGGCTCCGTTTCCGGAAATGGTCCGTTATTTCCAGAGCTGTATCGGTCGTGAAGCGAGAGCGCAGGTCTTGGAGCGTACCGGCCGCCTTCCGTCCAAGGTCTATGCCTGTGTCGGCGGCGGCAGCAATGCAGCCGGCACCTTCTATCCCTTCGTGCAGGACAAGGATGTGGAGCTCATCGGCTGTGAAGCAGGCGGCAAGGGCATCGATACCCCCTACCATGCAGCGACTGTGAATCGGGGCCGCATCGGTGTCTTCCATGGCATGAAGTCCCTCTTCTGTCAGGATGATGACGGAAATATCACCGAAGTCTATTCCATTTCCGCCGGTCTTGACTACCCGGGAGTCAGCCCTGAGCATGCGTACCTGAATTCCATCGGCCGCGCTCGCTATGTGGCTGTCACGGATGAAGAAGCCGTTGAGGCCTTCGAATACCTTGCCAAAACGGAAGGCATCATCTGCGCTATCGAGTCCGCTCACGCCGTCGCCGGCATGATGAAGGAGATCCGGATGATGGATAAAAATGACATCGTCGTCATCACCCTTTCCGGCCGCGGAGACAAGGACGTCGCCGCCATCGCCAGATACCGCGGAGAGGATATCCATGATTGAGGGGATTGAGGGCTGGTGGCTAGTGACTGGTGACTGGTAGCTAGTGACTAGTGACTGGTGACTAGTGACTAGTGACTGGTGACTGGTGACTAGAGACTAGAAGACTAGAAGACTGGGAGACATCAGTCTCTTGCGTCGTCATTTCGAGCGAAGCGAGAAATCTTTTCCGTTCGCGGTCAAATGGACGATGATAGGGAAACCTGATATCCGCAGACTTTCGGGCATCGCCCCATATATACTCGCGGCGAAGCCGCCACCACCATTCCTCATTCCTCATTCCTCATTCCTCATTCCTCATTCCTCATTCCTCATTCGCGCAAAGCTTTCATTCACGATCAAGGGACGGTACGTCCACCGGCTATCCCTGAACCTATACATACAGCAAAAGGAGTCTATCTATGAGCCATACAAGTGAAGCATTCAAGAAGGGGAAGGCGATGATCGCTTTCCTGACGGCAGGTGTCCCGTCGATGGAAGATACCGTGAAATATGTACTTGATCTGGAAAAAGCAGGCGTGGACCTGATCGAGATCGGCGTGCCCTTCTCCGATCCTATCGCCGATGGGCCGGTCATCATGGAAGCGGATGTGAAGGCGCTGGAGAACCATATCCACCTGCCGCAGGTCATGGAGCTGGTGAAGACGCTCCGCACGAAGACACAGATCCCGATCGTGCTCCTCACCTATTACAATCCGGTCTTCAATTATCCATCGGCTCGTTTCTTTGAGGAAGCGAAGGAGATCGGCATCGACGGCGTCATCATCCCGGATCTTCCTTTTGAAGAGCAGGGAGAGATCCGACCGCTCGCGGATGCGAATGGCGTCGATATCATCCAGATGGTCGCTCCGACCTCGGAAGAGCGTATCCGTGAGAGCCTGCGGCATGCGACCGGCTTTGTATATGTCGTTTCCTCCATGGGTGTCACCGGCATGCGCGGCCATATCCGGACTGACCTGCGTGAGATCATCCGCATCGCGCGTGAAACGACGGATACCCCGCTGGCTATCGGCTTCGGCATCCACACTCCGGAGCAGGCCGGAAGGATGGCCAAGCTGGCTGACGGTGTCATCACCGGCAGTGGCGTCGTGGATATCATCAATAAGAATGGCAGCGATGCCTCCGAGAAGCTCACCGCATATATCCGTGGACTGAAGGCAGGCATGGCGCAGTAAGAGTATAAGATTGAAAGTAAGGATGAGTGACTGGTGACTAGTGACTGGTGACTAGGAATTAGTAGCTAGGGATTAGTAGCTAGGGATTAGGTTTGCGATACGAGAAAGTCGCTAATTTCAAACTTCTGTGGCGCTTCCATATTTTTATGCGCTGCACCACCATTTCTCATTTCTCATTCAATCGAAGCTTTCAAACATAATCCGCCTCAAAGAAAAACGATAGAGATTTTCTCTATCGTTTTTTCTTTGGAGAGAATCTGATACAATAGAGAAAAAGGAGGGATGAGAATGGATAACACAAGACGCAGAGCCTATATCAAAGAAAAGCTGCAGCAGGCAGATCACCGGCTGCGCGGGATGGATCTTGCGAAAGAGTGCGGCGTGAGCCGGCAGGTCATCGTAGGGGACATGGCGCTCCTTCGCGCCAGAGGGATGGATATCATCTCTACGCCGCGTGGGTATTATCTGAAAAAAGAGAAAAAAGCCTGCCTTCGCATACTCGTCTGCCGTCACGACCGGGAGGGGACAGGAAAGGAGCTCACTGCCATCGTAAGAGCAGGCGGCATCATCCATGACGTGCGGGTGGAACATGAGATCTACGGCGAATTGCACGGACAGCTGGAGATCAAGAGTGAAGAGGATGCCGTTTCCTTTGTGCGCGCGATGCAGGACAGCGGATCTCCCCTTCTCTCGGATATCAGCGGCGGTATCCATACCCATCTCGTCGAGACAAAGACGGAAGAAGAGATGGCGCAGGTGATACATGCGCTAAGGGAGATCGGCGTGCTGTATGAGTGACTAGTGACTAGTGACTAGTGACTGGTGACTGGTGGCTGGTGACTGATGCTTAGTGACGGTGACAGAGAGTAGGGAGTTTTGACGATGCAGGAATTTATCATACAAAAGGAAGAAGCAGGGCAGACGGTGATGAAGTACCTGGCGCGGCTCTTGCCGGAGGCGTCCATGGGGCTTCTTCGTAAGAGCATGCGCAAGAAGAATATCGTCCTCAACGGAAAGAAGATCGAAGGAAGAGAAAAGATCGCCGCAGGTGACAGCGTGAAGGTCTGGTTCTCCGATGAGACGATCGAAAAATTTCGAGGAAAGAAAGAAGAATCGCCAAAGCGTGACTACCCTGACTTTGAAGCATGGGTCCTGTATGAAGATGAAAACATCGTCATCCTCAATAAACCGGCAGGCCTTCTCTCGCAGGGGGATACTTCCGGCGCTCCGTCCCTGAATGAAGCCCTTCTTGCCGCGCGGGAGAGCGGAGGCAGCGTCAAGCCCTCCATCTGTCACCGGCTGGACAGGAATACCAGCGGCCTCGTTGTGGCAGGCAAGACCGTGCGCGGACTGCAGGAAATGAATGCGCTCATCAAGGCGCGCGCTCTCACGAAGGTGTATCAGGCGCTCGTTTACGGGAAGACGCCGCCTTCGGGGATCTTGAAAGGGTACCTCGTCAAGGATCACGAAAGAAATCAGGTGCGCTATACCCCGTGCGCGGAGCCGGGCGCGCTTCCCATCGAGACGCACTATGAGACGCTTGCAACGACAACGGCCCATGGCTGTACCTTTTCCCTTGTCCGTGTCAGGCTCGTGACAGGACGCTCGCACCAGATCCGCCTGCATTTTTCCTCCATCGGTCATCCGCTTTTGGGCGATCGGAAATATGGCAGCCGCGCGAGCCTTGCCGCATCAGAGGCGCTCCACATCCGCCGCCAGCTTCTTCACGCGGCCTCGCTCACCTTTCCTGTGCTTACGGATGATTTCGCCTATCTGTCCGGCAAGACATTCACCGCGCCTTTGCCGGCCGATTTCGCCTCTGTCTGTCATTTGGGGCGGCATGGGTTGACAGGTGAGAAATGCGGAAAACGGAACGGCGAGGGTTAGCCCGTGGGGCGTGCCGCCCTTTGACTTTTTGAGAAAGAGGGGGAGCGGGTTCTGTGGGTTCTACGGGTTCAGTGGGGAAGGTGCGGCGCATAAAAAACAGAAGCGCCGCGGAAGTTTGAAATTAGCGACTTTCTCGTATCGCAAACCTAATCCCTAGCTACTAATTCCTAGTCACAAGTCACCAGTCACTAGCCACTCATCCCTGCTTTCAAACTTTATGACGAAGCATTGCATGAAAATACATGCCAAATCGGCCTCTGCGATTGAATCAGCGGTTCCATAGTATGCAAAAAGCGTATCAAGTTCAAATTTCTGAACCTGATACGCTTTTTATGATATAAGAGTCGGCGCTTCTGAAATTTGTGCGCCTCACATTCACTCTCCACGGAAACCAAGTGAGAAAAGGCAGATGTGGTGGCGCAGGCTAAGGAAACGCTGATTCAATCGCAGAGTCAGATTCTACAAGAATTTTTATACATAGCGTCGTCGACATCCTTCTTAAATAGCTCGCTATTCGCGTCGGATGTTTCCTCGCTATGCATAAAACTTCAAGAGTAAAATCTGACAACGATTGAATCAGTGTTTCCCTAACAGATCACATTCTCCTGCTCCCCTTTCAGGTATGCACGGAGGTTGTCCATCACGATGACGGCACGGCGGGCCATGGCTTCCTCGGTGAAGAAGCCGACGTGCGGGGTGAGGACGGTGTTTGGCGCAGAGAGGAGAGGATCGTCCTTGGCGAGCGGAGGTTCGCCGTCAAAGACATCAATGCCGGCGCCTGCGATCTTTCCTTCCCGGAGGAGGTCAGCGAGGGCGGCGTTGTCGATGACTCCGCCGCGGGCGGTATTGATGAGGATCGCTCCCGGCTTCATGAGAGAGAGCTTTTCCCGAGAGAGGAGGCCGCGCGTCTCGCCCGTAAGAGGCAGGTGGACGGAGATGATGTCGCAGGTGGAAAGCAGGGTGTCCAGATCGGTGTAGGTGATATTGGCTGCCGTCCGGGAGCGGCTGTAGCCATAGACATCGGCGCCGAATGCGGAGGCGATGTCTGCGACACGTCGTCCGATGGCACCGGTACCGATGATGCCGAATTTCCGATGGCCGATTTCGATGCCCATGAGGCCTGCACTGGTTTTGCCATTTCTGGCAGCGCATCCGCCTTCGGACAGCTTGCGATAGAGGGCAAGAATGAGCGAGAATGTAAGCTCGGCCACGGACTCGGTCGAGTAGCCGGCACAGTTCGAGACGGCGATGCCCTTTTCTTTGCAGTAATCAATGGCGACATGGTCGACGCCGGTGAATGCGACGCAGAGGTATTTGAGCGATGCGGCTTTCGCGAGCGCTTCCTTCCGAAGCGGATAATTGGCAATGACGGCAAGGTCAGCATCCGCAAGGCGATCGCCCAGTTCATCCTGGTCTTTCGGCAGGCTGTCATAGGTGGTGATGGTGAAGCCGTCTTTTTTGAGATCCGTCGTCAATGTATCAAGCAGGGCGCTGCTGATGGCGAGCGGCTGTGCGATGACGATGTGTTTCATGAGAAGGACTCCTTTCATTGAGGAATAGCCCAATGGGCATGCCGCCCCCTTGATTGCGTGTGAAAGAGGTTCAGCGGGTTCTGTGGGTTCAACGGGGAAGGCGCGGCGCATAAAAATTAGAAGCGCCGCAGAATATATAATGGGCGATGCCCGCAACAGGCATTTTAGTCACCAGTCACGAGTCACTCTGAGCTCCTAATCCCTAATCCCTGGCCACTTTTTTGAAAGACAACACCGCTCTCCCCGGCAGTTGGGAGAGGAAGACACCGGCGGTCATGGAGAGGACGCCGATCATCTGGCGGGCGGTGAAGCTTTCATCGAGGAAGAAAACACCTGCCATACCGCCAAAGACCATTTCCATGCTGAGGATCATCGAGGCTTCGGTGGGCGGGAGATATTTCTGCCCGACGGCCTGCAGCGTGTAGGCGACGCCTGTCGAGAGAAGACCAGTATAGAGGATCGGCCACAGGGCGCCTCCGATGCCGGAGAGAGTCGGCGTTTCGAAAAGAAAGGCAAGAATGAAATTCAGGACGCCGACGACGAAGAACTGTCCCGAGGAGAGGAGGATGGGAGAGAAGCGCTGTGTAAGGTAGGTCATGGCGTGGATCTGGATGGTGAAGCCCAGCGCGCAGAGCAGCATCAAGAGGTCGCCGATGCTGATAGAGAAGTCTTCGGTGATCGACATGAAGTACACGCCGGCCATGGCGAGGAGGGCGCCTGCGATGTGCGTGATGCGGAGCGTTTCCTTGAGGAAGATCCCCATGATCGGCACCATGAGGATGTAGGTCGCAGTGAGGAAGCTGGCTTTCGAGGCGGTGGTGTACTGAAGCCCCACCTGCTGAAGCGTCGCACCGGCAAAGAGCGGAAGCCCTACCATGAGGCAGGCGGCAGAGAGCGGCATATTTCGGGGAAGCGGCGGTGCCTCTTCCTTCGACGTAAGGATGATGGGGACGAGCGCAAGCGAGCCTAAGAGGAAACGGACGCCGTTAAATGTATATGGCCCGACGGACTCCATTCCGACCACCTGTGCGGCGAAGGCAAAGCCCCAGATGAGTGCTGCCAAGAGCAGCAGTAAACGGTATTTCATGGTATTCTCCTTTGGATGATGTATAATAGTTATTATAACAGATGAAAGTGAATGCTGCGGATGATTTCGCAGACTTGCAAAAAAGAAGTAGCCGGTGATTTGTGGCTAGTGGTCAGGGATAAGGAGTGACTAGTGACTGGTGACTTGTGACTAGGAATTAGTAGCTAGGGATTAGGTTTGTGATACGAGAAAGTCGCTAATTTCAAACTTCCGCGGCGCTTCTGATTTTTATGCGCCGCACCACCATTTCGCATTTCTCATTTCTAATTTCTCATTCAAACGAGGCTTTCCAGCGTAATCAAGGGACGACACGCCCCACGGCTAACCCTGCACCATAAAAAGGAGACCATTTCTATGTCGATTCGTATGATCGCCATCGATCTTGATGGCACGCTTTTGCATGATGATATGACGATTTCCGCCTATTCGCGTGAGGTGATCCAAAAGGCAATCCAAAAAGGCTATGAGATCGTCGTCGCCACCGGACGTATGTGGGATTCGGCGAGATCGAAGGTGGCGCTGCTCCGCTTGGGCAATGTCCCCGTCATTTGTTACACGGGGGCATGGATCATGTGGAGCGAGACGGGCGAGCCGATCCTGCAGGACGGGCTCTCGGCCGATCTGGCGAGCCGCGTGATGCTTGCCGCAAAGGAGAGGGGCTGGGAGGCGACGGCCTTCTGGGACAATCATATTTATATGGAGAGACCGAACGGCAGCGAGGCGAAGTACCAGAAGTATCGCACGCAGAAGCCGCAGTACCTGGGGGAGGCCTTCTATCATCCGCCGATGACGGTGACGCGTGTGGTCTTTGCGGATCCTTCCGAGGAGGAGCGAGGCCGCATCCGTGCCTTTCTGGAGAGCCGTTTCGGAGAGGAGATCACCGTCGTCTATCCGGGGGATGATTTCGTCGATGTGCATAAAAAGGGCATCGATAAAGCATCGGCTCTCTCTTTTCTAGCCGAGAGGAGAGGCATCCGGCCTGAGGAGATCATGGCCTTCGGCAATACGGAAAATGATGTGCCGATGCTGCGCTACGCAGGCGTATCCTACGCCGTCGCCAATGCGGATGGGGTCGCGAAAGAAGCGGCCGGTCACATCTGCGCTTCGAATGAAGAGGACGGCGTCGCGAAGGTCATAGAGGAGCTGGTAGCTAGTGACTGGTGACTGGTCGCTAGGGATTAGTCACTAGGGATTAGGGGTCCCTTAAATGCCGCCTTCGGGCATTGCCCCATATATATTTGCGGCGAAGCCGCTACCTTCCCCGCTGAACCCGTTGAACCTGTTGAACCCTTTGCACCCGCTACCCTGCCCACCAAAAAAGCTCGTTGAACGAAAATGTTCAACGAGCTTTTTTGATTTCAAATAACCAAGCAACCAAAACGATCCTCAGTCCAGATGGAAACGGTAGCCGGAGCCCCAGACGGTCTCGATGCGTTCATAGGGATGACCGGCGGCATTTTTCAGCTTGTCACGCAGACGGTTGATATGGACGGTGACCGTTGCTGGTTCACCGATGGGATCGAAGCTCCAGATCTTTTCAAAGAGCTGCTCTTTGGAAAAGACTTCATTCGGATGCTGCACGAGGAAGAAGAGCAGGTCGAATTCTTTGCCGGTGAGCGGCACCTCCTTGCCCTTCAGGAAGACCTGACGGGCTTTCGGACGGATATTGAGGTCGCCGACATAGAGGCCCTGTTCTGCCTGCGGATGGATGGTATCCGTCTGGGTGAGGCGTTTGTGGGTGGCGAGCTGCGCGCGCAGGTGCGCCATGAGCACGGTGCCGCGGAACGGTTTCACGATGTAGTCATCCGCGCCGAGACCGAGACCCCGGACGATGTCAGCGTCTTCAGTGCGGGCGGTGGCGAAAATGATGGGCGCATTCGTGCGTTCTCTCATTTTGCGGCACAGAGAGAATCCGTCTTCTCCCGGCAGCATGACGTCCAGGATGATGGCGTCGATCTCGACCTCATCCATGATTTTCAAGGCTTCTTTGCCATCGGAAGCGACATAGGGCTGATACCCGGAGCCTTCGAGAAAGTCACGCTCCATATCAGCGATTTTCGGTTCATCTTCTACAACCAGTACTTTGATCATTGTGTGTTACTCCCTTCTGCCAGCGGGATCTCAAAAATTAATTGCAAGCCATTGTTGTTGACCGCCGAGTAGCGGCCTTTGTGTGCGGTGATGATCTCAGCCACGATGGCAAGTCCCAGACCGCTGCCGTTGCTGGTCTTGCTGCGGGCTTCGTCCGTGCGGTAGAAGGCTTCGAAAATGTGAGGCAGCTTCTCCTTCGGGACGCCCGGTCCATCATCGGTATACATGAATTCGGCGTATTTCCCCTTGACATGGAGGGATATACGTACTTCGGAAATATCCTTATCTCTATATTTTATCGTATTTGTTAGTAAATTGAAAATAATTCTTTGAAATTCTTTTTCATCCACCATTGCGATGAGCGAATCATCCATGTCATAGGTCACATGCACCTTTCGGGAGTCGAGGTAGTCCTGGTCTTCTGCGATGAAGCTGCGGATGACCTGGCTGAAAGGGAGGGGCTGCGGATGACAGATGATGCGGCTCGTGGAGAGCTTGTTGTAAAGCGAGAGCTCTTCGATGAGGCGCGAGAGGTCATCTGCGCAGGAGGCGATCGAGTTCAGGTACTGCATCTGCTTTTCCTTCGTCCGCCCGAGTCCGAGCTGCAGAGCTTCGGTGTAGCCCATGATGGCTGTGAGCGGGGTCCGAAGGTCATGTGCGATGCCGGAGAAAAGGATCTTGCGGCTCGTATTCGCATGCGCGCGCTCGGCGATACTGCTTTTAAGATTGGTCTGCATCGTGCGGAAGGTGTCGCACATCTGCCCGAGCTCGTCATCGCTGTAGTGATCGACGATGACATTGAAATTGCCATGCTGGATCGCTCGTGCAGCCATCGACAGCTGCTGGAGCGGGATCAGCATCTTGTTTCTGGTCATGTTGTAGAAATGGTAATTCATCCGAGCGGAGAGCGCGATGATGAGGAGCATGATCACAGCAAAGGCACCGTAGACTTCGACCGAGTGATGCGGGTCATTCGCGGCAAAGTAGGTCGCAGAGAAAAGCAGCAGCACCAGTGCGGAGAAGACAGGAACGCAGATGAAGAGAAGGATCTGTGTCATCATCTGCTGCGTCAGCCCGTTCTTCGTCTTCTCGAAAAGAAGGGCGTCTTTGATGGTCTTTTCCATACAAGCCTCGATGGGGAAGGGGAGAATGCGGGGGCAATCTTGGCTACGAATGAAAGCCTCGCTTGAATTAGAAATGAGAAATGAGAAATGGTGGTGCGGCGCATAATAATATGGAAGCGCCGCGGAGTATAAATAGGGCGATGCCCGCTTTAGACGTTAGACGTTAGACATCAGACATCTGACGTCTATTTCCGAGTCTCCCAGTCTTTTAGTCTAATCCCTAATCCCTAGTCACTAGTCACTCATCCTCAAATACGAGCTCTACGGGACAGTGGTCACTGCCGTGGATCTCCGGGTGGATAGAGGCGCTTTGGATGGCCGGACGGAGGGCATCGGAGACGATGAAGTAGTCGATCCTCCATCCTATGTTCCGCTCGCGGGATTTTGCAAAGTAGCTCCACCACGAGTAGGCTCCCTTTTCATCCGGATGGAGGAAACGGAAGGAATCGGTGAAGCCTTTCTCCAGAAGGGTATTCATTTTTCCGCGCTCTTCATCTGTGAAGCCTGCATTCTTATGGTTCGAAGCGGGATTGGCAAGGTCGATGTCTTCATGGGCGACATTGAGGTCGCCGCAGAGGATGACCGGCTTTTCCTGAGAGAGTCTTGTCATATAGTCTGCCATCGCATCCTCCCATGTCATGCGGTAGGAAAGACGCGTGAGGCCGCGCTGGCTGTTCGGCGTGTAGCAAACGATGAGATAGTGACTGCCGAAGTCGGCGGTGATGATACGCCCCTCCTGATCATGATCCTCGATGCCAAGGCCATAGGTGACGGAAAGCGGTTCCCGCTTCGTGAAGAGTGCAGTACCACTGTAGCCCTTCTTCACGGCACTGTTCCAGTACTGGTGGTAGCCGGGAAGCACCATCTCGATCTGGTGCGGCTGAAGCTTCGTCTCCTGCAGGCACACGCAGTCTGCATCGAGTGCTGTGAAAGCGTCCATGAAACCTTTCTTCATGCAGGCTCTGAGACCATTGACGTTCCAGGAAATATATTTCAGTGTCCCCATGGGTGTTCTCCTTATTCGGGAATGATAAAAATTTTATAACACTACTTTTATTATACACTATCTAGCAATGGGAAGAGGGTTTAGGGTTAGCCTGTGGGGCGGGGGCGCCCATGGATTGCGGATGAAAGCTTTGCTCGAATGAGAAATTAGAAATGAGTAGCTAGGGAATAGTAGCTAGGGATTAGGTTTGCGATACGAGAAAACCGCTAGTTTTAAATCTCCGCGGCGCTTCTGATTTTTATGCGCCGCCCCACCATTTCGCATTTTTCATTTCTAATTTCTCATTCAATCGAGGCTTTCAAACGTAATCAAGTGGCGAGCCGCCCCCAGGGGCTACCCCTGAACCCTACCCCCCGAACCCCCTTTTTATGCTATAATAAAGGCAATGCCACGTGGGCAGCTGTTGCAAGCAAAGAAGGAAAGGATGAAACCTGATGAAGAAAATTGTTGTGACTGTTATTGGTGCTGACCGTGTCGGCATCGTCGCCGGTGTAGCAAAACAGCTGGCGGAAGAGAACGTGAATATTCTTGATATTTCCCAGACCATCGTGGACGGGATCTTCGATATGATCCTGATGTGCGATATGGAGAACGCCGCATATTCCTTAAAGGAGATCCAGGATCATATGGGGAAACAGGGCGAAGCACTGGGGGTAGAGATCCGTGTCCAGCTCGCTGACATTTTCTATGCTATGCACCGCATCTGAAAGGAGACACCATGCTTGATATAGAAGACATTCTGGCAACGGAGCGCATGTTTGACCAAAACAAGCTCGATGTGCGTACCGTTACCATGGGGATCTCTCTCCTTTCCTGCGTATCCGATGATGAGAAGACCCTTTGCGACAAGATCTACGATACCATCTGCCGGAAGGCAGAGCATCTCACCGAGGTCACCCATGACATTTCCAGAGAATACGGTGTGCCGATCATCAACCGCCGCATCTCGGTGACGCCGATCTCTTTGGTGGCGGGCGGGCTTACGACTGCAAGCTATGTGCCGATCGCAGAGACACTGCAGCGCGCAGCTGACACTGTCGGCGTCGACATCCTAGGCGGCTTCTCCGCACTCGTCGATCGCGGCATGAGTGCTTCGGACAAGAAGCTCATCGACTCCATTCCGGAGGCACTCGCTGCGACAAAGAGCATCTGCAGCTCGGTCGCTATCGGTTCGACCAAGGCTGGCATCAATATGGATGCGGTGAAGCGCATGGGCGAGGTCGTGAAGGAAACGGCAGAGCTCACGAAGGACCAGGACGCCTATGGATGCACGAAGCTCGTCGAATTCTGTAATGCGGTCGAAGATAATCCCTTCATGGCCGGCGCTTTTCACGGTGTGACGCAGGGAGATACCGCGATCCATGTCGGCGTCTCCGGCCCGGGCGTCGTGAAGCGTGCGCTCGAGGATGTGAAGGGCGCGCCCTTCGAAGTCGTGGCCAAAACGATCAAGAATACGGCATTCATGATCACGCGTCTCGGCCAGCTTGTCGCAGAAGCAGCGACAGAGCGTCTCCATGCGCCTTTCGGCATCATCGACCTTTCGCTGGCTCCGACCTCGGCTGTCGGTGACAGTGTCGCAGCAGTCCTTGAAGAAATGGGCCTTGAGAGCTGCGGCGGTCCCGGCACCACGGCGGCTCTCGCGCTCCTCAATGATGCTGTCAAGAAGGGCGGCCTCATGGCCTCTTCGAGTGTCGGCGGACTTTCCGGCGCTTTCATCCCGGTCAGTGAAGACCTCGGAATGATCGAAGCCGTCCAGAGAGGCAGCCTGTGCCTGGAGAAGCTCGAAGCCATGACCTGCGTCTGCTCTGTCGGCCTTGATATGATTGCCGTCCCGGGTGATACCAGCGCATCCACCCTCTCTGCGATCCTTGCCGATGAAGCAGCGATCGGTATGATCAATAACAAGACTACCGCTACCCGTCTCATCCCGGTACCGGGCAAGAAGCCGGGCGACATGGTCCAGTTCGGCGGACTCATGGGCTATGCACCTGTCATGGGGATCAGCAAGTTCAAGGCCGATGAATTCGTAGCAAGAGGCGGCAAGATTCCTGCGCCTCTCCGCAGCCTGACAAACTAAGCGAAATGGCAATCAAAAAAGCACCGGCGTAAGCGGGTGCTTTTTTGTTGGGTTCGGGGTTAGTCCGTGGGGCGGGGCACCCTTTGATTCCGTTTGAAAGTCTCGCTTGAATGAGAAATGAGAAATTAGAAATGAGAAATGGAGGCGCGGCGCATAAAAATATAGAAGCGCCGAGGAGGTTTGAAACTAGCGGTTTTCTCGTATCGCAAACCTAATCCCTAGCTACTAATCCCTAGCCACTAATTTCTAGTCGCTAGTCACTAGTCACTAGTCACACTGCGCTCCTAGTTCTCGGATTTCCTGAATTTCCACATATATATCCCCACGCAGATCACCGCGGAGAGAAGGGAGCCCATCGGGGCGGCAAGACCCATCGGAGACAGTGTCTCGGGGAAGAGGAGGATGGCGAGGTAGGTACCGGGGACGCGGACGGTGACGATCGAGATCATATTGTGCAGGAAGGAGTAGATCGATTTCCCATAGGCAGAGAAATATCCCGAGAAGCAGAAGTGGATACCGGCAAAGATGCAATCGATGACATAGGTACGGAAGTATTCACCGCCAAGGCGCACGACTTCCGGCTCATGGCTGACGAAGAGTGAGATGACCCACTCTGCGCAAAAGTGGACGACGAGGGTCGTAAAAAGGCCGAAGATGATGCATACACGGATGCCGTAGCGGAGCGCCTGCCGCCCGCGCTCATCGTTTCCGGCGCCTCGATTCTGTGCGGCGAAGGCGGCGACGGTCGAGAGCATGGCAGAGGGGACGAGGAAGAGGAAGCTGATGATCTTCTCCACGATGCCGACTGCGGCGGCGACTTCGACGCCGCGGCTGTTTGCGATGGCGGTGATGATGAGAAAGGAGATCTGGATGAGCCCGTCCTGACAGGAGATGGGAAGACCTATGGCAAGGAGCGTCTTCATGCGGAGGGCATCGAAGGAGAAGGACCTCTTCGGGAAGGCAAGACCAAGGTCGGCGCGGGCGAGGTACAAGAGGCAGAGGAGGACGGAGACGGCCTCGGAAAGAATGGTGGCTGCGGCTGCTCCGGCGGCCCCCATCGCCATGGGGCCGATGAGGATATAGTCGAGCAGGAGATTGATGAGACCGGCGAGAGCGATAAAGTACATCGGCGTCCTTGTATCGCCAAGTCCGCGGAAGATGCTGGCAAGGACATTATAGGCGACGATGAAGGGGATGCCTGCAAAGCAGATGAGAAGGTACGCCCTTGTATCCTCCCATGCTTCCGCCGGGGTATTCAGCCAAGAGAGGATAGGATCGATCGAAAGGAGGAGGAGTACGGTGCTGACGAGGCTGAAGAGGGCAAAGAGCAGCACCGAGCTTCCGATGCAGCAGGAGGCTTCCTTCCGATCTTTGCCGCCCACCGCGCGGCTGATGGAGACGGTCGTCCCCATGGCGAGCCCGACGATGATGACGGTCAGCATGTGCATCAGCTGGCTTCCGATGGAGACGGCCGTGATCGGTGCGGCGCCATTGAAGAGACCTGTGATGAAGAGGTCGGCCATGCCGTAGAACGTCTGCAGAAAACAGGCGAGAAGGTAAGGGATGGCGAAAGCCATCATCTGGGGGAGCAAAGGCCCTTGGGTAAGATTGATTCCGGTCATAGGATCCTCTTTGTACAATGAATAGCCTGCCGCCACTCACGCAGGCTGCTGCTTCATGGAGACAATCATATCACAGGCGAGGCGCTTGCGAAATATGGCTTTGGCAGGTGGTCTTCTGCCTGCATTTGCTTTTTTCCCCTCTCTGCTATAAGATGAAGGACAAATGAGGTGATTGGTATGTACATGACAGCACAGCGCAAGCGTCTTTTTCAATTCTTCAATGATCATCCGGATGCTTCCTTTTCCGCCAGAGACATACAGGCTCTGCTGAATCGCTCAGAAGCGTCTGCGATCAGTCTCAGTGCGGTGTATCGCAATCTGGCTTCTTTGGCAGAGGCCGGGCTGATCTTGAAATCGGCGGCCAGTGATGGACAAGAAACATTGTATAGGTTCGTCGGGGCAGATGCCTGCCGGGATGAGCTTCATATGACCTGTCTTTCGTGCGGTCAGACGACCCATGTAGACCATGTGACCGCGCGTGCTTTCGCGCAGGCCTTGGCGGGCAATGATGAGTTTCAGATGAATCTGGGGCAGACCACCATTTACGGCTTATGCAAAAAATGCCGGGAAAAATAATTTGTTTCTTACACAAAGAAGGACCCATTCGGGTCCTTTTAAATTTGAGAAAATTTCGCAAATCTGTTGACGGAAGGGCGAGAAGCGATTATAATGAGGTTCAGATTTGCGAAAGTGTCGCAAATCTTCACAATAGTTTCTGCTTTCGAAAGAGGGGCGGCCGGAGGGGCTGCTATTGGTTTTGCGGATGCGGTATGCTGCCAGATCATGGCGGAACGCATTGCCTGTCACAGGCAATGCGGGAAAGAAACCTTTTCCTCTCCGGTCACAGGTCATCCCTGCTTTCTATCGTAAAGGAGTTCTTACTATGAAAATGAAAAAAATAGGTCTTTTTATACTGACGCTTGCCGCTTGCCTGATAGGCGGCGTTGCATTGACAGGCTGCACGCCGGGTCAGAAGTCAGCTGCTTCTGCGCCGCCGGAAAAGAAGATTCAGATCGTATGCACCAATTTCCCCAGTTATGATTTTGCAAGGCATATCGTAAAGGATCATGGCGAAGTCACTATGCTGCTGAAACCCGGTACGGATGTCCATAGCTTTTCTCCCTCGCCGAAGGACCTGAAAGCGGTGGCTGACAGTGACCTTCTCATTTATACGGGCGGTGACTCTGATGAATGGGTAGGGAAGATACTGGATGCGACCGGCAAGAAGCCCGGGAGCGTATTTCGGATGATGGATGCCGTGAAGCTGTCTGAAGAAGAACATCCGGAAGGCATGCAGCCCGAAGAGGAAGCAGAAGAGAGTGCAGAGAAAGAGGAGGGCCCGGAAATGGATGAGCATGTATGGACCGCTCCTGCCAATGCCATTGAAATTGTCAAAAAATTAAATGCTTCTATTTCCAAGCTGGATGGTGCGCATGCGGAGGAGTATCAGAAGAATACAGAGGTGTATACGAAAGAGCTCACCGATCTGGATCAGAGCTTCCGTGATGTGATCGATCACGCAGATAGAAAAGAGATCATCGTGGGAGATCGCTTCCCCTTTCTGTACTTTGTGAAGGAGTACGGTTTGACATATGATGCGGCGTTCCCGGGATGCGCCAAGGATACGGAAGCCGATCCGAAGACCATTGCCTTTTTGATCGATAAGGTCAAGGCGGATCAGATTCCCGTGATCTTCTATATCGAATTGTCCAATCAGCAGATGAGCCGCTCCATTGCAGAGGCGACAGGAGCCAAAGAGAGACAGCTCAATTCCATTCATAACGTCACGCAGAAGGATTTTGACGCCGGCGTCACCTATGTGGATCTGATGAGACAGAATGTCAAGACCTTGAAGGAGGCATTGAACTAAATGAGCGTATTGGATTGTCGGGATCTTTCTTTTGCATATGAAGGAAGGCCGGTGCTGTCGTATGTGAATTTTTCTTTAGAAAAAGGGAGCTATCTGGGCATCATCGGTGAAAATGGCTCCGGTAAAAGTACTCTCATCAAAGGGATCCTGGGACTCAAAAAACAGGCGTCAGGTGAGATCCGTCTTCATTTGCCGGACGCGCAGAAGGGGATGGGCTACCTGCCGCAGCAGCAGACCATGAAAAAGGATTTTCCTGCCAGTGTGTGGGAGGTCGTATTGTCCGGCAGGCTGAGTCAGCTTTCCTTTCCTTATAGATACAGAAAAGTAGATCGGGAATACGCAGAGCATATGCTGCAGTTTCTATCCCTTTCCTCTTTGAAGAATCATGCATTCCGCGAATTGTCGGGCGGACAGCAGCAGAGAGTGCTTCTGGCGCGGGCACTGGCGGCGGGCAGTCAGGTGCTGGTACTGGATGAACCGGTGACCGGGCTGGATCCTCGCATCACGGAAGAGATGTATGCCATGCTGGAACGATGCATTCACGAGTTGGGACTGACCATCATGATGGTATCCCACGATCTGCCCCGCGTGTTTCATGAGGTTCATCAGGTTTTGTATCTGGCGAAAGGGAAGCAGATGTTTTTCGGTGAGACAAAAGATTTTCTCAAAGAGCATCCCGAAGTCATACGGCAAGGAGGGATCCTGTGATGTCTGTTGTTCTGGAAATGCTGCAGTATCCATTTATGGTGCGTGCGCTGGTGGTGGGGGTCCTGATTTCGATCTGCGCTTCGCTTTTAGGAACCAGTCTGGTACTCAAAAGGTACTCCATGATCGGTGACAGCTTGTCGCATGTGGGCTTTGCGGCATTGGCGGTATCTTATGCCTTTTACCTTGACCCGCTGGTGGTTTCCATCCCCGTCACGATGGGAGCGGCTTTTCTTCTTTTGGAATTGAAGGAAAGCATGCGCATCAAAGGGGACGCGGCGACGGCACTTCTTTGCAGCAGTGCTTTGGCTGTGGGGGTTTTGGTCATTTCTCTCACCAGAGGGATGAATACGGATGTGTGCAATTACATGTTTGGCAGCATCCTTGCAATGAGCAGCGCGGATGTCTGGCTCACTGTAGCTGCGGGAAGCCTCATCATTCTTCTGTACATTCTCTTTTATCATCCTTTATTTGCCGTGACGTTCGATGAATCTTTTGCGACCGCTTCCGGGGTGCGGAGCCATTTCTATCATCTGGTCCTGGCACTCATGACGGCAGTCACGATCGTGCTCGGCATGCGTATGATGGGCGCGCTTTTGATTTCCAGTCTGATCGTATTTCCTGCCATCACGGCGATGCAGATCTGCCATCGGTATCTGACCACCATCGAGGCATCCACGCTGGTGGGACTTGGCTGTTTTCTGCTGGGGATCACCCTTTCGTATGCATTGTCCATTCCCACCGGGCCCTGCATTGTCTTGATGAATCTGATCGTTCTTTTTGCGGTTATCTGTCTGCGAAAATGGAGAGAAAGAGGGCGCTGCGCTTGAAACGATGGGCTTTCTATCTGCTGCTGGGCATGCTTCCCGTACTGGGAGGCTGCGGCAGAGAGCAGGTAGCAGACAATATGATACTCACGCACAAAACGGTACAGGCGGCGCAAGGCAAAGCACCTCAGGAAGTACAGCCTGTGCCCGTGGAGCCGTCGGTCTTATCCAAAGGCATGGAGAAGGACAGCCAGGGAAATATCATTTACCCTTATTTTGAAATGAAGTATGATATCGCAAAGGATGAGAAGACATTTCCATATGACCATCCGGACATTGTGGTGGGCGATGCTCACTATATGACGCAGATCAACGACTGGTACATGCATTTTAACAATTATCATGACAAAACCGTGGTGATCGAAGGGTATTTTCTGACGATCAATGGGCATTATTTCATCGGACGCAATGGACCGACCTGTCCTTACTGCACAGGCGGGTATGTGGATTTTGAATTCAATTCCCGACAGGATTTCACAGGCTATATTCATGGAGATACATGGATCCGGCTCTATGGGATCCTTCGTGAGGGAATGGGACATATTTCCAAAGACATCACTGCGCCCTTCTATCATTTGGAAGCGGTCAAGGTGGAAAAGATCCCTTATAACGGGAAAGGAACCATTGCTGATTGAGAAAAGTACGGCTCTATGCACGGGAATAGCGATCGGCGCTTGCAAGAAACACTGCTGCCTTACCGGCAGTGTTTTTTCTTTTGAAATACGTGTAGTAAAGAGACCAATATATATGATAAAATAATGTAGTTATTTTCTTGTTCATGAATATTTTACAAGGGTCATTAGAATGAAACAGACAGACACAAAATCATCCAAAGACGTAAAGCAGACAGATAGTCCTGGCCACTGGAAGATCTGGTGGGCGATCGCGACGCTGGTGCCTTTTGGCTTTTCCTTTTTTCTTTCCTGGTATTTCGGTGCGCCGGGCGGATTTGAGCTTTCTTCGCAGGTGAAGGTCTTCCTGCTCTTCCTGCAGGTCGGTTTTGTGACCGCCTATTTTATCCGGCACCACCTGACGCGGGCAGCCGTGCATCTGTGGATCACGATCGGCTTTTTGTGGCTGCTCTCACTCATCGTGCCGTACCTTTCCACGCAGACAGACGTGGTGCTCGACATGTCGGATATGTCAGGCGAGCTCTCTGCGCCGCTCTATCTGTTCATTTCCTGCCTCTCTGCGGCATGGATACTGCCGGGGAAATGGCGCATGATCGCGCGCATCGCGTGCGTCATCCTGATGCTCCTTTATGTGGGCATCCAGTTCACGTATGTGGGCTACTACTTCATCACGCATTCTCTGATCTCCATCAATATGCTGCTGGCGCTCGCGCAGACGAATCTTGCCGAGACAAAGGAGTATATCGATGTGAATATCCCGTATGCCGAACTTATCCTGGGGACGCTTGCGATCCTCATCCTCGCGTGGCTCATCTTCCACAGCAGCCGTTTCTCCTTCAATGGCCGCCTTCCCGTTTCCCGAAAGGCGTGGTGGGCGATGGCACTGCTCTTCTTTGTGAATGTCGGTCTCTGCTGTCTGTCCATCGGGGCGACGCGACTTGCGCATGTGTATTATGAGACCTACGAGACGCTTTCCAGCTTCTCCGATTTCCAGACGATGGTGGAGAAGCGCCGCCACATGTCGATCAAGGATCGCGTCCTTGCCGCGCAGCTCAAAGCGGCGCCGGACGGTGTCTACGTCCTCATCATCGGCGAGTCTCTGACGCGCGACCACATGGGCGTCTATGGCTATCACAGAAATACCACGCCTTTCCAGACAGAGGCCGCCGCAGACTCTCACTATACCTTCTTCAATCATGCCTATTCCTGCTATACACAGACAGTCCAGGTCCTGACCGAAGCCCTGACGGAGAAGAACCAGTACAATGATATGGAGCTGGTCGATGCCTACTCCATCATCGACATGGCAAGGCAGGCCGGTTTCCATACCACATGGATCTCAAACCAGTCCCGCTACGGTGTCTGGGATACGCCGATCGGTGCGATCGGAAGTGCCTGTGATGATCAGTACTGGATCAACCAGTATGTTGGCACAGATGTCGTGACGAAGGATTTCGATACCGCCCTCATCCCCTATCTGCGGAAGGTCGATCCGAAGAACCGCCGCCAGCTCGTCGTCGTTCACCTCATGGGCAGCCATGTCAGCTACTGGGACCGTTACCCGTCCGAGTTCTATCACTGGCCGGAGAGCATGGGAAAGGCACGCTCGACGGCTGACGTCATGAATGATGAGTATGACAACTCTGTCCTCTTTAACGACTACGTCGTCGAAAGCATCATGAACGAAGCCGTGAACTACATGAAAGCGGACAGCGTTCTCTACTTCTCCGACCATGGCGAGCAGGTCACTGAGCGTCCGGGGCACAATGCAGACCAGTTCGACTACACGATGGTGCACATTCCCTTCTGGATCTACACCTCGGATGACTACCAGAGGAGCCACCCGCGCACCATGAAGACCATGTGGGAAAGAAGAAATATGCCATTCACCAATGACATGCTCTACGATACCTTCATGGGTCTCATGGGACTTACGGCGACTCGCTACGATGAAAAGTCTGACATCCTTTCCCCTGACTTTGATAAAGATGTGACGACGCTCATGACCATGTACGGCAATGTCATGGTCAGAAACGATACCGAGCAGCTCGGAAGCAGCAAGGAAGCAGAGGACGAGCGCTGGAACAATGATATCCATCGCCGCCGCCTCTTCGCTCCGTCTTTCGATTGGAGCCGGTATCAGCCCGTCAAGATCGCGGGAGAAGAGATCCCCGATGTACCGAATGCGGGAGCAGGGCAGTAGAAATAGGTTTTGAGGGTTCGCCCTTTGATTCCGCTTGAATGAGAAATTAGAAATGAGAAATGGTGGTGCGGCGCAAAAAATAATGAAACGCCGCGGAATATAAATAGGGCGATGCCCGCTGGAGATGCCAGATGCCAGACGTCAGATGTCTAATGTCTCCCAGTCTTTTAGTCTAATCTCCAGTCACCAGTCACCAGTCACTCCTAATCCCTAATCCCTAGTCACTTTACTTTACTTTATTCCCGAAAGGAGTCTCCCATGCGTCTCAGACGTAAACCCTGGATCGAAGAAGCCATCAAAAATTACACCTCCATCCTCTTTCTGGAGGAACCGACCGACATGAAAGGCAAGTGGGAGACACAGTTTCCCCGTCCGGAGCAGCCGCTCCATGTAGAATTCGGCACCGGCAAAGGCCAGTTCATTTCCGGCATGGCCGCGCTCCATCCTGATGTGAACTACATCGGCATGGAGGTGCAGGAAGGCGTCATCTACTATGCCGCACAGAAGACCGCGGAGAAGGATCCGCCGGTAGACAATGTCCGTCTCATCTTAGGCGATGTGAGCGAGATCCTGAATATTTTTGACGAAGGCGAAGTCGATGTGATCTACCTCAACTTCAGTGACCCATGGCCGAAGAAGCGCCACGCCAAGCGCCGCCTCACCTATCGTGATTTCCTGAAACGCTACGCCGTCATTTTAAAAGAGGGCGGTGAGATCCGCTTCAAGACGGATAACAAGGACCTTTTTGATTTCTCCGTCGAAGAATTTGAGGCCATGGGCTGGCAGCTTTCGGACGTGACCTATGATCTTCATGCCGATCCCGTCCCCGGGGATGTGGAGACAGAATATGAAGAGAAGTTTTCCAGAAAGGGGAACCTCATATGTCGTCTCGTAGCGAGACGTCCCTGAAGGATACGAAGTATGTGCCCGAGTGTCTGAAATGGATGCTCATCGCGGCCGCCATACTGATCGCCATCGGGGCGATGAATGTCTATAATGCCACCTACTATATGAATATGGCGGCAGGCGATGGGCCGTATACCCACTTTGTGAAGCATATCGGGGTCTTGGTGCTCAGTCTGGCCATCGGTGGCCTCGTGGCTTGGCTGCCGAAGGGCTTCATCCGCGGTGGGGCTGTCATGTGGGTCGGATTCACCCTAGTGCTGCTCCTCCTCGTTGTTGTAGCCGGGCATCGGGCGAATGGGGCGACCCGCTGGATCATGCTCGCGGGCTTCTCTCTCCAGCCGTCTGAAGTTGCGAAAGTGACCGGCCTGATCTGGGCGGCATCCTTTCTGGCCAAGCGCATACGGAAAGGAGAGAAGATCACGCTCGTCAAACGCTTCTTTCGTCCGGTCTTCCATTTCGCGGATCGGAAGAAAAAGGAGAATACCTTCTGCTCTATGATCTGGTACTATCTGCCGCTCTATGGGCCGCTCGTGATGGCACTCTTTGTTCTGAAACAGCCGGACATGGGGACAGCGGGGATGATCGTGCTCTTTCCGCTGCTCCTCTACGTTTTGGCAGGACTGCCGATTTTTGAGATCTTCCTTGGCGTGGGGGTCGCTGTATTCACTTTTGTCCTTCTCGTCATTGCTGAACCGTATCGCATGGACCGTGTGGTCGTACTCTGGGATCCCTTCTCCTATGCGGCGAACCGCGGCTACCAGACGGTACAAAGCCTCATCGCGGTCGGCTCCGGCGGACTCTTCGGGCAGAGCGTCGGCGAAGGCATGTCGAAATTTCTCTACCTTCCCGAGCAGTACACCGACTTCGCCTATGCCGTTTTCAGTCAGGAATTTGGCTTCATAGGCTCTGTTTTCGTCCTCATTCTCTACCTTATTTTTCTCCTTGCCGGATTCGCTGCGGCTAGAAAGCTGAAGGAGACCTATGCGGCGCTTCTCGTTTACGGACTCACCATGCTGATCTCCGTGCAGGGCATCGTCAATATCGCGATGGTCATCGGCTGCTTTCCGGTCACCGGCATCCCGCTGCCCTTCATTTCTTATGGAGGGTCCTCGCTCCTCATGAATATCATCTCTGTCGCACTCATCTACGGCACCACGGTGCAGAGCCTTCGTGAGACAGATCTGGAGGAGCGAAAGCGCCGGATCGCACAGATGGAAGGGCGCGGGTGAGCCTCTGGTGTGCTGTCCCTTGATTGTGGATGAAAGCTCGATCCAAATGAGAAATGAGAAATGAGAAATGAGAAATGAGAAATGGTGGTGCGGCGCATAAAAATAGAGAAGCGCCGCGGAGGTTTGAAACTAGCGGTTTTCTCGTATCGCATACCTCATCCCTAGCCACTCATCCCTAGCCACTTGTTACCAGTCCCTAGTCACGAGTCACCTGACGCCATTTATCCTTACATCGCTCGCTAGTCGCGCCTCGTACTCCTTGCCTTGCATGAAAATACAAGAGTAAAATCAGACAACGATTTAATCAGTGTTTCCCTAGTCAGAATTTCCCAGGAGGTTGGCATGAAGTATAATGAAAATGACACGCTCGATGTGCTGACCCGGCGTCTTTCCTTGGTCGCTGCCGAGGGAAAAGGGATCTGTTTTCTTCCTGTGGGCTCCGTGAAGGGGGAGGGAGTGACAGCTCTTTGCCGGGCCGCAAAGGAGATCCGAAAGAGAACCGTGAAGCCTCTTACGATCCTTGCACTGACCATGGACATGGTCGCTATGGGGCGTATGGCGCTTGCCATCAGGGCTTGCGGCTTCGAAGGCGCAGCGATCTGTAAGCAGGATGGGATGCGCTTTCTGGCTGCCGTGCATGGCGGGAAGCTTTCTGCGGAGCGGCTTTCCCCGTCTGACCTTGCATTTCCCGAAGAGAACGAATGGACACCATACCATGAGATGGCTTTTTATCTGGGAATCACGCTCTATGCGGCGGGGATGGAAGAGGCGCTCCTTCCCGCGATGGATCGGGCAAGACACATGGCGAAAGAGCTTTTGAAGGACAAAACGGTCTGATTTTATGGGATAATAAGTGAAAATAAAGAGTAAACAACCAAAAATCATGAGAAACGGCGATTCTCATGATTTTTTGCGTGTTTACATTCTCTTTACAAACTTTACTGTACAATGATAGATGGGTTCCCGCTTTTTTTATATAATTTATTTATAAACAGGAGTCGTTTCCCAAGGTTCATATAGGTAAGGAAATGCTGATTGCAGCGTCAGACGATGGAGTCCGTGTTTCCTTGGGAGGAGCACGGAATGAATGAAACAGTAAAGATCTGCTTTGGCCTGATCGGCGGCCTGGCGCTTTTCCTGTACGGCATAAATACGATGAGTGATGCCCTGCAGAAAACCGCCGGGGAGCGCATGAAAAAGATCCTCAGCTTTTTGACAAAGAATCCGATCATGGGGGCGCTCGCCGGAGCGCTGGTGACGGCAGTCCTGCAGAGCAGCTCAGCGACCACCGTCATGGCGATCGGCTTCGTCAGTGCCGGACTGATGACACTGCCGCAGGCGATCTCCGTCATCTTCGGTGCGAACATCGGGACCACGATGACAGCACAGCTCCTAGCATTCAAGCTCAGCGACTACATTTATCCCATCATTTTCATCGGCTTCATGCTGCAGTTTGTCGGCAAGACAGAGAAGCTGAAGAATATCGGCATGGTCATCTTCTCTTTCGGACTGCTCTTTGACGGGATCGAGATCATGGGACATGTGATGAAGCCGCTCGCAGGCAGCAGCGTCTTTGTCGACCTGATGGCAGAAGTCTCTTCGACACCGGTCCTGGGCGTACTCCTCGGCGGCGTGATGACGCTGGTGGTACAGAGCAGCTCGGCTACGATCGCCGTGTTGCAGAATTTTGCGGCCCAGCCGGCAGCTGATGGCGTCAGCAGTGTCATCGGCCTTACCGGTGCAATCCCGATCCTTCTGGGAGATAACATCGGTACGACAATCACCGCCATTCTGGCATCGATCGGGCAGACGAAAAATGCGCAGCGCACCGCGATCGCGCACAGCATTTTCAATATCAGCGGCAGTCTTGTCTGCCTGTGCATCATTCCGCTCTTTGCACAGTTCGTGCAGTACATCTCGCCGAGCGGCCGAGAGATCGATATCATTTCCCGTCAGATCGCCAATGCACACACGACTTTCAATGTCGTATGTACGCTGGCATGGCTGCCATTCATCCCTGTCATGGTCAAGATCGTCAAAGCCATCATCCGCGGGGAAGACAAGAACCTCAAGGCCGCCTATGAGCCGCAATATCTGGATAACAATCTGCTCGATAAGCCGGCCGCTGCCATGTACCTTGCCTCTTTGGAGCTGGAGCGCCTGGTCGGACTGGCTGACCGGACACTGAACCAGCTGAAGCTCGTCCTTGACAGCCAGCGAACCAGCAAGGACTATGAGGCCTTTCAAGAGGATCTGATGATCCTGGAACAGCTGCAGGGACGAGTCACCGAGTACATCACCAAGCTGCTTTCCGGCGGCTATCTGACCGAGCAGCAGTCGGAGGAAACGGCGAGGCTTCTCTTCGTCACGAATAATATCCAGCGCATGGCGGAGCGATGCAGGGATATGGATGAGATCTGCCGGCAGGTGGTCGCGCAGAACCGTGTGTTCTCCTCGGCAGCCAATGTAGAAATCGTGAAGTGCATCACACTTGCCCAGTCGCTTCTCTCGCGTGCTGTCGAAGCCGTGAAAACAGGCTCCAAGGAGATGGTGAACGATATATTCAGGGACACGGATCAGATGCGCCGCTCGGAGAGACGCTGCAATAAGGCACATCTGAAGCGTGTGAAAGCAGGCGAGTGCCATGCCCATATGACACCTTACTTCTCCGACCTTCTCTACAACCTGAGTCGTATCGGGGACAACTGCGTCAGCATCGCAGAAGAAGCAGACACCGGTGCGGGATTTGCAGAGCTTCACAAAAATGCGAAGAAAATGGGATTCGTAGAGGGCAGCTGAGAGTCATGAAAAGGGATGCGCCTTCCGGAGCTTACCGCATCTGTTTTCCGGCGAAGGGCAATCAAAAAGGCGATGTGAAATAACGATCATCTCATTTTCGCGTTACATCTGCCGCGGGGGACTTGCAGCTCTCATAGGAGTGACCGGGAAACTTTATTCCAGCTGTCTTTCATGCTATAGTCACCCTATCCGCCCCTTTCGGGCACCTTCCCCTAGAGGGGAAGGCTATTAAGTTAAGGAAATCGTTAGCTACGTAACGTCTTGCTTCCCCCTTCGGGG
>ENA-OUQH01000593-OUQH01000593.1-human-gut-metagenome-genome-assembly--contig:-NODE-593-length-26357-cov-7.303551_pt1 | contig 26357 bp, 19 predicted proteins | sample MGYA00237948_ERZ548828 | MGnify/ENA primary metagenome ERZ548828 (study PRJEB26490, sample SAMN05194711) | human gut metagenome | biome: terrestrial biome; feature: human-associated habitat; material...
CCGTCGATTTGGTCGGCAGTGTACCGTCGCGATTTTCTTGAGCGCAACGGCATTACGTTCCTGCCGACTCCGGGGGCATCCTTTCAGGACACGTCGTTTGCCTTTAAGGTAATCGCGTGCGCCGACAAGGCCGTCTACCTGCACGATGCCGTGCTTTCGTATCGCCAGGACAACGAGAACTCCTCGGTCAATTCTTCGGCCAAGGTCTTTTGCGTCAATGCCGAATACGCCGAGATCGAGCGTTGGATCCGAGAGGATTACGCCCGCAATCACGCAAGCGATGACGTCGCGCGCATGCTCAAGTTCAATCAGGTCATTAAGTACGATTCGTACATGTGGAACTACGTGCGCTTGGCGCCCGAGTTCTATAAGGAGTTCCTGGTCCAGATGACCAAGGAGTTCCAGGCCGCCTTGGACGCGGGGGACTTTTCGCTGGACGATCTTAAGCCGTGGAAGCGTGCGAATCTTGCCGCCATCCTCAAGGATCCTGAGGGCTGGGTTGACGAGCATCCGAGCTTTGCGACGGACGGCGCCCTGGGGCGCGCCAAATACTACGCATCGGTTGGAGGCCCCGGCGTGGTCGCCGCCTTCCTCGTCGAATCGTTGAGGGGGTAGGTCGACATGGGAGAGGCTTCGACCCCCAAAGCGACCATTGTCGTTCCCGTATACAACTCGGCACGCTCGATTCAGCGATGCCTCGACTCGCTCTTGGCGCAGTCCGAGCGCTCGATTCAGGTTGTCTGCGTCAACGACGGTTCAACTGACGATTCGTTGAACGTGTTGCGCCAGGTTGCGCAAGCCGACGATCGCGTACTGGTGATTGACCAGGAAAACGCGGGCGTCTCGTGTGCTCGAAATGCCGGTATCGATGCCGCCGAGGGCGAAGTCGTCTTCTTTGTAGACGCCGACGATTACATCGATGCCCAGACGGTCGAGCGCGTGCTGCAGGCTATGGAGTCGTCGGATGCCGAGGTCGCCGTTTTTGGTGGCGTCTGTGAGCCCGCCGATGCCGCTCCCAAGCGCGTCCAGCAACTCATGAGCCCCAAAGCTGGTGCCTTCGGTGCCCGTGATCCTCAACTGCTGTTCCATTCGAATGCGCAGCCCTATGCCTGCCGTGCGGCTTTTTCGTGCGAGCTGCTCAATCGCGAAGGCATTCGCTTCGCCCCCGGTTTGGCTTTGGGCGAAGACGTCGTCTTCCAATTTGCGGCTTATGCGCTTGCCCGCAGGACCGTCGTCATGCCGGACAAGTTCTACCACTACGTGATGGAGAGCGAATCGGCGACGCACGAGTTCAACAGTGCCGAGGCTCGCGCCAAAAAACTTGATGCCCACATGAGGATGCTCGAGGAGGTCTTGGAGGACTGGGCGGCCTACGGTCTTTTGGACCTGTGCCCCGGCGAGCTGATAACTTGGTTTTTAGACCTCATTGTGTTCGACCTGGCACGCTTGGATGCCGATGACTTCCATCGCGTGGCGGCTCGCGTCAACATGGACCTTACGACGTTTTTGGGAACGGAGTGGACGGATATGCCTGCCAAGGGCGCCGTTTGCCGTGTTGCCCACAAGTTCGTTGTGACGACCTCGGGCGTTTCGATGGCAGACGCCACGCTGTTCTATCTTTCGACTCGCGGTCTCAAAGCCTGCCTGGAGCGCTTTCTCTAATTCCAAGCGCTGCCGCCCGCCGCAACTCGGCTGCTAAAATAACCCTGTTACACGCTATTCAACAGGAGGTTCTCTTGCAGAACTCTGATACCCCTAAAGTTTCGCTGCTTGTCCCCATCTGCAATGTCGAACGCTACCTGCGCGAGTGCCTCGATTCCGCCGTGGCTCAGACGCTCAAGGACATCGAGATCATCTGTATCAACGACGGCTCCACCGATAGCTCGCCGGATATCATCCGCGAGTACATGGAGCGCGACCCCCGTGTAAAGATGATCGACAAGGCCAACAGCGGCTACGGCGACTCGATGAACCGCGGCCTGGAGATGGCGCGCGGCGAGTACGTGGGCATCCTTGAGTCCGACGACTTTATGTTTGAGGATTCGCTCCAAAAGCTGGTCGCCAAGGCCGATGCTGAACATGCCGATGTGGTAAAGGGCGACTTTTACCTGTATTGGTCCACGCCCAGCGAGCGCCGTGAGCTGTTTGGGATTATCGACGAGCATATGACGGGCGCCGCGTATCGCCCCGTCGATCGCCCGGGCATCTTCTACCGCAAACCTTCCATTTGGTCGGCTATCTATCGGCGCGAGTTCCTCAACGACAATCAGATTCGGTTTCTTCCCACGCCGGGTGCCTCGTATCAGGACGCAGGCTTTAACTTTAAGGTTTGGGCTTGCGCCGAGCGTGCCGCGTTTATTGCGGACCCCATTTTGTGCTATCGCCAAGATAACGAGAAGAGCTCCGTTAATTCGCCCAACAAGGTGTTTTGCGTTTGCGACGAATATGCCGAGATGCAGCGCTTTTTGGACGAGCGTCCCGAGCTCAAGGCTCAGCTTCAGGGCATTTTAATGCGCATGAAGGTCGATACGTACCGTTGGAATGATGAGCGCTTGGTCGATGAACTGCGCGAGCAGTTTTGGAAGAAAGCCTCGTCCGAGCTCAAGGCCGATTGGGATGCCGGTCGCTTTGACCTGTCGCTGTTTGATCCGCGTGGCGAGACCGACTTGCGTCTGATGGTCAAGTCGCCCCGCGCCTATATCGATTCGCGCTTTGACTTTAAGAAGCCGGGCAAGCTCAATACGTTTAAGCATTACTTTAAGATTGGCGGCCTGTCGCTGGTCTGGCGCGTGCTGACGTATCAGCGCACCTACGGCGACAACCCGCACCCCGATGACGTTCCGGTCGCACAGTAGGAGCACTTGACTATGGCTACCCCCAAGATTTCCGTTGTCGTTCCCATCTATAAAGTGGAGGAGTGTCTGGCCTGGTGCTTGGACTCCCTGCTTGCGCAGGACATGCCCGATTGGGAAGGCGTGCTGGTCAACGATGGCTCGCCGGACAGTTCGCGCGATATTGCGGCTACCTATTGCGAAAAGGACGCGCGCTTTACGCTGGTCGATAAGGAGAACGGCGGTCTGTCGAGTGCACGTAATGCAGGCATCGCTGCGTCCACGGCGCCTATCGTCGCGTTTTTGGATTCCGACGACCGCTTTACGCCCGATGCATGCCGCGTGATCGTCGATGCCTTTGAACGCGAGGATTGCGACGTGTTGACCTTTGGCGCGAATCCGTATCCGCTGGAGGCGGGGTATCCGTGGCTTAACTATGTGCTGAGCCCGCGCGATGTGTCGTTTGAAGGCTATAGCTCTGACCTGCTGTTTAAGGAAGCATCTCGCCCCTTTGCATGGCGCACCACCTGCAAGCGTGAGTTTTTGCTGGGTAACGGGATCGTGTTCGACGAAACCGTCAAGTATGGCGAGGACCAGGTCTTCGATTTTGCCGTGTACGGTCGTTCGCGTAAGACCGCGCTTATCTCGAACAAGCTGTATGACTATCGTGTCGCGCGCGAGGGCTCGCTTATGGACACTATGCGCTATGACGACGAGACGCGACTGCTGGAGCACGTGAAGATTTACTCTGCGGTGATGGCTGACTGGCAGCGCGACGGTCTCGATGTACAGCATGCCGAGGACCTGGCGTACTTCCTCTGCGATCTGGTGCTGTACGATGCGCTCAGGTTGCTGGGTTCGGACTGCGGCAAGGTGTTTGCCGCCGTTGCCATGGCGCTTGCCGGTTCTGCCGTGGGCAGCGATGCTGCGCTCGCACAATGCGCTCCTTCTGTTGCCGCTATGGTGCGTGCGGCGCTTACCAGCAAGGCCCCCAATGCCCGTGAGTGCAAAAAGCTCATGTTCGATTACGACGTCTTGAGGTTTGGGCGTCTGGGTGCCTGCAAGCGCATGGCAGCGAACGCCCTGGGAAAGCGAGAAGTGTAGATGAGTATCAAGCGTTTGGCACTTTGCCGCAGCCAGGGCCGTCTGTTTGTGCTGCTTCGTTTTGCCGGTCAGGATGTCGCCGCGCTTATTGAGCGGGAGGGTTCTCAAGCGTTTGCCCATGCGACGACGAGCGGTTCTTGTGTGCCGTCGCTGGTGCTCCCGGTCGATCATGGCCGTGTGTTGGCGCTTTGTCCTTCCGTTTCCGATTACGAGCGCGAGCTCGCCGTCTTGGTGGTTCCGTTTTTGGATGGCTCGTCGATAGACGTTGACTTTGCGTCTGATAGCCATAAGCTGGGCTCCATTCGCCTCGATAGCCGCGTGGCCAAGCTGGAATCCAAGATTAACTACAAAGCTAAGCCTGCGCTGTGTGCGCTTATCCGCGATGCGCAGCGTGGCGAACACTGCGGCCTCTACGAGATCGATGCCATTCGCTATTTGCCGGCAGACGCCGGCGCGGTGTGGCGCTATGAGGTTACCTGGGCGGGAGACCCCCAGTGCGCACCTGAGCTCCTGATCTTCGATACGCATATGAACGCCATCGATGCCACCGTGCATGTGTTTGAATCGCAGTTCGATGTGCCGCAGCAGAACGGATGCCGTGTCAATAAAACGTATCTGAGCGTAGAGATGCCTCGGGATATACGAGATTTTGTCGCGATTGTGAGCGATCCCACGGGCCTAATCCAGAGCGGTTTTTGCGCCATGGATGTTCGCCTGTACAACGGCATGGTTGACGACAGCTGGAACCGCATGAAGGATGCGCGTGCAGACGACGCAGCTTATCGACGTTGGTTTGAGCAACATCGCGCAAAGCCGGGCGATATGGCGTGCCAGCGTGTCGCTTCGGCGGCCTTTGCCTATAGGCCGCTCATGAGCATTGTGGTGCCGTGCTACAAGACTGATCGGGTCTACCTGCGCGAGCTGCTGGACTCGGTGCTTGCCCAGAGCTACGACAACTGGGAATTACTGCTTATGGATGCCTCGCCCGAATGGGATGCGGTGGCCAAACTTGCGGTAGCCGCTCACGACGAGCGCGTCCGCCGCATCGAACTGCCCGGCAATGGCGGCATTGTGGTTAACACCAACTCGGGTATCGAGCAAGCGACGGGCGACTACATCGCGTTCTTGGACCATGACGACATTCTGGAACCGGACGCGTTATTCCACTATGTTGCCGCGTTGAACAAGGCTGCCGAGGGCGAGCGTCCTCAGGTCCTGTTCTGCGACGAGGACATGTTCCAGAAAGCAGGGGAGTGGGGCCAACCGGTCTTTAAGACGCGGCTCAACGTCGACCTGCTCTATAGCCATAACTGCGTGACGCATTTCCTTATGGTGGAGAAGGCGCTCATCGATCACATTGGTACGTCCCCAGAAGACGTTGCGGGTGCCCAGGATTACGACCTGACGCTTCGCTGCCTTGCAGCTGGCGCGCGGTTTGAGCATGTTGCGCACGTGCTGTATCACTGGCGCGTTCATCCGGGATCGACCGCCGATGGCTCTGCCGATAGCAAGCCGTATGCTATTGAAGCCGGGCGCCTTACGCTCCAGCGCCACTTTAACGTGCTGGGCGTTCGCGGAGCGGTCGAAGAGACCGAGACGCCGTTTGTCTATCGCATGCGCTATGCGCTGCCAGAGCCTGCGCCGCTGGTGAGTATTGTGATTCCCACCAAGGATCACATTAAGACGCTTGACGCCTGTGTGACGTCGATCGCCCAGAAGGCCACGTATGCCAACTACGAGATCGTCTTGGTGGAGAACAACAGCGAAGCCCCGGAGACGTTTGCGTATTACGAATCGCTGCCGGAGCGCGTAGCCGTTGCATCTGACGGTAAGGGCATCGCGCGCGTTGTGTACTGGCCGGGCGAGTTCAATTACTCCAAGATCATCAACTTTGGTGTTGAGCATGCCAAGGGCGATTACCTGCTGCTGCTCAACAACGATACCGAGGTCATAAGCCCCGACTTTATCGAAGAGATGATGGGCTATCTGCAGCGTCCCGATGCGGGCGTGGTGGGCGCCAAACTCTACTTTGCCGATCATCTGGTGCAGCATGCCGGCATTTTGGTTGGCGTGCGTGGCGCACTTGCCCATGCCAACCAGGACTTCTCGGCAAGGCGTGAGGGCTACTATGAGCGCGCAGTTCGCCCGGGCAACTTCAGCGCCGTGACGGGTGCCTGCCAGATGGTCCGACGCGACGTATTTGAGCGGGTCGGCGGCTATAACGAGGAATTCGCCGTCGGCTTTAACGACGCAGACTTTTGCCTGCGCGTATGGGAGGCAGGTTACCGCACCATCTTTACGCCCTATGCCGAGCTGTATCACTACGAGTTCACCTCGCGCGGCAGGGAAGAGGCCAACGAGGAAAAGCTGCGCCGCTGGAAGCGCGAGCAGGCCCTGTTCATCCAGCGCTGGGTGGAGCTCTTCCTCGATGGCGACCCGTGGCTAGGGCCGAATCTTAGCAGCGAGAGCGAGTATTTCTCGATCTAGTGCGAAGTGATTCCGAGTTTGGGTAGCGATTCGGCAATCGTGTTGAGCTCATGTTGCTGTAGGTAGGCGGGATTGAGAGCTTCTTTTCTATAGGCTAGGTAGCTGTCTCTGGTCAGTTCCCTAAGCTGTTTAGTAAAGAACTGTTCCCAACTGAAGAAATTCTCGCAGTCGATGAAATCGGCAGGATGAAGGAGCATGTCTTGCGTTTCTGCATCGTTGAAGAGTCCCGATCTCAGCACAAGCCATTCAAACGATTCCGGCAAAAAGAGCTCGATCTCCTTAAATCTCCTGAGCGAATAGACATAGGGCATCTCGGGCCCAAAAGCGGCCCCATCTGCAATTACGAGCAACTTTTGGGCTGGGGAGCTCAGAACGGTTTCGTATATGTTTGATTTGCCACCGGCACTTACGCAGCGAATTCCGCTTTTGGCACACAGGACTTTAAAGAATTCATAGCCGGCGTTGCTGTCTTCGACGATGACTTCTTCTGGTAGATCTCCATCGTAGAGCTCGTCTCCGTAAATGCGGTAGGTAGAAGTGTACGTGCGTGTGTAGACGGGATATTTTGTTGTGGCCCTGTTGGTGTTTTTGAGGCCGTAGATCTCATCAACGCTATAGGGGAGCTGGGGCAATTCGTCCCTGGCAACTATGACGTAGTAGTTAGAGCTGTGCCGAGCCGCATGTTGGAAGGCATGGCTCCTTACGAATTTTTGTGTATCGTCCACAAACACAATACTGTTGTCGATGCGACTGAGTTGCGCTTCCCAATTAATGCCGCCGATGACTCGGCAGGGGGCTGCGCAATTAACGGTTATCCCGCTTTGGGCTCCTAGGTTTTCGTATGCACGAAGGCTGTCCAGCAGCGTGGTTTTGCCTGTGGCGCTTTTGCCTTGGATGATGGTCAGGTTTCGACGAATGGTGAGTTTGACTTGAACTTTATTGGTTCTTACGGTCAGCTGGTATTCCCCTCTCATGCTCGAGCCTCCCTCAGACATTTTGCCGAGATAAGGATAAGTTCATCCATGGTGTGAACAATCTGTCCGGTATTGGTGACGCGGACTGTAAAACGCCCTTTACCAAAATCCATCATGTGGTAGAGGTTAATGGTTATGTCATGTTTAGAAGCGATGCGCAAAATCCAGTAGGCGCAATTATCTCCGCAGGTAGAGGCGTTGTAGAGGTTTTCAGGCATAAAGAGCATCAGCAGAAGTGTTTTGGTGCCCGTTGATAATTTCTCGGGTGGAATAACTCCGAGCACCTTGGTGTCGATTGCGTTTGCGCCAAGAACAGTGCCATTATCAATAGATTTGATAATGCGCTGTGACAGGGGATCTTGCAGCCAAGAGGGAGAATAGCTGTAATCAAAGAATGTTGATGTGTCATAAATCACATCGTCTCTGTCGCCGTAGTGAATGCTGAGCATTGTTCCTCCATAGTTGCTTGTTGCGACTACTTTACCATGTTGGGGTCGATTTCCCTCAGGCCGTGGATAACGGGTCAATCAGCACACCTGTTAGAGCGAGCCGATGGCTTTTAGGGGTGTACAGACTTTCTATTCTGCGGTAATTGCCCGTCTCAATATGTTGGATGTAGCAGATCGAGACCAACGATATTCCGCGATAAGCTTATACAAGACTATATAAGTTTATACAAGCTTATATAAACCGATAAATCGCGATATAACTTACGATAGGAACATAGAATTACGATTTGACGCGAAACGACCGATTGAAACGTTTGAGGCTCTTAAGAAGCCTCTCGTACGGGGGTATTTCGGCAAATGTCGAGAATTGCCTTGTGATGTTGATTGTAAAGCTGTTGCAGGAGGTAGACATGGCAACACTTCGGACTTCTTGGCTAAATGAGCCCTGCCGCCTCAGATTCTGGAAGACTCTAGTTGGATGCGTATAGTTCATTTTTTCCTGATTGAGTCTCCCCGCCCTGGTCAGAGTAATCGTAATAATAATGAGATTGATAAATGGGCGCCCGCCCCTTGGGTAGGGATTCGAAGCTTAAAGACTTCTCTAAATCAAGCTATATTTAGTCGCAGGGATGTCGATGTGATGCTTGCAGTAAGAAGCAAGAAAGAATTAGAGGGCACCTGCAAAAAGCTAAACTTGGATGAGTATTTTTACGAAAATGTTGATGATCAGCGCATGGCGTTTGTGAAAGTTAATTCGAAGGGCAATACGAGCAAATACATGAGTTTGTTTTATCACATAAGAAATGCTCTTGCGCATGGTCGTTTTGCATTTAAAACCGACACATTAGAGCGTTTTGTGTTTATTTTTGAGGATGGAACCGTTACATCCGATGGTAAGAAATTTGATTTGACAGCGCGAGGCGTCATTAGGCTTAATTCATTGGTCTTGGCGATTAATGCCATACAAAAGGGACCTGGAAAAAAGTTGATATCGAAGAGAAAATCCTCGCAGCAATTAGCGATGGCATTAATACAAAGCGAAAAATTAAAGATGAACTTGGTATTACGGATAAGGACTGGTTTACATATAGTCAAGTGCTTAAAAAAGAAGGAAAAATAGAATACAGCCAGCAGAAATGGTCCATTTGCAGCGGGGCTAAACTGCCAATGGGTCGAACCCGTCGCCCCCTCCGCGGCCATTTTCCGGAGCGTCGCGTCTATAATTTCCTGTAGGTTATCTTGCCTCTTGTTCACCTCAATGGTCCTCCTAACGTCGGTGCCCCCTTGCCGGGTTTAAATCCGGCAAGGGGGCGACCATTGTGCAATTGCAAAAAGATGATTGGTCAGAAAGTCAATTATGGTCCAACAGAGCCAATAATTTAGTATTGCGTCAACGGAGGGGTTAACGAGCCACAAGCGTTGCAGGCTCGCTAATCCTTCAATGCTATTCTTTAATAATGATTGGTGAATCTAGGCATTTTGATGTTTGCTACGTTGGCTGCCATTGTGTTGGTCATTCATTTGCTATTAACATGGCTCTGATGATTTTGCGGCTATCAGATTTTCCATTTATGTCTACGAAACTGTTTCCGTTGCTTTTGATTATTTGCAGCGGAAACAGATGCGAGATTAAGGAGGACTTTCAAACTCGATTGAGGAGCCTGTTGAATTATACGAGCGTGAAGTCTTTCCCTCGTTATGTTGAGTTCCTGGTGCTTTTTTCGTAACGGTCGACTTGCCGCGTTTGATTCGTTTGCCGAAAATCGTCTAATAATTAGTCATGATGGCAACTCGTAACAGCTTGTTCTTTTTGACTCGCGGCAATTGTTTTGAGAAATAGTTGGCTCGGTGAGCTTGTAAACATCGCAAAGCTGTCAGCCTTAGGGCTGTTTGCTGATAATGATTTGCGATTCTAGTAAAAACTTGCATTTGCTCTTGGTCACCTACGCTATTTGGTTTTGTTGGATGCATTATTGTATCGGGTTGCGTGGGCCCCTCTCTAGTCAGGACTGTTGCGCCGGCAATGAGAATTCATGGCATTATAAATTGTTGACAGATATAGTATTGAGAACAAGTGTCACATAAAAGTTGAGGGGCATCTTATGGATATTGTCGATTACGTCTCTTTCAAAGAAGTTTTTTGCTTCATCATGGGAATCAAGAGCTCTCCAAATAACGTCAATGATGATTTGGCATGTCATTTAAATCTCAGTTATCGAATTGAAGAAGAGTTTGACCCCGAGATTTCGGATGTTGAGAAGACAATTTTTATAAATGACGACGACTTGAAACACGAATATGATAAAGCGGTTGAGGCCATTGTTAAGTTTCATGGTATGGAATGGTTTTCAAATGGTAAGAACTATGAGTGCATGGTCGATATATCCGGATTATATGCAACTCATTATACAGATCAAATTTCATGTAAGTCGGTAAATGCTGATGCTGAATTTAGAATGGGGCCGGCGAGCATTACATATATTTTTTGTATTATATTAATGTTATTAAATGAAGGTTGTTTTGACGGCAATACTTTCAGAGGCAGAAATCCTTTTTTGCGACGCCTGAGGTCGCATTCAATCACCGATGGAAGAACCGTATCACATAATGTTGGTGATTGGATATCTGCTTTTGTTGAAATCACGGGTATTCTCTCCTTACGAATAACTACGAAAGGGTATAGCAAAGCGAAACAACTTCGTGAACGAGCAGCTTCCTTCCAATTTAAGTACATCTCTTGTTTAGATAGGCCGCTGAGGCTAATTTCATCGCTTGATGAGTTTTTAGAAAAAGGAAGTTATGGAAGGCTATTTGTTACGAAGTTAGAAATTGATTGTGTTCCGGATGTAAAATTTGACGAGAGCGCTGTCAATCATTTTTGTCTTGGCGTGTCTTCGAGAAGCCCATATTTGCAGTTTTTGTCCTTCTATCATTCGGTTGAATTTTACTTTAATTCCGCCTATCGAAAAATGACGACCGAATTGTTGAGAAACGAGCTCCAGTCGGTTGAATTTGCATACAACGATCAGTATCTGTATTCGATTGTTAGTAAGTTAGAAAAAGAAATATCCCATAAGAGCGAACTTGGTTTTGGAAATGAAAAACGTGAGCTTGAGTACTTGGTTGAGTCGTGTGTCCATGTGCCTCAGTTAATGAAATCCCTGCGTCGCTATCGTTTCGATTGGCCTGCGTGGTATTCGAGCAATGGGGTTGAATTTGAATCTGACGCTCCAGTTATAGATTGGGAATCCGATAATGTGGCCGGATTAATAGCTTCCCGAATTTATAAAGTAAGAAATGCGATTGTTCACAGTAAAAAACAAACTTTCGGTGCGTTTATTCCTTTTAAGCACGATCGCGCACTTTCCTATGAGATTCCTTTAGTTAAATGTGTTGCCGAAGAGGTCATTGATAATAATTCTTCGCGCGTATAGCTTTCGCTTTAAATTCCCGTTTGGTTCATAGTCTTTGTGGTCAAACTTAGTATTGAGATATGAATTTCGTTTCGATTGGATGGCGATTATTTCGATACGGCCATGCCGCCGGTTGCGGATGGATGAGTCTAGTATTCACTGTATCTTCTAGATCAGGATTGACACGAGCGACCCCCGGCGCCTTCCAATATTCTCAATGCGGATCGGGTGCCGCCGTTGGTTTGCCCGGGTATTCTCGTAGCTGATGCGGGGATCTGGCGTGTTGCGTCAAGAGGATTTGAGCAAAAAGAGCATCGGGATTTGAGCAGGGCGCGCACCGGCCGTGCGCGCCCTTTTTGAGCACTTGCCCCTCCCGCATGAGGGCGTGACGCACGCGTTAGGACTCCCCACGGAAATGGACGAGCCTCCCGTGGTGGACGATGCGGTCTATGACGGCGGCCATCTGGTCGTCGCCGAACACCGATCCCCGCCTGCTGAACTCCAGGTTCGTGGTGATCACCACCGACTGTCTCTCGTAGGCGTCGGCGAAGACCTGGAAGAGGGGCCTCGCGCCGTCCCGCGTCGAGCGGCAGGACACGCCGTGGGCTCATTCGAGGTCGTGAATCAGTAGCGACCCCGGCGCTATCCTGCCGCCCATGGCATCCCTCACGCGCGCCGAGCTGGGCTTCCCGTGGCCGCAGACGACCTCGACGGGGTTCTTGTGGATATCGATGGCGACGCAGATGCAGAGCTTCTGGCGGGAGAGGCCGCGCTTGCGGGCCTGCCCGTAGCCCTTGGAGAGGTCGGTGTCGTTGATGTAGGTCTCGTCGACCCAGACGGTGTTGCGCATCACGATCCGGTCCCGGCAACCGGACACCATGGTGAGCGCGCGGTGCCGCCGCTCGAAGGCGGTCTTGTGGTTGACGCCGTACAGCTCGGCCGTGCACTCGACGGGGACGTTGTGGCACATGAGCCTGATGAAGGAGACTCAGGCGAGGAACGGCTTTCGGCAGTGCTCGAGGACGGTCCCGGTGAGGGAGTTGAACCTCCTGCCGCAGGATCGGCAGCGCCACCTCGGGACCCCGGTCGCGGCGGAGCCGCCCCTCCAGGTTCCTCGTGCGCCGCACCCCGGGCATTTCGGGTCCGGCCGATAGGCCGCCGCGGCCTCGGCCAGCGTGCCGACGCCGACCTAGTCGCGGCAGCGCCTCCTGTCGACGGCTTCTCTGAGCAGCAGGAACTCGTCGGCGGTGAGGCCCGCCACGAGCGCCCTGAATGGGTTCGCTCTTCCCATATGGATCTGTCCCATCCGCCCGAGCGCCCACCCTGAGGGATTGTCGCCAAACAAAGACCGGGTGGGCGCTCGGGCGGATTCTTTGTTTGGCTGGGAAGAGCATAGCATTCGGGGACCTTCCGGTCCCCGAATCATCACCTGTTATCTAAACTGTTAGAGACGAAAAAAGCTTGCTGAGTACGCTTGCTATCTTTTAATAGGGGCAGGTTTCCATCTGCCTTTATAACAATTCCCGTGCTTTGGACAACTGGACTTCCGATGCGGAGGACATTGTAAGATAATCTACCCTTAGTATCATTATTTTGATGGGGGATACAATATGAAAAAGGCGTTGCGTGTCTCAACAGCGTTTTCTTTAGCTGCTCTCTTGACGATTTCACCCTTGTTGAGTCCTGTAGCCGCTGCTTATGCTGCGACTAGCGTGCAATCTGTGGATATTACATCAGATGCTGCGTCCGCAGATGAGGCTGTAGCTTCACATGACGAGGGCACTGCCGACGGAGACATAGCTGTTGAGCAATCGTCGCCGGCGGACGTCGACGAATCGGCTGATGAGGATTTCGGTGTAGATGCTTCTTTGGCTGAGCCGCAAGCCGAATCGAAGGATCCTTCTTTTCAATATATATACCTTGCCTATCCGAACCTTATTAGCGGGACTGACCAAGTCGTCGCGTTTGCAACTCCTAATGACAGCGATACTGTTGTTTCCGCAACGCTAAACTATGTGAGCGCCAATGGAGTTCAGGGAGCTGTTGACGCTTCAGCACAGGCTGTTAATTCTGCTGCATTTACATTTGGCTCGAAGCTAGAGTTCAATACATACTTTCTTACTTCAATAACCTATGCTCTTCAAGGCGATGATGCTGAACATGAGATTGATCTCTCTGACAGGGATTATTCTTTTGCGGTTGTTGATGGCTCTGCTAATTCCGAGGGCACTTCCGTTTACTATGCAGACGGCGATGGCAATGCCGTTGAGGCCCAATCAATTAAACAGGCGTTGGAGTGTGCCGATTCACCGGACGGCATTTCTACTTATGCTGCGCGCTCGGCACGAAAAAACGTTCGGGTAATTGCCCTTGATGCCGGCCATGGCGGGACTGATCCCGGTGCACAGGGAAATGGTAAGAGTGAGGCGGATCTAACTTGGAAGATCGTTGCTGCTTGCAAGAATAAGCTTGAGACGTATGGTTTCAAAGTCGTTCTTGCTCGCGAGCAAAGCGGCGGCTACTCCGGAAATGATTACCTCCATCGTGTCCAACGATGCGTGAGCCAAGGCGCACAGGCCTTTGTTAGTTTCCATATCAATTCCGGTTCGCCTGTCGCACATGGCGCTGAGGTATATGCCCCCACTGCCAATGAATATGATTACACGCAAGTTTCTGTGGAGCTTGCGAATAAAGTAATGAACAACCTCGCTTCTATGGGGCTCAGCTATCGCGGTGTATTCCAAATGGAGGTCGGAGATGAGTTTGCGGTCATCCGTTGCGCCCGCGAACAGGGTATTCCCGGCATTCTAATCGAGCATGGCTTTATTTCTAATGCGGGGGACGTGTTGAATTATTTTAGCGATGAGGGCTGCAGGCGTCTTGGCGAGGCCGATGCCGATGCGATTATTGCGCAATTTCCTAAGTCAACTTGGCTCGATTATTCTTCCGTATTCGATGCTAATTACTATTTGTCGAATAATCCCGACGTTGCCAAGGCTACGGCTGGAAGTAGCGATTTAGCCCTAGACCATTTTATTAACTATGGTATGAGTGAAGGCAGGCGCGGTTCTGCCACTTTTGACGTACAGAGTTATTTTAATGAGTATCCAGATTTAAGAGCTGCCTTTGGCTTTGATTTAGTTAAGTACTATGAGCATTACGTCACGGCTGGAAAAGCAGAAGGAAGGCATGGGACCGGATGCTCAAAGATCGAGGGATACGCTACGACTATCAATGGTGTTGATTATTCATCCGTCTATGATCCCTCATTTTATCTATCGAATAACGAAGATATTCGCAACGCTTTTTCTAAACGAAGCCCCGCTGGCGTTGTAATGATTGACGATGCTGCCGTGCTACGCCATTTCGTCAGCTGCGGCATGGCCGAGGGCCGGCGCGGGAGCAAGTCCTTCGACGTGCTGAGTTATTACAACAGATACCCCGACCTTCGTCGCGCGTTCGGTGCCAACCTCACCGCTCTATACGGCCATTACCTCAGTAGCGGCCGCGCTGAGGGGAGGATCGCTACCGGATGCGATTCCCTCGCGGGCGCTGTCGTTTCGCAAGGCGGTACCGATTATTCCCCCGTTTACAATTTCGACTTCTATACCTCCAACAACGGTGACGTCCTGAATGCCTTTACGACTGTCAAGGGCGGCCTCAAGTTTGTTGACGATGCGGCCGTGCTACGCCATTTCGTCAGCTGCGGCATGGCCGAGGGCCGGCGCGGTAACGAGTCCTTCGACGTTTACGGCTATCGAAATCGTTATGCGGACCTGAGGAAGGCTTTCGGGATGAACCTGAAGAGCTATTACATCCACTATTTAAATTGTGGCATTAAGGAGGGGCGTAATGGCGAAAGTATGACTGGATACGAAGGTTTTATTATGTCGTCCGCCTATTCAACCTATCTAGATGCCGCCGATCATTTCACAAAGACCGTGGGCTCAAAAGGATTCCCTTCAGTCGTTTACACGGATAGGGGAGCGTCGAATATTAAAGATTTCTGCAAAATTCTATATGAAGAGGCTCAGTCGGAGGGTGTCTCACCTGAGGTTTTATATGGACAGGTGATGAAAGAAACGGGATATTTGAAGTTTGGTAATTTGGTTCAGCCTAATCAGTGCAATTTTGGAGGCCTTGGCGCCACTGGACCTGGTAACCCAGGCTACACCTTCGGATCTGTTCGTGAAGGACTGCGGGCGCAGGTTCAACATTTAAAGGCGTATGGTTCAACGGAGTCATTGGTCAATCCGTGTATTGATGCTCGCTTTAAATATGTCAGTCGTGGCTGTGCTCCGAGAACTGTTGATTTAAATGGCAAATGGGCCGTGCCTGGTGTTGGATACGGTGAAAGCATTGATGCAATCGCCAAAGAGGTTATTGGTTAGGCTTTAAATAGTAGATTGAAAGATCTTAAATCGATTGGGTTAATTTGACTGACAATTTAAAGAAAAACATCACATGGAATACCGTTGGCTCGATTGCATACCTCGCTTGCCAGTGGTTAACGACAGTTGCTGTAGTTCGTTTTTCATCAGATTTTAGCTATGCGGGTGATTTGTCTTTGGCAATGACAATCAGCAATCTATTTGTTCCAATCGGTTTATATAAGATTCGATCCTTTCAGGTATCTGATCTTTCATGTGAGTATTCTTCGGGGGAATACATTGGTTTTCGTCTAATCACAATAGTGTTGGGGTTTGTCTTCGTATTACCTTATGCATTCTTTACCTGTCAGCAGTCTTCCCTTCTCCCCGTTTACTTCTATTGCATATATAAGTCAATAGAAGTGATGGTCGATGTGTTCCACGGCATTGATCAAAAAGCAGGAAATATGATTTATTGTGGCATTTCGATGCTGCTGAGAGGCATTTTGTCACTTCTTGCGTTTTGTGCAGGAATGTATATCTCACATTCTCTTGTATTGAGCATCGTTCTAATGATTGCGGTGTCTCTCCCTGTAATGGTTGTTGATGTACGTTGGGCTTCGAATTTCGATTCGATCGTTCCTTCTTTTAGGTTCAAGGCGATGTCTGAACTGTTTTATAAGTGTCTTCCCGCTACGGTTGGGGTTTTTTGTTGCGCTGCAGTTACATCTGTGTCGCGTCAAGAACTTGCTGCTGCATTAGGGGCCTCAATGTTGGGCGTTTATTCCTCGGTATGTTCTCCCGCGGCAATCGTTCAGGCGGGTGCTGTTAATGCCTATGCCCCTTTGCTCGGCGCTTTTGCGAGCGCTAGTGGGTCGGGGGATAAGAAAGCATTTAATACCATGTTGGCGAAGGTCGTTCTTGGCGCCCTTGTCTTGTGTATTCTTATTTTGTTCGCTTGTTTTATCTGCGGCGACTACTTTTTGGGACTACTTTTCGGTGACCAAATTCATCAGTATTCTTTTTTGCTATACGGTGCGGTAATTAGCTCTCTGCTTACGGCGTTTATCGGTTTCTTTTCCGACCTGACAATTGTTAAAAGAAAGATGGTTGGTAATCTTGCTGGTAATTTAGTTGCTTTAATCGTTGTTGTCCCTCTTTCCAGCTTAATGATTCAGTCGTTCGGACCTAACGGGACGAGTATTGCAATTTCGCTTGCTTATTTTGCCGGATGTGTCGCGATGCTTCCATGCATTATTCGGAAGTAATGCATCAGTGATTTGCTAAATTCTTAGATATAAAAGTGAGTGGCTGACGCTTTATATCTACCTACTATGACTTCTTCAACGCCAATGGGTGGTTTTCAGTTTTAGCGCAGGTATAAACGCTTTTTAATTCAAATTTATGCTCACCAGTCGTCTTTTCGTTTAGGATAAGAAACGTATTGGTAAGCTTTGTATTTACTTATTAATTGTTTAAGTTTCATTCATCTTTATTATTTTAATTGGAGCTTGAAATGTGCGATAGCGTATTCAAGGACAAGACCCTCATGATCACGGGCGGCACCGGCTCGTTCGGCAACACCGTGCTCAAGCACTTCATGGACACCGACCTGGCCGAGATCCGCATCTTCTCACGCGACGAGAAGAAGCAGGACGACATGCGCCACCGCCTGCAGGAGAAGTCGCCCGAGCTCGCCTCCAAGGTGCGCTTCTTCATCGGCGATGTGCGAAACGCCCAGAGCGTGCGCGACGCCATGCACGGCGTGGACTACATCTTCCATGCCGCCGCCTTGAAGCAGGTGCCCTCCTGCGAGTTCTTCCCCATGGAGGCCGTGCGCACCAACGTCATCGGCACGGACAACGTGCTCCATGCCGCTATCGAGGAGGGCGTCGACCGCGTCGTGTGCCTGTCCACCGACAAGGCCGCGTACCCCATCAACGCCATGGGCAAGTCCAAGGCCATGATGGAGTCCATCATCTACGCCAACGCCCGCAACGGCGCCGGGCGTACCACCATCTGCTGCACCCGCTACGGCAACGTCATGTGCTCGCGCGGCAGCGTCATCCCGCTGTTCATCGACCGCATCCGCAAGGGCGAGCCGCTCACGGTCACCGACCCCAACATGACCCGCTTCCTGATGAACCTTGACGAGGCCGTCGACCTGGTGCAGTTCGCCTTCGAGCACGCCAACCCCGGCGACCTGTTCATCCAGAAGGCGCCGGCGTCGACCATCGGCGACCTCGCCGAGGCGGTCCAGGAGGTCTTCGGCCGCGTGGGCACCCAGGTGATCGGCACCCGCCACGGCGAGAAGCTCTTCGAGACCCTCATGACCCGCGAGGAGCGCCTGCGCGCCGAGGACATGGGCGGATACTACCGCGTGGCCTGCGACTCGCGCGACCTGAACTACGACAAGTTCGTCGTCGACGGCGAGGTGGAGACCCAGGCCGACGAGTCCTACACCTCCCACAACACCGAGAGGCTCGACGTGGAGGGCACCATCGCCAAGATCAAGACCGCCGAGTACGTGCAGCTGGCGCTCGAGGGCCGCGAGCACGAGGCGGTGCAGTAGGGTGCGCGTCCTCGTCACCGGCGCCGGGGGCTTCGTCGGAAAGAATCTCTGCTGCGCGCTGAAGAACATAAGGGACGGCAAGGACCGCCGCGAGAGATACGCGAGCCTGCTCCCGCTCGAGGTCATGGAGTACGACGTCGACTCGACGCCCGGGGAGCTGGAGGACTACTGCTCCCGCGCGGACTTCGTCTTCAACCTCGCCGGCGTCAACCGCCCCGAGGACCAGGCGGAGTTCATGGAGGGCAACTTCGGGTTCGCCTCCACGCTGCTGAACGCCCTCGAGCGCCACGGGAACACATGCCCCGTCATGCTCTCCAGCTCCGCGCAGGCGAGCCTGTCGGGCCGCTTCGAGGGATCGGTCTACGGCGAGTCGAAGCTCGCGGGTGAGGGCCTGTTCCGTGAGTACTCGGAGCGCACGGGGGCGCCGGTGCTCATCTACCGCTTCCCCAACCTCTACGGCAAGTGGTGCCGCCCGCGCTACAACTCCGCCGTGGCGACCTTCTGCGACGCCATCGCCAACGGCCGACCCTACACCGTGAGCGACCCCGGCGTGGAGCTCGAGCTCCTCTACATCGACGACCTGGTCGAAGAGATGCTGGGGGCGCTACTGGGGCAGGAGCACCGCTGCGGATACGAGGGGCTGGTACGCGTCGACGGTGACGGGTTCTGCTATGTCCCGGAAACTGACGTCAAGTCGCTCGGCGAGATCGTCTACCTGCTGGGGTGCTTCCGCGACAGCCGCGAGACGCTCTCGGTGCCCGACCTTTCGGAGGGCTCCTTCTCCAAGAAGCTGTGGAGCACGTTCCTGTCCTATTACGAGCCGGGGCATTTCGCCTACAGCCTGAAGCCCAACACGGACGCGCGCGGATCGTTCACCGAGTTCCTGCGCACGCCCGATCGCGGCCAGGTCTCCATCAATGTCTCGAGGCCCGGCATCACCAAGGGCAACCACTGGCACATGAGCAAGTGGGAGAGGTTCCTGGTGGTCTCCGGCACCGCGTCCATCAGGCTTAGGAAGGTGGGGGAGGACTCCGATGGAAACCCGTTCCCTGTCGACGAGTACGTCGTCTCGGGTTCGGACATGCGCGCCGTGGAGATGATCCCCGGCTACACGCACTCCATCACCAACCTGTCCGACACCGAGGACCTCGTGACGGTCATGTGGGCCAACGAGCCCTTCGACCCCGAGAGCCCCGACACCTACTACGAGGAAGTCTAGAGGTTTTGACCAGATACGCTCATATTAATAGCGTTCCAAATGGATCCACTGGGCGCATTATGATGAAGGAGCATCTTGCTCTTATTGATCAGGGGTACGATTCGCTTGCTTGCTGGGGCAGAAGAAGGCCGGCAAGCAGTGTTAGTGAATACTGTTTTGGGTCATCGGCTAATTTTATATTTGACGTTGGCCTTACTCTCCTTGACGGTAAGGTAGGCTTTCATTCGGTGAGGCAAACCGACGCGTTGATTCATCGTCTTGATGAGTTCGGTCCTGACGTGGTTCACTTGCACAACCTCCATGGCTACTATTTGAATATTGATAAACTGTTTAAATGGTTGATGAGATCTGATTGTCGTGTTGTATGGACTTTGCACGACTGCTGGGCTTTTACCGGTCATTGCCCTTATTTCACCTATTCTTGCTGCAATCAATGGAAGACTGGCTGTGGCGCCAAGAGATGCCCTCAACTCATGGGATATCCTCCAACTATTAATTCCGCATCATGTAAATGGAGCTACGAGGCCAAACGTTCGATTTTCACTTCGCTACCTTCCAATCGAATGACTATCATTACCCCTTCTAAATGGCTGGCTGGACTGGTCGCTTCTAGCTATTTATCAAAGTATCCGATTGAGGTTGTACACAATACGATTGATCTCAACGTTTTTAAGCCACGATCCAATAGTGAGGTTTTTAGCGTTAAGGAGAAATACGACCTCGATTCGAGGAAAATTATTTTAGGGGTTGCCTCTCCATGGTCCAAGCGTAAGGGTCTTTCAGACTTTTTTGCCCTTGCGGATAAGCTTGACAAGTCCGAGTATTCTATTGTGTTGGTTGGACTGAGTGCTAGGCAGATGAGGCGGCTACCTCCGGGGGTAGTTGGTATTCCGCGAACCGACTCTCAGATAGAGTTGGCCTCACTTTATAGTTCTGCCTCTGTTCTATTCAATCCAACATACGAAGATAATTATCCTACGGTCAATCTTGAGGCTGAGGCTTGTGGGGTTCCGGTCGTTTGTTACGATGTCGGTGGGTGCTCCGAGACCTTGCATAGGGACGATTCAAAACTTGTTGAATGTGGTGACGTGCAGTCCGCCTCATTATTGTTGGCTAAATACTAGACTCGGCTTTTAGGGAAAACTATGAAATCCAATATTTGTTTTAATAACGACGGCCGCCTGAAGCTCCTGATCATCGTGGGCACGCGCCCCGAGGTCATCCGCCTGTCCGAGGTCATCAAGAAGTGCCGCCGCCACTTCGACTGCCTGCTGGCGCACACCGGGCAGAACTACGACTACACGCTCAACGGCATCTTCTTCCGCGACCTGTCGCTGGACGACCCGGACGTCTACCTGGACGCCGTGGGCGCCGACCTGGGCGAGACCGTCGGCAACATCATCGCGGCCTCCTACAAGCTCATGGTCCAGGTGAAGCCCGACGCGCTGTTGATCCTGGGCGACACCAACAGCTGCCTTTCCGCCATCGCGGCCAAGCGCCTGCACATCCCAATCTTCCACATGGAGGCGGGCAACCGCTGCAAGGACGAGTGCCTGCCCGAGGAGACCAACCGCCGCATCGTCGACGTGATCTCCGACGTCAACCTGGCCTACTCCGAGCACGCGCGCCGCTACCTCAAGGATACCGGCTGCGCGCCCGAGCGCACCTACGTCACGGGCTCGCCCATGGCCGAGGTCCTGCGCGCCAACCTGGGCAAGATTGAGGGCTCCGATATCCTCTCCGAGCTCGGCTTGGAGCCCAAGCGCTACATGCTGCTCTCCGCGCACCGCGAGGAGAACATCGACACCGAGGCGAACTTCACGAGCCTGTTCAGCGCGATCAACGCGCTGGCCGAGAGGTACGACATGCCGATCCTGTACTCCTGCCACCCGCGCTCCCGCAAGCGCCTGGAGGCCACGGGCTTCAAGCTTGACCCGCGCGTGCGCATGCACGAGCCCATGGGCTTCCACGACTACAACTGCCTGCAGATGAACGCCTTCGCCGTGGTCTCCGACTCCGGCACCCTGCCCGAGGAGTCCAGCTTCTTTGCAAGCATTGGGCGCCCGTTCCCGGCCGTTTGCATCCGCACCTCGACCGAGCGCCCCGAGGCGCTGGACAAGGCGTGCTTCACACTCGCCGGCATCTCCGAGAAGGGCCTGCTGCAGGCCGTCCATACCGCCGTCGAGCTCGACGCGGAGGGGTCGCTGCCCGAGGCGCCCGTGCCCGATTACGCAGACGAGACCGTGTCCACCAAGGTGGTCAAGATCATCCAGAGCTACACCGGCGTGGTGGACAAGATGGTGTGGAGGAAGAGCATTTAATGACTAGCTCATGCGCTGGTAAAAAAATACTTGTCGTAACGCAGCATTTTTATCCGGAGACTTTTCGAATCAATGACATCGTCGAAGGCTTTATTGAAGACGGTGCAAGGGTTGATGTCCTTTGCGGTATTCCAAATTACCCTTCAGGCGAATGGGCCGAAGGGTATGGTTATTGCGGCCATCGTAGCGATGATTACCGCGGTGCGTCTGTCTTTCGGTCTGGTGAAATACGCCGAAAGGGTAATACTTCGGCCCGAATTTTCCTGAACTATATTAGCTGGCCGATTACTGCATCTCTCAAGGCATTGAGACTTAAAAACAATTATGACGTTGTATTTTGCTATAACACAAGTCCTGTTTTAATGATAATTCCAGCAAGGTTTGCTGCTAGGCGAAATAAATGCCCCCTTGTTACCTATGTCTTGGATATTTGGCCCGAGAACCTTTACACAGTTATGAATGTCCAAAGTGGCTTCCTGAGGGCTTTTGCCAAATCCTTTTGCGACCGGCAATATGCTGCCTGCAACAAGCTAATTGCTTTGAGTGATTCATTGGCCGCCAACTTATTTCATAGGATTAAACCTTTAAATTCGGATGTTTCGATAAGTGTTATCCCTCAGCATTGCGAGGAGATTTACGAACAGAAGAGTGTCTCAGCGGAACTGAGATCCCAATTTGGCGGCCAGTGTGTTTTCCTTTTTGCGGGTTCAATAACTCCTGCGCAGGGGCTTGACACAGTTATCGAGGCATTCTCGCATGCAATCATAAATAGTCCTGTTGAGATGAAACTGCTAATTCTTGGCGACGGCATGTCCAGAGCGGAATTGCAGAAGACCGTTGCGAATAAGGGACTGAGTGAGTGTATTTTGTTTATTGGGCGAGTAGAACCTGAAGTTGTACCCATGTATTCAGATGTCGCAACGGCAATGATTGCGCCATTTGCTGACAACCCAGAGCTAGAACTTACTATTCCAGCGAAGATCTCAAGTTGTATGGCGTCTTCGAAACCAATACTTGCCGTAATGCGCGGTGAAGGCGCCAATGCGGTTCGTTCTGCTAGATGCGGGTTCGTCTCCAATCCCTCAGATGCTAGCGCACTTGCTAGCAACATGGTGAAAATTGCTTCAATGAATAAAGACGCCATTGATGCTTTGGGATCCAATGGCTTCAATTATTATCGTGAGCATTTCTCGAGATTGGTTTGTTTGGATAAAATTAAGCAGGTTCTATTTTCAATATAGGTCCGATGTGGATCGTTGGGGTTTTAATGGATGACATGATGCGAGTGCTGGTAATCATTCCTGCCTATAATGAACAAGCCAATATTGTTCAGACTGTTTCGTCGGTTGTTGAAGCTGGCTATGATTATGTTGTTGTAAATGATGGTTCAACCGATAAAACTCTTTCTATCTGTCATCAGCATGGATTTAATGTCCTTGACCTTCCGCAAAATTTAGGCATCGGTGGTGCCGTTCAGGCCGGTCATAAATATGCGCTCAGGCATGGCTATGACATTGATGTCCAGGTTGATGGTGACGGTCAGCATGATCCTTCTTATATCGGGAACTTAATCGAGCCGATTATTGATGGTGCCGATTTAACCATCGGTTCCAGATTTGCCGTGCCCACGGAAGGCTTTCAGTCAACATTTTTAAGGAGAGTGGGTATCCGATGGCTTTCTGGTTGGTTGAGAATATTTACCGGAAAGACGATTAAAGATCCTACTTCTGGATTTCGCGCGTGCGGCAAAAAGGCTATAGACCTGTTCTGTAGGGACTACCCAGATGATTACCCTGAACCTGAATCTATTGCCGCAGCATTAAAAACTGGTCTTTCAGTGGTTGAGGTTCCCGTACTTATGCGCGAGAGGCAGGGCGGAGTGTCATCAATTTCTGGCTTTTCTTCAATTTATTACATGATAAAAGTTTCGCTTGCAATTTCCATGGCCTGTTTTGTTTATAGAAAGGCGGCTCACTAATGAGTATGATAATTCGTGTGGGCGCTGGCATAATATTTAGTGGCCTTTTCTTTTATGTCGTTTCCTTAGTCGGCAAAGGAAAGCTGCTTTTAAAGTACTCGTTACTATGGCTCTGCCTGTGCGTGGTGGCGCTATTTAGCGTTTGCTTTCCGGAGTTGATTTATCGAATTTCAGATTGTATCGGGTTTATTAGCCCTTCGAATTTTGCTTTTCTCGTCGCCGTAGTACTTTTATTGATGATTTCTCTATCTCTCAGTATTGCGATCAGCAGACTCGTTACGGCTTGCAAGAACTTAACCCAACGTATTGCGATTCTTGAAAATGAGAATGATGTTTTGCGGAATCAGCAGAGTTAATTAAAGACGGAGTTTAGATTAACTGTATGAACAACTATTTAGCAGCGGAAGCTCGAAACCATCGCGTTTGCGGCGGCTTGTATCGCCTTTACCATGTCGGTATTTTTGTCCTGCCGTTATCTTTTGCACTGATATATCTGTCTTTGTTTGTTAATTACATTGATGCTTTCTATGGCACGGTTGGCTTTACAATTGCCAACCCGATGCTTAATGACGATAGGGCAGTTCTATTTGTTGCTGGATTGACTATTATATTTGTCATTTCTGTAATCAAATTGGTTGAGTATAAAAGCGAGTTTTTGTATAAATATCGATGGTTGATCGGTATGACTGTAGCGTTGCTTGCCGTTGCTTTTAAAATCAGCGGTTCATCGCTTGGCATGTGGAGCATTATGCTCCCTGAAAACGCTGATACTCCGTTTTGGGGTATACCGAGGTCCCTTCGAAGTGATGAGTTCTCAGTTGGAACCCTGTTTCAATTATCTCAATCCCATAATGGCTATGCTCCAATTTCGGAAATCCTGAGAGGAGATTTTACGGACGTCCGGATGGTTTATGGCGCTGCCTGCTGGAGCGTAATCACGTTATTTAGACCAGTGCTTTGGGGTTATTTGCTATTTGGTTTTGAATTCGGCCTAGCGTTTGCCTGGTCCGCGAAACTATGTCTAATGGTTCTTGTCTCTTTTGATTGTGCCTTTCTCATTATTAAGTCAAAGCCGCTCAGCTTTCTCTTTTCATGCTTGCTTTGTTTTTCGCCATTAATTCAATGGTGGGGCACGGGCGAGGTGATTCTTTATGGCCAAGCCCTTGTCTTGTTGTTGGATAGGGCGCTCTTTACTCAAAAAAGAAATATCAGGCTTATTGCGCTAGCTGCTATAGCATGGCTATGTGGTTGTTACATAATGCTCATGTACCCTGCTTGGATGGTCCCATTTTTCTTCATTTTTGCCTTGATGGGTGTATTTAGAACAACAGAGTATTGTCAAACTTTAAAATCTAACAATCAACATTCAGTTCTTGCATGGTCACTAATTGATACTTTTGTTTTAGTATCCTGCCTGTTGATTTCAGCGGGACTAATATTCCTTTCCTTCTTCCAGTCCTCCGAAGCAATGACATCTGTTATGAATACCGTTTATCCTGGTGCGCGCTTTGAAACAGGTGGAAGCGGACTTCCTGAACTTTTTTCTTATGCAATTTCACTCTTTTACGCCTTTGATTCACCACTGGTTTCAAATGAATGCGAAATTGCAACCATTCTTTGCTTCTTCCCTCTTGGAACGCTTGCATCTCTGCTCTGTTTTATTAAAAGGCGGGATTGGCAGCTATTTTTGCTTACGGCACTTCAATTGTTTTTCCTGGCCTTTGCATTTATTGGTTTTCCGTCATTTCTATCTCGAATGACCTTAATGTATAACGTCCCCGTTCTGCGACTGTTGTTTCCTATTGGTTACCTGGAACTTCTCCTTTTTTTGATTTCTGTCGAAAAGGCTAAAGAATCCCAAGGGAATAATAGCTCCATTGGTTATTTGTCAATTATCTTAATAATCGGTCTTATTCTGAGTTCAGCATTCCAGATTTTCATCCTTCTTTCTGCGAAATATCTTGTTGCAAGGATGCTGTATTTGTTGATGCTTATATTGTTCTGTCTTTTTTCGTGCCTTTCGTTTCGCTCCTATATTCTTGGTAAAAAATGTACCGGTTTATTTGTTGCTTTCGCGATTTGCTTCGGCGTAATTCCAGGGCTCTGTATCAATCCAGTTCAAATCGGTGCGGCTCCAATTACAGATACGAATTTAGAGGCTCTCGTTAATCAGTTTGTCGAAGAGAGTGATTATTCAGATAAATGGGTTGTCGATGGTTCTTGGACAGTTGCCAATCTTTGCGCTGCGTATGGAGCGCCTGTAATTAACTCTACCAATGCTTATCCTGATCTGGCGCGTTGGAATTCTATCGATGAAAATAACGAGAACGAGTGCGCATACAACAGGTATGCTCATGTCATTGCTAATGTATTCGCCCCGTCTACGTCATTTAATTCCACTCAGGATGATCTCTTCACAGTGAATTTGACTGAAGATGATTTGAGGCAGCTTAATGTGAAGTACGTTATGTCTAGTAGGGATTTGACGGAGTTTTCATCTGATAAATTACAAATTAGGCAATTAGGTTCAGCAAACGGGTTTGTTCTATATGAATTGACCTATTAGGAAGAAGGGGCTGCTGGTTGGCTTATAGGACAAAATGTGTGTCTACTTTAGGGGCATCGGCGCAGGTCGATGC
>ENA-OUQH01000599-OUQH01000599.1-human-gut-metagenome-genome-assembly--contig:-NODE-599-length-26322-cov-10.734458_pt1 | contig 26322 bp, 22 predicted proteins | sample MGYA00237948_ERZ548828 | MGnify/ENA primary metagenome ERZ548828 (study PRJEB26490, sample SAMN05194711) | human gut metagenome | biome: terrestrial biome; feature: human-associated habitat; material...
CTCAGGCTGCCAGTGTGGAATTTTGCCGCTTGCGGCAAAATTATGCGCGCAGCAGGCTGCAAGCCTTTTGGCAGAAAAAACGAAGTTTTTTCGCCAGGTCTAAAAAAGGGGGAGGCGCATAGCGTCTCCCCTTTTTTCGGTCATCGGATTAGTCCTCGTCGTTGTAGTCATCCTCAGCCCGGGCCAAATCGCTGAGGTCAAACTCCAGCTTTTCGCCGCAGTTGGGGCAGCGGATCTCGCCACTGTCCAGGGTATCCTCGTCAAAGACGATCTCCTCCTGGCAGACCGGGCAGGTGGTCTCAAAGTACTCGGCGTCGTCATCCAGTTCCTCGTCGTCATCGTCCATCTCGTAAAGAGCTTCCTCCACCTCGGACAAATCATCGCTGACGGCGTCTAGGCCGTCCTCCAGATCCACCAGGTTGTCATCGATGTCCTCAAAGCGGATGCTCATCTCGTCCAGCACATCAATGATGGCGGCGATGAGCTTTCCCTCCTTGGTTTCCGTGTCCAGCGCCAGGCCCTCGGCCAAGCCCTTGAGATACGCGACCTTCTCAGAAATTTCCATATTACGCTCCTTTCCGAATCGCTGTAAATTCTTGCTTACTTTGCCCGGGACAGGTACTCACCGGTACGGGTATCGATGGTGATCTTGTCGCCGATGTTGATAAACAGAGGCACCTTCACCTCAGCGCCGGTCTCCACGGTGGCGGGCTTGAGGGTGTTGGTGGCGGTGTTTCCGGCCAGGCCCGGCTCGGTTTCAGTGACCTCCAGGTCCATGAAGTTGGGGCACTCCAGGCCGAAGACGTTGCCCTTGTAGCTAAGGACCTTGCACACGGTGTTCTCCGTGATGAAGCGGAAGGCGTCGCCCAGCAGGTCCTTGCCCAGGGGAATCATGTCATAGGTTTCCTGGTCCATGAAATAATACAGGTCGCCATCGTTATAGCTGTAAGCCATGTCCTTGCGCTCCACGAAAGCTTCCTCAAATTTTGCGGTGGGGTTGAAGGAAGTCTCCGTGACGGCGCCGGTGACGATGTTCTTCATCTTAGTGCGGACGAAAGCAGCACCCTTGCCGGGCTTCACATGCTGGAATTCCACCACCTGCATGATCTTGCCGTCCATCTCGAAAGTCTTACCGTTTCTGAAATCACCTGCGGTAATAGTTGCCATAATATGTTTCCTCCTATGTATGAGGAAATTTCTCTTTCATTTCCTCGAAATTATAATATGCGCCAAACAGGCCGTGTATATTCTATATGAAAACCCGGCATTTGGCAAGTGTTTTGTTACATTTTTCCGATCTTTTCCCGAAAAAGTACGCTCACAGGCACAAAAGCTCCTTGCCGGCCTCCGTCAGATCCCGGCATCCGCCCTCCTCCAGCACCAGCACATCCTCGATGCGCACGCCAAAGCGCCCGGGCAGATAGATCCCCGGCTCGGCGGAGATGACACTGCCCACAGGCAGAGGCTTGTCATTTCCCGGGGTAGCGTTGGGGCTTTCGTGGATCTCCGCCCCCACGCCGTGGCCGAAGGCATGGCCGAAGTATTCACCGTATCCCGCCCGCCGGATGACTTCTCGGGCGGCGCCGTCGATCTGCGCACCGGTGGCTCCGGCCCTGGCAGCGGCAATGCCCGTCAACTGGGCCCGGAGAACCGTCTCATACACCCGCTTCATCTCCTCCGTAGGCCGGCCCACACACACGGTGCGGGTCATATCGGAGCAGTAGCCCTTATACACGCAGCCAAAGTCCATGGTCACGAACTCCCCGGTCTGTATCTTTCGCTCCGTGGGCACTGCGTGGGGCATAGACCCGTTTGGCCCGCTGGCCACGATTGGGTCAAAGGACATCCTCTCCGCCCCGAAATGCAGCATCAGATACTGCAGCCTGGCGGCGATCTCCTTTTCCGTCACGCCGGGGCGTATCTCCGCAAGGATCTGCCCAAGGGCCTTTTCCGCGATGCGCTGGGCCTGCTCCATCCGCTCCAGCTCCTCCGGATCCTTCTGTGCCCGCAGCTCCCGCAGGAAGGCCGAGGCCGGCACCAGCTCCGCCTGCAGCTTTTCGCTGTAGAGCCGGTGCTCCGCCACGGTCATGGTCTCGTCCTCAAAGCCGATGCGCCGGGCCCCGGTGAGAGCCAATGCCTCCCCCAGCCAGGCAACGTAGCCTTTTTCCCGATCCGCCAGAGCGATGGCGGCATTCTCCACGGTATTTTCCGCCGCCTCAATATAGCGGCTGTCGGTGAAATAGAAATTTCCCTCAGTGGTCACCAGGGCCACGCCGTCTGTGCCGGTGGTGGCAAAGCCGCTGGCATAAAATCGGTTATACTCGCCGGTGAGCAGCACACCGTCCAGGCCCGCCGCCGGCAAAGCCAACGCGATTTTGTCAAAATGATTCATGCTTCCGCTTCCTTTCTACTCCGACACAGGGCCTTAAAGGGCCGCTGCAGGCCATGGAGTACATGGTTCCACGCCCCCCTGGGCCCGCCTGCCGGCTCCACCATTACGGCCCATACACCACTGCGATTGGCCCCCAAAACGTCGGTGAGGAGCTTGTCGCCCAGCATGGCCGTCTCCCCCGGTGTAGCTCCGGCTTTTTCCATGGCCTGCCGGTAGCCCCGAGGCGATGGCTTTCCCGCATGGCCCACATAGTCGATGCCCAAATCCCGGCAAAACCGCTCCACCCGTGCGGGACTGCGATTGTTGGACAGGATCATCACCCGGATGCCCGCCCGCTGCATTTCCGCCAGCCATGCTCTGAGCCGGTCATCCGGCCGGGGCACATACTTGGGTGCCAGGGTATAGTCCAGATCGCACAGCAGCAGGCAGATCCCCCGCTCTGTCAGCATCTGCGGCGTCAAGTCCCCATAGTCCGTCAGCAGCAGATCCGGGATCAGAGAAAAGGACATAACCCATCGGCTCCTCTCATACAATGAATTGATATTGATTTTAGCATTTTCCGCAAGGTAATGCAAGGGGGTGGACACTTATGGAACTGTATTTGGCCACAGACAGCGGGCGGCTGCAGCAGGCCATGGCCTGCACTGCGCAGCTGGCCCATATGAGCTATCGCATTGGCCCCGACGGGACGCTTCTGGCCTCCCCCCTGCCGGATACACTCCGGGGCGGCCTGCTGATGCTGTCCGATGAGGGCGGAACCTATCCGGACGCGCCGGAGGGCCTGTGCCGCCAGCTGGTGCAGGAATGTCTGCGTCGGCGGTACGCCGGCGTAGTCCTGGATGCCATGCCGCCGGAGGGCTTCTGCCGGACATTGGATGAGCTGCTGGCCCGACAGGAGCGGCAGCTGTATCTGCCGGAGGCTGCGGCAGGCTATGCTCCCCACGGCACGGCGCTCCTCTGCACCGCCCTTGCCTCCGGCAGCCTGGAGGATCGGCTGGCCGCAGCCGCCGAAAAATGGGGGCCGGAGCGCCTGGCCCTGGATCTGCAGCGGATGATGCTTGACTATCCCCTCTCCGCCGGAGGAGAGGCCGCCGCCCTGACGCCGCCCCGGCTGCATGCCCTGGCGGAGGGCCGGGCCACCTACTTCAGCCGTCCCCTCTGCGCCCGTTACTTTACCTATCGCACGGACAGCGGCTCCCGGTTTGTCCTCTTTGACGATGTGCAAACCCTCCGCATGAAGATGGACATGGCGGAGAAGCTGGGCATCCGCCAGGGATTTTTCATGCTCCCGGAGGTAGAGGACCTGGCCCAAAGCCTTCTTGGTCCATAAGCTCCCTTACATGCAAAAAGCAGCATCGGCCCTCGCTGCTGCAGGGCAATGCGTCGAAAAAGCCATGGTTTTCTCAACAAAGGACGGTTGTCTGCCGGGCGTATAAATTCCACGATTTCTCGTCTGACAGGTTTTTTCTCTCATGTCATGTGCATATGGCATGTAAAAACAGCCTGTCGGCTTTGCCGCCTGCAGGCGGCAAACTCTGTGAGGGCTTTTTGACACGACTAAAGAAAACATGGTCCCGCAAAAGCGGAACCATGTTTTTAAATCGTTTTTGCCGAGAACAAAATCAATAATATCTCTTGTTTCTGTTCTTGCGGGCAGCCTCGGACTTTTTGCGGCGCTTAACGCTGGGGCTCTCATAGCACTCGCGCTTACGCACCTCTGCCAGGACGCCGGCCTTTGCGCAGCTTCTCTTGAAACGCTTCAGGGCACTGTCCAGGCTCTCGCCTTCCTTGACATGTACTTCGGACATCTATTTTCCCTCCCTCCGATGCACCCGGCTTCATCCAGGGTGCTCTTTAAGAGCCATTAACATGACTAACGGCTGTATTATACCCATAATGAACAGGCTTGTCAAGGTTTTTCTGCACAAAAGGCAAAATTATGCAAAAAGTGGGCAGAAATGTTGAAAAGGGACGGCCTTTGCCGTCCCTTTTTGAAAACTGTCGAAAAACCCTCCGGGGTTTTTCCGACAAAAGGCCCCAAGTCTGCTGCGCGCATAATTTTGCCGCTTGCGGCAAAATTCCACACTGGCAGCCTGAGAGGTATTTTTCCCCACGCACATGTCGCGGTAAAAAATGATCTGAATTTTTTGCCGCCTACGGGCGGCAAACTCTGCGAGGCTTTTTTCACAAGCTAAAAAGGGACGGCCCAGACCGTCCCTTTTTAGGTCTTTCTTATTTCGTAGGCTTGACGATGAGGTTCACCAGCTTGTTTTTCACCAGAATGGTCTTCACAACGCTCATGTCCTCAGTGGCCTTTTTCACCTTGTCCAGCGCCATGGCAGCGGCGACTACCGCAGCCTCCTCGGAATCCGTGGGGACTACCACGGTGCCCTTGAGCTTGCCGTTTACCTGCACAGCCATCTCGGCGGTGGCGTCGATGGTCTTGCTCTCATCGTAGTCAGGCCAAGGCATCTGCATACACATCTTGCCGTATTTGGCAGCGTAGCCCATGAGCTCCCACATCTCCTCTACCATATGAGGGGCAAAGGGGCTCAGCAGCTTCAGCAGCGCCTCCAGGTCGCCCTTGGAAAGGCCCTTGGCATAGAAATCGTTGACCAGGGCCATGAGGGCGGCGATGGCGGTGTTCATCTTCAGCTCGTCAATATCGCCCGTGACCTTCTTGATGGTCTTATGGACGGCGGCCATGTTCTGCTGAGAAATCTCAGGATCGTCCGTGACCCTATCCATCAGATTCCAGCAGCGATCCAAAAAGCGCTTGCTTCCCTTAACAGCCTCATCGGACCAGGAGGCGGTCTTTTCAAAGTCACCGATGAACATGATATAAAGCCGCATGGTATCCGCGCCGTAGGCTTTAATAACATCATCGGGATTGACCACATTGCCCAGTGACTTGGACATCTTCACCGCCGGACGCTCGGCCTGGGCGCCGTATTTCTCCCGCAGAGCCTGCTTCTCCTCCTCGGTCTTGGCGTTACCCACATAGTGGGGGTTCTTACCCAGGATCATGCCGTGGCTGGTGCGCTTGGCATAGGGCTCCTTGGTGTGAACCACGCCGATGTCATAGAGGAACTTATGCCAGAAGCGGGAGTAGAGCAGGTGCAGCGTGGTATGCTCCATGCCTCCGTTATACCAATCCACGGGGCCCCAATACTCCTCGGCCTCCTTGCCCACCAGCTCGTTATCATTGTGGGGATCCATATAGCGCAGGAAGTACCAGCTGGAGCCGGCCCACTGGGGCATGGTGTCGGTCTCGCGCTTGGCGGGGCCGCCGCAGCAGGGGCAGGTTGTGTTGACCCAATCGGTCATCTTACTCAGGGGGCTTTCGCCGTCGTCGGTGGGCTCATAGCTCTCCACCTTGGGCAGCACCAGCGGCAGCTCGCTTTCCGGGATGGCCACCCAGCCGCACTTCTCGCAGTTGACCAGGGGGATGGGCTCACCCCAATAGCGCTGGCGGGAGAACACCCAGTCACGGAGCTTGAAATTCACCTTTTCCTTGCCCCAGCCCTGCTCCACGGCGTACTTCTTCATGGCGGGGATGGCCTCCTTCACGGTCATGCCGTTGAGGAAACCGGAGTTGACCATGATGGCCTTATCGTCCTTGGCCACGAAGGCTTCCTTGGTCACATCGCCGCCCTTGACCACCTCCACGATGGGCAGGCCGAACTTCTTGGCAAAGTCCCAGTCACGCTGGTCGTGGCCGGGCACGCCCATAACGATGCCGGTGCCGTAGCCCATGAGGACATAGTCGGACACGAACATCGGGAGCACGCCGCCGGTGACGGGGTTGATGACCTCCACCCCCTCCAGGCGGACGCCGGTCTTTTCCTTATTCAGCTCCCCGCGCTCAAAGTCAGACTTGCGGGCGGCGGCAGCCTGGTACTCCTCCACCTCGTCCCAGTTGGCGATTTTGTTCTTCCACTTCTTCAGCAGAGGATGCTCCGGAGAAATGACCATATAGGTCGTACCGAAAAGGGTATCGGCACGGGTGGTGTAGACGGTGACATCGTCGCTCATATTGGTCTTAAAGGTGACCTCCGTACCGGTAGAGCGACCGATCCAGTTCTTCTGCTGGATCTTCACGCGCTCGATGAAATCCAGATCGTCCAGGTCATCAATGAGCCGGTCGGCATATTTGGTAATGCGGAGCATCCACTGGCTCTTTTCCTTGCGGACCACCTCGCTGCCGCAGCGCTCGCACACGCCCTCCACCACTTCCTCGTTGGCCAGGACGCACTTGCAGCTGGTGCACCAGTTCACAGGCATGGTGGTCTTGTAGGCCAGGCCGTGCTTGAACATCTGCAGGAAGATCCACTGGGTCCACTTATAATACTTGGGGTCGGTTGTGTCTACGCAGCGGTCCCAATCGAAGCCGTAGCCCAGCATTTTAAGCTGGCGGGTAAAGTTCTTGATGTTTTCCTGGGTGACCACAGCGGGATGGATATGGTTTTTGATGGCGAAGTTCTCCGTGGGCAGGCCAAAGGCGTCAAAGCCGATGGGGAACAGAACATTGTAGCCCTCCATGCGCTTTTTACGGGTAACCACGTCGATGGCGGTAAAGGGCCGGGGATGGCCCACATGGAGTCCCGCTGCGGAGGGATAAGGAAACTCGATAAGGCCGTAAAACTTTTTACGGGTCTTGTCGCCGGTAACGGCGCGATAGGGCTTGGTTTTTTCCCAATTGTCCTGCCATTTTTTCTCAATGGCCGCAAAATCGTACTGCATACTGTTTCTCCTTTATCTGAATATCTTTTTGCACATAATAAAGCAAAACGCCCCGGACCGCACAAATCGGTCAGGGGCGTGAGAAAACGCTATACCACCCTGATTCGGCTGCGGATCGCTCCGCCGCCCTCAGCAGCTCCCTCTGCAAGGAGCATCCTCTGTAACGGGAGGGCCCGTCCTGCCCTACCTCCCCCAGGGACTCAGGCAGGCAACTCCGGGGCCAGTGCGGCAAGGCTCCCCCATCGGCTCACACCGGCCGCCGACTCTCTTTGGGTGGAACTATCCCTGCCTTTTCCCCATCGCTGTCTTTTGCAGGATATTGCAAAACTTACAGACATTTTAGAATCATTTTGGGGATTTGTCAAGAGTTTGTTTTTTGGGGAAAATCAATAACAGAAACAGAGCGGCAAGGACGGGAGTCTCGGATTGCCGCAGCCGGTTTGAACGCCGGCTGCGCAATGACGCAGAGCAAAATACGGTGCATAGCGGGCTGCTGACTGCAGGATAGCTCGGGTAGGTATACAGGCGCTGTTCACCCCCGCGAAAAGCCCCGCGGTGCGGGTAGGCAGGCTTGTTTTTCCGGTTTTATCATACCGGCTTATTCCTGGGATAAGCCCAGGCGGAGCGGTTGTGTAAAGAGTCTATAAATTCGTGGGGAACGGCGGAAATTTCAGCACCTTTTTCTCTTGCTTTTTTCCGTATTTTTCGGCACAATAGGGAACAATATCTTTATTTTAATTTAATTAGGAGGATAGCAAGGATGAAGCTGCTGCAGGATCGAATCCGCCGGGAAGGCCGTGTGCTGCCCGGCAATATTGTGAAGGTGGATGGATTTTTGAATCACCGGGTAGACACGGCACTTTTGAGCCAGATTGCCGATGAGTTCGCCAAAATCTTTGACATCAAAGATATTACTGTGGTACTGACGGCGGAGGCCAGCGGCATCGCCCTGGCCACTATCTGCGCCCAGAAGTACGGTGTGCCTATGATCTTTGCCAAGAAAGCCAAGAGTGACAATATTGAGGGCGGCCTATATCAGAGCGAGATCTTCTCCTATACCTACAAAAAGAAGGTGACCCTGCTGGTGGCCCAGGATTGGCTCAAACCCGAGGACAAGGTGCTCATCATCGATGACTTTATGGCCAAGGGCTGCGCCGTACACGGTCTCATTGACATCGTAGAAAAGGCCGGCGCCCAGCTCAAGGGCATCGGCATCGCCGTGGAAAAGGGCTTTCAGCACGGCGGCGACGATCTGCGGGAAAAGGGCTACAACATCCACTCCCTGGCTATCATCGACAAGGCCGAGCCCGGCTGCTTCGAGTTCAGGGAGGATGCCCAATGAAGAAGGTTCTGATTCTGGATTTTGGCGGGCAGTATAATCTGCTGGTGGCCCGCCGGGTGCGCGAGTGCGGCGTTTACTGCGAGCTGAAGTCCTTTCGCATCTCCATGGATGAGGTGCGTTCCTTCCGGCCAGATGCGCTGATCTTCACCGGCGGCCCGGCCACGGTGTTTGAAGAAGGCGCACCTACGGTGGATCCGGCCCTGTTCTCCCTGGGCATCCCGGTGTTGGGCATCTGCTACGGCATGCAGCTGATGATGCACCTTTTGGGCGGCCAGTGCCGCAAGGCCATTACCCGGGAATACGGCAAGACCGAGCTGACCGTCAGCACCTCCTCCCCCCTCTTTACCGGGGTGCCGGAAAAGGCTGTTTACTGGATGAGCCACGGGGTGGAGGTGGAATCTGCCGCCCCCGGCTTCACAGCCATTGCCCAGAGTGCCGGCTGCCGCCATGCGGCGGTGGAGTGCCCGGAAAAGAAGCTCTACGGCGTGCAGTTCCACCCGGAGGTGGTACACACGGAGTACGGCACCAAAATCCTGGAGAATTTCCTCTACGGTATCTGCGGCTTCAGCCGTGAGTGGACTATGGAGTCCTATGTGGAGACCGCCCTCCGGGAGTGCCGGGAAAAGATCGGTGACAAGCGCGTGCTGCTGGCCCTCTCCGGCGGCGTAGACAGCGCCGTGGCTGCCGCCCTGCTGCAAAAGGCCGTGGGCGACCGGCTCACCTGCATCTTTGTGGACCACGGTCTGCTGCGCCTGAACGAGGGAGACGAGGTCGAGCGGGTGATGAAGGGCGAATTCCATGTGGATGTCCGCCGGGTCAATGCCCAGGACCTGTTCCTTAACAAGCTGGCCGGGGTCACGGAGCCTGAGCGCAAGCGCAAGATCATCGGCGAGGAGTTTATTCGAGTCTTTGAGGCTGAGGCCAAGAAGATCGGCAAGGTGGATTTCCTGGCCCAGGGAACCATTTATCCCGATGTGGTGGAGAGTGGCTTGGGCGGTGAGAGCACCGTTGTCAAGAGTCACCACAACGTAGGCGGTCTGCCGGATTGCGTGGACTTTGAGGAGATTATCGAGCCCCTGCGCCGGCTCTTTAAGGACGAGGTACGCCAGCTGGGCATTGCCCTGGGCTTGCCGGAGAGCCTGGTGTGGCGTCAGCCCTTCCCCGGCCCGGGCTTGGCCATCCGCATCATCGGGGAAATCACCCGGGAAAAGCTGGATATCCTCCGCAAGGCCGATGCCATTTTCCGGGAGGAGATGGCCCTGGCGGGTTTGGACCGCACTGCCAACCAGTATTTTGCCGCCCTAACCAATATGCGCTCCGTGGGTATTATGGGTGACGAGCGGACCTACGACTATGCCATTGCCCTGCGCTCGGTGCAGACCCAGGATTTTATGACCGCCACCTGGTCCCGTCTGCCCTATGAGCTGCTGGATAAGGTCAGCGGCCGCATCGTGGGTGAGGTACCCCACATCAACCGCGTGCTGTACGATGTGACCTCCAAGCCCCCGGCGACGGTGGAATTTGAATAACCAACGCCACAAAAAAGCCCGTAAAGGGCAGGCTTGCATAAGCACATTTCCAAAAACCAGCTGATTGAGAGTAACACACCCCACAGAGACTAAAATCTCTGGGGGTGTGTTATTCAATCCCCGTCCTATCAAAGGGGCATCGGTGTCCGGGCGATCAGAATGACCGCCAGAATCGCGCCCACAAATGCAGCAGTCCCTATGACAACCAACACCTTTTTGCCGAGGTTCTTCTTCGCTGCTTTGCAGATCAGCGCAGCGCAAGCCATGCAGACAGCCGCAGCCACAAGTGCAATGCCCAGCGTTTCCCATAGCCACGAAAGTTCATGTAGGATTTTCATGCGATCATCATCTCCTGTTCGTTAAACTGGAAGTTATTAGGCAAACAGAATAAGTGCAACCCCTGTGATAAGCAGAACTATACCAACAACAAACTCTATCATTCCCACTTTCTTTGCGTATTCTTCTTTCTTCCGACCGGCTTTGAAGTCCGCCTCAAAACCGTTGATAAGATTGTATTTCTTTTTAAAGTAAATGAAGTATCCAAACAGAAGGAAGGCCAATCCCAGAACTACAGCCAATACCTTTAGGAATATCATATAAACACCTCCACAAAAAATTCCGATTTATACGCTTCTCATAGTCCAAGTCCATCAACCCACGCCGCAAGCTCCTGATGCCCGACGCTGCTCTTGAAGACCTTGCCGTCCATCAGCTTTGCGCCTTTGCAGCTCGGTGCAAGGTGCCCGTTTGTCTTGCCGATGCCGCTTCCGCCGGTGGTCGCAAACAGGATGATCGTCGGCGCGACATACCACCAGATCGGGAAGCCCACAAAAATCGTGTCGTAGTCCTTCATATTGTCCCGCCTTACGGCAATTTCAGAGAGTGAAGGCCGGAAAGCCGGTCAGAAGGAATACCCTCTCCTACAAATGAGCGCGGGGACGAAAGGCCGAACAGAGCCTTTCGCCCCCGCGCTCATAGAAGTATAATTAAAACCGACAGAGGGCTTTCGTGCCGCTGCTCCCCATTATACTCTTACTTACTTGCCTTATGCACACCGGTGAAGAAGTACCGGCCCAGGCCGTCGCCAAACACTCCGGTAAACGACTCTGACAGGCTCCAGCTGCGGGTGCTGCAATACATAGGAATCACATTGCCCTTCTCTATCAGCAGGCGCTCCGCATCCTCCAGATAGGCATCCCGGGCCTCCTGGCTGGCAGACACTGCCGCCACGCGCAGGAGCATATCATAGGCGCTGGAGGTAAAATTGGCATAGTTATCCTCCTCACCCATGCGCCAGCGGTTGAGAAAGCCCGTGGCGTCATTGCGGTCACTGGTGACACGCAGCGCTGCCAGCGTATATTCGCCCCGCTCCAACGCTTGGGTGATCTCCTCGCTGGAAACGCCCTTGAGCGTCACGCTCAGCCCCAGCTTCTCCTTCCAGGTCTTCTGCAGCAGCAGCGCCAGGGAATCTGCAGTGCCATCGGACTCATAGAGCATAATTACCGGTGTCAGGCTTTTCAGCTTGGTGGCAGTGTAGCCTGCCTCCTTCATCAGCTCCTGGGCCGTCTGACAGTTTTTCTCGTAATTCTCGCTGTCATTGTCCACAGCGGAGCCGAAATCACGGAACTGGCCGCCCGTTGTGCTGCGGATGCCCCAGGTCACCAACCCCTCTGCCGCCAGATGCGTCCGGGAGCCCAGCAGCTCGGCAATGGCGTTGCGGTCAATGACCAGGCCCATGGCCCGGCGGACATTTTCATTGCTGGTCAGGTCGGACAGCTGGTTCAGCAGCACCACGCTGGTCTCGGGATAGTAATCCGGCATCCAGCTGTCTATCTTCTTGGCTACAGCCTCGTCCGTCAGTCCCAGGACGAAATCCGCGTCCCCCTTCTCAAAAAGGGAGTTGGCCGTCTTCGCGTCTGCTGTAAAGCGGAAGCTGATGCTCATCGGTCCCAGGCGGCGGGCATCGTGATAGCCATCCGTCTGCTGCAGCAGCATCGTGTCGTTTTCCCAGGATACAACGGTATAGGGGCCATTGGTGACCAGGGTGTCCGGCGACATGGACCAATTCTCCTGGGCCGCTGCGGCGCTTTGTACCGGCATAGTCGCCGCCGCTGTGCAGACGCTGTCGATGAAGTACGGACAGCGCCCGGAAAGCGCCACCACAAAGGTCTCGTCATCCGGTGCGGAAACCTGCAGCGCATCCTCTCCCGTCCGGGCAGCGCTGTAACCGGCCACCATGTCCAGGATTCTTGCGTTTTTTGAGCCGGTAGCAGGATCTACCAGCCGTTTCCATGCGTATACGAAATCCTGGGCAGTGACCTTGGTGCCGTCGGACCAGGCGGCACTGGAGCGGAGCTTGAAGGTGTAGGTCTCCTGCCCCTCAGCCGTGGTGTCACACTGGTAGCTGCGGGCCACCCCGTTGACTGCCGTGGTACCGCCGCTTCCGTCGGATTGCAGCTTCATAAGATTTTCAAACAGATGGCTGACCACGGTCTTTTCCTCATCAGTGGCGGCCAGGGCCGGGTCCAGCGTGGCCGGAACGCTGCCCATGGCCACCCGGAAGGAAACGCCGTTCTCCCGGTGGCAGCCGCTCAGCAGCCCCAACAGCAGCACAGCTGCCAGCAGCGCCGCCACAGGTCGTTTCAGTTTCATCATAATGCGTTTGCTCCTTTTGCATCCAATGGATTTATTTCTTTTCCGGCTCCACATGGCCGTTTTCATCCACCGCAGCAGAGATGATCTGGCTGCGGGTGTTGCGGGCTATATCGTCCAGCCGCATACGGCTTGGGAAATCCGAAAGCAGGGTATAGGCCACGCCGTGGCGCTTAGCCCGGCCTGTGCGGCCGATGCGGTGGATGTAATACTCGTTTTCATCGGGGACATCGTAGTTAAACACCGCGTCCACATCGTCCACGTCGATGCCCCTGGCGGCCACATCCGTTGCAACGAATACGCGGAGCTTCCCCTCCCGGAACAGGGCCATCACCGCCTCCCGCTTGCGCTGGGGAATGTCCCCGTGGATGCACTGGGCATCCAGGCCACGCATCTGCAGGAACTTGGTCAGCCGCTCCGTGGAGCCCTTGGTGTTGCAGAAGCACATGACCCGCTCCAGCTTTTCTCCGGCGATAATGCGGGCGATGGTGTCCACCTTTTGGTCGGAAGGCACCTCTATGCGATATTGCAGGATATCAGGCTTATTCTCCTTGGTAGCCTGAACAGTAATCTCCTCAGGATCCCGCTGGTAGACCCAGGAGATGTCCATAACTTCCCGGGAAATGGTAGCGGAGAACATGCCCAAATTCTTGCGGTTCGGGATCTTGTCCAGGATCCGCGTCACGTCGTGGATGAAGCCCATGTCCAGCATGCGGTCTGCCTCGTCCAGCACCACGGTCTGTACCTCCTTCACCGTGACGGTACGGCGCTTCATGTGATCGGACAGGCGGCCCGGGGTAGCCACCACGATCTGGGGCTTCCGTTTGAGGGCATTGATCTGCTTGCCGATGGGCTCGCCGCCATATAGGCACACCACCCGCAGCCCCTCGTGGTACACGGCCACCTCCCGCAGCTCCTGGGTGATCTGCATGGCCAGCTCCCGGGTGGGTGCCAGGATCAGTGCCTGCACCGCCTCGCTCTCCCGGTCCATGCGCTCAATAATAGGCAGGCCGAAGGCCATGGTCTTGCCGGTGCCTGTAGGGGCCTTGGCAATGACGTCCTTCCCTGCCAGCATGGGCGGGATGCAGCCCGCCTGCACGGGCGTCGATATGGTATAGCCCTTGTTTCGGATGGCGCGCATGGTGGCCTCCGACAAGCCAAAGGTATCAAAGGGTACACCCTGTGTAATGTCCATAGTATTTATCCTCTTTTTGTCACAATTTGTCATAGTATATCAATATACATTTTACCACAACTGTCAACCAATGAAAAGAAAAAAATGACAAGTCAGATGCAGAGCAAGATCGGCTCCTCCGGTGCTCTGCCCCACCCCATGCAGGCAGGAAGCATGGGGACGGATCGCCGCGGCCAGTCTGCGGACTCTCTGCGCAATAGTAAGGGCGAACGGCACAAAGCGGCGGCACCTGATTGGTGCCGCCGCTTCGGGGATAAGCTCCTATTTTTTTATTCTCTGCAGGGAACGTGCCATATATCCCGGGCATAGTCCCGGATGGAGCGGTCCGCAGCGAACACGCCGCTGCGGGCAATGTTGTGCAGGCTGATCTGATTCCAGCGAGTGCGGTCACCGTAGGTCTCCATCATGCGGCGGCCGGCGTCGCAGTAGGACACGAAATCTGCCAGGAGCAGGTACTGGTCCGCCGGGCAATCGCCGCCAAAGACCAGGCGGCGGTAGATATCCTCGTAGCTGACCCCATCCCGGAAGCCGTCCCGGATAGAATCCAGCACCCGGCGCAGCACAGGATCCCTGTCATACAGCAGCTTGGGGTCATAATGCCGGGAGAGGGCGGCGGCCTCCTCCGCCTTCAAGCCGAACAGGAACATATTCTCGTCACCCAGCACCTGGTGCATTTCCACGTTGGCCCCGTCCAAGGTGCCGATAGTCACGGCGCCGTTCATCATGAACTTCATATTGCCGGTACCGCTGGCCTCTTTGCCGGCAGTGGAGATCTGCTGGGATACCTCGCTGGCAGGCATAAGCATCTCCGCCATGGAGACCCGATAGTTCTCCAGGAATACCACCTGCAGTCTATCCTTGCAAATGGGGTCGTGATCGATCTGATCGGCCACGGAGCCGATGAGGCGGATGATCCGCTTAGCCACGGCATAGCCCGGGGCGGCCTTTGCGCCAAAGAGGAAGGTCTGGGGACGGAAATCCATATTGGGCTCGTCCTGCAGGCGCTGATAGAGATAGAGAATGTGCAGCACATTCAGCAGCTGCCGCTTATACTCGTGCAGACGCTTGACTTGCGTATTGAACACGGCATCGGTATTGAGCACCACGCCCTGCTGACGCTTGGCCCAGTGGGCAAAGCGGTCCTTATTTCCCCGCTTGATCTCCGCCAGCTGCGCCAGCACCGCGGCATCGTCCGCGAAAGCATCCAGCTTGCTCAGGGCATCGGGATGCAGCAGGTAGTCATCGCCGCCGGTGAGGTCACAGATGAGGCTGTGAAGGCCGGGATTGATCTGACTAAGCCAGCGGCGGTGGTCCACGCCGTTTGTAACGTTGTGGAATTCCTCCGGGTGCATCTGATAGGCGTCCCGGAACACATCCCTGCGCAGGATCTCCGTATGCAGAGCGGATACACCGTTGACGCTCATGCCCCCGGCGATGCACAAATTTGCCATACGCACGCCGCCGTCCCATATGATGGCCAGCTTCTCCGTCTTGGCGGGATCGTGGTAGAAATCCTCCACCTGCTTTTGCCAGCGGTGGGCAATCTCCACAATGATCTGCCAAATACGGGGCAGAAGCGTTTCAAACAGGCTTTGGGGCCAGCACTCCAGCGCCTCGGCCAAAACCGTATGGTTGGTGTAGGCCACACTGTTTTTGGTGATCTCCCACGCCTCGTCCCAGCCCATGCCCGCATCGTCCATGAATATGCGCATCAGCTCCGGAATTACCAGCGTGGGGTGGGTGTCGTTGATCTGAATGACGTTTTTTTCATGGAAGTTCCGCAGGGTACCGTACACCTCCAGATGCTTGCGGGTAATGGATTGGATGGTGGCGGATACGAAGAAATACTGCTGCTTCAGGCGCAGAGATTTACCCTCATAGTGATTGTCCTCGGGATAGAGGACCTTGCTGATGGCATCAGCCATGGTGCGCTCCTCGCTGGCCTGGAGGTACTGGCCCCGGCTGAACAGCTGCATATCCACGGGCTTTGGGCTGCGGGCCTGCCAAAGCCGCAGGGTATTGACATGGTCGGTTTTATAGCCGGCAATCTCCATATCACAGGGCACAGCCAGAACTCTTGTGTAGTCCTCGTGGACCACCATCAGCTGGCCGCCGTCCCACTTGGTACGAACGGTGCCGCCAAAGTGGACCTCCTCCGTCTCCTGGGGCCGAGGCAGCAGCCACGCGCCGCCGATGTCCTGCCAATCGTCAGGCAGCTCCACCTGCTGGCCCTCCACGATCTTCTGCTTGAATATGCCCAGCTCGTAGCAGATGGAGTAGCCCGTGGCAGGGATATTCAGTGTGGTCATACTGTCCAGATAGCAGGCAGCCAGGCGGCCCAGGCCGCCGTTGCCAAGGCCGGCATCCGGCTCATGCTCAAACAGATCTGCCGCCTTGAAGCCCAGCTCCTCCACCGCCTGGGTAAGGGGTTGAGTCAGGCCCAGGTTATAGGCGTTTTTCATGAGGCTGCGGCCCATGAGAAACTCCAGGGACAGATAATGCACCTGCCGGAGCTGGCGGGCGTCCGTATCCTCCCGAGTGGTAATGTTCCGCTCGGCCATGATGTCCCGCAGGACCATGGCGCAGGCCCGGAGCATATCCCCATCCCCTGCCTGCCGAGGGGTGCAGCCGCAGTTGATGCGCAGCTTCTGCGCAATGGCTTCCTTCAGTGTATCTTTGGTCATTTGTGTTTCACCTCGATGTGTCGGTAATATTCTTATACAGAGCCTCATAGGCCCCGGCGCTGACGTTCCAGCTGAAATCGTCGGTCATGCCGCACCTCTGCACCCGGCGGAAGCCGTGGAGGTCGCTCCGATACAGCTCAACCGCCTGGGAGATGACATACTGCATGTCAAAGGCGCTGTAATTGGCAAAGACAAAGCCGTTGCCGTCCTCCTGCCCCATCTGGCAGGAGCGGACGGTATCCGCCAGGCCACCGGTCTGGCGGACAATAGGCACGGCGCCGTAGCGCATGGCGATCATCTGAGAAAGGCCGCAGGGCTCGGAGCGGGAGGGCATCAGAAACAGGTCGCTGCCGGCATAGATCCGGTGGGCCAGCTCCTCGTTATACCCAATATAGGCGCAAAGCCGGCCCTTATAGCGGTTTTCGGCGTAGCGGAAGAAGCTCTCATACTGCTCCTCCCCGCTGCCCTGGAGCACCAGCTGGCAGCCGGTGTGCATGATATTGTCCAGGCTCTCGCAGATGAGGTCGATGCCCTTGTGTCCCACTAGGCGGCTGACCATGGAAATAACAGGCACATCGCTCTGCACCTGCAATCCCAGCTCCTGCTGCAGGGCCTTCTTGCAGGTGGCCTTGCCCCGGAGGTTCCGGACACTGTAATGGGCCGGGAGTACCGGGTCCGTGGCCGGGTCGAATACGGCGGTATCAATACCGTTTACGATGCCGCTGAATTTCTCCCCGCAGCGCTGCACCACGGACTCCATCCCCTGGGCGTAGGCGCTGAGGCAGAGCTGCCGGGCATAGGTGGGACTGACGGTGGTGACGGCGTCGGCGCAGAGCATCGCCCCCTTCATGAGATTCACGCAGCCGTCCATCTCCAGGGTGCCGCCGTCATACCAGCCCCGATCCAGGCCGAATAGATCCGACACCGTATTCGCTCCGAACTTGCCCTGGTACTCAATATTATGAATAGTGAACACCGTGCGGATGCCCCGCAGGGCGTCCCACCGGCCGGTGAGATCCTGACGGTACACCGGCACCAGGGCCGTCTGCCAATCGTTGCAGTGAATCACCTGCGGCATCTCGTCCAGCAAGGGCAGCAGATCCAGCACCGCCCGGGAGAAAAAGCCAAAGCGCTCGCCATCGTCCCCCTCGCCATAAAGCCGGCCCCGTGCAAAGTAATGCTCATTATCCACGAAATACCAGGTGACACCCCGGTACTCCAGGGAAAACAACCCGCAGTACTCATGCCTCCACGACAGGTTCACATAGATAAACCTGTGGAAGGTCATCTGACGGCGCCACTGCTTAGAAATGGTGTCATACAGCGGCAGCATCACCGCCACATGGTGGCCCCGGGCCGCCAACGCCACCGGCAAACTCCCGGATACGTCCGCCAGGCCGCCTGTTTTACAGAAGGGGGCGGCCTCCCCCGTTACATACAGAATATTCACCTTACATTACACCTCCGCACCTTTGCCCAGCACCAGGGGATACTTCTCTGCCCCCTCCAGATGCACACCCGGGCCGATCCTTACCGCTTTATCCGCGATGACGTGGCGCACCACGGCGCCCTTTTCCACCACGGTGTCCTTAAATAGAATACAGTCCTCCACAACAGCACCCTTTTCCACCCGAACATCCCGGCTGAGGATGGAACCCCGGACGCTGCCCTGGATGTCGCAGCCGTCGTCCACCAGGGAGTTCACGCAGCCGCCCTGGGGATCCATATAGGTGGAGGCGGCGTCATTTTCTTTGGCATAGATGGGCCTGTCGGGGCAGAACAGATCCTGCCGCACAGCCGGGTCCAGCAGGCGCATGCTGCTGGCATAGTACCCGGCCACATCGGTGATGTGGGCCGCAAACCCGTGAAAGGCATACCCCCGGATGTGCAGCTCCTTGGTCAGGCCCTGGAGGACGCAGCCCTGGAAGCTGTACTCATGGCGGCTGACGAATCGCTCCACCAGGGAGAGCAGCAGCTCTGTCCGCAGCAGGAAGATCTGCAGGCAGCGCAGGCCCTGGCGCTGCTCCTCCACCGCCTCCATCACCCGGCCGGTTTCATCCAGGTTCAGATACAGGCCGTCCCCTGTGGAGGGGGCACACACCACAGTGATGTCCGCGCCGGCCTTTATATGCGACTCCAGCACCGCTTTCAGATCGATATTCAGGGCCACATCGCTGTCGGCCAGGAGCACATAGTCCTGCCGGATATGGCGCAGGTAATCCTTCACCACGTCCAATGCCTCCAGCTTGCCCCGGAAGCGGCCGTTGCCCCGGGCGCTGTTATAGGCGAACACCGGCAGCAGCGTCAGGCCGCCGAAGCTGCGGGAGAGATCCCAACTCTTGCCGCTGCGCAGGTGATCCATCATGCTCTGGCACTTGCCGTGCATAATGACGCCCACGTCCCGGATGCCGGCGTTGACCATGTCCGAGAGGATGAAGTCCACCATCCGGTATGAGCCGCCAAAGGGCACGGAGCCGTGAATACGTGGCTCCGTCAGCTCCCGCAGGCCGTTGCTTTTTTCATAGGAAAAGATGATGCCGTGTACTCCGTTCATACCTTAACCTCCTGTCCGTGGGTCTTATCCAGCATAGCTCCGGCGGGGACCGTTTCCCCGGGGGGCACCTCCGTCTGTGGGCCCAGCACCACCACGCCCCATTTATCGGGGTCGGCGGCAGTCTCCGGCCCGGCGCCTACATGGGCGCTCTCGCCCACCAAGCTGTTCTCGCCCAGGATGGCATATTCCACCCGGGCGCCTTTTTTCACCACCGCACCGGGCATAAGCACGGAGTAGGTGACTACGGCGCCCTCCTCCACCACGGTGTTGTAGCTGAGGACGGTGTTCTTCACCTCGCCCCGGATGTCGCAGCCCTTGGCCACGGCGCTATTGCCCACATCGGCCGTCTCGGCAAAGAAGGCCGGCGGGCAGGAGGGCGTGCGGCTGTAAATGGGCCAGCGCTTATCCAGCAGGTTCAGCCCCGAGCCTGGAGAGAGCATATCCATATTGGCATCCCACAGGGAATCCAGAGTGCCCACGTCCTTCCAGTATCCCTCAAAGCGGTAGGCCACCATCTTCTCCCCGGCCTTCAGCATGGCGGGGATGACATTCTTGCCGAAATCATTGGCTGAGTCGGGGTCAGCATCGTCCTGCAGCAGGTAGGCCCGGAGCTTTTTCCAGGTGAAGATGTAAATGCCCATGGAGGCAAGATTACTCTTAGGTTGCTTGGGTTTTTCCTCAAAATCGGTGATGACGTCCGCTTCGTCCACATTCATAATGCCAAAGCGGCTGGCCTCCTGCCAGGGCACCTCCATCACAGAGATGGTGCAGTCGGCCCCGGTCTCCTTATGGCGGCGGAGCATCAGAGAGTAGTCCATCTTATAGATATGATCCCCGGAAAGCACCGCCACATACTCCGGATCATACAGATCTACAAATCCGATGTTCTGGCAGATGGCATTGGCCGTGCCCTTATACCAGGTGGCGCCGGTATTGCTTTGATAGGGGGGCAGGATATGTACGCCTCCGTTCATGCGGTCCAGCTCCCAGGGCTGGCCGCTGCCGATGTAGTTATTCAGCTCTAAGGGGCGGTACTGGGTCAGCACACCCACGGTATCTATGCCGGAATTGGCACAGTTGGACAGAGGAAAGTCGATGATGCGGAATTTCCCCCCGAAGGGAACCGCCGGCTTGGCCATGTCCCCGGTGAGCACATAGAGCCGGCTGCCCTGACCCCCGGCCAGCAGCATGGCGATACATTCTTTTTTCACAGATGATTCGCTCCTTTCTTCCGGTTATACTTTCCAGCGCCCCGCAGATACACCGTACCCAGAGGCGGGATCCGAACAGCGATGGAGGTCTCGCGCCCGTGGGACGGAACAGCCTCCACCGGTATGGGTGTTTCATTGATGGCACCGCTGCCGCCCCATTGCGGGGCATCGGTGTTGAAAACCTCCTTGTATTCCGCCCTCTCCGGCACGCCGAAGCGGTAATTCTCCCGCAGCACCGGAGAGAAATTCACCGCGCACACAAGCTCCCGGCCCCGGCGATCCCGCCGGAGGAACACGATGACGTTGTTGTGGTTATCGTCCGGCACCAGCCAGGTAAAGCCGTCCCAATCCAGGTCGTTTTCCCACAGGGCCGGGGTCTTCCTGTAAAACCGGTTCAGCGCCCGGATGCACCCATGGGCGGCGGAGACCAACGGGTCCTGCAAAACGCCCCAATCCAGCTGTCCGGCAAAATCCCATTCCTTCCATTGAGGCAGCTCACCGCCCATGAATAGAAGCTTGCACCCCGGGTGGGCCAGCATATAGGCTAAAAAGCTCTTCACTCCGGCCAGCTGCATTCTCTCGTCTCCGGGCATCTTGCCCCGGAGGGAGCCCTTCATATGCACCACCTCGTCATGGGAGATGGGCAGCACAAACCTCTCAGAAAAAGCGTACACCATGGAAAAAGTGACATCCTTATGATGATATTGGCGAAAATAGGGATCCATCTTCAAGTAGTGGCACAGGTCGTTCATCCAGCCCATGTTCCACTTCAGGTCAAAGCCCAGCCCCTCGTTCCCCGTCACATGGGGCCAGGCGGTGGACTCCTCCGCGATCATCAGCGCGCCGGGCCTTTCCCGGTGAACGGTGCGGCACAGCAGCTGTAAAAACTCTACCGCTTCCAGATTTTCCCTGCCACCGTTTCGGTTGGGCCGCCACTGGCTGCGGCCGTAATCCAGGTACAGCATAGAGGCCACAGCGTCCACCCTGAGGCCGTCCATATGGTACTCCCGCAGCCACCACATGGCCGACGAGAGGAGGAAGCTGCGCACCTCGCCTTTTCCATAGTCAAAGACCCGGGTGCCCCAGCCCTCATGCTCCCATTTCAGGCTATCGCCGTATTCATACAGGCAGGTGCCGTCAAACTCCAGCAGGCCCTGCTCGTCCTTGCAGAAATGGGCCGGCACCCAATCCAAAAACACCGCCAGGCCCGCCCGGTGGAGCCGATCCACCAGATACTTAAAATCCCGGGGGGTGCCATAGCGGGAGGTGGGGGCAAAATATCCCGTACACTGATAGCCCCAGGAATCATCCAGTGGATACTCCGTCACAGGCATCAGCTCCACCGCCGTGTAGCCCATGTCCGACACATACTTGGCCAGCTCATCCGCCAGCTTTCGGTAGTTAAAGGGACTGCCGTCGGCGTAGCGCCGCCAGGAGCCCGGATGCACCTCGTAAATATTCAGGGGCCGGGTCAGCAGCGGCTTGTCAACAAGGCTCTTTTCCCATGCATCGTCCTGCCAATCATAGTCCAGAGGTGCCAGCTTACTGTCCGTCTCGGGGCGGGTGGCAGCGTGAAAGGCGTAGGGATCCGCTTTCCACACGATTCTCCCATCAGCCCGGGTCAAGCAGAACTTATAGCTGTCGTAATCCTTCGCCCCGGGGACAAAGCACTCCCACACGCCATCTGCGCACTGCATGGGAATCTGCTCCCAGCCGGAAAAGTCCCCGGCCAGACGCACCGCCCGGGCGTGGGGCGCCCACAGCCGGAATCGGAAGCCGCCGCATTCGGGGTGCGCCCCGAACCAATCCGCCGCGGCGCACCAGGTGCCGCCAAAAAAAGCCTCTTTATCCACCTGCGCCACCTCCTCATTCTCTCCATTCTATCATTCCGCCGGGACAGAGCCTGCCGAAACGAACGGAATCTGATTGCATTATTTTACCCTAATTCCCGCGCTCCGTCAAGAAACGTATACAGCGACGACTACCCCCGGAAAGGGCAGCCGCCGCTGCATAATTCACTCCGATTGCTCCTGCTGCAGCGCAGCGCCCATGCCGAAATCCTCGGCTGCGCTGCCGCCGTCCCGCCGGAGCATCTGCTCCATCACACGGATATCGCTGTCCACATCCATGGCGTCGGATTGATAGAGCTGATCCAGCTGCCGCTCAAAGCCCGCCACGATCTTATCCATTGTGTCGGCAATACGCTGCTTAGCCTGAGACACATTCCCGCCGCTGACGCCGGCCTCCTCAAAGTCAGCATAGCTATCCAGCAGCTTTTGGGTGGTGGGCAGGTAGTAGTTGAGAAAGGTGGACGCCTTGGCTTTCTTGGCCGGTTCCTCCTCCACAATGCGGAAAATTTTACCCGCCAGATCCTCCAGCCGGTCAATCTTGGCGCTGATGGCGGGGTCAGCGATGCGGTCATTGGCCCGGCGGATATCCCGCAGCTGGCCGCTGTAGCCCTCCTCCGTCTCCGCCGGGGCGGGCTGTGCCTCCTTTTGGGCCAGCTCCAGGCCCTCGGCCGCCTCAAAGGTGCGCACCAAGACGCCCCGGCCCAGGTCCAGGTAGGCCTCCTTACCCCAAAAGCCCTTCTGCACCATCTGCTCCAGGTCGTTTTCCACCCGGCGGGTGGACACATTTGCGGCTGCAGCCAGCTGGGATATGGTCACCGTGGGCTTTTTCCCGGCGATGGCCTGATACTTGGCATAGCGGCGCAGGCGGCGGCGCATCCAGTGGCTGCCCAGCAGCAGCCCCAGGCCCCCGGCGGTAATGCCCATGGGCCAAAATGTGTACTCCAAAAACGCTCTCCAGTTGCCGTACTCCAGGAAGAACAGGTTATCCCCCAACGCGTTAAACAGGATGATGGCGCCAATTACGGTCACCACAAGACCGATGTTCCGCAGTACATTCGCATTGCTGTCAGAGATCTTTGGGGTACGGGTGATGCTGCTCCTGCGCTTCCTGCTCTGAGCCGCGGAGTCGCTCTTTTTCTCCGCAGCGGTGGGAGCAGCGGCAGCTGTCACGGCATCCTCCGGCTCGGCTGTAATGATCGTCTGCTGTGCGCCGGCGCGGTTTTTCTTGCGCTTGCTGCTGTCGGAAAGCTTGGCAAAAAGCACGATAAGGCCCACTGGCCACGCAAAGGCAAACAGGAGGGCAATGACAATCCACGACCACAGCTCATTGTTATCCGGTTTTTTCGGCTGTCTGGCATTTCTGCTCTCATCCATGAGTCGTTTCCTCCTGCTCAATATGACTAACTGTTGTTCGATACATTTATTTTACTCTTTTTCCCTCTCTGCGTCAAGAAACGGCTGACAATCTTTATGAGATTTGCAGGCAGCCGGGAAACCGGCCGCCTGTGCGTTGTTTGTCAAAAGGTCTCGCTGAGCTTGCGTCCGCAGGCGCGAAAAATTCAGATTATTTTCCACCGCCACATGTGCGTGGGGAAAAAACCCTCTTAGGCGAGAAGCAGCGGAATTTTGAGCCGTGGGCTCAAAATTATGCGCGCAGCAGATTGCGATCCCTTGGGCAGAAAAATCGAAGATTTTCGCCAGAGGTTTTTATTTCCCCCGGCGCGTATAGATCCGGGCCAGGCCGCCCTCGGCGGTTTCCCGATAGCGCTGGTTCATATCCAGGCCCGTGTAGTACATGCTTTTCAGCACCATATCGTAGCTGATATTCCGGGTTCCGGTGAGGAAGTAGGCAATATTGGCGGAGTTGATGGCCCGCATGGCGGCCACGGCGTTGCGCTCGATACACGGCACCTGCACCAGGCCGCAGATGGGATCGCAGGTAAGGCCCAGATGATGCTCCAAAGACACCTCAGCGGCATACTCAATCTGATGGATATTATACCCGAATGCCTGGCAGGCAGCAGCCGCCGCCATGGAGCAGGCCACGCCTACCTCCGCCTGGCAGCCGCACTCCGCCCCGGATACCGAGGCGTTGCGCTTGGCCAACTCGCCGAACAGGCCCGCCACACCCAAAGCGTGGGCAATGTCCATGTCGCTGAGCTTTCTCTTGTCCCGGAAATAGTACAGCACCGCCGGCAGCACCCCGCAGGAGCCGCAGGTGGGCGCCGTGACAATGGTGCCGTTATCGGCATTCTGCTCGCTGACGGCATAAGCATAGGAGCAGACCTTCTGACACTCCACCAGCTCCGGGTGCTTGGTCTCCACAATATGGTCGTGCATGTATTTGGCCTTGCGCTGAATGTGCAGGCCGCCGGGCAGCTCCCCGGTGCGGGAGAGGCCCTCCTCCACGGAGGCGGCCATCACACGCCACACACCCATGAGATAGTCCCAGATCTCGGGTCCTTCGTTCATCTCAATATATTCTACCAAATCTACATACCTGTATTGGCAGAACTGCAGGATCTCAGCAAAGGAGTTCTCCATATAAATCTCCTCGCTCTCCATCTCCTGCTCCCGGCCCTCTATGACAATGTCGCCGCCGCCAATGCTATGCACCCGGATGCGGCCCAGCTCCTCCCCGCCCCGGAGGGCAATGAGGTCCATGGTGTTGGGGTGCTTTATATCCTCGGGCTCTCTCTCCGAGAAGATCACCTCTGCCGCCACGGGGGCAAGGGCCTCCCGTATGGCGCGGTCAGTGCCGTGGCCCCGGCCCGTCTTGGACAAAGAGCCATAGAGAATCGCCTGAAATTTATCTGCCTCCGAATGCTCCCCGCGGAAGATCACCGCCGCCCGGGCGGGGCCCATGGTGTGGGAGCTGGACGGTCCTGTACCAATTTTATAAATATCACGGATGGATTTCATGGCATTCACCCCTTCTTAGATTTTCAAGCGAATTATATCATAGCGGCCGAAAAAGGGCAACCCCGATCAAGCACCGAGCCCCAAACAAAAAAGCTGCGGTCCACCGGCGGGCCGCAGCTTTACCATTATATTTTATAATGTATATAGCAGTTTTGCATGAGGAAAATTGATTCCACTATATTGGGTTATTAAAAATACATTACTACTCTTTCCAAAAAAATGCAAGACAAAAAATTAACGAATTATATATAAATTTTTTGTTAACATTTACCCTTGATTCTGTTAAGATTCCGTACTATAATCCGAACGTGTTTCAAAGTGAGCTTTCTATGCGAGGGGATTATGGCGGCATAATTTTCCTCGCAGTAGACTTTTCTCCTGTTTTTTCAGCTATATTGGTGCATTAAATGTAATTTGCAGTAATACAGCGATACTATATGATACGTGATAGGAGGCGGATTTATGCAGACCATGACACGGGCCGAAGCGGCAGATAAGCTGATAGACCGCTACGCCGGATATTTTGATATCTCCCCTGCCCAGGAGGAGCAGGCACCCCTGGTGGCCACCTGCGATTTCCACGCCCATTCAGAAAAATATGTGCTCAGCCGAAAGGCAAAGCTCTGGGAGGCAGGCAGCCACGAATATGTGTACCTGTTTTCTGTGCCCCATCTGACGGAGGATATTTACAACTCCTGCCGGGACTATGCCTTGGAGCATGGCATGGCTAAGGTGGAGCCGGGTCCCACCCATATGTACAGCTACATCACCACGATGTTCCTGTGTGACAGCTGCGACAAGGCAGCAAAAAAAGCTCTGCGGAAATGCCGCATCTATAAGAGCTTCAAAATGGCCTTTTGGGGGTGGATGGATTTCCACTCGGGCCTGGCGGTGCTGGAGGAAGGAAAAGCATTTTCCAACGCCAGCGGAAAAAGTGCAGCACAGCTTTTGAATAAAACGCTGTTTTGTAAAGCAAAGAAACAACTGTTAGGAAAGGAGAAAACTTTATGAATGCTGCATTGTTTTTAATCATTGGCATTGTTGTGCTGGTCATAGGCTACATTTTCTATGGCGGCTGGCTTGCCAAGAAGTGGGGCATCGATAACAGCCGTGTTACCCCTGCTCATGAACTGGAAGACGGCAAGGACTATTGTCCCGCCAAGGGCCCCGTGCTGATGGGCCATCACTTCTCTTCTATCGCCGGCGCAGGCCCCATCAACGGCCCCATCCAGGCCGCTGTGTTCGGCT
>ENA-OUQH01000601-OUQH01000601.1-human-gut-metagenome-genome-assembly--contig:-NODE-601-length-26228-cov-3.646964_pt1 | contig 26228 bp, 22 predicted proteins | sample MGYA00237948_ERZ548828 | MGnify/ENA primary metagenome ERZ548828 (study PRJEB26490, sample SAMN05194711) | human gut metagenome | biome: terrestrial biome; feature: human-associated habitat; material...
ACAAGCTGTAGGGGGATTTCCGTGCGCAGGAAGGTCATGCTCGCCTTCGGGACGCGCCCGGAGGCCATCAAGATGTGTCCGCTCGTGAACGAGCTCAAGAGCCGCCCCGACGAGTTTCAGACGGTTGTGACCGTGACAGGTCAGCACCGCGAGATGCTCGATCAAGTTCTGCGCGTCTTCGGCGTAACGCCCGACCATGACTTGGCAATCATGAAGCCGGGCCAGACGCTATTCGACGTCACGTGCGGCGTACTGCTGAAGCTGAAGGCCGTTCTCGAGGAGGAAGGGCCTGACGTGGTGCTCGTGCACGGCGACACGACCACAAGCTTTGCTGCAGCGCTCGCCTGCTTCTATCTGCAGATTCCCGTGGGGCATGTGGAGGCGGGGCTTCGCACCCACGACATATACAGTCCCTGGCCCGAGGAGTTCAATCGTCAGGCCGTGGATATTGTCAGTGAGTATTACTTCGCACCTACGGAGGCGAGTAGGCAGAATCTGCTCGACGAGGGCAAGCGTGCCGAGAAGATATGGGTGACCGGCAACACCGGCATCGACGCCCTGCGCACCACGGTGCGCGAGGATTATACCCACCCAGAGTTGGAGTGGGCCAGCGACAGTCGCCTGATTTTGATCACGGCACACCGCCGCGAGAACCTTGGCGAGCCCATGCACTGCATGTTCCGCGCGATCAGGCGCGTGATGGAGGAGCACCCCGACACCAAGGCGATCTATCCTATTCACATGAACCCACTCGTACGCAAGGCGGCTCACGAGGAGCTGGACGGCTTCGATCGTCTCCATATCATCAATCCTCTGGAGGTACTTGACTTCCATAACTTCCTGGCTGCGAGTCATCTCATTCTTACCGATTCGGGCGGCATACAGGAGGAAGCTCCTAGCTTGGGCAAGCCGGTGTTGGTGATGCGCGACACCACCGAGCGACCTGAGGGGGTTGCCGCGGGCACGTTGAAGCTTGTGGGCACTGAGGAGGACGTTATCTATCTTGAGTTTTCCCGTCTGCTGTCCGACGAAGAGGAGTATGCGGCAATGAGCCGGGCTTCGAACCCGTATGGGGATGGGCATGCGAGCGAGCGAATTGCGAGCGTGCTCGGTAAATAGGGGAGATTAAAGAATTGTCAAAGCTGCGGCTTTATATAGACACCGCGCTGCACCTCAAGCCTAGTCAGATTGCCTATAGAATCTGGCGAAAGCTTGGGGGCAGCACGCGTTTGCATGTTGGTTACAGGCCTTGCCCCGATGCGGACAAGGCGGATATTCGCCGCGTTCCCGCATTATCGGAGATTGACTTCGATCCAGTTTTTCTAGCGCGTTTTGATGTGGATGCTCTTCTTGATGACAGGGTGGAACTCCTAAATCATGAGGAGCGCATGGATTGGCGCGAATCGTGGCACGCAGAGCTCTCGACCCCGCTCTGGCGTTTTAACCTGCATTACCACGAATACTTGCTTCCTCTTGCGAAGGCTTTCCTTGATAAGGGTGATAAGCGATACCTTGATAAAGCCAAAGCTATCGTGGACAGCTGGATAGATGCCTGCCCGCGGGAGCGCGGAGGCGTTGCCTGGGATCCATACGTCATATCGATGCGCATCGTTAGCTGGCTTGCTTTTAGAGCTGAGCTCGATGGCGCATTGAGGGTTGATAATACCTTTTGCGAGCGTATTAACGCATCGCTGGTCGAGCAGTACGTACATCTTTCCCAACACCTGGAGAAGGACCTCCTGGCCAATCACTATCTAGAGAACTTGAAGGCCCTTGCTATCCTCGCGTGTTATTTCGACGACCGCAAGACGCTCGAGCTTGTTTTGCCTATGCTAAAGGCGCAGGTTGACGAGCAGGTACTCGATGACGGGATGCACTTCGAGCAGAGCCCGATGTATCAGAAGATTGTGCTTGAGGACCTGATGCGTGCTGCAATTGTCTTGCGCGACTCGGGCTTTGGTGAGCATGCCGAAGCTTTTAAGCTTCGGCAGATGTGCGACTGCCTATACTCTATGGAGCGCGGGATTAATAGGACTCCACTGTTCAACGATTGCGGCGACAACGTGGCTAAGAGTCGCGACGCGCTGTTGCTTTGCGCTCGCGAGCGTTTCGGCGTTGTACCGGAATTTCATGGTGTGCTAAAGAATTCGGGCTACTGCATTCTCGAACGGCAGACCAAGGCGGGCTTCGTCAAGGTGATTTTCGATGCCGGCAAGCCGGGCCCGGCCTATGCCATGGGGCACGTTCATTGCGACGCATTGAGTTTCGAGTGCTTTGTGGATGGAGAGCCGTGGATCGTGAACTGCGGCACCTATGCATATCAAGATGCCAAGAGACTCGAGTTTAAGAAGACTCAGGCCCATAGTGGCGTGATGATTGATGGCGTAGAGCAGCATGAGTGCTGGGCGCCGTTTCGGGTTGCTAGATACAGCACTTGCAAAATAGAGTTTTCAGACGGCATAAGTGCCCGAGGCTCTATGAAGCTGCGTGGGCGCAACCCGAGAATTGTTAGGGATATTTGTCTTGCGGATAATGGTGTTCGTATCATAGATAAGGCTTTTGGCGGCAAGAGATTAGAGGGTTCCTTCATTTTCGCATTTGGACTGCCCAATATTGCTGAGCAGAGCATTGATGTGAACTACTCGCCTGAATTCGGATTGCTTGGTTCTGCGCGTAAAGTCATTGTGGATGCATCCGATGGACTAGTTATTCCGTATCCGATGTTTTACGAAAGGGCTGAGCATCGATGAGTCTCCATTGTCTTACTTATATCGGCAGTTTCCCGCCCCCTTACGGTGGCGTGACGGTCAAGAATGCTCTTCTCTACAAGCGTTTGAGCGACTACTTGACAATAGATAAGCTTGACTTATCCATTGTCAAGAAACTTAACCTCAGAGTGATATTAAGGCTTATTCGACGTCTATTTTCGCATGACGGTGCACTTGTTCTGGGCGTCAGCGCAGATTGGCGTTATAGGCTGACGTATCTTCTGTATCGATTCAATAGGTCAAAAATGGAGCGCTCTATTCTGATTGTTATGGGGGGTAAGACGCCTGAGAGCGTCACTTACGCGAACAGGTTGAATGGATATAGGCGCGTTTACGTCGAGACTGAGAGCATGAAGCGTGCGTTTGAGGCGATGGGAGTTCATAACGTTTCTATCTACCCGAACTGCCGTGAGATGCCGAAGGCCCCGACTCAGATTAGGTCTTCGGGGAGCGGTCGCATGAGTAGTGTTTTCTTCTCGCTGATTAGCCCTGATAAAGGAGTGGAAATCGCTTTGGGTGTAGCAAAGCTGCTGCCTGAGGTGGACTTCCATTTCTATGGTCGTATTGAGGGCGGCTACGAGGATCGCTTTTTAGGCAAAGTTGACGAATTGTCCAATGTCTACTATCACGGCGTCTTTGATTCCGTGGCAGGGGATGTTTTGGGCGAGTTGAGCAAGTACGATGTACATCTTTTTCCGACACAGTGCCCCAACGAAGGCGTTCCTGGCGTTTTGGTGGAGACCAAAATGGCTGCGGTGCCGACCGTTGCAAGCAATGTCAGCTATAATGCCGAGCTTGTCGAATCTGGTAAGGACGGCATCGTTCTTGATGAGTGTACGGCTGAAGCGATGTGCGACGCGATAAAAGCTTTGGACGGAGATCGCGAGCTTCTTGTCTCGATGAAGGAGGCGGCGCTCGCGTCTGCGGAGTACTTTTGTGTAGACCACTACCTCGAGGAGCTGGTCGCGGATTTGGAGAATGGGCGGAAGGGGGGCCTTAGGTGAGCACTTTCATGAACGCGGTGCACAAACAGAGAAGGGCACATTGGTTTTTTCCCCATAAGCTCAAACCTCTGGCAAAGCTGTACGAGATGTGGATCTATCTTGTGCACAACTCGTTCATTCCCGCTCAGTGTGAAATTGGCGAGGGCACAAGCTTCGGCTACAAGGGTATCGGCGTAGTGATACATAAGTGTGAGAAGATTGGGAAGAATTGCGTGATTGCGCAAGGTGTGACCATCGGTGGGCGTAGTGGGCACTACGAGGTGCCTGTTATCGGTGACAATTGTCACATCGGTGCGGCCGCTAAGGTACTTGGGCCAATCGTGATTGGTGACAATGTGACTATTGGCGCGAATGCTGTGATGATCAAGGATGCGCCCTCTGGGTCTGTCTGGGGGGTGCCTGCGAAATGCCTAAAGTAGGCACCGAAGAAGGATGTCGAATGAACGTCCTTTTCACTTCCGCAATTGACTTTAACTCGAACTCGTCTCTTGGCATCTCCGCTAAGGTGATGTCTCAGGCAAGGGCTTCTGAAGAGGCTGGACATGACGTCTATATCAGCAAGGACTACGGCTTAGAAACGAGGATAGAGCGACCCAGCAGTGGAGAAGTCGTTGCCTGCCATGTTCGGAAGACCGCGGGAGACCGAAGAAGTAAATATGCCTTTTTGAGCGATTGGTCTCTTGCGAACGGTGTTGAGGCGGTGGTAATTCGTTTTGACCATCTCGACAGTGTTTTCTGCTCATTTTCAAAACGGCTTCGAAGCCATGGGGTTGTCCTTGCGGTAGAGTTTCCCACCTTTCCTTTTGAGCTGGAAAGGGATGCGCGCCATAAAAGGCTTCTCGAATCGCACAAGTATTTAAGCTATGTTGCACACAGGACTTATGCGTGGCTGGAGTCGCTTAGGGCGAAACACGCCCCGCGCTACTTCGACTACGCCATCACTTACCTTGATGACGACACTATCTGGGGAGTACCGAACATCACCTACGACAACGGGATCGACCTTGGGGCCATTCCATTGAGAAAGGTTGGCGCGCCTTGCGAAGTCGTGAGGCTTCTTGCTGTCGCCAAGTTTTCCCCTCATCATGGTGTCGACAGGCTCATTCGCGGGCTTGCCGAGTATAAGGGTGATCGACCCGTGCGGCTTACCCTTGTTGGCGTGGGTGCAGAGAATCCTTCCTTGGAAAAGCTCGTTTCCGAGCTGAAGCTAGGAGATTCTGTTGTGTTTGCGGGCGCTGCGACCGGAAGCAAGCTTGACGCTTTTTTTGACGATGCGGATGTTGCTGTCGGTTCTCTTGGCTTGCATAGGATTGGGATTTCCCTCGGTTCAACAATGAAATCCAGGGAGTATTGTGCCAGAGGTATACCGTTTATCTATTCGTTTCCCGAGAAAGGTTTTAACGGGGACGAGGAGTTCACTCTCCTGCTTCCCAGCAATGACGGCCCGATACCCATTGACAAGGTTATCGCTTTTGCAAATAGGATGGCTGCAGATCCGGAGACTGGCAGTAAGATGCGTGTCTTCGCCGAGGAGCAGTTCGACTGGAAAGCGCAGATGGATAAGGTGCTGAAGGTTCTAGAGGCGGAAGTCGCGGATAAGAGAGACAAGAAAGGCTAACATGGTTCAGCGTATATGCCGGCGTCTTGCCGTTGCGGTCGCCAACAGGACGACGCGTAAGGTTAAGAGGCAGATATACAAGAGTAGCAGCAGCGCCATCCGGCAGAAGGCATCTTGTTTAGGTAACGAGCTTGCCGAGGGTTTTAACGGGCACATTTTTGTCGATGATGGCTCTGCCAAATTCAAGTCTTTCGATATCGAGATGCGGAGAGCCGCCGAGAGGATAATCGGTGGCTCCTTCGTGCTTTTCGGGGAATGGTTCGATCTATCAAGTGATATTACCGCGGAAGACGAGTGGTGCACTGATTTCGTTGCTGGATATCGTTTTCCAGACGGGCCTTACGATGCCATCAAACCGAAATCTGGAGTTGCCGACATAAAGGTTCCGTGGGAATACGGTAGGATGCAGTACCTTCTCCCCCTTGCGGCGGCATTTCGTCAAACGGGCGATGCGAAGTTTCTTACTTGCTATCGCGCTAAAGTAGGCTCTTTTGCCTCTATGAACCCTATGGGGAGGGGTGTTCAGTGGACGTGCACTATGGAAGTCGGTATACGCGCGTTCAACCTACTTTCCTCATACGAGCTGTTGCAGTGCAGGCTTTGCGAGGACGACCCAATGCATGCGGTGATTGCGGAGCTTGCTTTCTGCCATGGTGAGCATATTTGGGCAAACCTCGAGACCTCAGCTCGATTGCAAGAGAACAACCACTACATCGCCGACCTGCTGGGACTTGCCGCCATCGTTGCGGCATACCCCAACCTGCCCAAAGCACGGAAGTGGGGGGAATACACCCACAACGAGCTGATGAGATGCATGCGGAAACAGGTTCTCGACGACGGCTGCTGCTTCGAACGTAGCACCTGCTATACGCGGCTGGTGGGAGAGATGCTCTTCTTCGCGGGCAAGTGCTTTGCCGAAACGCCCTATAAGCTGCCAGCGGAGTATTTTGAGCGTCTTTCGATTCTCGGTCGTTTCCTTGATGCCATAACAAGCGAAGATGGGCGTTCCCTGCAGGTAGGGGACAACGATTCGGGACGCGTGGTGTGTATTTCACCCGAGCGCTATGATGACTTGCGCCTCGTGAGTAGGCTGGTTGACAGGGAAATTGGTTCGAATGTTCCCGATGAAGCGTTCTTCGCCGAGGAAGAGTTGTTTTACGGCGCTTCTGGCCGTGCTACATGCATTCCTTCATGGCGCGGAGGGGCGAGGGCGTTCTTCGATGCGGGTATGGCTCTTGCTAGGTATGGAGGCTGGTCGTTGGGATTCTTCGCTTCCGATGGCTTTGTCGGCGATTCCGAGCCTGGGCATACGCATAACGACAAGCTTTCCCTCATGCTTGGCTTCAAGGGTGTGCCGTTCGTTGTAGACCCTGGTTCTGGTGTTTACACGCGCGACCCCAAGGTGCGCAATATCCTTCGCGGTACTGCGCAACATTCAACGCTACGGTTCGGGGATCTTGAACAAAATGATTTCCGAGGGTTGTTTGGGTATACGAGGCGTGGCGGCGCGAGCCTTGATGTCATGGAGGCTGATGGGGCAGTGGTTTTGAGGGGTGCGACGGATTGCTGGGCCACGCGTCTTGGCGTGATTCACAAGAGGGTTGTGGAGGTTGGCTCGGAGGGGGTTGTAGTCAAGGATGACGTCGAGGGCGCTGAGCCCGCCGTTGCTGCGGCAAGGTCATTTGTTCTTGCTCCGGAGGTCGATGTTTCCGTTGCGGGACGTAATGAGGCGGTCCTAACGTGTCGGGGTGTTTCGGTGGTCTTTTGTGCCGAAAGCGATATTAGCGTTCGGGAGGGGCTTTATTCCCCGCATTATGGCACCGTCGTAAAGAGCTCGATTCTTGATGTTCCTTTTGAATATGGCAGGACTAATGTGATTACTGTTAGGGAGATCCTTAATGAAGACTAGAACCTCCAGCGTCTCTTACGCGCCGAATGCGGATCTAACGGGGCTTGTCTTCTGCTTCTCTCTGATAATACTTCTCTTCTCTAGTATTTCGCTGCCGGTAGGTTCCTCTATTAGCTCTGTGGTCGGAGGGGTTCTAGGGTCGCTTCCTGGCGTTGCTGTGGTGGCGAATGTCGACACGTTTTCCCTTACTCAGGTCCGTTATTCTGACCTGAACGTTGCGATACCCGTGGCTTTTCTTCTCATGGTGGTTGTTCTCGTTCGTAATGGCAAACGAACTCTGAGTCTGAGGATGAACGTTGCCTACGCTTTCCTCCTAGTTTTCGCGTTGATTGCTGGGACTTCCGCGCTTTTCTATAAGGAGTACATGGAAGCCCTAAAGCTTGCGGTTTATGTGGTAGGCATCGCTTGCTTCTTCTCGTTCGAAGACGCAGAGAGGAAGGGCATCGCTAGAAAACTGCTCTCCATATGTTTAGTAGCTGGTATCGTGAACGCCGGCATAACAATTTGGCAGTATGGTTCTATGGCCAGTTGGGAGTTCGCTCCATCGACGATTCGCCTTTATAGACCGGATGGGATTTTTGGCGACTCGATCATTTCTGCTCTGTTTAGCAATGTGACTATTGCGGTTTTGGCTTTGGGTGCCACGCGGCTTAAAGCGCCTGTGCGCATCATTATAATTTTGCTGTGCATGGTTGCTGGCGTTGTCACCGGTGCGAGAACTTTTTATTATCTGCTGGTAATCGTTGGCGCTTACCTGATGCTGGCTAAGACTCGCGATGTCTCGCTTGAGAAAAAGGCATTCCTGCTCTGTTTGATAATTGCTGTTGTTGCCGTTGTTGCTAGTCCACTCGGACAGTCGATGATCGACTCCCTGACGTTTCAAGATACCGTTTCAAGTCGAGATATCAAGAGGCAACTGGCGATAGAGCAGTTTGGCAACTCTCCCGTTTTTGGCATCGGCACTGGGCAGTACGCTATTTACGAGGCTTCGCTTGGCATGCCGGCCAACTCCGGTCTTCACGGAACGAACCCACATAATGTCTATGTGCAGGTTCTTTGCGAGAATGGACTGGTTGGATTTATCCCCTTTGTTCTAGGTCTAATTTGTTCCCTTTGGCTGGCGTTCAAAAGAAAGAACGCTTTGGCCGTTGTGTTGCTGGTCATTTACACGGCGATTGGCTGGTCATTGGGCATTCTGTATTCAATTGCGTTCACCTCGTTCTTTGTTGTTTTCGTCTGCTCCCTTCTAGGGACTTCGGAGGATTAATCTTGAAGATTAAGCAGGTTATACCGCGAGACTTTTCGGTTGTGACTGTGTTTAATATGGCCGCAAGGGCGCTACAGCTGGTTGTGACCGTCGCATTGGTACGGATACTTTCAGTTGAGGATTACGCAAGCTACACTGTGTTCTTCACAACTTCGTCGACTATTTTAGGGATTGCCGGGCAAAGCATCGCGCTTGCCTATGTTCGCTACAATACCGAGAGGATGACCAAGGATCGTGCATACCGCGATTCGCTCATTTTTATTTCGCATGCGATTAACGTAGCTTGCCTTGTCCTTCTTCTTGTCGGGTCTTATCCTATGGCTGAAGTTATGGGAGTCGCCCATCCAGTCATGCTGGCCGCTATCGTTTACGGCTTTTTGCTGGGTACTGTGCAGCTGAATATCGCCTTCTTCCAATCCCGTGAACTCTATGCTAAGTCCGGCGTTGTCGAGAATGCGAAGCAGTTGACCTTGCTCGCTTGCATTGCACTTGCGGTTGTATTGGCGGCGGGTTCGTTGGGAAGCATTCTTGCATCGTACTGCTTTTCGGGATTAGCCTGTTTTGTGATTTCGCTTACTATGATAGGGAAGCTTGTTAGGCGCGGCGATGCGGCTATCTCGGTTGACTTCAAGGCTGGTAGGGAGTTCCTGGCTGTTTCTGCTTGGTTGATTCTCTATAGCGTTGCCACGCAATTGTATAACCAGGCGAATATCACTATGCTGGCGTCCTTTGGGTCTACCCAGGCGGTCGCCGAGTTCGGCGTTGCATCGAAGTACTTTAACATGGTGCTGCTCTTCCTGCCTTCCATTAAGACCGTCCTTCGCGTTAGGATGTCCAAGGCGGAGATGACCGAGAGTACCGAGAAACAGCGCGAGTTTGCTATCAAGTGGTTCAAGAAGACTACCGTGCCATTCGTGGCTTTGGTTGCAATTTGCTGTGTCGGGGCTCAGCTTGTTTTCCCTGTTTTGAACGGTGATGGATACGATGCATCTATACCAATGTTTCAAATACTGTGCATCAACGCATTTTCGGCCTATGTCTTTGCGCCGGCGTCCGCGCTCATCATGTCGCTGAATCGCTATGGTCTTCAATTTGCCATAGCGCTTATCTCCCTTGCTATCAACCTTGTGGGCAACTGTCTTCTGATACCTCTGTACGGCGGCATCGGTACTTCAATTGCCACAACAATATCGCAGATAGCGCTCAATGTGATGATGACGGTTGTCGTATTCAGGGTCGGTGCCAAGAGTATTAAGTTGGGGTAGGCGCCTAAAAGCCATCTGGGCAATAGTTGCTGTTTGGAATTCGTTTTAGAGGGGTTGGGCGAACGAAGTTCAATGTTGAAGGTGTTGTCCAGGAGGTCGCCAGGATGGCCGACGGCCCGGCCGTCGACATAGATCCCTTGACCTATCGCAACGTTGAACTGTGGTGAGGTGTGAAAGGCAACGCGAGCATGGGGAAGAGCTGGCAAGGCGCCGCGCCGAGCTCGAGCGCGCCGAGAAAGATGCTGAGTTCGGAAGCGCCATTAACGATATGCTTGCGAATATGTAGGCTCTCGAAGAAAGGATTCTGCGTTGGACTCCTGCAGCCTAAGTGCCGTTCTGGACGCCTTGACTCCAGGGCTCCCGTCGCTTGTCGGCACGCTTATCGGCGGAGCCGTGACGCTATTTGCGACTTATATGACGGCAAGGCACCAGAACAAGCTCGAGGACAAGAGGCTCGATGCCTCTCGCGAGGATGAGTGGAGGCGCTTCGAACGCGAGAATCTGGTGGGGCTGCAAGAAGCTGTTCAGCGCGGTATGAGGGCCACGGGGAAATGCTGCCTTCAGATGGATAAGCTTGCTACCGAGGGGAAGGAATGGGCGGATTGGATTGTTGATCCTGCGGACTCGGAAATGCAGCGCCAGTCACTGGAGGACATCCTGTTGCTTTCGTGCAGGATCGATGATGTCGAGCTGGCAAAAGCCCTCTCGCTATTTCGCCAGAAGGCTCATAACGTCACTTTCGGCTCAAGGACTCGTACTCAGCTGTTCGATTCGATGAGGGAGCTATCCGATGCCTACGATGCCGCTATGGAGGTTATCAGCGAGAAGCTGAAAGACTGCGTTAAGGGGCGCTGAGCTGGGTGAATAGGGGACGGAAGCGCGTTCGCTCTTGATGAGTTTTGGAGCGTGAGGCCGTGTGGCTCATGCTATATCGGGTTCCGCAATGTCGAGAAGGCCTCATTTCATCCGATATTATGTGACCGATTGCGAAGATTGGGCTGATGCCTAAGGTAGTTTCCTGGAAGTCCCAGCCTCTATCGATTGACTTCGACCTATGGCGACGGGCATGCTAGTGAGCGAATTGCTGACGTATTGGCTAAATAAGCTATGGCTAACGAGTAGGAGGGCGATTGTGCCTGTTGTGGATGAGTATATCGTTAGGATTGATGCGGCATTGGCAGCTGGTAACAGATTGATGATGGGCAAGCTGGTTGAAGAAACCGTATCGGTGTTTGCGAATTCTGACTCGAATATAAAGATTGGGTTGGACAGGTACAAGGCGAGGGCTATGTCCCTTTCGTCGGAGCCAATTTTTGATGATAAGGGCGATTTGGAGAAGCTAAGGGGAAAGCTTGTCTGCTTAAAGGAATCTCAGCGTAGGGATTTGGAAGCGAATCCGGCTCGCTTAGCCCTCTCAGCTGTTGATGAGGATCTCGACGAGTGCGAGCACCTCTTGCTCTCTGGGCAAGAGGAAGAAGTACAGCCATTCGTTGATAGGATGGTTCAAGTTTACGGGGGTGAAATTAAGAATATCTCGGTAGGCTTGAGGGGCTATGGTTTCGAATCGGAGACTTCGACCTTCAGGGATGACCTGCTCTATATCAGGGATCACTTGAAGCATTACAGGGCGAAGATGGCTTCCGGTTTCGCAAAGTCCGCATCGCGCACCGTGAATATTCAATCCAACGCCGTCAATCACAACAGCGTCGAGAACGTTTTGACGATAACGCAGGTTGTCGAGCAGGTCCAAGCCATTCCGTGTAACGTTTTGGATGACGAGCTGAAGAAAGAGTTAGAGCTGCTGTTGCTTGATTTGGATATGTCCAAGGGCAAGTCTAAGCAAGATGCGGAGGGGAAGCTCGGAAAGGTCCTAGGCTGGTTGACCGACAAGGGCGTTGATGTGGCATTGGCGGCCTTGCCCTATGTGCTCAATGTGTTGCAGACGCTCGTCTGAGCACCTTTCTTATCCCTAACATGATGTGTCGCTAGACTGTACGCTTGTCAATGCTGTCAGCGTGTCTTTGATGGGGCTTTGGTAGTTTGTGTGACAGGGACTTAGCCTAAGAAGCTACCGCTACCCTCCCTCATCGTCCTCTTGCCCCTCCTTTTCGAGCACTTCCTCTCCTTTGCCGGTCTTTCCGGCAGCGCCGGCTTGCAGCCGCTGCACCTGAGCATGAGCAGCGCCACGAGGTTGTCCACGTTCTTGAAGCCGTAGCCCATTCTCACGGTGACTTTCACCTTGTTGTTGATGGCCTCCACGCGCCCGTTGCCTATGTCGAATCTCACCGCCGTGACGATTTCACAGAAGCGCCTGTGCACTTCTTGGCCACCTCCTCGACCTTGCCTATCCCGCACGAGGAGGCGTGCGGGATAGGCCGTAGCTGGGGTCGGTGTACCAGCCGTCGAACGCAGCGAATGGCCTCGCGCCGCGAGCTTCACAGGCTGACACGCGAGCTGCCCGTCGCGCCGAGGCCAGGAAGATGAGGACCTTCGTGTTGATGGTCGACACGAAGGTTCTGCTGAGTGCCGGCAAGGGACGTGGGGCCGAGCATGTCTCGTCGGTGGCTTGCACGTCGGCTCAAGTGCGCTATGCTGCGGGTATCGATTCCGGCATGGTCGCAACCGGCTGGTAGAGCGCGACCTCCATCAAAGTAACGCCGACGGAAAACAGTTCAAGCGTGCGACTGTCGGCGATGATGCTATCATGGCTGTGAGCAGCGTAGCCTCAAAAGACATACCTGCCGCATTTTGCTCCACGAGAATCAGGGGTGCGCGTACAGGTAGTTGTGAGAGTTTTGTTAGTGCATACGTGCGCTAGCGTGGGCGTAGCCCGGCACTTGGGCGTTTCAGGAGGACAGGCATGAATCTTGACAACCTCTCGCGTGAGGTAAGGATGGTTTGTCGCGCATGCGGCAACGACGAGTTCGAATATGACGACGTCGCTGGTGATTTGTCAAATGCGCCGGATGAAACCGAGCTCAAATGCGCCCACTGTAGCCTGAAAACCACGAAAGGAGCGCTCATAGAGGATAATTCCGAGTCTATCAGCGCTGCCGTTGACGAGATTTCTGAAGAAGTCGTGGCCGCTGTTCAAAAAGAGCTTGATACGGTTTTCAAGAAGGCTTTTCGCTAATGGATCTTGCAAGCATTGATATAGCAACGGCTATTGGTAATGTCATCGCCTTGGCCGCGCTTGTGACTTCGATTGTCTCTGTTCGCAAATCCAGCAAGGCGGAGTCATTGCAGGCCAAGGTTGCCGAACTTGATGCCAAGCTGAAGGCTTATGAGCTTGCTGATGCCCAGGAGGGACGCAAGGCCTGTGTGGAGGCTCGAGCAATCAGCGTTGGCAAGGAACGGTGCCTAAGGATTTGCAATGTTGGCAAGGAGCCCGCTAGAGAGGTGGACTTCAAGGTCCTGGACAAGGACAGGGCAGGGCTTGTGATGAGGGACCATGTACCCTTTCCAGAGCTCGAATACCAGAAGAGCTTCGACGAGGTGCTCATTACATATCTGGGTTTGAACCCTGTTTTTGACGTCGAAGTGAGTTGGGTAGACGCTGAGGGCAGCCGTCAGGCAAAAATCAGCCACATAAGCCTTTAAATCACCTGCAGTGGGCAAGTAAGGGGTTCCAACATACGTAAATAATTCTCGTTGGCAGGGAGGTGCCGAGTGGAGCAAGGGCTTTATGTCAAAGAGCTTTATATCGAGGGATTCAAGAAGTTCTCTGAACCAGTGCGCATCTCGTTGAAGCAGGGCGTGAACGTACTTGTCGGCAATAACGATTTCGGCAAGAGCACAATACTGGAGGCACTCCATCTCGTTTTGACGGGCACTTTTCGCGGGCGGTCCCTCAACCAGGCGCTTACGCAGGATCTTTTCAGCATCGACGCCGTCGGGCGTTATTTCGACATGCTCAGGAGTGGCCATGTGGTGGAGCCGCCGTGTATACGGATCGAGGCGACGTTTGACGGCGCTGATGCGCACGAGCTCGCAAAGTACGAAGGCGACAATAATGTGGGTAAGGCGCCCGCATCAGGTGTTGGCATCCTTATTGAACTTGATCGTGACGAGTTCGGCCCCGAGTTCGATGAATACGTCAAAGGGCTTGAAGGCAACGCTCTGCCTATCGAGTACTATCACGTTAAGCGCTATACTTTCTCGCGCCACAGGCTCGTGGCTTCGACGCTGGGCTTTCGGTCTTGTTTGATTGACTCCTCGGGCAATGCGCGGAGCGGGAGTCAGCAGTCTTATATCTCGCATCTTGCAAAGGATGTATTGGACCGCGACGACCAAATCGCCGTTTTGCAGGCATATCGGCAGACGCGGGTACAATTTGACGGCTGCGACGCCGTCGTCAATGCCAACTCCCTGCTTTCCGATAAAGTTTCGAGTCTGACGGGAAAGAAGGTCAGCTTTAGAAGCGATATGGGCAACAAACAGGCCTGGGAGTCTGGTGTGGTGGCTGCGCTAGACTCAATTGCCTTCATGCATGCCGGCGCCGGTTCCCAAAATATGGCCGAAGTCGAGCTTGCGCTTGCGAAAAGCGGTGATTGCGGCTCTGGTGTAATCTTGCTTGAGGAGCCGGAGGCCCATCTCTCCCATGCAAACCTCAATGCGCTTCTTGAGGGGGTTTGCGAGCGTCTGGGCAGCCAGCAGGCACTTGTGAGCACGCACAGCAGTTTTGTTGCCAACAAGCTCTACCTCGGTAACCTGCTTATCGTGGGTCCTGACGGCAACGCCGCAAGGCTAAGTGACGCCTGCGATTCCGCTACATTTCGCTTCTTCGAGAAGCTGCCCGGCTACTCGACCCTACGCTTCCTTCTTTGTAAGGCGGCCATTCTTGTGGAGGGCGATTCGGATGAGCTTATAGTGCAGCGGGCATACATGGACTCGCATAAAGGACGTTTGCCCATACAGGAGGGGATTGAAGTTGTCTCGGTCGCCAACTCGGCGCAAAGGTTCTTGCAGATGGCCGAGGCTGTCTCGCAGCCGGTTGTTGCGCTGACGGATAATGATGGTGATGTAGATAAAAGGCGTTCGCAGTACGGTCGTTACTGGTTGCTTTGCGACGGGCAAGCGCCCATCGGCGCCCGTATCGCCGTCAGCTTCCCTGACAGATGCTTGGAACGAGGGTCCATTGAGGATTACTCGTACAACACGCTCGAACCTGAGCTTTTGGAGGCCAACGGCCTCCAAAAGACTGGGGCTGTCTTAGGTAAAGCTTTCAAGGACCGCGACACCGCCCTGAGACACATGAGGGCAAGTAAGACCGAGTGCGCGTACAAGTTCTTTACGGCTGATGAGGACATTGTCTGGCCCGAATATATCGTGCGCGCCATAGAGTTCATCGACGCGGCCATAGGGCGTGGGTAGCATGGCTGGCGTGTTCTATGACGCTGCCGCTGGGTCGGGCAAGACAACGCATTTGACGAGGTTGGCGGCGGCGTGCACAGATAAGCGCGTGCTATTCACTACCTTCACAGATGAGAACGCTGACGAGATCAGGCGCGTCTTTTTGCGTGAGTATGGGCATGTTCCCGGAAACGTTGACATCGTGCCTTGGTACGCGTTCCTTTTGCGGGAAGGTGTGAAGCCCTATCAGGGTTCAGTAGGGCTTGGCGATGAAGAGATTTGCGGTATCAAGCTCGTTAACGGAGCTTCCGCTCTAAGAAGCCGAAAGGGCGATTTACGGCATTACGCTCTCCGTCAGTCTGACGGGAGCCTTCGTGTTTATAGCGACAAAGTTGCCGAGTTAGCTCTCTATATTGACGAGAAGATTGAAGGGCTTGTTTTTGACAGGATTTCGCGGCTCTACTCGATGGTCTGCATAGATGAGGTGCAGGACATGTCAGGCTACGACCTTGAATTCATTGCCGCCATAATCGGCAAGGTTAAGGATGTACGTCTCGCCGGCGATTTGCGACAGGCAACATATCGCACCTCCAACGTGACGAAAAACAAGCAGTATCGAGCGAAGGGCTTTGGGCGGTTCCTGTTGGATAGGCACCTCGATTGTTCTATTGACTCCGAAACTCTCCGAACGTGCCACCGTTGTTCTCAAGAGATTACGGATTTGGCTGATGCACTATACCCGGACTTTCCTGCGACCGTATCGTCGACTGACACATTTTCCGACGAGGACCATGCCGGTGTTTTTCTTGTCAGAGAATCTGATGCCGCGGCGTACAACGAGCGTTACGGTGCGGCTTGCCTTGTTCATGACAAGCGGACAAAAGTCCCTTCGGACGTTCGAGCTCAGAACATGGGCGCCGTGAAGGGCAGAACTTTCGACCGGGTTTTGTTGTTCCCGACTTCCAAAATGCGCGACTGGTTGTTAAATCATGATGCAAACCTTGAGCAGGCGACGAGGGCGAAGCTCTATGTTGCGATAACGAGAGCGAGGCTGAGCGTTGCTGTGGTAATTCCCGATCATCTGGCTTGCGACTTGCCTTGTGGATTCAGCGTATGGAGCCGTTGAAGCGTGTCAGGCGTATAGAGTGCTGTCTGGCCGTCGATGCGGCCGTCAAAGACGGTGCTCGCTCAACAAGGTGGCGAAGCTTGGCCTGTGCAAATGGATGGCCCGCTTCTGCGAGGCGGATTCCGGCCGCTTTCCCCGCAGGTCGAGCGAGACGTCGAGTTGGTGAAGTTCGCGTGCCTTGGCGTCGTCGACGCCAGGGCTGTCGTCGCGGCTCCGGGCAGTGACGTCGTTGCGAACCTGTCTTCCGCTCCCCTAGGCTGTCCGAAAACTGTAGTTTTCCGACTCTTTAGCTCACAATCCTGCCTTACTTTCGCACGTGCGGATTCCTGCTCTGACCTGACGTTTCGACAGCCGCCGGTGACGGAAGGTGCGCCTCCGCACCGAAGCCTTCCTAGCTCCTCATCGCCTCCATCAGAGCGTCGAAGCCCAGCAGCCCCCTTGACCTGGCGCGTTTGTTGTGAGCAGGACCATGAGCGCGAATTCGCCGCTTGCCTTCCCAAGGTCGCGCTACTCCCCCTTGCCGTACTTAGCCCGCATGTTCACCTCTCCCATCTCTACCCACGAGGCGTTGTGGACGATGCGGTCCATGATGGCGTCGGCGTGGATGCCGCCGCCGAGCCTGGCATGCCAGTCCTTTTGCTGGAACTGCGTGCAGAAGATCGTGGAGGTCTCCTTGAATCGCCTCTCCATCACCTCGAGCATGAAGGCGCGGAAGCCCTCGTCGGGCTTCTCGGGCAGCCATTTGTCCAGCACGAGCAGCTGGAAGTTCGCCATCTTCCTCACGAGCTTGGCGTCGCTCCCGGTCTTATCGACGGCGAGCCGGCGCTGCTGTATTCCGTAGCATCTAAGTCGACACAAACGTCAGCCGAAAGTCGACACTTCCCGCATGGGACATGCTGGCCAAGTCTATGGGCTACCTTGACGGGTGCTATGTATCCGCTAAAGGAGGTCCGGAAAGGAAATGATCAGCACGTCTAATCAGAATGATCGCATGCGCCAGCTGTGACACCAAGGGGACAGCGTCTCCGAGATAGCGAGGAAGACAGGGGTGTGCCGGGACACGGTCTACAAGTGCGCGGCGGGGAGGACTTTAGCGAGGAGCCCCAAAGGAAGTGCGGGTGTTCAACGACCTCGCGAGCTGGCATCCCGAGCTTCTGGCTGAGTGGGATTGGGGGCTGAACGGCGACCTGAGGCCCGATGGCATCGTCTCCGGCAGCGCGAGGAGGGTCTGGTGGAGATGCGGGCGTGGGCACGCATGGCAGATATCCGCCTACAACAGAACCGGCGGCGCCGACCGCGGTTGCCCCTACTGCGGCGACCGCAAGGTGCTGAAAGGCTACAACGACCTGAGGACGACGCATCCCAAGATCGCGAGGGAGTGGAACAAGGAGCGCAACGGCGACCTGAAGCCGACCGACGTGATCGCCAACTCCAACAAGCGCGTCTGGTGGAAGTGCGAGGAGGGCCACGAGTGGTCCGGCCTCGTAGTGAACCGGGCGCGCAAGGGCAAGGCGGACCCGGGCTGCCCGTACTGCTCGGGGCGCAAGGTGCTCGCCGGCTACAACGACCTGGCCACCACGCACCCCGGCATAGCGGCCATGTGGCACCCGCGCATGAACAAGCGCTTGAAGCCCAAGCATCGTGCAGGCCATAAGCCGCAAGCTCGCATGGTGGCGCGGCGAGTGCGGCCACGTCTACCAGATGGCCGTCCGCGACAGGGTGGGGGCCAAGCCGGGCTACTGCCCGTACTGCTCGGGGAGGAAGAGGCCCGAGAGGCCGATAAGGCTCGACTGGCCCTCGGCCCCTCGGCGAGGGGGGAATGGGGGAGGCGTCGGCGCCTCCTGCCTATAGGGGTGATCTTGCGAATATTGGACTGGGCGGCTATGCGTGGCGGTTATGAGGGTCCGCATCGTTTTCGATGGCCGCTTGGGTTGCGGACGCATGGAGGCGTATGGCTGGGTTGCTTGCGGGTACGTGCCAGAGCGTCGAGCCCCTCGATTCAACTGAAATGGAGGTATCGCGCAAACTTCGAGAACCGCATAGTCTGCAAATTGCATGCCGATATGCGGTTCAAGTTTGCGGCAACTCTTGATTGACTACGTTTTAGTGCCTATAATCACAGGAAAACTCTGAAATACAATTCCAAAACAATGAAAGGGATGTTGAGGGCGATGCTTTGCCAGTTCACCTTCAGGAACTACAGGTCCTACCGCGACGAGGCGGAGCTGTCCATGCAGGCGACGCCGATGAGGGAGTTCGAGCGCTCCCTCATCGAGTGCCCCGACGGACAGAGCTTCCTGCCGGTGGCCGCGGTGTACGGCCCCAACGCCGGCGGCAAGTCCAACCTGCTCGAGGCCCTCGACTACGTGCGCTCGGCGGTGGCCAGGCCGGTCTGGCTGCTGTCCGCCCGCGCTGACGCGCCCGAGGGGGAGCGCCCCTCGATGGCCCGCTGCTCGGCGTTCGAGTTCGACGACGTGTCGGCCGCCGAGCCCACCGAGTTCGAGCTCTACTACCGCGCGGGCGAGCACGAGTACCGCTACATCCTTTCCGTGCACGCCGACGAGATCGTGTCCGAGGGACTGTGGCGGCGCAAATTGGGCGCATCGCGCACGGCGACGCTGTTTGAGCGCGAGGGTGCCGAGGTCGTGCTCGGCCCCACGCTGCGCAAGCTCGCGACGGCCGCGACGTTCAACCCGAGCCTGCCGTATTTGTCGTTCCTCTGCATCAACTTCGACGCGCCGGTGGTCAAGGAGGCTGCCAGCTGGTTCCTCGGCGGGGTGTTCCTGAACTACAACAGCTCTTATCTGGAGCGTGCGCTCGAGCAGATGCTCGACGAGGCGGACTCGCCCGAGGTCACGCGCTTCCTGCGCGCTGTGGACGTGCGCATCGACGGCTTCAGGGTGGAGAAGGCCCCCGAGGGGCGCGGCCAGCGCGTCTTCGTGAAACATGAAGTGGACGGTAAGGGTTACGAGCTGCGGCTGTCCGAGGAGTCGGCCGGCACTCAGAAGCTCATGGGGCTGGCGGCGTTTTTGCTGGCAGCGCTCGAGCGCGGCGGCACCGTGGTCGTCGACGAGCTGGACGCCAAGCTGCACCCGAAGCTCCTGAGATACGTGATCCTGCTGTTCAAGGACCCCGAGGTCAACAAGCACGGCGCGCAGCTCATCTTCTCGTCGCAGGACGTGTCCACCATGCGAAACGACGTGTTCCGCCGCGACGAGATATGGTTCGCGGCGCGCGGCGAGGGGGAGGCAAGCCAGCTGTGGTCGCTTGCCGACATCCACGAGGCCAACGGCAACCTGGTCAGCAAGAACGCGGCCTTCGACAAGCAGTACCTGTCGGGCCGTTACGGCGCCGACCCATACCTCACCCGCATCGAGGAGTGGGACTAGCATGGCGGCGAAAAAGGCGAAGGGCTGGCGTAGCGACAGGCGCGAGGGCCGCTCTCGCATGGTCCAGATGACGCGCCACCTCGTGGTGAGCGAGGGCAAGGAGACCGAGCCCCGCTACTTCGAGGGCGTGCGCGCGGCGCTGGGTGCGGCGAACGGCCGCAAGGTCGCCATCGTCGTCAAGGGAACCGGCAAGCATACGCTCGACTTGCTCGACTTCGCCGTCGAGCACTGCCGCTACGCGCCAGAGACGTTCGACCACGTGTGGCTCGTGTTCGACAAGGACGACTTCCCGGCGGCCGACTTCGACGCGATGGAGCGCAAGTGCGCCGAGCTCTCCGACGGGTCGAGGACGTTCCATGCGTTGTGGTCGAACCCCTGCTTCGAGCTGTGGCCGCTCCTGCACCTGCGCTACACGTCGGCTCCGATGTCGGCGGCGGAGTGCCAGAGGGCGCTGTCGCAGGCGATGTCGAAGGGGCTCGGCGTCGACTACCGAAAGAACATCGACGGGCTCTTCGACCTCGTCGACGAGAATCGCGCGGAGGCGATAGCGAGGGCCGCGCGCCTGGACGGCCACCACGACAGCCTCGGCAACGTGAGGCCCTCGGACCGGAACCCGGCGACCAGGGTCGGGGACATATTCGAGGAGCTGGGGCCCTACCTGGGGTGAAATAAGTTTCGAGAGCGAAAGGAGCACTCGCATGAACAGGGTCGAATTCGCGACTGCTGGAGTCGATTCGGAAACGAGAAGCAAGGTCTCCAGCCGATACAAAAGGATCACGAGGGCGGTTAACGGGGAGTTTTGGGGCTCGCAGAGCGAAATCGAGCACACGCTGCAAGTCGGGTCCTACGGACGGGGGACGGCGACTTCGGCCAGCGACCTCGACGTGCTCGTCTCGCTCCCCAGGGCGGAGTACGAGCGCTACGACGCCTACAGGGGCAACGGCCAATCGCGCCTTCTCCAAGCCGTCAAGGCTGCGGTCTCCGCTACCTATCCGAGGACCAGCATAAGGGCGGATGGACAGGTGGTCGTGGTCGACTTCTCCGATGGGGTGAAATTCGAGCTGCTTCCCGCCTTCGCGCGCTCGAGTTGGAGCGGCGAGGGCTTCGACTACCCCGACTCGAACATGGGCGGTCGATGGCTGTCGACGAATCCCAGAGCGGAGCAGGCCGCGATGAAAGAGAAGAACGACGCCTCGAACGGCCTCCTGCTCGACACCTGCAAGCACATGCGAAAGATTCACGACGAGCGCTTCTCGAGCTACAAGCTCTCGGGCATAGCGATCGACAGCTTCGTTTACCACGCCATGGGGGATTGGCGCTGGATCGGGGAGGGCGGCGGATCTCCCACCTCTCCGGGTGCGTACGAGAACGTCTTGCTCGACGCCTACAACACGCGGTCGGCGAACGGCTTGTTCGCGTTCTCCCTCTTGAGCCCCGGAAGCAACCAACCCGTCGACGTCTCGAGGAGCCTGGAGTGCCTTGGGAGGGTCTTAAGGGTGATGGCGGAGTGAAAGAATGCTGCGTCGCGGCATCCGAGCCGTCTTCGCCATGCCAGCTTGCGGAAGGGGAAACGGGTTTCCCGGTCGACGAGCGCAAGGAGCTGATTTCGCGCGTGGAGGACGTTCTCGTGTCCATCACCTGGACCCATAAGATTCACGAGAAGCAGGCCGAGATCTGCTCCTCTCACGCAACCAAGCTCAACGTCGCGTCGATAGCGGCAACGGCCTTGACCGGGTCGGGCGCACTGGGCCTTTTCGCCTCAGACGACTTCGTTCTGAAGCTGGCAACCGCCTTGCTCGCATTCGTCTCCCTGCTCCTCTACATGCTCACCATGGCCTTCGACTTCCCGGGCGAGGCGGCCAGCCACAGACATGCCGCAAAGAACTTCCTCGCCCTGCGAGAAGAGGGCAGGGACCTGCTTTCCGAGCTGAAGGGAGAGCGCGTTTCCTCCGAATCCGCAAGGGCCTGCTATGACATGCTGAGGGGAAAATATTCCATCGCCTGCTCCCTAGCGCCTCAAACTGGGGCCGCTGCCGTGGAGAGAGCTGCCACTGCTCTGAAGGAAGGCGAGTCAACCGTTACCCAGTGCGAGCGGGAACAGATGGCGGGCTAGACAAGAGATCGGGCGGGTCGTTTTTTGCTGTCAGCGGGCGGGACGCCGCGGGCGCTCGGAATCAAAACGCCAGTCTTTGAGTAGAGGGGTAACTGCATGAGGAGAGATATGGACCTCGTGAGGGTCATCTTGCTGAAAATAGAGGAGGAGCATGCTGGCGTAGGCTTGGCGAACCTGGAAGTCGAGGGCTACGACCGCGCTACCATCGCGTATCATTGCCAGCTACTCGAGGAGGCTGGCCTGGTCTCATCTTGTATTGTGCGCTATGCGGACGACTCCGTCTTCTTCTTCAGTGTTGGCGGGCTCACATGGGAGGGGGCCGACTACCTCGACAAGGTGAGGGATGACTCTGTCTGGTCGAAGACCAAGAATCTGGCAGCCGAGAAGGGCGTTCCGCTCGTTGTCGAAACCGTTAGGACGATATCGTCTGCAGTGGTTTCGTCTTTGGCCGAGGGCGTCGCCTCTGCGCTGCTTAGAGGGAAGACGACCGACTGCGTTCGGCGAGCGCTGGTGATGCGAGGGGCGAATCAAGGCGCGCAGTGACGGGATGGTCTAGTCGCAAAGCCTGGCGATCTCGGCGCCGCAGGCGGCGCATGCGCCCTCGATGAGAACGAAGCCGTCGCGCATGCGCAGCGAGTAGCCGCTCGCGAACGATGCCGCGCCGCAGTTGGGGCAGAAGGCGTTGCCCAGCAGCAGCTGCCGTATGCTTTCGGGCATGCTCTTCCATGCGCGGGCTGCCTCGATGTCGGTCGTGCCGCGCCCGCGGCGGAACTCGTCCTCGGCCTTCTCCTCGGCGACGAACCTCTCGATCATCGCCTCGTCGACGCCGTCGGCGCGCATCTGGCGCGCCATCTCCTCGTACTTGTCGGCCATGGCGGTTTCCTTTCCGTTGACGGCGTTTACCGGCATCTTGGGGTTTGTTGCAAAGCGTATGGGCCTATGCGTTGCAATTGTACGAATATTTCAGACATTCGCTACAGCGGATGTGCCTCAAGCGTCAACGACGCGGCATCTTGCTGCGACGAAACAGGGCTTAACAATAACCGTAATTGACTCTTTGTCGATTGAACGAGGCGGCTACATAGCGGCAAGCCAGGTGTCGGGGCGTCCGGAGGGGAAGAGTCGGAGAGGCGCGCGGGTGGCCTTAAAGATTGATTCTCGTCGGCGATGGGTTCTCGCAACGTAAGCCCTTCTCGCGCGGCGCTGGTCGACTGCGCCAAGTGAGAACAGCGGCGAGATGCCGTCATCCGTTGGCGTGGATTAAGGGAGAGCACAGGGTGGCGATCGCCACGACCAACGATATCAGCGCAACGATTATGGCGACCCTGCTCAAGCGCTCACTTGCAATGTCGGCGCCGATGGAACTCGCGGTGGCGAGAATGTCTCTGTACGTTGAATCCCTCTCCAACAAAAGCTTGAAATTTCTGTTTGCCACGTTCTTAAACTTTCTGAGCAAGTCGACTTCCGAGTTTGATTGGTTGCCATTCTTTGAACGAAGCTCGGGGGAATCGGTCAATCTCAAGTCCTCCAGACCGTTCCATTTTCTCCAAGTTGCTTCCCACAGCATGGCGGCATCATGAGACGCCTCTTTTATATCTAGACTGTCGGTGAGCATTTCGAAGCGAAGCCCCTCTGTTTTCTTGAGGCTGTGACGCTTGTACTCCCTGCAGGCAACGTCTCTGCGCTTGGCATACAACTCCAGCATGTATTTTGAGTAATTGACCATACAGATTTGAAGCAGGATATCCTGAACATGCTTAGCATAGTGGTAGGCGATGGCGCGCTCCTCGTCGTCCCCGTACATTGACAGATGCTTTGCGATTGGCTTTATGGCATTTCCTGTGTTTCCGACTATGCCAATAAAATCGAAATCGCTATGACACTCGTCAAGGGGAATAGTCGCCAAATTGGGCATTTCTGTAGATACCCAATGGAATGTGCTGTCAAGCCCCAACGCTTGGCAAACATCTCGATAGTCTCTGCCCATTACCTCTTCTGTGGGATCAAATCCTTCAAACAGGAGTAAGTCGGCAGCTGGCGTCTTGAGCCCGTTCCTTGAAAAGAACCCTTTGCAGCGCCTCTCTAGCCAATTGCGCGCCTTCTCGTACGCCTCGTCGCGCGCGAGCTGGGTAGCGCGTATGTCGCTTTCCCTGCGGCTTAATGCCCGTGGTCTCTTACCTCGCTGTTTTAGCAGGATCGGCTCGTGCTCTGCGTGCCATTCGGCATCGAGCTTTGCTCTCATCTCTTCGGTTGGCGAGAAAAAAGCCGAGATGACGGTCAGGCTCGAGCCGATCTGTATGGCATTGTATTCAACCGATTCGAACCCATGCGGGAGATCGAGGGATACGGCGTTTGGCGCAAAGCCACGGAATCCCTTGCCAACGTCATGACCCAGGCGCCACCACCCGATGTTTTCTTTTGTCCGAGCCTCGCGTGCCTTTTCCGAGTTTGGATCCCTGTTTGCTGCGGAAGCGTGGATGCCGTCCCAACCGCTTTTGTCGAGTTGCTTAAGGAGGTCGTCGCTCAGGCTTGATGGGAAGAGCTCGACCAGCCAAAGACCGCCCATGCGCACCCGACAGCCGTCTGGGACTTTTATGTTCTGCTCGAAGGGGGACGTGTCGGAGCTGATCTGCCGCTCGTGCTCTTCGCAGCTTAATACGTCATTGGCCCTTTTCCAGATTGCGTCGTTGACGGGTTTGGGCAGGATCTTCTTTCTCCATGAGCTCCCTAGCCAGAACAGGGCCTTTTTCTGAGCATGGAGTCTGCGACTGCGCATCATTCTCGGTCCACTCCTTTTCTGCATACTCAGCTTTATGATAAAGACGTTCGTGAGCGCGCCTTGTTTTCGGCCGGGTGCTTGTGATGGTGCCGTGTTTGCTTGGTCGAAAGCGCTTTGAGCGGATTTAGCTGCTCCGAAGAACTTCGGAGTAGCTACGAAGCAGGATGGTCATCACTTGGAAGGCGGTAGAACTGTTTTGGGTCGTGGGCGCTTTTGCCCACCCATTCGAGCAGGCCCCGCTCAGAGAGCCTCTTCAGGGCCGCCGATGAAGCGCGCTTGGTTATTTGCGCACCCTCTGCCAGGGCGCTCGTCGACACCGACCCGTTGGCGGCGGCGAGCTCCATGGCCCTGCGCTCGCTTTTCCCCAGGCCGTCGAGCATTGCACTCCATGCGGTATCGTCGGCACCACTCGTTGCACCATCTCCACCAACGGAATCGCTTTCCGTGACCGTGACTTGCGACCCGGGGCGCTCGAAGACGACGACGGTGCTGTTGACGGTCTGCTCGAAGCGGAACCTCACGCCCGCGGCCTCACAGGCCTCCTCGATGCGCGGTATGCCCGTGCCGTACTGCTCGATGACGCCGGCGCGGAACAGGGTGCGGGCGATGGCGGGGTTGCGCAGGCCGAACTCGCTGGCGACGCCATCGAGGTGCCTCTCCGGCGAGTCGCCCTCGGGGAACAGGCCCGGGCTCACGATCTGGACGGTGTCCATGAACACGTTGACCTCGACCGCGGTGCCGGTGGCGTAGTCGCGGTGGCACAGCGCGTTGGCAACCGCCTCGCGGATGGCCTCGGCCGGGATTTCGGGGATCTCCTTGCGGTACATGCCCGTTTCGCCGATGACGAACTCGCGCCTGATGTTGGACGTCACGAAGTACTCCGCGAAGTCCAGCAGCTTGAGCATGGTGCCGCACTCGCGGCGCAGGTCGAGGATCTTGGCCTTGGTGTTGCCGCCCAGAAGCCCCAGCTTCATCCTAGGGTAGGTGTCCGAGCCCTCGCAGAACAGCTCCACCGCGGCGTTTCTGAGGCTGCCGTCGGGCGCGACGAGATCGAGTTTCGCCAAGGTGTCCTCCACGCTGGCGAATCCGCCTCCGACGCGTCCGGCCCTGCCGCCGCGCTCGACGAAGTCGCGCACCGCCTGCTCGTTGGCATCGGAGACGGGCCTGCCAGACGGCAGCGAGTCCCACGGGCTGCGGGCGCGCTCGCGCTTAATGACCATGGCGCTCAGCTCCGAGGCCGACAGCGCCTTGTTCGATGTCCCCACGCGGGTGAAGTAGCGGCCGTCGGCCAAGTAGGGGGCGTCGGCGCCCGAGAAGGCCACTTTGATATAGGACAGCCCGCCATCGGAGCCGAGGCGCTCGACCGTCGGGAACACCGCGGGCTCGATCTTGTCCGATATCCAAGACGCCACCTGGCGGAGCGTGGCGTCGGAGACGTCCTGCTCGATTATGTTGCCGTCGTCTTTGACGCCGAAGTAGAGCGCGCCGTGGCCATGCTTGTTCAGCATGGCACTCACGGCCTGCAGGGCCTCCTTGTGCTCGCCGGTCGACTTCTTGAACTCGACGGTCTCGCTCTCGCTGCCCAGGTTCATTCGCGCCGCCTTTCCCGTTCGTTGCTTGTCTCGTTGGATTATACCG
>ENA-OUQH01000610-OUQH01000610.1-human-gut-metagenome-genome-assembly--contig:-NODE-610-length-25951-cov-37.834801_pt1 | contig 25951 bp, 22 predicted proteins | sample MGYA00237948_ERZ548828 | MGnify/ENA primary metagenome ERZ548828 (study PRJEB26490, sample SAMN05194711) | human gut metagenome | biome: terrestrial biome; feature: human-associated habitat; material...
GATAAGCCTCGGCGTCAGCCTTCAGCTTCTGCAGGATCATAGCGCTGACCTGCTGAGGAGTGTACTCCTTGCCGTTCAGGGTCACCTTATGGTCGGTGCCCATCTGACGCTTGATGGAAGAAACGGTGTTGTCGGGGTTGGTGATAGCCTGACGCTTTGCAACCTGACCTACCAGACGGTCGCCGGTCTTGGTGAAGCCGACAACGGACGGGGTGGTGCGGGCGCCCTCAGAGTTGGCGATGACAACGGGCTCGCCGCCCTCCATAACAGCTACGCAGCTGTTGGTAGTACCAAGGTCGATACCAATAATCTTACTCATAATGAAGTCTCCTCTCGAAAGAACAAATCTTGTTTATATGATGCTTATGATGATGTCAAGCGGATGTTATTGCAAACTCCCTTGCGGGAGGTTCGGCTTGTTTATTCGGCCACCACAACGGTTGCATGGCGGATGATCTTGTCACCCAGCTTGTAACCCTTCTGGAAAACGGTGACCACCGTGCCGCTCTCCTGCCCGTCCGGGGCGGGGATCTGCTGCACGGCACTCATAAAGTTGGGGTCAAAGGGCTTGCCCAGCACCTCGATCTCCTCCACATGGAGGGCTTCCAGTGCCTTTGCCGCCTTATCCAGCGTCATGACCACGCCCTTTTTGTAGTTCTCATCGGTGGTGGGGGCGTTGGCAGCCATGTCCAGCGTATCCAGAATGGGGATGATCTTTTCCACTGCGTGGGAAACACCGTCGCCAAACTTCTGGTCGGCTTCGCGGGTGGAGCGCTTGCGGTAGTTGTCGTACTCGGCAGCCATGCGCAGCAGCTGATCCTTGGCCTGTGCAGCGTTCTTTTCCGCTGCATCCAGCTTTGCCTTAACGGCTTCCATCTCCCGGGCCTTCTTGTTGAACCAGCCGCCGTCCTTCTTCTTGTCCTCTTCGGTGGCAGCTTCGGCAGCAGCCTGTTCGGGCGCTGCGGCAGCGGTCTTTTCCTCGGGGGCAGTCTCCGGCTGCTCGGTCTCGGGCACCGTGTTCTTTGCTTCTTCGCTCATTCCAGATCCTCCTTATAGATCACAGTCCGCCGTGGTACGGCAGCCTGCGGGGTGTCTTTTCGTTTGCCGCTCATGCCCTCGCCCAGCTGGTCTGCAAACTCGTGCAGCAGGGGCATCAGCTTCTGGAAGGGCATCCGGGTGGGGCCGATCAGGGCAATGGAGCCCCACAGCCCGCCGCCTACCAGATACCGGTCGCTCACGATGCACAGCCCGGGGATCTGCGGTTCCAGATCCTCGCCCAGCAGCACGCTTTCGCTGCGGTTTTCCGGGGGTGCGATCAGGCTTGCGGCCTGTTCCTCGTCGTTCAGCAGGGTAAGGATATCACCCACCCGGCCGTCCAGCTGCGGCCAGTCCAGCAGGTACTGCTCGCCGCCCAGAAATACATGGGGCTTTACGCTGTCCTGCAAAATTGCGGCTGCGGCGCTGACCACCGGCACAAGTTCCGGTGCGATCTGGCCGCACAGCTCGCTGAGCATCCGGGTGGAAAGATCCACCGGCGCCACAAAGGTAAGGTTGCGGTTGAGCAGCGCCGCAAGGGCGGCTGCATTTTCCCGGGAAAGCCCGGTGCGTACCCGCGCCACCCGGGTGCGGACGTAACCGGCAGTGGTCACAGCCAGCACAGCGGCTGCGCTGCGGCCCACCTGCACCACCTCGTAATGGGCGATGCACAGATCCTCGGCGCAGGGAGTGCTGACAGCGGCGGTGCAGCCGCTGATGGCGGCCAGCGCCTTGGCAGCGCCCTGTGCCAGCTTTTCCGGCTCGTGGTCAAGGCTGGCGAACACCGCATCTACCCGGGCGCGGGTAACGCGGTCCAACGGCTGATCATCGGTCAGCAGGTTGTCCAGATAATACCGGTAGCCCTTGGCGCTGGGCACACGCCCTGCGCTGGTGTGGGGCTGCTCCAGCAGGCCCAGCTTTGTCAGCGCCGCCATCTCGTTGCGCAGCGTTGCGCTGGACACTGCCATGTCAAAGTAGTTTGCCAGCACGCTGCTGCCCACCGGCTCGCCCTCAAGGCCATACAGCGCCACGATTGCCTGCAAGACCCGTTGCTTGCGTGCATCCATCGTCATAGCGCCTGCCTCCTTTTTGTATCGCTTTTGTTTGTTTAGCACTCATTGTTCCTGAGTGCTAAGACCATTATAACCGTTTTTCCCCTGCTGTCAAGCCCTTTGCAAAAATGTTTATAAAGATTCATAATTCTGTCATAAAGGGGATGTGCGCCCTAGGTGGGGCGGGGCTGAGAGGGTTACCGTCCCCTTGGGAAAGGTGGCAAAGCCGCAGGCTTTGACGGAAGGGGTTTCTTATTATAATATGTACTACTTCTCCCCTCTTTTTCAGCCATTCGCGCAGTTTTAACCCCCATTCGCGCAGAATTTCTTTTGTTTTTGCCTAGTTTATGGTATATTTATGGTAACGACACCCCCGTATAAACCCCACGCGAAAGGAGCGAAACTCTATGAAAGCCAAACGCATTGTAAGCATTCTGCTGACCGGCAGTATGCTGCTGTCCCTGCTGCCGGTGTCTGCTCTGGCAGCCACCCCGGTGTTCGATGCACCCGCCCAGACCACGGCCAAAAAGGCTGCACCCCTTGTACAGGAGGCCGACGCCTCCCGCAGCACCGAGGAGGAAGCCGCCACCCGCAGCAGCCGTGATCTGGACGCAGAAAACGGCACCGCCGAAAGCTTTACCATCCAGCTGAACGCCGAAGGCTATCCCGAAAGTGAGGGCGACCTTAAGCATTGGCTCTACGGCGCTGACTCCGGTTGTTGGCTGTACAATGGCGTTTTTGCCCTGAAGCCCTCCTCGGAGGCCGAGGCTGTAAGCGCATTGCAGCCAAATCTCTCTCTTGCTTCTAAAGCCGAATTTAACAGCGGCACCGTCGGCGGTGAAACCTACAATTGGGGCACCATCTCCGGCGGCAACTTCCAAGGAAAGGTGATCAACAACACCAGCTACGACGCCGCCGCCAGCGAGTACATCCCCGGCGTCATCTCCGGCGGCATCTTCCAAGGAGAGGTGTACAACTCCGGCATCATCTCTAATGGTAACTTCCAAGGGGAAGCGTACAACTACCGAATCATCTCCGGCGGCACCTTTGAGGGAACTGTCGAGGCATACGCCTCCTCCGGCACGGAGGCCAAGATCGAGGGCGGAACCTTTGAAAAGGGTATGATCCTCGCGAATTATTACGCCCCCCTCACCATCAAAGACGGCCTGTTTGACGGCGCGGTTTCCATCAAAGGATGTAATTCCCCGCTTTCCATCAGCGGCGGCCTGTTTACCAAAGCTGTGGATTTAAGCAACACCAACCCGTCCAATCTTCAGATCACCGGCGGCTATTTTGTGAGCAAGCCCACTGTGCCGGAAGGCAGCGTCAGCTTTACCTCTGTGAGCGATCAGAGTTGCAGAGCCTTCCATGTGCCTGTAAATGGAGACTGGTCTGAAAAGCGCTACAGCAGTCTTTATGTTCCCCGCGGATCGTCTGAGCAGCCCAACACCATTACCGTAAAGACCAATACCAAACTACTCTATTACCTTGCAGACGATGAACGCGTTCCCGTCCTTGACCGTGACAGCGACGGCTACGTTTACAAGATCCCTGTGCAGAACTATGAAAAGATCGTGCTGGTGACCGAGGAGCCTTCGGCACCCCCAACGGACGACCCCGGCGAGCTTGACCCTGCGTTCTCTTCCGGTGCAGCCGCACTTGGCATCGTGCTGGGCACTGCGGGTCTGGGTTATATCACCTATGCTCACATCTCTTCCCTGTACCTGTACTATACCCTGCCGGGCGGCTTTATCCCCTCTACCCGTCAGGAGCTGGCAAACGTCCTGTGGACGACTGCCGGCAAGCCCGACCCTGTAAGCACCGCACTGTATACCGATATCCCCGCTGACGCTATCGAGCAGCAGAAAGCCGCCCGCTGGTGCGTAGAGCAGGGTCTGCTCTCTGACTACGGCGCAACCTTCGGCCCGGACACCAAGGTGACCAATGCCCGCATCATCCGCGCATGGAACAGCCTGAAAAAGGTGCCTGTGACCATTACAAACTAATCATCCTCACATTCATCCTTTCATGTACACCGCCGCCCGGCTTGCTTTCACAGGCCGGGCGGCGGTGTTTTTGCGGGTGAAACCCTCTCGTAAAAATGCGTTTGTCGCGCTCCGCAGAGCGCGACAAACGCAAAATTTTAAAAAATCTTTCCGCTGATTATGGCCAGAGCACAGCGGAGGCCATTCCAGATTGTCCTGCCTTATTCCTCCATCTGCTTTGCCAGAAAGGCCGCTGCCACCGCCACCGCCTTGCACTGGGCGTCCTCCGGGCAGGCGGCGCGGTCCTCGGTCAACAGACCCACCGCGCCGGTCACGTCCCCGCCCGCCAGTACCGGCGCGGCGCATAGCAGCACCCGGGGTGCGCCCTCGCAGGGCAGCAGGGTCTTTTCCGGTGTGCCGGGGCTCTGGTAGGGCTTGCGGGCTTCCATCAGCTTTTCCAGCGGCTGGCTGATGCTGCGGTCGGTCAGCTCCCGCCGCCCGCTGCCGCTGACCGCCAGAATGCGGTCCCTGTCGCACACAAAGGCGGTCAGTGCAAACTGGCGGCTGAGCACCTCTGCCAGCTGGGCGGCAAGGGTGTTCACCTCGCCCATGGGCGAGTACTTTTTAAAGATCACTTCCCCGTCGCCGGTGGTAAAGATCTCCAGCGGGTCGCCCCGCCGGATGCGCTGGGTGCGGCGGATCTCCTTGGGGATCACCACCCTGCCAAGCTCGTCGATGCGGCGCACGATACCGGTTGCTTTCATTATTTTGCCCTCCTTGCGGTTTCCTTTGTATGTAGTATCTGTCAGCGGCGGCAAATTATACCGGCAGCGCATTTTTTGCTTTGCCCGCCGCATTGCGTTCCGGGCGGGGTTCTGCTACAATAAATAGGAATAAACCCAAAGAAAGCAGGTGTCCGCATGGCACACATCCTTATTCTGGGCGGCGGTGCCGCCGGACTGGCCGCTGCGCTGGCGGCTGCACAGGCCGCGCCCGCTGCCCGCGTCACGGTGCTGGAGCGCAACCCCAAGGTGGGCAAAAAGCTGCTGGCTACCGGCAACGGCCGCTGCAATCTGGACAACACCGCCATTGCGCCGGAAAAGTATTTCACCGCCGACCCCGCCGCGCTGCGCCCCCTGCTGGCGGCGGTGGATGCCGCCGCGCCGCTGGCGTGGTTTGAGCAGCTGGGGCTGTACACCCGCACCGATGAAGCCGGGCGGGTGTACCCCTATTCCAATCAGGCGGCAGACGTGCTGGCGCTGCTGGAGCTGCATTTGCAGCGGCACACCGTACAGCTGCGCACCGGCTGCACGGTAAGCACCCTGCGCCAGAGCAAGGGCGGCTACGCGGTGCAGTTTACAAACGCCGAGGGCGGCACCGAAAGCCTGCGGGCAGATGCCGTTATCTGCGCCATGGGCGGCGCCGCCGGGCCGCAGTTCGGCACGGACGGCTTCGGCACCCGCTTTGCCGCCGACTGCGGCGGGCAGATGCGCCCCCTTTACCCCTGCCTGACCGCCCTGCAATGCGCAAAGCCGAACAAAAGCCTTGCAGGCATCCGCGCCAAAGCTGCCGCCCGCCTGCTGGACGGCGACCGGGTATTGGCTGAAGAAATGGGCGAGGTGCAGTTCACCGACTACGGGCTTTCCGGCATCTGCATCATGCAGCTGTCCGGCCTGCTTGCCCCCGGGCGCAGGCTGAGAGACCCTGTCGTGGAACTTGACCTGTTCCCGGAGCTGAGCGAGATGGACCTGACCCGTCTGCTTGCCCGGCACGCCATCCAAACTGCATCCGACACCCTTGCCGGGTTCTGGACAGGGCTGTTGAACGTCAAGCTGGGCTACGCCCTCTGGGAAGCTGCCAATATGCCCAACAACCGCTCGGTCAAGCAGATGCAGCCCCTTGCCCACACCGCCAAGCACTGGCGGTTCGAGGGGCTTGCCCCCTGCGGCTGGCGGCAGGCGCAGACCACCGGCGGCGGGCTTGCCCTGACCGAGGTGGAACCGACCTTCCAGTTCAAGGGCTGTCCGGGGCTGTACTTCGTGGGGGAAACGTTGGACTGCGCCGGAAGCTGCGGCGGCTTCAACCTGCACTGGGCGTTCGGCAGCGGCCTTGCCGCCGGGCGGGACGCCGCAAAGCACCTTTGCAGCCGAAAACGGTAACAAAAAAGGGACGAGGGAAAGCCCGCGGGCTTTCCCTCGTCCCTTTTATAATGTTATTCAGACAGCCTTATTCTCGCCTTTGGAAAGCAGCTTTGCACGCTCCAGTGCGGGGCGCAGTGCCAGATACAGCACCACGGCGCAGGCAGTGGAAGCCACGCTGTTCACAAAGGTGACGCCGCCGGCGATCTTGGTCAGCGCCTGTGCCACGGTGTACTCCTGCCCAAAGATGTACACGTTGCGGAAGTAGCCAAGGAAGGGGTCGGTGAACACGTTCAGCAGCAGACCGGAACCCGCAGAAACGATCACCTTGACCAGATACCCGGCGCTGTGACGATCCTGATCCCGCAGCTTGAACACCTTATGTGCCACGGCACCGCAGGTGATGCCGATGATGAACTTGAGCACGAAGGTGGTAATGGCGTAGCCCGGGTCACCGGCAAGGATATCCGCCAGCGCCAGACCGATGGCACCCGCCAGACCGCCGGACACGCCGTCCAGCAGCAGCGCCGTCAGGGCGGTAAAGGTGTTGCCCAGATGGAACGAGGAGCCGCCGTAGAACGGGATGCGGAAGAACAGGTAGGCCACAAGGCTCAGCGCAGCCATCACGCCGGTAAGCGCCAGCTCGTGCACCGTAAAGCGGCGCTTGTACAGCACACTGAAAAACAGGATCAGGATAACGACGACTGCCAGCAGCAGCCACATTGCAGTAGTAGACATGATACTTTCCCTCCAATCACGCCGATAACCCCATAAAACTACTTGACATTTGGGTGTCCGGCGGGTATGCTCCTATTATACGCAGAACTGACCCCATGAAAATACCCAGAACAAAGTTTTTTTATGGGGTCAGTTTGACGCAATGCCCAGACAGGAGGGACATTCTATGGTACATCTGACCACGGCACTGGACCCGGCTTCGGCGGTGCCGCTGTACGAGCAGCTCTACCGCAGCCTTGCCGCCGAGATGCGGGCGGGCACCCTGACGGCGGGCACCCGGATGCCCGGCAAGCGGCGGCTGGCGGCAGAGCTGTCGGTCTCGGTGAACACGGTGGACACCGCCTACCAGATGCTGGCAGCCGAGGGCTACCTGACCGCCCGGGAGCGCAGCGGCTTTACGGTGCAGGAGTATCTTGCCCTGCCGCAGGGGGTGCAGCCGCCCGCCGCGCCCTCTGCGCCGATGGCAGCGCCCCCCGCCGAAACCACCCCGCCGGTGCAGTTCGATTTATCCACCCGGGGCGTGGACCCGGGGCTGTTCCCCTTCCGCACATGGGCGCGGCTGCAAAAGGAACTGCTGTACTCCGCGCCGGAGCTGCTCACCCCCGGGGATGCCCGGGGCGATGCTGCTCTGCGGCAGGCGCTGGCAGGGTATCTGGCCGAGTACCGGGGCGTGCAGTGCGACCCGGAGCAGCTGGTGGTGGGTGCAGGGCTGGAATATCTGCTGGGGCTGCTGGCACCGCTGCTGCCCGGCCCTGCCGCCGTGGAGACCCCCGGCTACCCCCGCGCCCGGCAGGTGCTGGAAAACAACGGCGTGCCCTGCCGCTGCCTGCCGGTGGACGCGGATGGGCTGTCGCTGACGGCTCTTTCCGCCAGCGATGCGGCGGTGTGCTACGTTACCCCCAGCCACCAGTTCCCCACCGGAGTCACCATGCCCGCCGGACGCCGCGCCGAGCTGCTGCACTGGGCAGCCCGCGCCCCGGGGCGGCGGTACATCATTGAGGACGACTACGACTCCGAGTTCCGCTTTGATACCCGCCCGCTGCCCAGCTTGCAGGGCATGGCGGGCGCAGACGGCCCGGTGGTGTATCTGTCCACCTGCTCCCGCAGCCTTGCCCCGGGCATCCGTATCGCCTACATGGTACTGCCCCGGCAGCTGCTGGGCGCATGGCAGGCCAAGTACCGGCTGTACTCCGGCACGGTAGGGCGGTTTGAGCAGCAGACCTTGGCGCGCTTTATCACCGGGGGGTATTTCACCCGGCACTTAGCGCGGGAGCGCACCGCCTACAAAGCCCGCCGGGATGCGCTGGTGGCGGCGCTGCGCACCTCCTTTGCACCGGAAGAGCTGACCCTTGCGGGGCTGCACACCGGCCTGCACCTGCTGGCGCAGCTGAAAGACCCGCCGCCGGACGCCGCCCTGCGGGCTGCTGCCCGGCAGTACGGGGTGCGCTGTTCCCTGCTGAGCGACTACGACCTGACCGGCACGGCGCACTCTGCCGCCGGGACGCTGGTGCTGGGTTACGGCTCACTGCCGGACGCGGACTGCGCCGCCGCCGGGGAGAGGTTGAAAAAGCTCTGCACCGCCGCCCGGGAGGCATCAGACACCGTATAGTGTCCGCCTGCCCAGTCCCCGGGCAGGGCGTCGGCGGTGATATCCACCGGCTCGGTGCTGGTGGCTAAAAATTCCAGTGTACGCTCCAGCGTTGCAAGGTCTACGGCGGTCAGGCTGGTCAGCAGACTGCTGCTCACCTCTCGCAGACCCTGCGGCAGGGTGGTGGGCAGCAGCTCCAGCGCCTGCCGGAAAAACGCATCCCACACCGCCGCCCGGGCGGCGGCGCTGCGCCGGGGCGAAAGAGAAGTGTCGGCATCCAGCGCCGCTAAAAAGCTGTGGGCATCGGCGGCGGAGATGCCCTGCACCCCGGTGCCTTTGCCGTACCGCGCCAGCTGCTCCGGGGTGAGCGCCCCGGTAAAGCCCACCCGCACTGCACCGTACCGCGCCGCAAGCTTTGTCAGCACCGCCGGGGCGATGGCAAGATAATCGGTATCCTCCGGCAGAGCGAACACCTCGCCCAGCGCCTCCCGGCAGCGGGCGGGGCCTGCGGCGGCGTAACAGTCCGCGAGGGGGACGTTCTTGCCCCCAAAGGGCACCTCCAGCGCGGCGGGCACCGCCAGCAGATGGATGCAGTTCTGCCCGGCGTTCAGGTAAGCCAGCACAAAGCCCGGGGTCTCGTCTGCCACGCACAGCAGCACGGTGCACCGGTCTGTGGCCTTGGGCAGACGGATGGGCACCCCGCTCTGGCTTTTTGCAGCCTGCCGCAGACTGCTGCGCAGCTGGGCGCGGCTGAGCAGCACCGTGCCGCCCACCAGCGGCAGCAGCACCAGCAGGGCGGCGCACAGCGCCGCCCAGAAGGGACGCCAGCCGCTGCGTTTTGCGTGTTTCATGGCTCTGCCTCCTTTTTGTGCATAAAGCATGACCCAACGGGCGACCCTTTATGCAGAAAGGCAGGGATGCTGTATGGATAAAACCGAAAACCCCAACAAAAAAGACCGCGAGGAACAGGAGGACTTCTGGCTGACGCTGGAACCCCTTCCCGCCCCAGACCCCGAAAAGCCCTCCGCACCGCATGAGGACTAAGGCTGCTGCATAGGATACGGTAAAAAGGGGGGATGGGATGCCAGAGCGGTTCATGCGGGGGATCGAGGCCGTGAACGGCATCGTGTGGGGGCCGATGGGGCTGGGGCTGCTCTTCGGCACCGGGCTGCTGCTGACGGTGCGCACCGGGGGCTTTCAGCTGCGGCGGTGGGGCTACTGGATGCGGCACACCCTCGGCGCCATCCTGACCGACCGGAGCGTCACCGCCCATACCGCCCGCGAGGAACAGGCCATCAGCCAGTTTCAGAGCCTGTGCACCGCGCTGGCGTCCACCATCGGCACCGGCAACCTTGTGGGAGTGGCTACCGCCATCCTTTCCGGCGGGGCGGGGGCGGTGTTCTGGATGTGGGTCATGGCGCTGCTGGGCATGATGACCAGCTACGCCGAGAGCGTGCTGGGCATCTACTACCGCCGCAAAGACCCGGCGGGCGGCTGGCGCGGCGGGCCGATGTACTACCTGCGGGACGGCCTTGGCGGCAAGCCGGGGCGGGTGCTGGCGGTGCTGTTTGCTGCGTTCTGCGCGCTGGCAAGCTTTGGCATCGGCAACCTGAGCCAGCTCAATTCCATCGCGGGCAATCTGCAGGCAGCTTTTGGCGTGCCGGAGGCCGTCACCGGCGCAGTGCTGGCGGCAGTATCGGCGGTGATTTTGCTGGGCGGGCTCAAGCGTGTGGCTGCGGTGGCAGAAAGGCTTGTCCCCGCCATGGCGCTGCTGTACATCGTGGGTGCGCTCACCGTGGTGGGGGTGCACATCACTGCCGTCCCGGCGGCGCTTGCCACCATCGTAAAGGGCGCGTTCGGGCTGCGGGCCGCCGGTGGGGGCATCGTAGGCTATGGGCTGTCCCGGGCGGTCACTTGGGGCTTCAAGCGGGGTGCTTTTTCCAACGAAGCGGGGCTTGGCTCCTCGGTGATGGTGCACGCGGCTTCCAACGTAAAGGAGCCGGTGCAGCAAGGCATGTGGGGCATTTTTGAGGTGTTTGCAGACACCATGGTGGTGTGCACCCTGACGGCGCTGGTGGTGCTGACCTCCGGCTTTGTGGATCTGGACACCGGGCGCATTGCCGCCGGGGCGGCGGGCAGTGCACTGGTGGGGCAGGCCTTTGATGCCGTGTTCGGTGCACTGGGGTCCAAGCTGATCGCGGTGTGCATCCTGCTGTTCGCCTATTCCACCGCGCTGGGCTGGAGCTGTTACGGCTGCAAGGCTGTGGAGTATCTCTTCGGCGCAGGGGCAGGGACATTTTACCGGGTGCTGTTCGTAGCGCTGATGCCGGTGGGCGCGGTGATACGGCTGGACCTTGCATGGACGCTTTCCGACACCTTCAACGGCCTGATGATGCTGCCGAACCTCATCGGCGTGGTGGCGCTGTCCGGTACGGTGGTGAAAATCACCCAAAACTACCTTGCCCGCAAGCTGCACGGCAGCCACGCGCCGCCGCTGTTGTCTGCGGGCGAGACGATTTAAAATCGTCAGCCGTCCCCTTGTCCCGGGGCGGAGTTTGTGCTATGCTAAGGGGTACAAGCGATTTTTTGCGCTGAGAGGAGGAGCCCCATGGCCGCCGTAAAAACACGGAATACCGCTACCCTTATGACCGAGGGCAGCATTGTAAAAAGCCTGCTGCTGTTTGCCCTGCCGCTGATCTTCGGCAACCTGCTGCAGCAGATGTACAACACCGCCGACAGCATCATCGTGGGCAATTTTGTGGGCAGCAACGCCCTTGCCGCCGTGGGCTCCAGCGGGTCGCCCATCTACCTGCTCATCGGCTTCAGTCAGGGGCTTGCCGTGGGCGCGGGCGTGGTGGTGTCGCAGTATCTGGGCGCGGGCGACCACAAGGAGACCCGTGAGGCGGTGCACACCTCCCTTGCCATTGCGGTGGTCATGGGGCTTTTGCTGACGGTGGGCGGCGTTGCCTGCGGGCGCGCTTTGCTGGTGGCCATGAACACCCCCGCCGAGGTGCTGGCCGACGCCGTGACCTATATCCGCATCTACTTTGGCGGGGTGCTGTTCAGCGTGGTGTATAACATGACCGCCGGCATCCTGAACGCCGCCGGCAACTCCCGCCGCTCGCTGGTGTATCTGGCATGGGCGTCGGTGACCAACATCGTGCTGGACTTTGTGTTCATCGTGGGGCTGCGGATGGGGGTGGCGGGCGCTGCCATCGCCACAGACCTGAGCCAGCTGGTGTCCTGCGTGCTGAGCCTGCGCTTTTTGATGAAAAGCGAGGACGCCTGCCGGGTGGAGCTTTCCGCCATCCGGCTGCACCGCAAAATGGCAGGCCGCATCATCCGGGTGGGCCTGCCCACCGGCATCCAGAACATGGTCATCTCCTTTTCCAACGTGCTGGTGCAGGCCAGCGTGAACAGCTACGGTGCCGCCGCCATGGCGGGCTTTGCGGCCTACATGAAGATCGACGGCTTCAACATTCTGCCGGTGAGCAGCATCAGCATGGCTGCCACCACCTTTGTGGGGCAGAACTACGGTGCGGGGCGTCTGGACCGGGTAAAGCGCTCGGTGTGGGTCACCCTTGCCATCGGGGTCATCTACACCCTTTGCACCGGCGCGGCGCTATTGGCCGGACAGGACGCCATTCTGCACCTGTTCACCGCCGACGAGGCCGTGGTCACCTACGGCAAGCTGGCTATGCGGTGGTTCTGTCCGTTCTACTTCCTGCTCAGCATCCTGCACGGCCTTGCCGGTGCCGTGCGCGGCACGGGTGCCAGCATCCCGCCCATGGTGGTGCTGCTGGTCTCGCTGTGCCTGTTCCGTGTGGTGTGGATCCAGTTTCTGCTGCCCTTCTTCTCCGGCATCGAGGGCGTGTTCATCCTCTACCCCGTCAGCTGGGGTCTGGGCGCATTGCTCATGATCCTGTATGCGTGGAAGGGCAAGTGGATGGAGTATCATACATAACATTTTTACAAACAACGACCCGCCGCACTGAAAGAGATGCGGCGGGTCGTTGTTTTTCAGGTACTCCTGTCGGGGCCACTTACCATGCAAAGCCCACGGAGTCCATGTCGATCTTCTTTTCCATCAGCCCCAGACGGCTCTCGATGAAGTTGACAGCCATATCCGGCCACTGAGCGATCTGGGTATAGTAATCCACATAGCCCTTGGTGCCAGTGCCCAGACCCACACCGTGGGGTGCATCAGGTGCCAGATAGAAGCTGAAGTCCGTGAAGATATTTGCGCACTCCGGCAGAGCGGGCAGCATCATCGCACTCAGGCCATCTTTCTGACCCACAACACCAAAGACCGGAGGCAGGTTGGGGTTCTTCGTGAAGTTCAGACCGGTGACGAACAGGCCGTAGATGGGAATCGCCACGTTCAGGTCAGCGCTCTCATAGTCCACAGCATCGCAGACGTAGCTGGGGTAGACCTTATCCGGGGTATTCGTAGTGCCGAACTGGTCGGCCACCACCTGCATCACATTCATGCCGCCGGCAGAGAAGCCCACAGCGATCATGATATCGGTCTTGCCGATGTGTTTTTCAGAGGCATTGTGGCGGATGTAGCGGATAGCACGGGCCAGATCCAGCTGCTGATCCACAGCGGCATAAGGGTTGACGCGGCGCTGCAGCACAAAGGCGTTGTAGCCGTTCTTGTTGAAGAACTCGGCCACAGGGTAGCCTTCCACCACGTTGTTGCGGTGGGTGCTGCCGCCGCCTGCAATAATGATCACGTTGCCCTTCACCTTGCCCTGATCCCGCAGCAAGTACGGGTTCAGGAAGGGACGGAAGCCCTCGTTATCGTAGCAATTTTCCCAGTTGGTGGGCAGCGGAGATTCCACGGCCATCTGATCTCCCCAAATTTCCCAAACGGTGCTCTTGGGGTCCTTGATCTGGCGCAGCGCCTTGCGGGCATTGGTCAGAGCGACACACATCTCGTAGTGAGAAGCATTGATGCCGGGCACAGCTGCACCGTCCACCTTCTCGTACTGAGCGCGGGACAGCTTGTGGAACAGTACATAGAACTTGTCAAAATCACCCCGGAAAGCAGCCGGATAAAAGGCCACCTCGCGGGAGAGACGGAGTTCCTCTGCCACCATAGCCTGCACCTCAGCATCGGTGTGCACGCCAGCGTTTTCAGCAAAGGATGCGGGCGCCATGCCAGCCACTGCGCCCATGGTCACGGCAGAAGCGGCGGAAAGCTTCATAAAGTCTCTTCTGTTCATCATCATTTCTCCTTTTAAATGCAGACGGCTCATTTGTGCAGAGCAAAGCCGCCCGAAACTGTACAGCAAACGCCCTGCTGCCGGGCCCGATAGACATTCCAGTTGTATCATGCCATCGAAATCTGCACAAATCGTACCACAATACAATGCACTTGTAAATAGATTTTATTGTTTTTGTGCTAAATTGATATATTAGTATGTCAGTTCTTGTGAAAATCAACAAGCATGAGAATGGGCACAAAAAAGGACTGCCGTGCACTCTGCACGGCAGTCCTTTTTATCTTATTACAGCTTTTCAAACACCAGAAAGCGGAAAGCGATGGTAGTGGTGAGCTGCGGCAGAGCCGCAAGGCGGGCAGCACCGTCGCGGGGCGTTTTCCAGTAGTAGGGGGTCATGGCAAACAGGGCTTCCAGCTGGGCGGCGGGCACGGTGATGGTTCCCTGCACCTCACGCTCATCAATGGCGCGGAAGCCCGGGTACTCCACCTGCTGCACCGGGTTTTTGTAGGGCTTTTCGTAGAGCACGGCCTTCATCTGGTACAGATGCTCTGCCCCCGGCACAACGTAGATCATGTGCCCGCCCGGGCGCAGCACCCGGCTGAACTCCTCCTGTGCAAAGGGCGAAAAGCAGTTCAGCAGCACGTCTGCCCAGCCGGTGCGCACCGGCTGGCTGAAGCTGGACGCCACCGCGTACTGCGCGGCGGGCAGCGCCTTTGCCGCCAACCGCACGGCGGGCTTTGCGATATCGAACCCCGCCAGCTGCAGCGGCTTTTCTGCCGCCGCGAATTGCTGCGCGATGCAGCGGTCGTACCAGCCCTCGCCGCAGCCCGCGTCCAGCAGATGCAGCGGGGCGTCCTTCGCGGCGGGCACGCCGTGGGCAAGGCACAGCTCCCCCAGTGCCTGCCCGAAGATGCCGTAATATCCGGCGTTCAGGAAGGCGCGGCGGGCGGCTACCATCTCCTTGCTGTCCCCGGGGGCTTTGGTGCGCATACTCTGCACCGGCAAAAGATGCCAGTAGCCCTCCCGGGCGCGGTCAAAACAGTGGCCTTTTTCACATTTCAGGTCGTTCTCCCCTTGCAGCGCGCCGCCGCACAGGGGGCACTGCCACGGGGTAAAGGCTTCGTTCCGGCTCATACTTCTTCGCTGTGATCCTCAATGGGTGCAGTGGCACCGCCGTGGGCGTCCATATACTCCTCAAAGCTGGTATACTTCTGCTGGGGCGGGCGGCGGCTGATGAGCATCAGCCCCGGGTCCTCGTCCCGGGCGGCGGCATTGCGGCCGCGGCGGGCAGGCTCGGCCTTGGCAGCACGGGGTGCGCTGCCGGTGCGGTTCTGGCTGCCTGCATTGCCGCGCTCGCTGCGGGCAGGGCGGGCGTTATTGCTCTGGACTGCGGGGCGGGCATTGCGCTGTTCACCCCGGTCGCTGCGGTCGTTGCGGCGGCTGCCGCTGCGGTTTGCGTTCTGGTTATTCTGGGGCTCCTGTGCGCTGCGGATGGCAGGTGCTGCCGGAGCGGCAGGGGTCTTGCGTGCCGGGCGCAGCGGAGTAGCCTCCGGGGCGCTAACAAAATGGGGGTCAAATTTGGGCTGGACGTTGCTGCCCCGGGCGGGGGCAGCATTCTCGCGGCGGGCGCGGGGCGCTGCCGCTTCCTTGGGGGCGTTTGCGCCCCGGTTGTTGGCGCGGCGGTCGTTGCGGGCCCCGCGCTTTGCGTTGCTGTCTTGCATCAGTGTTTCCTCTTTTTTCGGTTTTGCAGGCACCGCGTTCTTTGCAGCCTTCGGCTCCTGCTTCGGCGCGGGCGCAGCTGCCTTTGCAGCCTTTGCGAGCGCAGTTTCGGCCTTTTTTTTCGGCGCTTCGGCCAAGTTATCCGCTTCGGGGCGGGGCTTTTTGCCGCGCACGGGCAGCACCGGGCGCACCGGGGCGGGCACGCCGTCCCACGGATGGCCGGATACCACCGGGATCTTGCGGCGGTTCAGCTTTTCAATGCCTGCCAGATACTCCTGCTCCTCCGGGGCGCAGAAGCTGACGGCGGTGCCGTCCGCACCGGCGCGGGCAGTGCGCCCGATGCGGTGCACATAGGTCTCCGGCACCTCGGGCAGGTCGTAGTTGAACACATGGGAAAGCTCGCTGATATCAATGCCGCGTGCGGCGATATCGGTGGCCACCAGCACCCGGGTCTTGCCGGACTTGAAATCCTCCAGCGCGGTCACGCGGGCGGTCTGACTCTTGTTGCCGTGGATGGCGGCGGCGGGGATGCCCTGCTTTGTCAGATCCTTTGCGATCTTATCCGCGCCGTGCTTGGTGCGGCTGAACACCAGCGCATTGACCACCGGCGGCTGCAGATTTTTGATGAGCCACGGCAGCAAGAGCTTTTTGTTGCCCTTTTCCACATAGTACAGGCTCTGCTGGATGCGGTCCACGGTGCTGGACACCGGGTCCACCTTGACAAAGGCGGGGTCGTGCAGGATGCCGGCAGCCAGCTGCTCGATCTCGGCGGGCATGGTGGCGCTGAACATCAGGTTCTGGCGCTGGGCGGGCAGCTTTGCAATGACCTTTTTCACGTCATGGACAAAGCCCATGTCCAGCATCCGGTCGGCCTCGTCCAGCACAAAAATTTCCAAAGCGGACAGGTCGATAAAGCCCTGCCCGATCAAATCGTTCAGCCGTCCCGGGCAGGCGATGAGGATGTCCACGCCCTTTTTCAGCGCTTCCACCTGCGGAGCCTGCCCCACGCCGCCAAAGATGACGGTGCTGCACAGCTTCAGGTACTTGCCGTAGGCTTCAAAGCTTTCGCCGATCTGCAAAGCCAGCTCCCGGGTGGGGGTCAGGATCAGTGCACGGACAGCGCCCTTGCGGCGGGGCGCATTGGCGGTGAGCCGGTCCAGCATGGGCAGCGCAAAAGCCGCCGTCTTGCCGGTGCCGGTCTGGGCGCAGCCCATCAGATCCCGGCCTGCCAGCACCGGCGGGATGGCCGCTGCCTGAATGGGCGAGGGGGTCTCGTAGCCCGCTTCCTGCACAGCGCGCAGCAGCGGGGCGGACAGATTCAGTTCTTTAAATGTCATGGTTCTCCTATTATTCTGTGATCTTCCGGCACTCGATGTAGTAGCGCTTTTCCTCCGCGTGTCCCATGCTGAAGGTCTTGCGGGGCAGCACGCCGCCCATCACAACGCCGCGGAACAGGTCGCTCTTGGCGAAGGGCGGCATCAAAAACGCCACTGCGCCCTGCTTGCACAAAGCGCGCACAGCCGGTTCGTCATGCACATAGTCCACCTTTGCTTCCGGGTGGCGCTCGATATAATCCGAAATAAAATCGTCGATGGTGCCCACGGTCAGCGGCTCGGTGGGGTCCTCAAAGCTGAGCACATTGGCCATGTGGGGGCCTGCCAGCGTAAAGGGCTGCTTTTTGCTGCCGCCAAAGCAGCAGCCGGCCATGTTGGCATCGCTCCATGTAATGAGGCTCAGCAGCACGGTGGCGCAGTCCACGTTGAACAGCACCCGGTGGATGGGCTCGATCTCAATAGCCGGGGAGTGCACGTTGCACACCTCTGCCAGACACCAGCGGGCGGGGTGATTTTCTGCCTGCTCCGGGGTCAGGGTCTTTTTCAGCTCCTCCCAGCAGGCCTTTGCGGTAGCCAGCGAGTGGTTGCCATCGCCCACGGCCAGCGTCAGCGGGTCGCGGCGGGTGGCATCGGGGTATTTCTTGTCAAATTCTTCCTGACTGCCCAGCACGGTCAACGCGTTTTCGATCTGTGCGATGAGGGCGGGGTCCTCCACCGCCCAGCCTGCCACATGGCCGCCGCCCAGCATCAGCTCGCCCTCGTACACCTTGGGCAGGCTGTCCTTGTGGGCGGCAATGGGCTCGATGAGGGTGCAGTCCGGGTCGTCCGCCAGCATCATGATATGGGGCGTTTCCAGCGCAGCGCCGGTACGCACCTTCATGCGGGGCGGGATGCGGCTTTCCACGGTGCACTCGCTGGGGCGCACGGTGCATTTTTCGCCCCGGCGGTAGCTGTAAGCCTCCAAGTCCACACGTCCTACAAGACCCTGCCGCACCCGGCCGCTCCGCTCGGTGCGCTCCACATAAATAAAGCCGTCCACCACCCGGGTGAGCACGTTCTGGGCGTAGTCCTGCATGGTGGCGTGGATCTTTTCCACCCGCGCGTCGGCGTCTCCGTCCTCCAGATACACCTCCGGCAGGATCAGGTTCAGGGTGCTGGGCGCACCCGCAGCGGTCTCTTCTGCCCGCTGCCAGTAGCTGCGGTCACTGGTAAACTGGTCACAGGCAATGCAGCCCCACTGCTCCAGCGGCACCTGCTCCGAAGGCAGCAGGATGTGTGCGGGTGCAAAACAGGTAGTCGGTTTCATAGTCGTTTCCTCCCCTCTTTATTGCAATTCAACTTTTTTAATGCAACAGCAACAACGTTGAATTGCATATCGCAAATATGCTGTTTGAATGTTGCGCTAATTTTTGACTTGCGATAAAAGCCGCTTCTCAGCGGAACGCTGCGGTATCGTGCACCACAACGTGCTTCACACCGGCGTCGGCAGCGGCCTGCTCCAGCGCAGCGCGGCTGTCCGCATCCAGTGCGGTGCTGCTGGTGACCAGCAGATTTTCCATGCCAAGGGACGTACCGGTGGTGCCAAGGGCATCGGTAGCGGCGGTGCACAGTGCGTCCGGGTAGCTGACCCACAGGGTCACGCTGCCTGCAAAGCGGGTCTGCCATGCGGCGATATCCGCGGTCAGCTGGGCGGCGCGTCCCTCCCGGCTCTTGCCGCCGGAGGCACCGAAGTCCTGCTTGCGGGTGATGATATTGGGGAACTGCACCCCGGTAAGCACCACCTGCTCGTAGCCCATGCCCTGCACCTCCTCAATGAGGTCGCCGACATACTGCACCGCGCTTGCGGCAAAGGGGTTCATCCATGCCTTGCCGCCCTTGGCTGCGCTGACGTTATCCAGCCAGAGGCTGTTGCCATCGTAGTGCACGCCCATGCTGCGGTCGGTGTACACCGACACCGGGTCGGTAAAGGCGGCAAGCTGTGCCGCCGGGATGATGCCCTCCTCCCGCAGGATGGCGGCGATATTGGCCGCATTCACCGGGTTTTCCGTGATGCTTTGCGCAGCAGCTGCCACCCCGGAAGCGTAGTACACCGTGCCAGCGGCGTCCTTCAGGGTGACAAGAGCGTAATCTGCGCCCTGCTGCTTCAGCTGCCGGGCGGCGGCGCGGATGGCGGCTTCATCGGTCAGGGCGGTCACATCCAGCTCTGCCCAGCTGCCGCCGGTAATGGCCTTGCCGTCCAGCGGCTTTTCCTCTTCCGGCTCAGACGCTGCCTGCGAGGCGGCAGCGCTGCTTGCCGCCGCAGAGGAGGCTGCTGCCTCGGCGCGGGAAGCGCTTTCGGCCTCCAAGTCCCGGTCCTTGACCACGGTATACCATGTGTGGGTGGCCCAATCCAGCACATGGGGTGCGGCAAACCATGCGGCTGCCAGCACTGCCGCCACCAGCACCGCAATGCCGATGCCGCGCTTGACGCGCATTTCCCGGCTGTAAAAGCTGCGGTGATAATGCTTGACCTTCTGACGTTTATACTTAGCCATGGTATCCTTTCCTCCCTGTCTGCATTACAGGATGACGGAATGTCCGGTAAAGCCATAGATCGCCAGCGCCAGCACGCCGATATACACCAGCGTGATGGGCAGGCCGCGGAATGCCTTGGGGATGGCTCTGCTGCGCAGGCGGTGGCGCGCCTCGGTGACCAGCAGCACCGCCAGCACATAGCCAAGGCCGCTGCCAAGGCCAAAGCCAAGGCTCTGGCCAAGGGTAAAGGACTGGGTGCGCTCCACCAGCACCGTGCCCAGCACGCCGCTGTTCAGCGCGGCCAGCGGCACGATGCGCAGCAGCTGGGCGCGGCGGGGCAGGCTGCGCAGCAGCCACAACACCAGATGCTCCGCCAGACACACCACGGCAATGCTGGCAATATACACCAGCGGGCGCAGCTGGGCGCGGTTATCCAGCGGGGCAATGAACTGCCCGGCAAGAAAAGCCACCGGCGCCACCAGCACCTGCGTGATGCACAGCATCATGCCGAACAAGGCGCTGCTGGTGCGGTCGTCCCCCACCAGCTGCACCATGCGGGACACGCCCAGTGCACGGGTAAAGACAGCGTTCTGTGCAAAAATGGCCAGCAGTGCATAGCTGAAAAACACTGCCGAGCTGCTTACAACTTCCTTCACGGTTCGCGGTCCACCTCCTTCTGGTAGTGCACGGTCAAGGTATCCCGTGCTTCCTTTTTCAGATATTCCTTGCGCTTTGCAGCCGCAGCGCGCCAGATGGCGCACAGGACGCCCAACACAATAAAGCCGCCCGCCGGCATCTTAGCCAGCGGCAGCAGCGCCCAGCGCCCCACCGGGGCACCGAACACGGTGCCAAGGCTGAGCCACTCGCGCACCACGCCCACCACGAGCAGCAGCAGCGCGTAGCCCACGGTGATGCGCACGCCCTTGGAAACGGCCTTGTGCACCGTCTCCTGCACGCGGCCGAAGCGGTAGGTCAGAAGCGGCTCCACCACCAGCATGGGCAGGTAGATGCCAAGGTTCAAAAGCCCGGTGCCAAACACGAAGTTCAAAATGGGATATGCCGCCAGGTACACCACAGCGGCGCTGGCTGCGTACAAAAGTGCGCGGGGCAGCAGCTTTTTTTGCAGCTGCTCCGGGGTAGGCTCCTCGTCCCGCAGGGGTACAAGGCGGCTGAGCAGGCAGGCCAGCACGCGGGAGGGCACCAGCAGCAGCGTCACCGCCGCCGCCAGCATCAGGCCGTTCTGCCCGGTGGTAGCCACGACCACCAGCGGTGCCAGACCCATGCCCTGCATGACCACCGGGTTATTCAGGAATACGCGGTCGTGATGGGCAAACTTTTCGGAATCTTTTAAAATCAGCTCCGCAGTACGCTTTTTCATTCCGCAGCCTCCTTTCGTTCGGACGGCAGACGGTGCAGCAGACGGTACAGCCGCTCCTCGGTGCGGTCAATGAGTGCGGACACACTGTTGACGGCCAGCAGCGCAAAGCAGACGCCGGTCTCGTACACGCCGAAATAGCGGAAGCCCATGGTGGCGATGCCCACCAGTGCGCCGTACAGGATGCGCCCGAGCCGGTGGTGGGCACAGGTGTAGGGCTCGTTGAGCAGGAACACCGCACAGAACAGCACCGCACCGGTGTGCAGCTCGTCCCGGATGCCCTGCAAGCGGGGCATCAGGCTGCTGAAGAGGGTGCTGTCTGCCAGACCTACCTGCCGTGGGAAGAAGAAAGCGATGAGCCCGCAGGTGATGAGAAAGCTCGCTGATGCGCCGATGTGCACGTCCTTCTGGGTCCACAGCACAAGGCCGCAGGCCAGAATGACCAGCGCCGCGCCGGTGCCCATGGGGGCGGCAAACTCGCCCAGCGCAACGGCGAGGGGGTTCAGGTTCAGGATACCGCCGCTGCGCAGGGTATCCTCAATGGTGCTGCTCACCGGCACGGCAGAGGCGTTCCACAGGGGCAGCGGCGTATAGGGCTGCGGGTAGCGCACCACCTGCTCCGGCCACGATACCGCCGCCACGGCGTAGCCCACGGCAGCGGGGTTGAAGGGATAGCTGCCGTAGCCGCCAAAGACCTCCTTGCCGATCAATACGCCCGCCAGCACTGCCACCACCAGCACATAGATGTCCACGGTGGCGGGCATGAGCAGGGCGATGATCAGGCTGAAGCTCTCGTTGGAGAGATCTTTATTGGTGTACACCCGATGGCGCAGCAGCGCCACCAGACGGTCGCACAGGTTGCCGGTAAGCAGGGCGATGCCGCACAGCAGCAGCGGACGCGCCCCATAGAAATAGCAGGCCATGCACAGCAGCGGCACACACAGCCAGAAAACGTGCTTGTAGTACCGGCCGGTCTTTTGCAGCTGCCGCTCCTGCTCTTGGATCAAAGTTTCATCCATATACGGGCCTCCTTACAGGCTGGCCAGTGCGCCCACAGCCGCAGCAGGGTCGGCGGCGCCGAACACGGCACTGCCTGCCACCAGCACGTCGGCTCCGGCTTCCACGCACAAGGGTGCGGTGGCGGCATCCACGCCGCCGTCCACCTCCAGCAGGTAGGAAAGGCCGCGTGCTTCCTGCTCTGCCTTGAGCCAGCGGAGCTTGTCCAGCGCCGAGGGCATGAACTTCTGCCCGCCGAAGCCGGGCTCCACGCTCATCACCAGCACCAGATCCAGCTGGTCCAGCCACGGTGCCAGCGCCTCGGCCGGGGTGCCGAGCTTAATGGTCAGACCCACCTTGCAGCCCAGCGCACGCACGGCATCAATGGTGGCCTGAATATCATCTTCGCACTCCAGATGGAAATTATACAGGGTCGCACCGGCCTTGATAAAGGGCTCGGCGTATTGCAGCGGGTGGCTGATCATCAGATGCACGTCATAAAAGGCATCCGGCAGCGCCTTGTGCAGGCTTTTGAGCACCGGCACGCCAAAGCTGATGTTGGGCACAAAATGCCCGTCCATCACGTCGTAGTGCAGCATCTGTGCGCCGGCATCCAGCACCATGCGGCAGTCTGCACCCAGCTTGCCAAAATCAGCAGAAAGAATAGAAGGACTTACGATGGCCATAATATTTCATTACGCTCCGTTATTTTTAGCATTTTTTATCCCATGCGTTGCGCGTTTTGCAGGGTTCTGCCGGGCAAAAAATACGCGGGCATGGTTATCTTTTAGTTTACATGAAAACGGCCAAAAAATCAAACCCGCAGCCGTTTTTTTCACCGAAAAGTCGTAAATGGCGCAAAAAGTCCATTGCGCGGCAGCATCTCCATGTGCCGCGCAGCTGCCGCCGAAGGCTTGCCATTTTGCAGCAGCTTTCCTTGAAGCAGGACGATTTGGAATGGCCTCCGCTGCTTCCGGGTTGCGGCACCCAGCATCCGCTTCGTGCCTTGGGCGGCACTCGCGTCTTGCTGGCCGCTGCCCCAACAACTCCTCCCTGTTTCCGCCGCTGGCGGCGGTCGTCGTCGTTGCTAGCCATATTCAGCGGAAAATAGATTTTTAATTCCGCGTTTGTCGCACTCTGCGGAGTGCTCCAAACGCATTTTCACAAGAGGGGGTCACAGCGGTAAGCAGAGTTTTTATTCCAACAACGCCAAAGCAGCCAGACCGCCCGGGCGGGGCAGTCTGGCTGCGGGGTCTTATTCTACCGGCTTCATGCTGGCGGGGTCCTCTACTGCGCCGGGCTGCCCGGCGGCATCCGGCAGGCGCTTCATGCCGCCGGGATTGGGGGAACAGGTGGGCAGGGTGAACACAAAGCGGCACCATTCGCCCTGCTGGCTCTCCACGCGGATCTGCCCGCCGGACAGATTGACCAGCACCTTGCAGATGTTCAGTCCCAAACCGGAGCCGCGGGCGTGCAGACCGCGGGAACGATCCTCTTTATAGAACCGCTCGAACACATAGGGCAGCGCCTCCGGGCTGATGCCCTGCCCGGAGTTCCAGATGGAGATCTCGGCCTCGGGGCCCAGCTTTTCCACGCTGAAGCGGATGGTGCCGCCCGCCGGGGTGAACTTGATGGCGTTGTCCAGCAGGTTATACGCCACCTGATGGATCAGGTCGGGGTCGGCGTAGACCAGCACCTTTTCGTCCATGGTCAGGCCTTCCAGCTCGATCATGCCGTCGTTGATGCGCTGCTCTGCCGCCAGTGCCACGCCGGTCAAGGTCTCCCAGATATTGAACATCCGGGCGTTCACCTGATACTCTCCGCTTTCCAGCTTGGAGAGATCCAGCATATTCTGGATGAGCCGTGCCAGACGGCCGGTCTCCTCGCTGACCAGCTGCAGGTAGTGGTTCTGCATCTCGGGCGGGATGGTGCCGTCCAGAATGCCGTCCACAAAGCCCTTGATGGTGGTCATGGGGGTGCGCAGCTCGTGGGCGATGTTGCCCATGAACTGACCCCGGGAGTTATCGTTGGACTGGATATTCTCCGCCATCTGGTTGAAGGTGCGGGCAAGGTCTGCCACCTCGCCATCACCCTCCACGCCCTCCACGCGGACAGAGAGGTCGCCGCCGCCAAAGCGCTGGGCGGCATCGGTGACCTTTTGCAGCGGGTCGGTGAGCTGACGCATCAACAGGCGGGTCAGCACGCTGGCGCACAGCAGCATCACGCAGGCAGACATGAGGAAGTTGGACCAGAACTGCTGTTTAAAGTCGGTGAGCTGCGCGCCGGAGGAGCACAAAAACAGCCAGCCGCTGAACAGGCTCTGGTCGTCGATGGTCTCCACCGCCGCGATATAGCTTTTTTCGGTCAGTGCGCCGCCCAAATCGCCGAAAGCGTGGTAGTGCCGGGCGTCCGGGTCAGCCACTGCGTTGGCGCGCTGGCAGATATCCAGCGGCACGGTGGTGGTGGTAAGCTTGTCCGGGTCGGAGGCGATGAGCACATTGCCCTGTCGGTCGGTGAAAAACAGATAGGCCTCGGCGCTCTCGCCGATGATCTCCAACTTGGTGTTCAAAGCGTCCAGCTCTGCGCCCTGCGGCATGGTCTCGCTGTTTACCAGATACTCCGCGGTACGCTTGGCAACGTTTACCACCTGATCCAGTGTTTCGTAGCGATCCTTCGCAAAATAATTCTTGAACAGCACCCACTCCGAGCAGCCCATCAGCACGATGCCCAGCACCATCAGGGTGGACACCATGGAGAAAAAGGCTGTGGAGATACTTTTACGCATTACTGACGCACCTCGAACTTATAGCCCACGCCCCAGACAGTTTTCAGCTCCCACTTATCGGAAGCCCCGGCCAGCTTTTCGCGCAGGCGCTTGACGTGGACATCAATGGTGCGGCTGTCGCCGTAGTACTCAAAGCCCCACACCTCGTCCAGCAGCTGGTCGCGGGTGTACACGCGGTTGGGGTGGGAGGCCAGACAGTTCAGCAGTTCCAGCTCCTTGGGGGGAGCCTCCACCACCTTGCCCTTGACCCGCAGCTCGTAGCTGTTCATATCCAGACGGAGGTTGTCGAACTCAATAACGCCCTCGGTGCTCTCGGCGGCAGCGGAGGTAGTCTGGCAGCGGCGCAGCACCGCCTTGATGCGTGCCACCACCTCTTTTGCGTCAAAGGGCTTGACCATGTAATCGTCTGCGCCCAGCTCCAGACCCAGCACCTTGTCAAAGGTCTCGCCCTTGGCGGTAAGCATCATCACCGGGGTGTTGCCCGCCTTGCGGATGCGGCGGCAGACCTCAAGACCGTCCATGCGGGGCATCATCACGTCCAGCAGCACCATGTCCGGCTTGACCGCGTTGAACTTTTCCAGCCCTTCTTCGCCATCGTTTGCCACCGTGACCTGATAGCCCTCCTTGGTCAGGTACAGCCGCAGCAGCTCGCAGATGTTGGCGTCGTCGTCCACCACAAGGATCTTTTCGTTTGCCATAAGTGTTTTCCTCCCCTTTTATGCAGGTTTTTGCTGTATCTTCAGCCCTTCCGGGCGTTTTGACAGGCTCTTTCCTTTCTATTATACGGGACAGTTATGACAAAATAAAGAAGGAAGTGTAGTTTTTTTCACATTTCTGCCTAGGGTACACCTTACGCAGCCGCGCTATCGGCAAGAAACGTTTGCAGCAGAAGCCCCGAAATTTGATTTCTTGCCGATAAACCATCCCGGATTATTTCAGGATTCCTTATTCAAGATAGCCCTGCCCCCTTGCGCTGGCGGGGTTCATCGCGTATAATGGTAGATGTATCGTTATGCCAAAAAACGTGTAAGGAGCGTATTTTATATGAAGTTAGGTATCGTCGGCCTGCCCAACGTGGGCAAGTCCACTCTGTTCAACGCCATTACCTCCACCAAGAACGCGGAGGCTGCAAACTATCCCTTCTGTACCATCGAACCGAACTCCGGCATCGTGGCGGTGCCGGACAAGCGGCTGGACAAGCTGGCCGAGATCTGGCAGACCAACAAAAAGACCCCCGCCATCGTGGAGTTCGTGGACATTGCCGGTCTTGTGAAGGGTGCAAGTCAGGGCGCCGGCCTTGGCAACAAGTTCCTTGGCCACATCCGCGAGTGCGACGCCATCGTGCACGTTGTGCGCTGCTTTGACGATGACAACATCATCCATGTGGTGGAGGACGTGACCAAGGCCGTGGCCGTGGACCCCATTGCCGATATTGAAGCCATCGACTACGAGCTGATCCTCTCC
>ENA-OUQH01000619-OUQH01000619.1-human-gut-metagenome-genome-assembly--contig:-NODE-619-length-25744-cov-4.685585_pt1 | contig 25744 bp, 37 predicted proteins | sample MGYA00237948_ERZ548828 | MGnify/ENA primary metagenome ERZ548828 (study PRJEB26490, sample SAMN05194711) | human gut metagenome | biome: terrestrial biome; feature: human-associated habitat; material...
GGGCTTTTCTTTTTCGTCGGTGTAGCCAAGCAAATAGTCCGCGGACACGCCGAAATACTCGGCAATTTTCTCGACCTTATCCAGACGCGGAGTTCTCCCCTGCTTCCAGTTGGTCACGGACGACGACGGCAACCCGATCTCCTTCGCCGCGCCGTTAACAGACATATTCTTTTCGTTGCACAGCGCTGCATAGCGCTCAAAAAATCTTGTCATATGCTTCCTCTTTGCTATTCAATGCCATAGTCACTTTTTATTTTCTTGATCCGCTGATATTCATAGTACCAATCCATGTTCGGGCATTCCGGCTTGCACCTTCCACACGGCTTGAGCTTCCCAAGCCTCAATACGTGTATCGGTATTCTCGCGCCGGAGCAGCCGAAGTTGTCATGATAGCACGATCCGGACGCCGAGCAATAGAAAGTGTACGCGTTGCCCCACTTGCGGTCTCCACTGCTTACCGGCAAACCGTCCGCCCCTATTTTGACCCAGCGAGGAGCGCCGCACAGTTCCAAAGGATTCTTTCCTTTATATAGCCTCTCCGCGTCGTCCTTTTTCTTCTGTTCCAACTCCTCCGCAAGAAGCCGCGCTTCCTCCTGCTTGTCCTTGTACTTGCGCCGCTCTCGGTATATATACACTCCTCCTACGATCCATGTCGCCAAGCAGACGGTTCTCCACGTGCTCCCTGTTGTCGTCGTCTGCTTCGTCTCGGCTGGCGACGGGCTGACAGCTGCCGTCTCTTGCGGCTTCATCGTCGCTTTGGGGGTTGGCGTTGGTCTAGGTGTCGGCCTTGGCGACGGCGTGGGCGAAGGCGTCGGAAGTGCTATGATGGCCTGTGCCACTGTGTCCAGCTTCGGAGGCTTGCATCTTGAGCACGGCGTGTAGCCTCTGTCAACGGCATCGCTTAACGTGATCTCTATCTTGCTTTGCCGTAAATAGCTGCACGTGCCTTTGTGGTATTTTGACCCCGTCCTCGTGATATAAACAATGGTGCTTCCGGAGGCGGCAAAGGCTACACCGCAGCACGATACAAACAGCAGTACCAGCAGAGCAAGGCTAACAAGCCTTTTGCCCCAGCTCTTCCGCTTATCCAAAAAGAGTTCGTCCGATGCACTCATACATCTTTTCTCCCTTTTTGTTAAATTTGCACAGTTTTAGGGCTGTGCTTTTGTTTTTATCTCTGAATTCCCATATATCGAGACATTTTCTCTTGATTATTCCCATTTATGGAGATATAATACCCATGCAAGCAAGCCCACGGAGAAGCGCGGACGCCTTATAGGCAAGCGCCGCGCCCCTCCACAATTTCGCCCGTATGCGGTTGCAGCTCCCGAACCTTGGTTTCTGGCTCGACAGCGAGCGGCCTATACGCTCTTCTTTACCATGTGCCGTCATTTGCGGTAGTGGTTCCGCATATCCACGCATCTTGCGGCTGTTGGTGTCCCAGCCAACGGGCACGGGAGTTTCGGAAGCCTCCACTTATGAGGGCAGTTACGAGAACTTCACTCATCGCGAATGCTTCACCCCCTTTTCAAAGACCGCGAACGGTCGGGATATTGAGGTTTGCAGTTTCCCCAGCAAGCGCACCCACCCCGCCCCGGCAGTAAAGCCGGAGCAAAGGCAGTGCCCGGAGGCAGTATGCAATTGGTTGTTGGCGCTTCCATTCTATACCGCCTCCTCCGGCCTGTCAACTTGAAATCTCATATTTATGAGATTTCACTCAGGAAAGGAGAGATTATGAGATCAAAGAAGACCTCGCCCTGCCATGCGTAGGCGGCATGTGTTCTGGCGCGTGTTCCGCTGCATGAAATGCGGCACGACCGCCGTTATCCCCAAGTATTCCCGCGCTACCTCGAAAGGCCATAAGAAGCATATGTATTGTTACCGCTGTCAGGCCGTGACAATGCACGTGCAGATATCCAAATGAAAGGATGATACCCCGTGAAGAAATACATAGTCCCCGCGCTTGTCCTCTGTTTGCTGTTCAATAATGAGATTCTGACCCTTGCCGTCCTCTGCGTCCTCTGCCTGCCTCTGGCCGCGAAGATCATCACCGTTTCTGCGGAGGTGGATAAGTAATGCCGCGCACCCGCTTTGATAAGCTCGCCGCCCCGAAGCGCGACCCCATAAAGGCGACGATCCTTGAGCGCAAGGACGCCACCGATACCTCGCTTGAGGCAATGGCCGCCGCCATGGGCGTCAGTGTCGCCACCCTGTCCCGTATGCTCGCCAAGCATACCGACGCTTGGCCGCTCGGCCAGATAAAACGGCTTTACCGCTTCTTCAAGCTGGACGCCGCCGACCTGCGGGAGGATATACGGGCATGAGATATTACCTCCACCGAAATCCGGATAACCTCTGCCCCGGGCATAAGACCTGCATCTGGTTCTGCGATAAGACGCAGACCTGCGATTTCTGCTACATCACACATAAACGCCGCGGCTGTGCTCCGGACGAGAACTGCACCCGCTACCTCCCCTTGCCCCGCGGAAACTTCGATACCGTCAAACACGCCATAAGCTACCACACCGGAAGGGGGACAAAAATGATGCAGAATTGGCTCGACCGAAATCTTGACGTAACTCTCACCGCCGCCGGGCAGCCGCCCGAAGACCTCGACTGCCGCACCTGCGACGTCTGCGGCGAAGCGCTCGAAGATAAGTATTACGAGGGCGAGGAAGGCTGCCTCTGCGCGGCCTGCGCCCGCGAGAGCATCGAGAACGCACTCGACACCTCGTTTGACCAGATAGCCGAGTATTGCGGCTTCCGCGTTTGCCATGGCGAAGAGATTGTTGTTTGACCCCGATACCCATACCTATACGCTCGACGGGCGCCGCGTCCCCTCCGTCACGGAGATATGCTCCCCCGTCACCGCCGTCAAGTACGGCAGCGTGAACTCCGCCCTTGTCGCGCAGGCCGCGCGCCGCGGCTCCCTCGTTCATGAGTGCTGCCAGTGTATCGACTACGGCGTCCCCCTCGCGGAGCTGGATGTTGACCCCGCCCTCGCGGGCTACGTCAGGGCTTACCTCTCTTTCCTCGATACCTACCGCCCCGACTGGTCAATGATCGAGCAGCCCGTGTATACCGAGGATTACGCCGGAACCCTCGACCGCTTCGGCACTATCCAAGGCCGCCCCTGCATCGTGGATATAAAGACGACCGCGGACATGGACAGGCTCTCCCAGATATCCCTCGCGCTTCAGCTGCAAGGCTACCTCGGCGCGGAGTCCCCCGCCCTTCCCGCCGTGCACCCTTCAAGGCGCATCGGCGTACAGCTCCGGCGCGACGGCTCCTTCCGCGTCCTCTCTCAGCAGCAGATAGTTCAGAAGCATTTTCGCGGAGCCGACCCCGCTGAATCCTTTGACCGGCTCCTGAAAATAACCAAACTCATAGGAGGATATGAATGAACGAAACCACCGCGCTTGCGGCGTACAGCTTTTCCCCGCCGCCCGCAAGCATCGCCCCCAAGGGCAAGAATTACCTTGTCACCGCGAACCCCGCGCTCCCTCCCGTAAAGCTGGAACGTGACGTAGACTTCGGCGTCATCCCGAAGACTAAAAAGCCGAGCCTTTATAAGCCCGGCGCAGAGAAGATTGCCCTTGCCTACGGCCTCACCCAGCATTACACCATCGAAAGCAAGATCGAGCAGATCGGCAAAGACCCCCTGTTTTATTATGCCGTTCGCTGTGATCTCGTCAAGATCATCGACGGCACCGAGTACATCATCACCTCGTCTTACGGCTCCGCGAATACCAGCGAGAAGCGCAACGGCTTCAATTCTCCGTGGGACGCCGCAAACGGCACTCTCAAAATGGCGCAGAAGCGCGCCCTTGTCGGCGCGGCAATAGCCCTTTCCGGCTGCTCCGGTATGTTCTCTCAGGATATGGAGAACGAGGACTTCATGCAGAACGCCGAGGCCGTCATTGCCCCGACCGACCCCGAAAGCCCCATCACAAAGAAGCAGATCATGCGCCTTTACGCCATCGCAGGCGAGGCGGGGCTGACCTCCGGGCAGGCCAAGCAGCGCATCGTCGCCATGGGCTTTGCCAGCACCAAGGACATAAGGCAGAAGGATTATGAGTCCATCTGTGAAAAGCTCTCCACCCTCGCGGGAGCAGATGAAGGAGGCGAAGCAAATGCCAATTGAGCTGAAAACAGGCGAGACCTATTCCGCCGTCCGCGCCCGCTCCGGTGATAATTACGAGCTTGTCGTAGTTCAGGAGGAGGGCAAAGGCCGCAAGCAGATCACCATTTGGCCGACCAATTCGCCCTCCGGCGTCACCGAGGGCGGCAGCTTCCGCGTCGATGCTATCCAGTCCGTCAAGTTCACATCCCGCAAAGACCCGCGCGGCAACTGGCGCGACGAAGTAAACGTCAATGCCCGCATAACTCCCACCATGTCATACCCCGCATATAAGGCGCAGGACGTCTCCGCCGAGGGCTTCGATGAGCTGCCCGATGACTCCCTCGGAGAGTTGCCCTTGCCATTCTGATAAACGACAGAAAGGAAAATGAAAATGGTAACGAATAAAACCTTCCGTAAGCTTCAGGAACGCTATGAAGCCAGTGCAAAAGCCCTCTTCGGCGCTGCCCGTGAGGTCGCCGAGCTGAAAAGAAAGCTCGATGTCGAGCGGTCAGCTCGTGAAGCGCTCGAAAAGCGGGTAAAGGAACTCACACGCACCATCTCCGATGTTGAAGAGATCCTTCACGACGCATAAGCCATGAGCAGACCGCATAACGGCAGTCTGCCGTCTGTAAAGGCGGTGCGATATGCCAAATAGGATAATCAAGGAAAGTATTCACAGCTCGGAAGATGTGAATAAGATGACGGACTTCCAGTTCCGTCTCTGGATTTCGTTGATTACGTATGTGGATGACTTCGGTCGGGGTGACGCAAGACCCGCGATAATAAAAGGGTCTTGCTTCCCCCTGCGGGACAGAATAACGGTCACGGACATAGATGCCGCTCTGAGAGCTTTGGCGGGTATAGGCTGCGTTGGCCTCTACAAGGTAGATGGAAAGCCCTACCTATACTTCCCAACATGGGAGTCGCACCAGAGAATCCAAACCAAGAAATCCCGCTTCCCCGCGCCCGAACTCGCTGACCCACCGTCATCCACCGTGAGTCACGGTGAGTCACCGCCTGAATCCAAAGAGAATACGAATCCAAATACGAATCCAAAAGAGAATACGAATACGAAAGAGAATGCGCGCGAGGCGCGCCGCTCGCATGGGAAATACAAATGGGTCAAGCTGACTGACGAGGAGTTCGCCGCCTTGGAAGCGGAACTCGGCAAAGCGGAGCTTGCCCGCTGCATTCAGTACGTGGACGAGAGCGCACAGGGGACGCATAATCGCAACGGTTGGCGCGATTGGGCGCTTACCATCCGGAAATGCAGCCGTAACCGCTGGGGGCTTCCGCCTCTTCCCAGCTCGCGCAACCGCGTCGTTTCCCGCGCCGAATACGAAGCCCGCCCCGTGGAGCAGATCGACATGGGCGAGCTGAAGGACATCTTGGAGAAAATTTAAGGAGAGCACATATGAACGAGAAAATAGTCACCAGTCAGGCAGAGCTTGACGCAATACCCGTAGATTACGACGGCAGAATCATCATAAAGTTTGGCACACCGGACAAGCGCGCAGTCGTGAACAAAAAGTATCTGCGCTCCGTCGAGGCGCATGACAACAGCTCCGTCGAGGCGCATGACAACAGCTCCGTCTGGGCGCATGACAACAGCTCCGTCTGGGCGGATGGCAACAGCTCCGTCGTGGCGAAGGGCAACAGCCAAGTTGTTGACGCGCATAGACGAGGCAACATAAAGGTCTCCGGCAACGCCCGCATTGTGTACAACCCCGACAATATCACCGATTGGGCGTCGGCAAACGGTATCACCATAACCGACGGCAAAATCAGACTGTATAAGGCCGTACATAAACGCGATGGCAAATACGTTGCCGATTGGGATAACGATTTTATATACACCATCGGCGCGGTCGCCGAGGCAAATGGGTTCACCACCGACCCCGAGAAAGATTGCGGGCGGGGAATACACATGGCGACGCTGGGGCGGTCTGCTGCGTATGGGCGAGACTGGGACGATATAGCGCTGCTGGAGCTTGAGGCCGACGCAGACGAGATAGTCGTGCCGCTGTATAAAACCGGCAAAGTCCGCGCCCCGAAAGCGCTGGTTATCCGCGAGGTACCGCTGGAAGAGGCGGGCATTATGGGCAAGATTCTGGCGAAGAGGAGGGCGAAATGAAGGTACTAATAGCCTGCGAGGAGTCGCAGAGAGTGTGCATCGCGTTTAGGGGGCGTGGGCATGAGGCGTACAGCTGCGATATACAGGACTGCTCCGGCGGACACCCCGAATGGCATATCAAGGGTGACGCGCTCAAGTGTTTGCAGGGGGGGCAGATGTTCACGTCTGACGGACAGAACCATTACATAGACAAGTGGGATTTGCTGATTGCGCATCCGCCCTGCACGTATCTAAGCAACGTTGCCGGGATTCACTTTTCCCTGGAACATACACCGGCAGAAAAAGTGGTTCTCAGATGGAAAAATCGAGCGCAGGCGGCGGTGTTTTTCATGCTGTTTTTAACGGCGAATGCGGATAGGATTGCGATTGAAAACCCTGTCGGATTTATGAATTCGGCATACAGACCCGCTGATCAGACAATCCACCCGTATATGTTCGCTGAATCAGAGGATGACGCAGAAAATTATGTTACGAAAGCCACGTGCCTGTGGCTAGTTAATCTGCCGAAACTTAAAGGGAATGGGCTACCGAAACCGGACAATGGTAAGCTCTTCGGCAAACTCCCAAGCGGTAAAAATCGCACATGGGAAGACACTTATAGTCGAAGTGCCAAAGTACGAAGCAAAACATTCCCCGGCATAGCTGAGGCGATGGCTGAACAGTGGGGTGGAGGTGCGAGGACGAATGGATAAAGAACATACAGCGATGGAGCGGCTGCGCCTCGCGTCGGATATGTCGCTGCGCCTGTATAAGCAGCCGCTTATGCTTACAGACTCCGGAGGCAAAGACTCCGCGGTGATATGCCGCCTCGCCGAAAACGCCGGAATCCCGTTTGAGATCGTGCATAACCACACCACAGCGGACGCGCCCGAAACCGTGTACCACGTCCGCAAGAGAGCGAAAGAATACGAGGGCAAGGGCATCAAGTACACTATCGCGCACCCCACATACAAAGGCGAGCGTACCTCCATGTGGGCACTGATACCTCAAAAGTTAATGCCGCCGACACGGGTGCAACGTTATTGCTGCCAAGTCCTCAAGGAGCAGTACGGGAAGGAAAGATTTATCGTCACCGGCGTCCGGTGGGCGGAAAGCCCTGCGCGCAAGGCGAAACGCGACAGCTTGGAAATCTTGCGGCGCAACAGGGACGAAACGTTGCTCCTCAACTGCGATAACGATGACGCGCGGCGACTTTTTGAATCATGCCAGCTGAAGGGCAAACGCATTTGCAATCCGATCGTAGACTGGACGGAGGGTGATGTGTGGGCATACCTCGGCGAGCAGAAGGTAGAGGTTAACCCACTGTACTGCGAGGGCTGGAAGCGCGTCGGCTACGTTGGCTGCCCGATGGCGGGAAAAGCACATTATGCCGAGTTTGCGAGATACCCAAAATTTATGCTGCTGTACATAGCCGCATTTGAGCGTATGCTCGCAGAGCGCAAGCGGCGAGGCAAATTTTATAGTGGCTGGCGCATGACAACAGGCCGCGATGTATTCCATTGGTGGATGGAGGACGGCGTTCTCCCCGGCCAGTATCCACTTGATGATATAGAGACATGAATACATAGACAGAGCTGAGAAAGGAAACAGAATATGATAATCACAAAAAAGCAGTATAACGAAGAAATCGAAAAAGCAGTTTACAAAGCCATAGCAGAAGAAAGGGCGCGGTTTGACAAGATGATGTGCGACCGTGACGAGGAGCGTTGGCGCAACGAACGTATAGAGAACATCGAACGGCGCATGAGCAGCGCTTTTGGTGACATTGACCGCAGACTTACGGAGTTGGAAAAGAGCCGGAACGTTGGCAACGGCATAGCGGTATGCCCGAAGTATTGAGGAAGGCTAAATGGCTGAATACATAGAACGAGAAGCGGCGATGCAGGCATTTCTTGCCGAGAAACCAGATGCACACTATCCGGGGTGGTACGCAGGGCTGCTTGAAGAATTGCCCGCCGCAGACGTTGCGCCGGTGGGCTGGTTCAGCGTCAAAGACAAGCTGCCGGAGCCGGAAACCGAAGTTCTGGCGGTGTGTGTGCGGAACGGCTACCGCTTCATCTGCCCCGTGATTTTTGAGGACGGAACCATGCTGACGCAAAACAGCATGTGGAACTGGTATGAGTTGGAGAATTGCGGGACGTACAGTGAAGAAAACGATGATTACTTTGTCCCTGAAGGTTGGTGGGAAAATCGGCAGTTTACACCGGACGACATATACAACAATCCCGTGGATTGCACGGTCACGCACTGGATGCCGCTCCCCGAACTACCGAAGGACACAGAAACGGAGGCAAAGACATGACACCGGAAGAAGCATTGAGAACCTGCCACGTGGCACTGGGCTATATCGGAGTCAAGTATAACAGAGAGGCCGAGACCCATAAGGTCTTTAAGGACGTTTACGAGGGCTTGCTGGCGGCATTCAAGCAGCGGGCAGACAATGGCCTCATGGCAACGGCCATTGAAAAACAGATTGCAAAGATACCGCTTGACCAGCGCGGGCATAATCCGCGGCGTGGTTTTTGCCCCGTTTGCAGGAACGAGAGCAGCTCGGATTTCTCCTATTGCGGGAACTGCGGCCAACGCTTGTATTGGAGGGTTGAAAATGAGGCTGATTGATGTGGATGCGCTCCCAAAACTGTTAGATGCCGAATATAAACAAACGATGAAACTGATACGGGAAGGGGAAAAGCACCTTAACACTTTAGCCGAGGGGTTTACAGAGGCCATCCACATAGCGAAATATATTGCCCCCACCGTGGATGCAGTGCCGGTGGTGCGGTGCAAGGATTGCGAGCGGTGGCAAAGACATACGCAAGGAAAACGCGACTATGGCGAATGCAGACGCTTTTCGGTAACAACGAAAAATGATGCCTTTTGCAGCCGCGGAGAAAGGCGGGGTTGACATCTGCTCGAAGTGATTTTTTGGGTAATAACCCCCGCAATTGCTATAATTATCCTCGCTGCCATGTACTACCGAAAGCCAGATGAAGATAACGACAGCTGTCAACCCACAATGGCGTTTTCTCGCTTTCGCAAATTCTATGATTTAGCGCCGGAAAGGTTTGAGTTTTTCTGCCGCGGCTTTATATATCACACCCGTTCTGGACGCATAACATTCTATTTCCCGACGCTGGCAGACACTCGCATATATCAACATTGGCGAAAACGCACCGAAGCAAATATTCGCGAGCGTGAAAAGAACAAGCGCGACGCCATTGCTTTGCAAGCGTTCTGCGAGGACATGGAACAAGTAATTCGCGCGAAGCGGGAGGAAGCAATTGCAACTGCGAAAGCAGAGCAGGACAAAATAATGCAACGGCTTGAAGAAGAAAGGAGAAACACATGATACATTGGCTATGGGCGCTCGCGGCGTTTATCCTCGGCGGCTCGCTTGGCGCCTTGATAATGGCCGTCATTATCGGAGGGAGCCGCGGCGATGAGTAATAGTCCCGCTTCCCCTCCCGCGGCGGGACTTGCGCAGGCCGAGGCGCTGTTCCTCGAAAACCAGCGGATCGTCGGAGATATCGTCAGGAAGTATTACCGGCAGTATCTATTCGACGATGACGTCATGCAGGAAGCCCGCCTCGCCTTCTGGCGCGCCTGCTGCGCCTATGACCCGTCGCGCGGCAGTCTCTACTCTCTGGCCGTGCGGTATATCCTCAACGAGATTCGCCGCCTGCATATGATGGCCAACCTGCAATACAGGACGCCGCCCTCGCCCCTTATCCCTCTTGACGCGCAGGCGATGGACGGGGAGGGCTCGCCCCTGCACGAGATGTACGGCGTCCAGCCCGATACAGGCTGGCTCGACAGCAAGGCTTTCCTTGCCGCCCTCTCGGATAGGGAGCGGCAGGCCGTGCAGCTCGCCTATTGCGGCTATTCTCAGAAAGAGATAGCCGCCCGCATAGGCGTCTCCCGCCAGTGGGTAAACCTGTGCATACAGAAAGCCGGCACTAAGTTCGATAAGTACATATAGGAGGATGAATAATTGATTTATATCGGCATTGATCCCGGCAAAAAAGGGGCGCTCGCCGTCATAGATACGGAAGCCCCAGCCCCCGTGATTGCTGTCCCCTTCAGCGAGAGCGGCTATCTCGCCGAACTGCGGGGCATAGACCCCGGTAAAAGCATAGTCGCCCTTGAGAAGGTCGCCGCAATGCCCGGACAGGGCGTCACGAGCATGTTTAACTTCGGCTGCGGCTACGGATGGCTGCAGGGCATACTCGAAGCCCTGCGCTTCCCGTATGAGCTTGTGCCGCCTCAGAGATGGAAAAGGGCTTTCGGCGTCACGAGCGATAAGCATACCAGCATCCGCGCCGCCCAGCGGCTTTTCCCCGGCGTGTCGCTGCTGGCAAGCCCCCGATGCAGGATAGAAAACGACGGCATGGCGGAAGCCCTGCTCCTCGCCGAATATGCCCGCCGCAATCTCGGCAGAAATACGAATACCAAGGAGGAACAGCATGTATAAACCAGAGCTTGAAGTAGTTCTCGACCCCGGCGCATATATGCCCCGTCAGGCGCATGAGTTCGACGCGGGCTTCGACCTGTTCAGCCCGATAGATACCATCCTTTGGGGCGGCAATACCATTACCATCGACACCGGCGTACATATCGCGCTCCCGCCCGGAACCGTCGGCATGATAAAGAGCAAATCCGGCCTCAATGTCAAGCATGACATTCTCTCCGAGGGCGTCATCGACGCGGGCTACACCGGCTCCATCCGCGTCAAGCTCTATAATCACAGCTCCGTCGGCTACGACATTCACAAGGGCGATAAGATATCTCAGCTCGTTATAATGCCCGTCCTGTACCCTGCATTGAAGCAGGTGGAAGCCCTTGCGAAGACCGAGCGCAGCTCCAACGGCTTCGGGAGTACCGGAAGATGAAGTACGATCTGGACGTCAAGCGCATCAAAACCGAAATGCGCCTGCAAGACCTGTCACAGGCGGATATCTGCCGCGCCCTCGGCACAGACCCGTCGAACCTGTCCCGCCTCCTCCGCCGCGGCACTGCCTATACCGATACGGTGGCGCAGCTTTCGGGCGCGCTCCGCGTCTCCCCCGGCGATATCGTCCCCGCCCTGCGCACTGCGCGCAAGACCTTGGGTCAGCTCCTGTCCGCTGCCGTTATCCGCAGTCACAAGTCTCTCTCGGAGATCGCAGAGCTTGCGGACGTCCCCGTCCGAGCGCTGCATAAATGGGAGACGGACGAATCATATCCGAACCTGCTCGACGCCTGTTCGGTCGCCGATGTCCTGGGCTTGTCCCTCGACTCTCTTACAGGGAGGGCAGTGCAGTGACGCTTTACCTCTGCGCCAAGTGCAAAACGGAGCTGCTGCTGGAGCTTGAGCCGGTCGAGCCGAAGAGCGCTCCGGAGAAAAAGCCCTGCCAGTTCTGCGGCCGCGCCGCCTATGGCGATACATACCGCGTCTTAGAAAAGCGAAAGGAGAAAAGCAATGGATTATAAGCAGTTCCGGGAGGATAACTCCGTCTCCGGTAAGGATATGATCTCCGCCCTGCGCGAGCTGTACCCGAAGTACGGCAAGGCAACGCAGTCCATGGTAGATAACCCCGAAAAATACGGCGTCCGCCTCCTACCCGCCGCCGAGCGGCACTTGGCCGAGCGTTTCACCGGCGAGCATGACGGGCACAAAGCCCCGAACCGCCGTAAGCCTCACCGGCTCGTTGTCTACCTCCCCGATGATCTCTATCGTCAGGTGCGCGCCCTCATCGAGGAGGAGGGCTGCACCACGCAGGAGTTTCTGACCGAGATACTTGTTAAGTGGCTCGTGAACATCGAGGAGCTTTCAAGATAGTAAAACAGCCCACGGATTTATTCCGTGGGCTGTTTATTGCGTCAGTCCCAAAGCCTTGCCGCGATACGACGTGGGGATCCGCATCCCCGCCCCTCACGAGTGCTTCCAGATGTCGTAGATAATCTGCGCGTCCGTCTCGGTGTAGCCCGCCTCCTGTACCGCCGCGAATATCGCCTTCCGGCTCGTGCCGTCCGCGCCTGCGATGATCTTCATCGCTTTCGTCCACGTTGCGAAGGAAATCCCCTGCTCCTCCGCCGCCTTGTAGCGGCGAACCATGGCGTCCTCCTTGCCGTCGTCGTTCGGCGGGTAGTACACGCTGAGCGCCTTTATCTTCTCCTCGCCCGTCAGATCGAGGCTGTTTATGGCCTCAAGCTTCTGCCAGTCCTTCACGGTCTTCTCGCCTCTCGGCGCAGTCAGCGACGATACCTTGTCGTATATCGCGTATGCGCTGTCGGTGTCGAACCCGGCGTCCTTCAGGGAGTTGTAGCGCCCCGCATCGCCCGGAATCTGGCTGAAAAACGTGAACTGGTCGGCGAGTATCTTCCGCTGGTTCTGGGTGAATCCCTCCCGCTCCATCCACGCCTCGAAGTCCGTCGCCTTGTCCGATGCCGTGTAGCCGCTGCGCTTCGTGCCGTTGAGTTCCTTGTACTTCTCGTATACGGAGTTCCACTCCTTGGCGCGGATGCCGCCCTTCTCATAAGCCTCGGCCATGTCGTCCATGCGCGCCGTCGCCGAGGAGTTTTCAAGCATCCGCTTCGTCCCCGCCGTCAGCTGGTCATAGACCTTGAGGAACTTGTCCTGCGCCGAGTAGTCGTTCTGCTTCTTTGCCTGCGTGAACGCCGTCTTTGCTCCGAGGTATTCCCCGACGTTTTTGACGTCCGAAAGCCCCTCGTTGCCGCTCTCGCGCTCAATGCCGCGGTTCTTGAAAAGCTCCGCCTTTGCCTCCTCGCGGCCATACTCGTTTATTGCCGCGATAGTCTGCGCCTTCTCCTTGTCGGTCATCATGCCGTAAAGCTCGCTGTCCATGAAGTTTTTCAGCGTCCGCTCCGTGGCCTGCCCCTGCGTCCGGAGATAGCTGCGCTTTTCGTCGTTCGTCAGCTCGTACTTCTCCCCGTCGAGGCTCACGCTCTTCGGAGCCTTCCGATCCTGATATACGTTCTCCATGCCGGTCGCCTTGTAGAGCTTTTCAAGCTCCGTGTCCGTCTCGCTGCCGCCGAGCGTGGATATGCTGCCCGGCAGAAACAGCGAATTCAGCATGTGCTGAAGGCCGCCTTCGTTGTATTTCTTCAGCTCCCCCGTCGTGCCGATCTTCGGGTCGAGGGTCTGGCGCAGGCCGGGGATGGTGTTTTTCACCTTGTTCAGGGCTTCCTCCCCCGCAGTGTCAGCCGAAGTGTCGCGGTAATACGGGTCGAGAGCCTTTGCAATCTGCCGGAAGGGTGCAGGGATAAAGCCCGTTGCCGTGTTCGTGCCGTACTCCGTCAAGCCTTCGCCCAAGGCTTCGCCCCAGTTGTCCGAATTGGAGTACCGGATCGTGTCGTCCAAGCTCTTGAGATTGCTCATCACGGGTATATCCATGAGCGCCTGAAATGCTCCCTCGGCATAGTCTGCCGCGTAGGATCCGAGGTCTGCATCGGTGTCGTTTGCAATAAGCGAGCCTATCGCCATGAAAGCGTTCAGCGGTTCCATCCAGTCTACGGAGACCAGCGTATCGCCCTCCCGCCATTCGCGTTTGGGCTTGCCGCTCAGCCAGTCGAGCGCCGCATCCACGTTTATCTGCACTCCGCTCAGTCCGCGCTCCGCGTTTCTCGCCTTTGCGTCGAGGTCGTCCTCGTCGTCGCTGTTGCGTATAAAGCCCGCCTTGAACAGCGCCGCCATGAGCGCCACCATTGCCGTGCCGGTCACGCCTCTGGAGACATCCATAACGGCCTGATGCTGCTTTGCCGCGTCAAGCTTTCCGTTCTTCGTATCTTTCAGAACCTTTATGATCTCCGCTCCGCCTTTTATGACGTTTGCGGGCGAGTATTCCAGCGCCTTCACGCCGAGGTTCGCAGGGACGCCGGGGTAGGTGTTCACAACGTCGCCGATGCCAAAGCCGCCCTGACGGGTTGCCCCGTTCCTCGTGCCGCCGAAACCGGCGACGTTCAGAAAGTCGTGTATCGCTTTCGAAGCCTTGTACGCTTCGCCGTGGTTTTGAAACAGGCGGTAGTCGGCGGTCTGCTTTGCAATGGCAGCCTTTTCCTCCGCAGTCAGCCCGCTGTTGCCCAGTGCGTCAAGCCCTCGCGTTATCTCCGCCTCTATCGCTCCGCGGGAGAATCGGTCGGAGGTCGTCAGCGAGTAGCCGAGAAGCTGCTGCCAGCGGGACATGAAGCGCTCCGCCGCGTTCCCGCTCATCCTCCATGACCGGCTCGACGTCATTCCGTAGCGGTTCTCGTTGCCTCCCATGTCGATGTCGCCCGCGACTTCAAGTATGGATTTCTGCATCGCGTCCCGCGCGCCCTTCCTAGCCTCGGAGGAAAACCAGCTCTTGTCCGCACCGACGGTTCGTTTCCCCGTCGTCTTTGCAATAAGGCGGTCGATGGCGAGCGCAACGCCGTTTTGAGATAGCGTGTCCTGCACTCCGAAGGTGACGTTGCCGCCGATGTTCCTGAGAAACGTTCCTATGCTTGTAAGCTGTGCCGTCGTCTGCGCGCTCTTCACCTTCTGCGAGAAGGGAACCTTCACCGCGGCGTCGCTTGCTATTGCGGATATCTGCCTGTATGCGTAGTCCGCGAGCCATTCGGCGTTCGCCTTGTCTGATGCAAGCTCGCGGACGATCTTGCTGTATCGGTTCTTGCCGAAAGTCCAAGTGTTGCGCCGCCTCGCCATGCGCTCTATGAGGTCTGCCATGTCGGCGAGATTGCCGTTTTCGGCCTTGGCTCGCGCCGCGTCGTACTCCTCGGAGTAACGCCCGACCTCTGCCGTGAGCGCAGATTTAAGCTCGCCGCTTATGTTGGAGCTGTCGATGATATCCACCGCGTCCATCATCGCCCCTGTTCCGGTGCGCGTGTACTTGGCGAGGGACTGCAAAGCCCGCGCCGTGTCCGTGCCGTGTTCCTGTATCGTCCTGCGCCATGCGCGGAAGTCGTCATAATTGCCGGTCTGCGCGGCCTCACGGTTCAGTGCTCCGAGTATGCCCATTGCCGTGTCGTGGTCAGTCCCGCTCCACATGTCCTTCGCCGCAAGCTCCGCCCGCGCTCCGGGCATGTCCTCGCGTATACGCTCCGCCGCCTCGCGCAGACTCTCGCTCTCGGATTTCGGGATATAATACAGCTCCTCGCGCTCCGCCGCCGGAGTGTCAAGGCGCTCGTCTATCGTCTGGAGGGTGTGCGCCTCGGTCTGACTCCGCTTCTTCCCGCCGGACTCCTCCACCGTTTGCGCGGGGACGTTGGGATTGACATTCTGCGCTTCCGGTGCTATATTGGCATTGGAAGCATCTGCTTCCGCCGCGGGAGAGAGTGCATTTTTCGTTTCGGACGTGCCACGCCAGGCGTTTGCATCGGCGGTTTGCACATCTTCCGCATTTATCGCAGGAGAGTTCGCACCGGACGTTTCGGACGTGCTACGCGAGGCTTCGGCATTGGCGACGCGCGAGTCTCCCGTTATATCGGCATTTGCAGCCTCGGAGGCTGCTTTTTTTATGTCCTCTGCGTTCTGTGAGTCCACGTCGGTCTGTACGTCGGAGTTTAACCGCGCAGAAGCGCCCGTGTCGGCGTTTGCCTGCGTGGGTGGTGCGGAGATATCCCCCGCCGCGTTCTGCGTCTCCTGCGCCGTCTGGGCGCCGTTCGCGTTCTGCCCCCTGCCGCTGTTGATAGCGGACTGTATGGCCATCTGCCCGCCGCCGAGTACACCGCCGACGATGAGTCCGCCGAGGGCTTCTTCCTTGGCGCGCTTCGGGTTTATTACCGCGTTCTCGTCAGTATCCGAGTAAAGCGGGACGTCGGTGTAAAGCCCGCGCAGCCCCTTCTCGGCCATACCCTGAAGCACTTCTTCTTTCGCCTCGCCCGCCGTGCTCTTTACCCACTGCATAACGGCGTTCTTGTTGCCCTTTTCGAGTGCGTCTCTGAGCTGCTGCGGTAGCTTCTGAATACCGCCCATCGCCTCGTCGGAGCCGCCGACTTCAATCGTAGCGTTCGCAAAGCCGTTGAGGAGCGCGTAGAGGTTCGCCTGCTCCTCCGTCGCGCCGTCGGCCAGTGCCTCCTCGTAGCTTCCGCCCGCGGTCTGCGCAAAGGCGCTCAACCACGCGGGAGACTTCATCATGTTCTTCGCAGCGTCCGCAATTGGGATGAGCTTTTGCGCCGCGCTGCTGCCCTGCGCTATGGCCGAAGCCGTCTCAAGCCCCGCTCTCGTCGCCTGTGCGCCGGTGCTCGCGCCGCCTGTCGCAAAGGCCAGCACAGCGTCGGGGATAGCGGCCACGACTTCGGGGGCATACTTCCAAGCGGTCTTGTTGAGCCTGCCTTCCTCAATGCGCCGCTGGGCTACGGCGTCGTTCTGTGCCAGCACCTCAGTCCCGCGCTTGTTATATCTCGTAATCCACGGGTCTTCGTCCTCGAAGCCCCAGTTGGGGTTTATCGTCTGAAGGGTAGCGTTCACAAGCGCCTTGCCCTCCTTGGCGATGCCGCCGAAGAGCCAGTCGGCGGTCTGGGCTATCCGGTGGTCAGCCTGCGTCAAGCCCTGCTGAGTTGCAAGCTTCGCGTTGCCGAGGGCATTTTTCAGCCGGTCGCCGCCGGTGTATACGCCGGTCTTGCCCTCCGCCTCGTCGAGCTTGCGCAGCTGTTCTATTATGGGCTTGCGCTGCGCGTCTATCTCGTCGCTCTGCTCCGTGGTCGTCACGTATGCGGCGGCGTTGTCGAGCCTGTCAAGCTCCTTTTGCAGCTTCGCGCGCTGCTGGGTATAGTCGGCGGTAGGAGCCGCGGCAGAAGCGTCAAACTTGCCGCTCTTGCTCGTGAAGCTGCTGCTGTCCGCTGTCTCGTTTTTCGGCTTGTAGGTTCCCGCCGCGCCCTCGGAGAGTATTTTCAGGCTCTCCTCTCGGCTCATCACAGCGCCGCCGGAATTCTGAGAACCGTTCTGCTTCTCCTCGTCCTGCTCCAAGGCGGGGGCGCCTTTGCCTTTAGCGCCCCCGCTGAGTATTGCAAGGCTCTCTGCTCTTGTCAGTGTCGCCATTATCTACCTCTCATCGTCCCATATAATAGTTGGCCAAGTCTGAAAGCTCCTGATCCGTGAACTTGCTCGCGTTCCGCGTTATGAAGTCAAGCGCACTCTTTCTGGCGGCATCATCGCCCTGCATGAGCGTCTGTCTCAAGCCCTTGTACTGCTCCGTGTTTACCGTCTCGGAGCGTCTGCCGCTCGCGGAGGTTTCGGTCGTTCCGCCGGTCTTTCCGCCGAGAAGCGCTTTTGCAAGCTCGCTCCCGTTTCCGAAGAGTCCGCCAGAGCTTCCCGAGCCGCCGCCGCTGCCGCCGGAACTCTTGCCGGTCAGCCGCGCATAGTCCTCCGCGCTTATCCTGCCCATGTCGTAGGCAAGCTTCGGGTTCTGCGAAATCCAATACTGTGCCATGTTGTTTGCAACGTCGTCGCCGTAAAGTCTGGCGTAGCCTGAGAAATCTCCGTAGCTTGCAAGAGTCTTCGCCATAGCCGCGTCGCGACTCTCCTGATTGCCGTACTCGTCCATAAGGGCTTTTGCGCGGTCGTAGTCGTTCTCGGCTATTGCGGATGTAACTGCGGACTTGTACTGCGTCTCAAGCGCCGCCATCTGCCGGTCAGCCTCCGTCAGTGCGTCCGCCTCTGCCGTGCGGAGATTGCCGTAATCTCTCTGCCAAGTGCTGTTCTGGGCGAGTGCCGCCTGCGACGCCGTGCCGGTGTTGAGGCCGCTGCCAGCCGCCTGCTGGTTGAAGTTCCGGCGGTTGCGCTCGTACTGCACCGCGAGGTCATTCGCCCTCTGCTGATACGTCGGCGTTATCTGGTTCTTGGCCTCCTCCTGCGTCTTTCGGTTCTGGTTCTATGCGCTCTCAAGCTGACTGAGCGTAGCGGCCTTCTGAGCGTCGTACATTCCGTTTATAGCAGATGCACGGTCAGTATTGTACTTGTTGTAGGTTTCCTCAAAGCTTGCCATGCCTTAACCTCCTATCAGCCGCGCCCAAGTCTGAGCGCCTATGATGCCGTCCTGCTGCAAGCCGCAGGCGCGCTGGTACGCCACTGCCGCATTAAAAGTGTCCTGCCCTATCTCGCCGTCAGCGCCGCACCTGCCGCAAGAGTAGCCGCGCCCGATAAGGAGCAGCTGCGCCGAGCGGACGAACTCTCCATTATCACCGTAGCGCAGCAACGGCAAGCCGGTGACGGTCGGCGCCGAGGCGGTTGCCTGTGAGGCGGTCTGTGCAGGCTGTGCAGGAGTGGCAGCAGCCTCGTAGCTTATCCAGCCCGGCAGCCCCCACAGTGCCCAGCCGCGATCCTTCAGGCGGGTCCTGACAACACCCTTCGCGTGCCCTGATGCCTCCACGACGTATCCGTCTCCGACGTACACGCCGACGTGGGACATGTCCCGCATAAACACGCACACGCCCGGCATGTCGGGCATGGTATCGATACTGCCGCTTTCGGGGCAGGACATATACAGTCCACTTACTGCGACGTCCTGCACTGATTTGTATGCAGGCTCACTGTCCGGAGTATCGCACCAGCGATAGCCCTTGATGAGGCCGACGCAATCGTGTACCTTCTGCCCGAACTGCGATTCGAAGTCGTCCGCCGTGTAATAGCCGGGGTACTGCGTCCGCTTCTGCGCGAGCAGCGCCGCCGAGGCCGTCTGCCCGAAAGTGCCCCACCAGTAGGGTTTGCCCAGCTGCGCCAGTGCGTACTCGACGAGTCCTGTATTTGTTTTGCTCATCTTGTCCTCCTTATCAATACGGAACTATTCGGGTTCCGGTGTCCTTTTTAAGCTGTTCTTTTCCATGCATACACTGCCAAATAAGGCGGCATATTGTTATGAGCTTCTCCATCACCTTTATCGGCTGTTCTACACATCTCAGCGCCCCAAGATTTTGTAACTGGAGTCCCGTTAGATTCCATAACAGCTGGAAAGCCTATCTCTGCTGTGTAATATGTGCCACTATTATTGCCATAGTAGATTTTATGCGCGTGTGTTGGAAGTTCAGCTTCTGACAGAATATGAGTCGCTTCACCGCCTGTTGCCCCTGCGGCGTATGTATCACCAGCCGCAAGCAGGAACACGTCTTTAATTTGCTCCCATGTCCCGAAGCCAAACAGTGTGCCGGGATTTGTGGCCGCTGCCGACATATAGATAGCGCCGACTGGGTAAACATCTTCAAGCGATATTGCTGGCATAGTACCCACTATCTCATCACCTGCTGCGTTATGTGCAGTATACCCTGCCTTGAGTGCCGCCGGTTCTACCGTGTCCGCCGTCAGGTCAAGCTTAACTTCGCCATCTATAACAACCTTGTTTACTCCCATGTCAGCCTCCTATCGTGAGGGTTATTCCTCCTGCCGCATTGGCAGCTTCCGAGACTGGTATTGCCGCGACCGTCACAGATGATAGGCAGTTATAGCCGCTGTCAGGCAATATCTCCTGACTTGCAAAGCTTGGAGTGACCGACTTCGCCTGCGGCTTCATTTCATCGGAGCCGGACATAGTGCCTGTCACGCCGAGCACAGTCACACCCTCACGGATATTTTCGGGGATTATCTTAGCTTTCTCTACCGCCGCTATCTGCGCCTTGCCGCTTCCGTCGTGAAAGCCCATGGGAATGGGCGGTGTGCCGTCCTTGGTAGCTATTTCAAGTGTCTTTGCCCCGTTGTTCGGCATTGTGCCGGTCAGCTTGGAACCTGCCACATAAGCGGTTTTATCCTTGAGTATTTCCGCCGCAGTCGCCGTCGCGTCCGAGGTGTTCGCGTCGTTCGTGTTCGTGCCGACGATGGGCGCTCCGCTCTTGTCGTGCGCTTTGATACCCTTCTTCAGGTCAGCAACAGTTATGTCGTCGCCCGTAAGGTCAAGCTTTACCTCTGTGCCGAGTATTACCTTGTTGATCTAGTCAGCCATAATATTCGTCTCCTAAAATAAGAGTTTTCCCGCCTGCATCGTTTGAAACTTCGAACTGCGGGATTTTCTGCACTGTCACGTCGTCCAGCATTGAGCGCCCCTTCGTCTCCAGCACCACCGGCTCATAAGTCTTAGGCCGCACATCGTATTCCCCCATATATTTTGGGGTAGTGTCTGCCGTTATCTTTATTCCGAGGTCAAGAGCGAGCTGTGAGCCTGCGCCGATATTGGCGCTTATCCGCCGCACCCGCTGCATCTTTGCCGTCACGGTTCTCATCACAGCACTCTCCTCGTGTCTGTCGCTACGACTTCTATCTCCCCTGCCTTGAGTACGCCCGACACGGTGCCGTCGGCAAACTTAGGCCGTATCAGAAGGTCGTATCTGTCCTCTGCCATAGCGAAGCTCTCTTCCTGCGTCAGCGGAAACTGGAACTCGCCGTTGGCGTAGCCCAGCTCGTCCGGGTAGAGCTTGGATATGCCGCCGAGAATGACCTCCATCGCCTCGATATCCGCGTCCGTGACAGGCTCGCCGTCAGCTGTCAATGCTATCGGTATGAGCTATGCGTCGCCCTGTAATATTGTCATGTGTCCTCCTTATGCCAAGCTGTGCCAACTGCTGCCGTCGTCTATGTGCGGGGTCAGAAGCTCCCATGCGCTGCCCGTGTCTATGTACGGCAGATACATGTCATAGTCCGAGCCGTTGTCTATGCGGATTCCGCCCGCAAAATCTGCCAAGCTCGTGATCGTGAAGCTCGAAGTCGCCGTGGTGAAGCTGTTTGATGCAGTCCAGACGGGCAGCACAAAAATGTAATACGTCGTGTTCGGGAGCATGTCGCAGCTGATCTCACCGTCGAAAAGCCATGTAGTGTTGTTGGCCGGATGAGAAGCCGCCAGATTTGCCGCTGTGCCGGTGTACACACTGTTCTCCGGCGTCGTGGAAACAATGGCCTGCGCTCCAGCCGCATAAGCGGTGTTTGCCGCACCGTTGTAGCAGGCCGTCGTCATGCTGATTTTGAGCTTGCTGCATCCGGCGCTGTCCGTGGTCACGGTGATCCGCGACCAGTATTTATAGTTGCCGGTGCTGCCGAGCGAGCGCCCGTCAACTCCGGCACTGCCGCCGTTCCGGTATTCGATACTGTAAGATGCAATGCCCATTAGATCATGCCTTCTTGAAGAAAATTCTGCCCTTCGTCCCAGCAGCCGGAAGCTCGTCACCTATGAGGTCGCCGTTGGAGTAAGGGAGCACAACCACGCCGCCGAACAGGGTGCTGATGATGTCGTCCCCCAGCTTTTCGCCGGTGACTGCACCCGCGCCAAGCTTCACGGTAGTAACCGCGCCAGACGCAAGCTTGTCTGCCGTAACGACTCCGCCTCTGATTTTTGCAGACGTAATGCTGTTGTCGTCCATCTGGTCAGCGCCTACGGCCTTGTCTGCTATCTTCGCTGTGGTAATGGCCTTGTTTGCTATCTTGGCCGTGGTAATGGCCAGCTCCGCAATAGCCGCAGTCGCAACGGCGAGAGCTGCTATCTTCTCCGCCGTTACAGCGCCCGCACCAAGCTTGCCCGATGTCACCGCGCCGTCCGCTATCTTCGCCGAGCCTACCGCGCCGTCCGCTATCTTGCTTCCGGTAACCGCGCCGTCGGCGAGCTTCGCCCCAGTGAGGGAAGCGTCGGGAATGCTGCCGACTGCCGCCTCACTTATCTGCTCTTCAAGCTTTTCCAGCGCCGCCTGCACAGTTGCTATGCCGGTAAGACCGGATATTGCCGCTATGCCGAGGTTTCCGGCAGCCGTGCTGCCCTCAAGCGCGGGGAGGAGCACAGTGTTTATCCACGTCTTGATAGTGTTCCCGGCCTTGTCGAACGTCGCCTTCAGCTGGTCGGCGGAAAGCCCGTCAACGTCGTTCGGCTCGTCGTCAAGCTTGCTTATCTATGCAATATCTTCTGTCAGTTTGGTAAATGCCATTTTTTCACCCCTTCGTATATCCGGTAAACCTCACTCGCATATCCGCCGCAAGTATCGTGCATGTCGTGTCAGGCTCCGCCGCCGTGAATATAAGCTTATAAAATACGAACTTCTTCGCCTTTATCTTCAGCCTTGTCATATGCGGCTTGCGGTTCGTGCCGAAGCTCCAGTTCCGGAAGTTCGCGCGCCTGAAGCTCGCCATCTGGCTTGCAACAATCTTTTCGGCGTAGGTGCTTTTTCTGTCTGTCTGAGCCGTAACTGTCACTTCGCCGTTTGCTTCCGGCTTTATGCCTATCCATATCTGAGCGGAGTATTTGCGCATGTAATCCTGCCCGAAGCCCATCGAGCCGCTTTCCCAGTATGCGTCGATAGCCCGCCCGTCGTCGGTGATATGCTCATAGCCTAAATGCTCTATCGCGCCGCCTGACGTGCCGTAGTAAAGCGCACCGTGGAAGTTCGCCATGCATACCGCGTCAAAGCCGTCGTAGCAGTACCAAGCGTCTGCCGCGTAGTTCTGCACAATAGCCTTGCCGTTATAGCAGATGTAATACTCCTGATTGTCGTTGTCGTCCCAGCAGTAGCATTTTGCAAGGTCAAAGCCGCCCAGCGTCGCGTATATCCGGTCGCTTATGCGCTTTGCCTGCCGCTCGTCCGCTGTCAGGTTCGAGGAGTAGCTGCTGTTGTTCCGCCACTCGAAAGCGTCCTTGCCGTGCAGCGTTCTGGGCGAGTTCAGCACGAGGCGCGTCTGCCCCAGCGCAGCGTTGCCTATCGCCCTGTTGATAGGCGATACATAAAAGGCTTTCGTCGTTGCGCCGTCGGCCAGCGTAAGCTCGCTCGTGCGTATGCTCCACGCGCTGCTCGACTTGAAGGCAACGAGCGTGGAGTAATGCCGTATCAGCCCGGTGATGGGCGTGTTCGCATCGCCAACGTTTACAACGTTCAGGTCTGGGAAATAGTCCGCCCTCGGCTTGCCGTCGTAGTCAAGCCCTGAGTATATCGCCTGATTGCTCCCGTCGCCGTAGAGGAAAACCCGCGTGTCCTGCGCACCGTCGTAAAGCTCGCTGTACCGCATCGAGCTTACCTGTGTGCGGAAGTTCGTCGCCATCGTCCAGCCTATCTCAAGGCTGTTTACGCCGAGTGCCGGGACTTCAGTAAAGGTCACTGTTCCTGCTGTCAGGTCTGCCGTGTATGCGCTCGCCGCCAAATTCTCGCCGGTTTTCAGGTCTTGCACATAGTCGAGGCTCTGCAAGCCGCTTTCCGGCAGCGTGAATTTCGCCGCCTTGCCGTCCGGGGATATCCAACAGCGCCGAGTGCCTACGAGCTTGTTTACCTCCTCCAGCGTTTCCCCGCCGCCGTTCGGAGGTACGGCTATCGTCACAAGGGGTCTGTACCCGCCGACGTCCGAAAGCGTCGTGCCGTCATACTGCTTGTATTCGCTGCCGTTTATGAGGTAGAGTATTTCGGAAAAGCCGAACATGTGTACCTCATTCGTGGTGTCGATGCTGCCTATCTCGGTCGCGGTGAAGGCTCCCGTCTCCGCGTTCCACAGCCGCCAGAGCTTGCCGCCGCAGGCGGCGATGAACTCCTCATTGCCGTTTATGTAGCCCGTCCACATGCCCCGCACGGGGGAGGATCCGAGGCTTGCAATCTTCTTGCTGCCGGGTCTGCGGCGCAGATTCCCGTCTCGCGTAATGGCAAAGTTACGCATTGCCGCCGCCTCGCCAAGCTTCAGCTTGGTGTCGCCGTCGGGGTTCTCGTTCAGCCCCAGCCACGCTTTTATCTGGAATATCTTTTCGCTTGTGCTGCCGCTTATAGTCGCCATTTATCCGCCTCGCTTCACCAGCGGGCAAAGTCGCCGCAGCCCAGCCCGCCGTATATATCCTCTATCGGCTCAAATTCCTCCGGGAAGCCCAGCCGAAGCATCGCTTTCAGCTCGTCGTAGCGCTGCTGGAAGAAGCTTGCCGAGGTCGGGTTCTCGTCTATGAGCAGGTGTGCCGCCAGCCCGTAAGGGAGCACACTGCGGCATATGTAATCATCAAGTCCGATGCTGCTGTCAAAATCACTTATTGCCGTTACGATCGGGCGCTTGCCCTCGTTTCGGCTCTTGTATGTGTCGGAATACGGGTAAACCTCGCCTATCAGGATGTTGAGGACAGGCAGCGTCCGGTTTTTGTATTCCTTGGTGTCCGCCGTGTCGGCGGCTCCGCTCGCCTCGTTCAGCTCGTCCATGAGAGCCATTGAGGCTTCAAATACGTCCTGCGCAGTCGTCATTTTTATTCGCTCCTTTTGAAAAAGGGCAGAGCAATGCTCTGCCCTTTATTGGATCAGGTCTTCACCGCATCGTAGCTGCCGATGGCGGAGCTGGTCTTGCCGGTCGCGTAGGCATATGCTCTGAACGTGGTGTTCTCCGTGATGGTCACAGCCGCGCTGTAAGCCTGCGCAGTCGCCGAGGTCTTGGGGTTGGTGCCGTCAGTGGTGTACTTGATGCTTGCGCTGTCGGCGCTCGTGATAGTCACCTTGTTTGAGGCGGTGGAGAAGGTCGGAGCCTGAAGCACGTTGCCTGCGTTCTCGCCGTAGACATAGATACCGTCTGCGCTCTGCGCCAGCACGAAGCTGTCGTAGCGGACGAGACCCTGCATACGGACGCCGCACAGGTCATCAGAGTCGTCCTTTGCGCGGAGCATACGCATCTTTACGGGGTCTGCCGTCGCCTGCTTGTACTTGACCATGAAGGCCACGCCGGACGGGAAGCGGTTCTTCGGAACCTTGATAAGCGGGCTGCCCTCGACCTCGCCGATCTGGCGTTTCTGGATGAACTCCTTCGCGCCCTCATACTTGAACTCGTCCGCAAGCTTGTACTTTACGGCGTAGTCGCTGCGTATGAAGGTAACGCGGTTTTCCATCGGGACGCCCGCGTCATCAAGCGCGGCGTGAGCGTTCAGCAGAGCCTCGACGATATTGGTCTTGGAGATAGCCGCCGTAGCGACAGTGCCGAGACCTGCGCCGTCTGCCCAGCGGGCGAAGCGGTATGTGTCGATCTCAGGGACGTATCTCTCGTCCCACATCTGCTTGAGGTAGGCCGCGCCCTTCTTGAGGAAGTTCTGATCCTGCACGTTGGTCTCGTCAAAGGCTTTGTCAAAGCTGCGCTTCTTGGTCAGCGTGTAGGAGTTGGCCTCGTCGTCCACCTCGGTCATAGTGCCGAAGCGGTTCGCGTTTGCCGCAGGGTTCTAATCGTTCAGGGGGTCGGTGAGCAGAGTCAGGGTCTTCAGGGTGTTAACGCCTGTCCACTCCCAGTTGGTGCCGCACCACTTGTCGGTGATGGAGCCGGTCGTAAAGCGCTTCTCAAGGCGAGGCGCCCACTTGTCCATAAGATTTATAGTTGCCATTTATATTTCCTCCGTTAATGGCTCCCGGAGGCGAAAAATCAGTCGTAGGGTGAATCTTCCCATGCGCTGTCGAAGATGTCCTTCGCCTTTGCGCCGCTGCTTTTTCTGCTCCCCGTGGAGCGTTTTCTGTTGTCCTCGTTGCGCTCCATAGTTCTAGCGTCTTCAAAGACGTGAACGGAGTGGTGATTGCAGATTACCTGACCATCAACAACGGAGCCATCTCTGCAGACA
>ENA-OUQH01000624-OUQH01000624.1-human-gut-metagenome-genome-assembly--contig:-NODE-624-length-25574-cov-8.686508_pt1 | contig 25574 bp, 21 predicted proteins | sample MGYA00237948_ERZ548828 | MGnify/ENA primary metagenome ERZ548828 (study PRJEB26490, sample SAMN05194711) | human gut metagenome | biome: terrestrial biome; feature: human-associated habitat; material...
CACGCGGCCCCACAGCCCAAACATAAGCCCTCATTTTCTGACATATGCCAGAAATTCATTGCGCAAATCTGCACGTTCGCTATTCTATTGTTGACATATGTCAGATAAGGAGTGTGCATGGCAGGAAGACGCGAAAAACTGCGCCGCGTCGGGATCATCCCAGAATATCGCGGTTTTACCCCCGATGGCCTGGCGAGCGGCGACGCCATCGACATGACGGTCGACGAGCTCGAGGTCCTACGCCTATGTGACCTGGAAGGACTCAATCAGGAGGAAGTCGCCCAGTGCATGGGTATTGCCCGGGCCACGGTGGCGGCAATCTGCAGCCGCTCGCATCGCAAGGTGGCAAACGCGCTGGTCAATGGACGGGCGATCGTCATCGAAGGCGGCAACATCGCGTACTCCCCCATCACCACGACAACGGCCGCATGGCCAGCAAAGGAGGTCGGCACCATGAGGGTGGCAACGACGTACGACAACGGCAACATCTTTATGCACTTTGGCCGCAGCGAACAGTTCAAGATCTACGACATCCAGGACGACAAGGTCCTCAACGAGCAGGTCGTAGGCACCGGCGGCACTGGTCACGGTGCATTGGCGGGTCTGCTTGCCAACGGTGGCGTTGACACGCTCATCTGCGGCGGTATCGGCGGCGGCGCCATCAACGCGCTTACCCAGGCCGGCATCACGGTCTATGCAGGCGCCCAGGGTAGCTGCGACGCCTGCGTCGAGGCACTCATTGCCGGCACGCTCGCACAGACCGGCGAGGCCACCTGTGACTGCCACGGCCACGACCACGATCACATCCAAGAGCACGGCGGATCCTGCGGTTGCCACGGCCATCACGAGAACGAGGGCCACGAGGGCTGTGGCTGCCACTAGCGGCAAATGCTCTGGCGCCAAGACGTGCCATTCGCGCAGCAAGCCACACAACGGCGAAGGCCGCCTGGAGTACCAACCAGGCGGCCTTCGCCATACACGACTCAACCAGTCGTTACTTCTTATTGCGCATCTGCGCTTCCATCTGGCGCAGCAGCTCCATATCGGACTTGGGACCGCCCGTACCCAGGCCGCCCATGCCGCCCAGACCCATAGCGTCCAGGCCAGGGATATTGGGCATGCGCATCCTCTTGCCCTTCTTTCCCTTTTTGCCCTTCTTGCCACCAGCCTGTGCCTGATTGGCCATCGAGCGCATGCGGCCCATCATCTTGTTCATCTCGCCCCACTGCTTCATAAGGCTATTGACCTCGGTGGGGGTCACGCCGGCGCCCTTGGCGATTCGCGCGCGACGCTGGCCGTTGATGATGGAGGGACGCAGGCGCTCCTCCTTAGTCATCGACATGATGATGGCCTCGTTCTTGTCGAAGATGCCCTCGTCCAGGTTGCCGCCCATCTGGTTGAGCGCACGTTGGCCACCGGGGAGCATGCCCAGAATGCCCTTCATACCGCCCATCTTCTTGACGGCTTTCATCTGGTCGAGCATGTCGTTCATGGTAAAGCCCTCGCGCAGCATGCGCTCGGCAGCCTCGAGCTGCTCGGCGTCGGCCGCCTCCTGGGCCTTCTCGATAATGCCGACAACATCGCCCATGCCCAAGATTCGCTTGGCCATACGATCGGGATAGAACGGCTCCAGCGAATCGGGTTTCTCGCCCATGCTCACGAACTTGATAGGCTTGCCGGTCACCTGGCGCACGGAAAGCGCGCCGCCGCCACGGGCGTCGCCGTCGAGCTTGGAGATGATCACGCCGTCAAAGTCGGTGCGCTCGGCGAAGGTCGAGACGACGTTGACAATATCCTGGCCGGTCATGGCATCGACGACCATCAGCACCTGATCGGGCTTGACGGCCTTCTTGATATCCACGGCCTCCTGCATCATCTGCTCGTCGATCTGCAAACGACCGGCGGTATCGACGATGACCACGTCACGCAGGTGGTCAACGGCCTCCTGGATGGCGCCCTTGGCGATGTCAACCGGGTGCTCGCCATCGCCACGGAAGACCGGCACGCCAATCTCTCCGCCAAGCGTGGCCAGCTGGTCGGCAGCGGCGGGACGGTAGACGTCGCACGCAGCGAGCAGCGGCGAGCGGCCCTGCTTCTTGAGCAGGTAGGCCAGCTTTACGGCCGCCGTGGTCTTACCGGAGCCCTGCAGGCCCACGAGCATGATGACATTGGGAATGCGGTTACTAAAGACGAGCTTGCTCTCTGTGGAGCCGAGCATCTCGGTGAGCTCGTCGAGCACGATCTTGACGACGTTTTGCGCTGGCGACAGCGACTCCATGACCTCGGCGGTCATGCAGCGCTCCTTGGTCTTGGCGACGAACTCCTTGACGACCTTGAAGTTGACGTCGGCCTCGAGCAGCGCCATGCGAATGTCGCGCATGGCCGAGGTGATATCGGCCTCGGTCAGCTTGCCCTTGCCGCGCAGGCGGTCAAATGTGTCGTTGAGGCGATCGCTCAGGGAATCAAACACTAGTCACTCCTTAATTGGACTCGCCCACAAGGGCGCGGCAGAAATCTTTGGCATTGAACTCCTGCAGGTCATCGACCTGCTCGCCCACGCCCACGCGCAAGATCGGGAGCTTGAGCTTCTCGGCCACGGCCATGGCGATACCGCCCTTAGCCGTGCCGTCGAGCTTAGTCATGATAATACCGTCCAGGCCCAATGCCTCGTTAAACTCGAGCGCCTGGTTCAGACCGTTCTGGCCGGTGGCAGCATCGATCACGAGCACGACTGAGACGGGCATGGGGCCGGCGGCCATATTGGCGGCGCGCTTACGCGTCACGTTAACCACCTTGGCAAGCTCGCGCATGAGCTCGGGGCTCGTGTGCAGACGGCCGGCGGTATCGATGAGCACCAGGTCGCTGCCGCGCTTATCGGCCTCGTCGAGCACGTCATAGCACACGCTCGCCGGATCGGAGCCGCGGTCACGCTTGATAACAGGTACGCCGGCGCGCTGGCCCCACACATCGAGCTGCTCGATGGCGGCGGCGCGGAAGGTGTCGGCCGAACCGATCACCACGTTCTTGCCGCGGGCGGCCATGGCGCTCGCGATCTTACCGACCGTCGTGGTCTTGCCGGCACCGTTAATGCCCACAAACAGCACGCAGCTCGGCGTATCGGAGAACGGATCGCGCTCGATGGGTACAAAGTGCTGCTCAAGCTGCTCGGCCAGGGCGCGACGGAGTTGCGGGGCGGTCTTGAGGTTCTTCTTGGCCGCGGCATCGCGCAGGTCATCGGAGACCTTGATAGCGACCTCGGCGCCCATGTCACCCATGACGAGGGTATCCTCCAGGTCCTCCCAAAAATCCTCGTCGACCTCGCCGCCAAAGTAGAAGACCTCGTTGAGGGCCTCGCGACTGCGCTCAAGTCCGCGCGAGAGAGCGTCAAAGAATCCCATTATGCATTCACGACCTTTCCGGTTTCGCGATCGAGTTTTTGCGAGACGACGCGACTGACGCCGTCGGCTTGCATCGAGACGCCGTAGAGGACGTCAGCGTCCTCCATAGTACGGCGCTGATGCGAGATAACCAAGAGCTGCGTATCGGAACGCAACACGTCGAGTGCGCCGATAAGCTTGGACAGGTTGGCGTCATCGAGTGCCGCCTCGACCTCGTCCAGCACATAGAACGGAACCGTGCGCGTGCGGTACACAGCAAAGAGCAGGGCGAGCGCCGTCAGGCTCTTCTCGCCGCCCGACATGAGCATCATCTTGGTGATGCGCTTGCCGCGCGGCTGCGCCACGACCTCGATACCCGTCTCGGCAGGATGCTCGGGATCGGTCATCTCCAGATGAGCCTGACCGCCCGGGAAGAGCATGGCGAAGATCTCGCGGAAGTTCGCATCGACCTTCTCAAACGTCACCAGGAACGCCTTGCGCATCTTACGGTCGATAGCCACGGTGATCTTGGTGAGCGCCTTGCGCGCGCTCTCCAGATCGGCCAGCTGCTCCTCGATGTAATCGGCGCGGCGCTTGAGCTGCTCGTACTCCTCCATGGCAACTTGGTTAACGGGACCAAGGTTGTTGATCTGGCGCACAAGCTGGTTGAGTTCGCGCTCGGCGGCATCGCGGTCCGTGGGCGCCGGAAGCATGAGTGCTTCCTCGAGTACCGTGGTGCCATCGGCGGTAATGGCCTTAATGGCGGCCTCTACCTGCACCTCGAGCTTGCCACGCGCGACCTTGAACTCGTTTTGCGCGGCGGAGGCGGTATCGACTCGCTCCTTAGCGCGGGCAACCTCTGCCTTGGCATCCTCGATGGTCTTCTTGAGCGAAGCGGAGTCCGCCTCCTCCAGAGAGGCCTGGTCACGCAGGCGCGCTGCCCAATCCGACGCGCGTTCCAACAGGGCAGAATAGCGTTCGTGCATGGGGTCGACGCGCAGGCGCAGCAGCTCGAGCGAGCGCGAAGCCTGGCGTGTTCCGCGGATACGACGGTCGATGCCCTCAAGACGATGCTCAAGGTCGGGAACGCGGCCCTTCAGCGAACGCAGGCGTTCGCTCGTCTGGGCTAGGCGAACCTTGGCGTCGGCGAGCTTGCCGGCAGCCTCGGAGTCGTCGCGACGCACGCGATCGAGCTCGTCGTTGGCCTCGGCAATTTGAAGCCCCAGGTCGCTTGCCTGCGCACGGGCCTCGTCGCGCGAACGGGTGAGCTCCTCAACGCGCGGGCGCGCGGCACGAACGGCCTCGGCAGCCTGCTCGCGGCGCTTGGAGATGCGCACGCGCTCGACCTCGGCATTGTTGGCGCTTTGCTCCAGGCGGCCGATCTCGGAGAGCAGCGAGCGGCGCTCGCCCTCAAGACGGGCGATCTCACCGGCGGCATCGCCCTCGGCGGCACGGGCCTCCTCGACGGCAGCGTTGGCCTCAACGACTTGGTCCGAAGCATGCTCAAAGATGGCAGCCAGATCGGGTTCCAGGCCCTCGAGCTCACGGATGCGGCGCTTGCGCTCCAAGGCACCCAAAGCCTCGCCGGCATCAAGCCCCACGCGCACCAGGCCGCCGCAGGCGACGCGGGCGCCATCGGGGGTCACGTAAGTCACGCCTTCAACGACCGGCGCCGACAGCGCGGCAGCAAGATCGTCAACGACGTAATAGCCGCCGAGCAGCGCCTCGACGACGGGACCGTAGCCTGCGCGCACGGACAGACGATCAACCAGACGGGTACCGGAGGCGCCCTCAGCGGCGGTAGAGCCGCTCACGCCGCGCGCCACCAGCAGTGCCTCGCCCGAGGCCTTCTTCTGGTCCAGAGCCGCACGACCGGCACGCTCAAGCGCAGACGTATCGTCGAACAGCAGCGCATCGATATCGCCGGCGAGCAATTGCTCAACCAGGCCCTCAAGCTCGCGAGGGGCTTCGAGCACATCGCCCAGGCGACCCGTTACGTCATCGCCCAGCGCACCCACCAGACGGCTCACGAGCGGCGAGCTGTCGGCCATGCGCGCATCAAGCTTCTTTTGGCTGGCAAGCTCCGAGCGCACCTCGGATAACTTGTTGCGCGCCTCGCTCTCACGATTACGCAAGTCCTTCAGAGCCGCACGGGCGACCTCGGTGGCCTCACGCGCATCGACCTGGGCCTGGCGCGCCTCCTCAAGAGCGCCCTCAAGCTCCTCGGCGCGGTCGCGACGGCTCTCGAGCGAGGCCGTGACCTCCTCGAGCTGTTCATCGATCTGCTCCAGGCGCGAGGCATACATGTTGTCCTCGACCTCGGCATTGCTCAAGGAATCCTTCACCTTGGCGAGCTCGAGCGCGGAGTTATCGGCTACGCGCTGCACATCGCGTTGTTCACGCGTGAGCTTCGAAATCTGATTGTCGAGCGCCACGCGCCGCTCGTGGAGCTCGGCGGCGGCAGGACCAGCGGCGTCAACGTCCTCCTGGGCCTGCATATGCGCACCGGTCACTTCCTCAAGCTGCGCACGCGCGTCCTCAAGCTCCTCGACCACGCGACGACGCTGATGCTCGGAGCTCGAAATCTGACCGCGCATGTCAGACAGGCGCGACACCATGTTGTGGCCCTTTTCTTCGAGCAGGCGCATGTCGGAGTTAATGCGGCCGACCACATCTTGCATATGGCGGCGTTGCTCGCCCAGGTCGCCCACAAACAGGCCCTTTTCCTCGAGCATGACCTGGAGCTTCTCGAGCTCGCGCTCCTTTTCGCCCAAGCGGTACTGCGCAAGCTCAAGCTCGGCCGCGCCCTCCTTGGAGCGGCTCTCCAGGTCGTTCCACTGCGACTGCAGCGAACGCAGCTCATCGACGGCCAGCATCTGCGTAAGCTCGTTCGCGCGCGAGGACAACTCTTTATACTTGCGCGCACGATCGACCTGACGCTCCAGCGGTCGCAGCTGACGGGCGATTTCCTTATTGATGTCGCGGGCACGCGTCAGGTGCTCGTCCATCGACTTAATCTTTTTGAGCGCACGCTCCTTGCGGCGCTTGTGCTTGGAGATGCCGGCGGCCTCCTCGATGAGGGCGCGGCGCTCCTCGGGGCGGCTCTGCAAAATGGCGTCGAGCTTGCCCTGGCTAATAATGGAATGCGTATCCTTGCCCAGGCCCGAATCGTGCAGGATGTCCTGAATGTCCATCAGGCGGCACGGACTCGAGTTGATGAGGTACTCGCTTTCGCCAGAGCGATACATGCGACGGGTGATGGCGACCTCGTCAAAGTCGACGGGCAGCATATGGTCCGAGTTATCGAGCACCAGCGTGACCTCGGCGACACCCACCGGCTTGCGCGCTGACGAGCCCGAGAAGATGACATCCTCCATGGCCTGGCCGCGCAGTTGCTTGGCGCTCTGCTCGCCCAGGACCCACAGAATCGAGTCAGAGATGTTCGATTTTCCCGAGCCGTTGGGACCGACGATGACGGTCAGGCCCGGCTCAAACGTCATATGGGCGCGGTCGGCAAACGACTTGAACCCTTTGAGCGTGAGGGACTTGAGATACACGGTTCCTCGCTTACACGTGCTTCTTGTTCAGAATCACGCCGTTGGTGGTGTAACCCATGCGGTCGAGCGCTTCGAGCGCGGCGGCCCCCTCGGCTTCCTTCTTTGAGGAGCCGGAGCCGCGACCCTGACGAATACCATCGATCAAAACCACGGCGGTAAAGGTGGGCGCATGCGCCGGGCCCTCGGAGCCAACGAGCTTATACGCCGGGGGCTCGTGACCGTCGGCTTGCACGCACTCCTGCAAAAACGACTTGGGGTTTGCAGGATGCTCGGCACGCTCGGAAGCCAAATGCGGCTTAAGCGTACGGTGAATGAACTCCGCCGCGGCATCCCAGCCGGCATCCAGGTACAGCGCGCCCACGAGCGACTCATAGACGTTCTCGAGGGCCGAATGCAGGCCGCGCGCACCGGTACCGGTCTCGGAGGCACCAAAGATGATGATGTCGTCGATGCCCAGCTCGTGAGAAACCTCGGACAGCGTAGCGCCCGAGACAAGCGACACCTTCAGGCGCGTGAGCTTACCCTCGTCAAACTCCGGATAGGACTCAAACAGGGAGCGTGCGACCACAGCGCCCAAAATGGAATCGCCCAAGAACTCAAGGCGCTCATAGCTGGCAGAAACCGGCTGGCCCTCGACTGCCGAGGGATGCGTAAGCGCCGCGCGCAGCAGCACCTTATTGTTGAACTCGTGGCCCAGGATTTCCTGGGCGCGCGTAAGTCGTTCGGATAAAGCCAAGACTTAGGCCTCCTTGGCAGCTTCGATAGCGTCGACGGCGTCGGCGACAGAGTTGAGCGAGAGCAGGGTCTCGTCATCGATCTCGAGGTTGAACTCGTCCTCGATAGCCGTAACCAGCTGCAGGCGCTCAAGCGAGTTGGCATCGAGGTCGTCAAAGGTGGTCTCCTCGCTAATTTCGGCAACATCGACGCCCAGAACGTCAGCAGCGACCTCGGCGATCTTGTCGAAGATTTCGGAGCGGTCCATAGCGCTTCCTCTCATAGTGCATGAATACCAAAAGAATGGTACCGCCCGGGCGGTACCAAGACACGGTTCTGATTCTACCCCACGACGTGCGCCGCGAAGCACATAACAGCGCTCTAACTCGCTGTTATAAAACGATACCGTCCATGGAGTTGGCGACATTCTCGACCAGCCCGGCGCGCACGGCTTCGGCCGCCGCGAGCGTACCGTTTTTAACAGCCTCGACCGAGGTGGCGCCATGGCCGATCAGGACCACGCCGCGCAGGCCCAGAAGAATCGCGCCGCCCTTGGCGTCGCCAGAGAGCTTGGCCTTAATCTCGCGCATCTGCTTTTTGATGAGCAGCGCGGCAATCTTGGTGCCGAGCGAAGACATAAAGACACCCTTGAGCTCCTGCAGCAAAAACTTGGCAGCGCCCTCGGTGGCCTTGAGCGCAATATTGCCCGACATGCCATCGGCAACGACGACATCGAAGTTACCTGAGGTGATGTCCGTTCCCTCGCAGTTACCAACAAAGCCGGGAACGGCGGCTTTCATGGCCGGGAAGCAGGCCTTGGTAAAGTTGGAGCCCTTCTCGTCCTCGGTGCCGTTGGCAAGCAGGCCCACGCGGGGATGCTCGATGCCCAGGACGACGCGGGCATAAGCGCTACCCATCTGGGCAAAACGTACCATGTCATCGACCTCGACATCGGGATTGGCGCCCATATCGCACAGCACCGTCAGACCGCCGGCGCGATTGGGCAGCGCATTGGTCAGACAGGGGCGCACCGGCTGCTTCTTGCCTTCGGCTTGATACCTAAACGGCGTCACGTAGGCGGTGGCAGCGGCGGTCATGGCGCCGGTGGAGCCGGCAGAGAAAAACGCGTCCGCGTTGCCCTTCTTAATGGCGCGGCAAGAAAGCACAATCGAGGACTTGCGCTTGGTCATCACGGCGCGAATGGGATCGTCATCCATGGCGATAACGTCGGGTGCCTCCAGGGCCTCGACGCGCGCATGGGAAGCGGCAAAGGGATTGACGATTTCGGCGGGGCCAGCTGCCAAGACCTCGATATCGGGATCGGCGGCAAGTGCAGCCTCGATACCATCGAGAACAACCTGAGGTTTCTCGTCTCCGCCCACAACGTCTACACAAACGCGAACGTTACTCATATACATGCTCCTTATACAAAAATGGCCGACTCATTGAGCCGGCCATTGTGGTTCCGTTTGGAACGGCATCGCATCCAGAGTATACCGTTACTCGGTAACGATAACCTCGCGGTCCTTGTAGAAACCGCAGCTGGGGCACACGTGGTGCGGAAGCTTGACAGCGCCGCAACGGGGGCACGTGGACTGAGCCGCAGCCGAGATCTTCATGTTGGCGGAACGACGGGTGTGAGTGCGGATACGACCCTGCTTTTGTTTAGGTACGGGCATAGTGACCTTCCTTATGAACTATCCAGTGTGGCGATTACGCGCAAGTAGCGATACTACCACAGTTTTACTCATCAAGCTTGAGATTCTTCAATGCTGCAAATGGATTTTCCGTGGCAGCGGCCCATTCCGCCTCTGCCTGGGCGGCGCAATCGCATTGCTCGACGTTGAGATTGCAACCGCATGTGGGGCACAGACCACGGCAATCGGGCTTGCAGAGCACTACAAACGGCGTGTCCATAACGACCGCGTCATTGATGGGCTCACCCAAATCGACTAGACGGTCCTCACCCAGGAGCTCGTAGCCGTCCTCGTAGGCCTCGGGATCCTCGGGCTCCTCAAAGAGGTAGAACTCCTCGATCTCGCCGGCGATATCAAACGAGGCGGGCTCCAGGCACCGGTCGCACTCGCCGGTGGCGTGCGCGCGGACCATGCCCGTGAGCAAGACACCGGTACCGGCATTGGTAAAGACAACGTCGTAGTCGATGCCGTCCTGAAGCTGGTACTCCTTCTCGCCCACCGTGTAGGTGGCGACATCGACCTTACCGGTCAGCGGATACGAATCTCCAGGAAACTCGAGCTGCTCGGAAAGATCGACGGTAACGCTCGGGAACTCAGCCATTACCACTGACCATTCTGTTGAGCAGCACCCTCGTTGAGCTGCTGACGGCAACGGGTAACGGTGCCGGTCAGACTCTTGAGGTTTTCCTCCAGGTGCGTAAAGACCTGCTCTGCGTAGTCCTCGGCAGCATAACGCGTCTCGCGCTCGTACTGCTGGGCACGATCGCGGATGTCGTCGGCCTGCTGCTGCGCAAGGCGGACGATCTCCTGCTCACCGGCAATGGTGAGGGCCTGCTGCTGAGCGTCGGCGATAATGGAATCGGCCTGGGCGGCGGCGGAAGCCATAAGCTCCTCGCGCTCCTTAAGGATACGGCGGGACTTCTGCCACTCCTCGGGATAGCTCATGCGGATCTCGTCGAGGATGTTGAAGAACACGTCGGCGTCGATGACCTTGAACTGAGCGTTCTTGCCGAAAGGCGGCTTGGCTTCCTCGATCAGCCCTTCGAGCTCATCGACCAAGCTGACGATCCTATCGCCAGGAAAATTCTCGCCCGGCATCCGGTCTCCTTTCATAGGTAACATATCATCGTGCTAGTTTACCACATGCCACCAGGCAATAAGAAACGTCACGAAAAGCGATGTTTGAGCGCTTCGACCACGTTGGACGGGACAAACGTCGATACATCGCTGCCGAGCGAGGCAATCTGGCGAACGACCGAGCTTGAGATATAGCCGTACTGCGGCGCGCTCATGACAAAGATGGACTCCAGCTCGTTATCCAAGCGATAGTTGAGGTCGGCCTGCTGCAGCTCGTACTCAAAGTCGGTCATGGCGCGCAGGCCCTTGACCACGGCCCCCGCCCCCTGCTCACGAGCGAAGTCGACCAAGAGGCCGGTAAAGGGCAGGGCCTCAACGCCGTCGATATCACCGAGCGCCTCGCGGGCCAGCGCCACGCGCTCATCGAGCGTAAACGTGGTGCCCACACCGTTTTTACCCTGCGACTCGGCAACAGCGACGATCACGCTGGGAAAGATGCGGCGGGCGCGGCGGATCACATCGATATGGCCAAACGTGATGGGATCGAAGGTGCCCGGGACAATCACGCGATTGATGGTGTCACTCATGAGCATCCTCCTGAAACGTCGTGGCATCGTTGTTGTCAGCATCGGTGCCGGCGCTATCGCCCTCACCATCGTCATCGCCGACCCAAAGAAGCAGGTCGACCGAGGTAATGCCGTAGCGCTTCTCACGTACAGTCTCAAAGTCTGCCGGATGCGCGCCCGCATCGGCGGCGGCATGCTCAAACAGGGCATAAGCGCCAGGTGCAAGTAAACCCTGCTGGGCCAGGTTCTGCAGCAGTTCCTCGACCGGCTCGGCACCAAAAGCATAGGGCGGGTCGAGCAGGACCAGATCAAAGGGGCCGCCCGGCACCCGGCCGCGCGAGGCGCTCGCCAGCACGTCACCCGTGACCACGCGCCAACGCGCACGGTCACGGCAGAGCGACTCGATATTCTTGGTAATGAGCCGCGCGGCGTTGCGATCGATCTCAAACGTCGTGAGCGAGCGGGCCCCACGAGAGAGCATCTCTAACCCTAAGGCACCGGAGCCGCCAAAGGCGTCCAGCACGCGGACCTCGTCCAGATCGAAGTCGAATGCCGACATGACCATAGATGCGCACGCCTCGCGCACGCGATCAGTCGTGGGGCGGGTGACATCGCGACCACGGGGCTCCTCGATCTTACGACCGCGCCATTCGCCGCCGATGATTCTCATCCTCCGCTGACCTCCTTAAAGATATGTCGATAACGCATGGCGACCGCGTCGCGCAAGGGACGCGCCGCCACAGAATCAAGGTTGCAAGCATACCGCAAGAGCTCGACCGCGTCCAAATGGGCCCATTCGATAAGGTCCTCATCGGCGTCCAGGTCCACAAAGCGCAGGGTCACACCGCCATGCTGGCGGTACCCCAGGATTTCGCCCTCGTGACGCAGACGCAGGTCCATCTGAGCAAGCGTAAAACCATCCGAGGTCTTTTCGAGCGACTGGAGACGGTCTTGTGCCGCCGAGGCGCCGCCATTGCCCTTGGAGTGCGTCATGACCAGGCACGTGCCCGACACGCTGCCGCGGCCCACGCGACCGCGCAGCTGGTGCAGGGCAGCCAAACCAAAGCGCTCGCCGTTCTCGATGACCATGACGGTGGCGTTAGGCACGTCGACGCCCACCTCGACCACCGTAGTCGAGACGAGCACGTCAATCTCGCCACGCTTGAAGGCGTCGATCACGCGATCCTTCTCCCCCGCTGGCATACGGCCGTGAAGGCGCTCGATGGCAAGACCCGGCAACGCCAGACGCAGTCGGTCGAGCTCGGTCGCCGTATCGTGCAGCGGCACGGGGACCGTCACGCGGCCCTCGTCGTCGCGGGCGATACCGGGCACGTCCTCCAACTCATCGGCCGAATCGCTCGGCTCCACAAGTGGGCAAATCACGTAGGCCTGCTGGCCCTTTGCATGCGCCTCGCGGATGGCGCCATAGGCGAGGTCGCGGCTCGACTCGGTGAGCACGCGTGTCGTCACGCCAGCGCCAGGGACGGGCCGATGGCGGATGATACTCGTGTCCAGATCGCCGTAGACCGAAAGCGCCAGCGTACGCGGGATTGGCGTTGCCGTCATAACGAGCAGATCGGCACCGGGGCCCTTCGCGCGCAGGGCGTTGCGTTGGCCGACGCCAAACCGGTGCTGCTCATCGATGACCACGAGCGACAGTTGCTTGAACGCAACGTCATCCGAAAGGACCGCGTGGGTGCCAAAGAGGACATCGAGCTCGCCGGACTGCAGCTGCTCATGGATCCGCTCGCGCTCGGCCGCCGAAGTGGCACCCGTCAGCAGCGCCCACGTTATACCGGCCTGAGAGAGCAAGGGGCCGGTCTTATCGGCATACTGACGCGCCAGCACGCCCGTGGGCGCCATGACACAGGCCTGTGTGCCGCTATCGGCCGCAACCGCCAGCGTGCAGGCGGCAACGGCGGTCTTGCCGGTACCGACATCGCCCAGCAGCAGGCGGTTCATCACGCGCCCGCCATCGCACATGTCATGCAGGATGTCTTGGAACGCGGCCTCCTGCTCGTCGCTCAGCGAAAACGGCAGGGCTTGCTTGAGCGTGGCCAGATGCTCGCCCGCGGTGTGGGCATAGGGCACCACATCGACCAGGCCGCCGTCGTTGCGCAGACGCAGCGCCAGCTGCAGGTAGAGGCACTCCTCATAGGCAAGACGCCGGCGTGCGATGTCGCGCTCAGCCATGCTCGAGGGAAAGTGGATCGAACGCAACGCGCGGGCATTGCTCATGAGCTTCCGCTTTGCGCGCAGCGGCGCGGGAATCGGATCGAACGGATTGCCGACGACCTCTAGCGCGCCGCTTACGATGCGGCGCATCCACGCCTGGCTCACGCCATCGCTCACGTAATGGACCGGCAGAATGGTACCTGCGGCACGCCCGTCCTCGAGCTTTTCAAAGTGGGGCGAGGCCATCTGCTTAAAGCCGTAGGCAAACTCGACCTTGCCCATCACGGCCAGGCGGTCGCCCTGCTTAAGCTGCTGGGCAATCCAGGGCTGGCGGAAAAAGGCAACCTGCAGCACGCCCGTCTCGTCCATAAGCGAGACCTCGGTCACCTGCATACGCGGGCGAGGCTGCTTTTGGACGATACGATCGACCGTGGCGATGATGGTGCAAACGGTACCGATGGGCGCCATCTCGATAGACCAAGAACGGGTAAAGTCCAGGTATCGATGAGGGATATGGAGAAGGAGGTCCCCCACCGTCCGAATTCCCAGACGGCGAAGGGCCTCCTCACGTTTACCCGAAACATATTTGAGTCGCGCGATATCCTCGTCGAGCGCATTGCTCTGGGCAAAGCGCTCCGAGACGCGCGGCACGGAGCACAGCTCGGACATGGGCAGTTGCCTACTCGATCGAGAAGATCACGGGATAGAGCGGCTGCTCGCCACGATGGGCGTCGATCTCCAGATCGGGCTGAGCCTCCTCGATAGCGTCGACGATCTCCTGGAAGGCCTCATCGGACAGCTCCTCGCCGGCCAGAATCGTCAGCGCGTCACCTTCCTCTTCCTCCTGCATGCGGTTGATGCAATCGAGCGTGACCTGCTTCACGTCGGAGCCGACCACGTCGATGGAGCCGGCAATGATACCCATGACGTCACCGGAGTGAATCGGCGAGCCGTCGGAGGCGCTGGAGTCGCGCACGGCACGGGTGACCTCTCCATCGCGGACCTCGCTGATGGCGTCGACCATAGCGGCGACGGCGTCCTCGAGCTCGGAATCGGGCAGGACGGCGAACAGCGCGGAGAAGGCCTGCGGGACGGTCTTGGTAGGAACGACGGCGACCTTCTTATCGGCGCAGGCAGAGGCAGCGGCCTCGGCAGCCATGCGGATGTTACCGTTGTTGGGCAGGATGATGACCGAGGTCGCGTTGACCTGGTCAACGGCGCCCAGCAGGTCTGCAGTCGAGGGGTTCATGGTCTGACCACCCGACACGATCACGTCGACGCCGAGGGACTTGAGGATGTCAGCCTCGCCGGAACCGGCGGCAACGGCGACAAAGCCCAGGGCCTTCGCGGGCTCGGCGGCCTTCTCCTGGTCCTCGTGGATCTTGGCGGTACGGTCGTGGGCCTCCATCTCCATGTTGTGGATAAAGACCTCGTAGATCTGACCGAGCTGCAGCATGTGCTCAAGCACCAGGTTGGGGGTGTTGGAGTGCACATGGATCTTGTAGTCGGGATAGGCGCCCACGAGTAGCTCACAGTCGCCCATGGAACCCAGGAACTTAAGGCACTCGTCCTCGTCAAACGGGGCGTCGGCCTTAAAGAGGAACTCGTTGCAGTAGCGGAACTCCGAGCCCTCCCAGTCATCGTTGGCCTCGATCTCAACGCGACCGAGGGCCGCATCGCGGGCAGAGCCGGCGGAATCAAACGTAGCGGAGAAATCCTCGACAACGGTGCTGCGGCCGAGCGCAGCGGCAACAAAGTTCTCCAGGAAGATGGCAAAGCCAAAGGCGCCGGAGTCGACCACGCCGTTCTCCTTCAGAACCGGCAGCAGGTCGGGCGTGCGGGCGACGGACTGATAGGCCTCGACGACAATGGCATCGAGCGCATCCTCGGCCGAGAACTTCTTCTTCTCGCACTCGTCGGCCTTGGTCGAGACATCGCGCAGCACCGTGAGGATCGTGCCCTCGATGGGCTTGCGAACAGCCTGGAAGGCAACCTTGACGGCGCGACGGAAGGCGAAGGCAATGTTGGCGGACGTAATGGGATCGTCGGCAGAGACAAGGCCCTCGGCCACGCCGCGCAGAATCTGCGACGTGATGACGCCGGAGTTACCGCGGGCGCCCATGAGGGAGCCGTGGGTGATGGCGCCGGCGATGGCTTCCATGTCGGCGTCGGCAGGAAGAGCAGAAAGCTCCTTGGTCACCGAGGCGAGCGTGAGCGACATGTTGGTGCCGGTGTCGCCGTCGGGTACGGGGAAGACGTTGAGCTTGTTGATCTCCTCGGCCTTGTCGGAAACGGCAGCCGCAGCGATCGGAAAACAGGTGCGAATGGTCTTTGCAATCATGGGTATTTGAATCTCCGTTTTCGGATGCTAGTTCAGACGGCTCTTGAGCGCGTCGATATGGATGCCGATCTTAAGGCTGGCGGGATCGATCTGGGCGATCTCCTGCAGAGTGAAGGCAACGGAGCTCGAAAGATTGTGGCAGACGGACTTCATGTTGACGCCGTTCTCGAGCACGACGTGAAGATCGACCGTAAGGCCGTTCTCGTCGGCGGAGACAAGCACGCCCTTGCGGAGGCGCTGACCGGCAAGCAGGCGCACGCTCTCGGCGCCCTGGAGCTGCTCAGCCATACCGACGACGCCATAGCACGTCATCGCGGCATAACCGGCAATATCGGCAATAACGTCGTTCGAGACGCTCAGGCTGCCGTTAATGGTCTCAGACACAAGAATCTCCTTTTCTTGGTGCTCGCGGCACCATGTCGTGGGAGCAATCATTGCAATATTCTACAACGACCGCGCCATGTTGAGGTGGCGGGCCTCGGGATTACATCCTCGACACGAAATGTTGATACGGTAACGTTCGCGCCAAGCGATCGCGACATGAAAAAACCCGCCGCATAAGCGACGGGTTTTACAACCTGGCTCCCCGGGTAGGACTCGAACCTACAACAGCGCGGTTAACAGCCGCGTGCTCTACCATTGAGCTACCGAGGAATAGGTGCGTGCTCTCAAGCAACGAAGTTTATTATACGGACGAATCAGCTCAGGGCAAGAACTTTTTTTAAGAAATTTTCCGACCTAATCATTGGGGACGTTCTTAAACGACTAGTCATTCAAGAACGTCCCCAACGACTACATAAAAGCGCCCTCAAGCGGATGTGCTTGAGGGCGCTTCTTGCTTGCGAGGTTAAGACTCAATATAGTCTTTCAGCTTGCTGCTGCGGCTCGGGTGGCGGAGCTTGGCCAGGGTCTTGGACTCGATCTGGCGGATGCGCTCGCGCGTGACGCCAAACTCACGACCGACTTCCTCGAGCGTACGGGGATGTCCGTCGACAAGGCCAAAGCGCAGCTCGATAACCTTGCGCTCACGATCGGCAAGCGAGTCGAGCACCTGGGTGAGCTGCTCCTGCAGCATGGAGAAGCTGGCGGCATCAGGCGGAACGATGGCCTGGGAGTCCTCGATGAAGTCGCCCAGCTGAGAATCCTCTTCCTCGCCGATGGGGGTCTCGAGCGACACGGGCTCCTGCGAGATCTTCTGGATCTCGCGGACGCGGTCGGCACTCATGTCCATCTCGGCACCGATCTCCTCGGGGGTCGGGTCGCGACCCAGGTCCTGGAGAAGCTGGCGCTGCACGCGGACGAGCTTGTTGATGGTCTCGACCATGTGCACGGGAATACGGATGGTACGGGCCTGGTCGGCGATAGCGCGCGTAATGGCCTGACGGATCCACCACGTGGCGTACGTGGAGAACTTAAAGCCCTTCTGGTAGTCGAACTTCTCGACGGCGCGGATCAGACCGAGGTTGCCCTCCTGGATCAGGTCCAGGAACAGCATGCCGCGGCCAACATAGCGCTTGGCGATGGAGACGACCAGACGCAGATTTGCGCTGATGAGTGCCTGCTTGGCTTCGAGGCCCACGTTCTCAATGCGCGTAAGACGACGCATCTCGGCACGCGTGAGCTCGAGCTCGCCTGCCTCGGCAGCCTCGAGCTTCTCGGTGGCCTCAAGACCGGCCTCGATCTTCATAGCCAGATCGACCTCTTCGGAAGCGGTCAGCAGGTCGACCTTGCCGATCTCCTTGAGGTACATACGGACCGGGTCGCCGGTCAGCATCACCGTGGAGGCATCGATGCCACGCACGCGCGAGCGTGAACGGGACGTGCGCACGGTGCGCTTCTTCTTGCTCTTGGAAGAACCCATCTCGGCGTCGGCCTGACGGGCCATCTTGAGCTCATGATCGTCAAGCGAGCCGGAATCGTGCTCGTCGTCGTCATCGAAATCGTCGGTATCGGTATCGTTATCGTCATCGTCGACGTCCATGGGGGCGTCGTCGTTACCGCTCGCGGAGATAATCTGGATGCCGCTGTTGCGCAGCGCGGAATACACCGCGGTGAGCTGCTCGTCAGAAACATCGATATCCTTCAGGGCGACCTGAATCTCGTCCTCGGTTACCGAAGTCCTGTTTGAGCCGTTGCCCATGAGCTTTGCAACGTAGGATTCCAGCCCAGTACCCGTGCTCTCAGTCTTTTTTGGCACAGATTCTCCCTTCATAGTCCACAGGACTCAATACTTTAGCACACACATTGACGTCTATACCCAAAAAGAGGACTGGATATAGGCGAGAATACGCTGGTTGACCACAACATCTAGGCTTGTTCAGTGCCTGCGGCCTCCAGGCCGATCAAACGGAACGGGTCCGCCACGCCGCCGATCGACTTTTGCAGTTCGCGCTGACGCTGCGAGTCCCGCGCGGCCTGCACGGTCAGCGAACGACGGCCCTCATCATCGAGCGAACGGTCCTGGCGCAGCTTGGCCTGTGCGGCACGCATGCGGCGCTTGATGGTGTAGAGCTCGAGCGTATCGAGCATAAACACAATGTTCGTCTCGGTGGGGTGCTTGCTCGTCGCCGAGATGCGCCCGGCACTCACAAGCGTTGCCGCCTCGGGACACACCGAGCGTGCCGCATCCATGCAAGCTGCAGGATCGGTTCCCGGCGGCGTAGCCAGAACGGCCCATGCGATGGACTCGTGACGTGGGTCAACCCACTCGATGGAGCAGATGCGGTCGGCATACGTGCGGAACAGGTCGGGGTAGCTCGTGAGCATCGTCAGCAGCTCGCGCTCCCCTGCCAAGGACTTGCGCTCAAGATCGGTCAGAACCATCGGCGCCGCCGCAGCCGATGCACCCGAACCGTCAGCCACAGGCACAGCGCCCATACCATCAGGCACATCGATTGGCGGCAGATCGTCGACGACCTCCACGGGCGCGGCACCGTAGGCATCGAGCGGGACGTAGTCGTACGGCTCTTCTTCGACCGGCGCGGACACCGGCGGCGTCGCGCCCGATGCCCAAGCGCCGCGACCGGCATCGCGAGAACTCGACGCCCGACTGCCCGTCCCGCCGGACCGCTCAGCCTGCGCCCGCTGACGCTCATAGTTCTGCTCACGGCGACGCTCCGCATCCTCGCGCTTGGCGACATCGCGAAACACGCGGCCCGAGCTCGCACGCACGGTCTCCAGATCCAAACCCAGCAGATCGGCAATCTGGATAAAGTACGTATCGATCATATAGCTATCGCGCAGCGGATAGATAAGCGTCAGCGCATCTTCCAGCGCCTTGGCGCGACCGCCCGGCGTGGTGATGTCGCTCGACTCCTGCAGCGAACGGTAGACAAAGTCCATGAGCGGCTCGGCCGCGTCGATGCGCGCCTGCAGCTCCTGGCCGCCGTGCGCCGTAATAAACTCCATAGGGTCGTTGCCGTCGGGCAGTACCACGCAGCGCAGGTCCATCGAATCCTGCTCGATAAACTGAATCGCGCGGCGGGCGGCCTTCTGGCCCGCGGCATCGCCATCGAACATATACACGATGCGCTTGGCAAAACGAGTGAGCGTCTTGACGTGATGCTCCGTGAGCGCGGTGCCCAGCGTGGCGACAACGTTTTTAATCCCCGCCTCCCAACAGGCGATGCAGTCGGTATAGCCCTCCACCACGATGGCGGTATCCTGCGCGACGATAAACTCCTTGGCCCAATTAAAGCCGTAGAGGTTTCGCTTTTTATGAAACACGCTCGTCTCGGCGGTATTGAGGTACTTGGGTTGGCCGTCACCCATGATGCGACCGCCAAAGGCAATGTTGTGACCCTGCTCGTCAAAGATGGGGAACATCACACGGTCGTAGAAGCGGTCGGCAAGCTGCCCGCGCCCGCGGCTCACGGCAACATTGGCGTCGATCATCTCCTGCGGGGTAAAACCCGCCTGGGACAGGTGCGACACCAGCGCATTGCGACCCGGCGCAAAGCCCAGGCAGTAGCGGCGGCAGACGTCGCCACCCATGCCGCGGCTGGCAAAGTACTCGCGCGGACGACCGTCCTTACCGCGCATAAGCATGGTGTGGTAGAACTGGGCGGTCTCGGCGCACAGATCGTAGATGCGGGCACGCTTAGTACCGCGCTCGCGGCGATCTCCGGTGTCGTGCAGCTCAATACCTGCGCGATCGGCCAAATAACGGATTGACTCGGGAAAGCTCAGGTTCTCGCGCTTCATGATATAGGTGAAGACGTCGCCACCCTCGCCACAGCCAAAGCAATGCCACACCTGCGTGGCGGGAATAATGTGGAAGGACGGAGTCTTTTCGCCATGAAAGGGACAGCAACCCCAAAACTCATGACCGCGAGGCTTGAGCTCAACCGTTTCCTGCACGATGGCGACTAAGTCGGACGCAGCGCGTACCTGGTCTTTTTCCTCATCGCTAATCACGGATGCTCACCCCCTGATCGCCCAAGTTGTGACGAATATCTTCGATATTACCCTCGACGGTCGCGATCAACTCATCCAGCGAATCGAACACACGCGAGGGACGCAGCCAGCGCGTAAACGCCAGCGAAACGAAAGCGCCGTACAGGTCGCCCGTATAACCAATTAAGTTGGCCTCGAGATGCGCCGAAGCGGCATCGTCGGCATACGTCGGCGGCAGTCCGACGTTAACAGCAGCGGGCCACACGGTGTCATCGACGAGCACCAAGCCCTCATACACGCCATCGGCAGGCACCTGAATGCCGTCGGGAACTTGCAGGTTTGCCGTGGGAAACCCCATGCCAGAGCCCTCGTGACGGCCGCGAATAACACCGCCGCGCACCATATACGGGCGGCCGAGCAACTCAGCAGCCAGCTCCACATGGCCCTGTCCCAGCTCATGACGAATGCGGGTGGCGCAAATGGCCTCACCGCCCTCGCAAAGCAGGTCGTGACCATACACGTCAACGCCGTGCTCGGAACCCCAGGCGCACATCTCGGCAACACCAGAAGCACCGCCACGACCCAGCCTAAAGTCACTGCCAACGCGAATCGATCGAATGTCAACCAGACGCGACACCAGCGCAAGAAAACCAACATGGTCGAGTGCCGCAACCTCAGGCGTAAAGGGAACGGCCACCACTGTATCGACCCCAGTCTGAGCCAAGGCATGCAGACGGTCGGCCGTCGTCATCAATTTTTGAGCGGGCGAAGGGCTCACCACGACGTCCGGGTCCGGATCGAAGGTGACCACGACCGCCCTACAGCCATGGGCGCGAGCATCACGGACAAGCGCCGCAATGAGCTCCTGGTGTCCACGGTGCACGCCGTCGAACACGCCAATGGCGATCGATGCGGCACCCAAGTGCTCGCACTCACCAAACGTATCGGCAGCAACGATGCGAGCCTCGTCCGACTCGCCCGCGAAAAAGATACGCGCGAGCTCGCGAGCGGACAACATCATCGAGCACCGCCGATTGCCTGCGGAAATACGTGCTCCATGACAAAGCGGCCACCCTCAATGCGGGCGAGCGCCTTGAGTCCCCCATCGAGCACCAACGCAAACGGCGCCTTCGAGACATCGAAATCGGCAAGCGCACGCTCAACGGGAATGCGTCGGCCGCAGAGCAGGTCGTCGGCAAGATTGCCCGGCAAGTCAACACGCGTGGCGCCCAGGGCCGCAATGGGATCCAGGGCAAAGCCAGCGGCGGACTCGGGAGAAAGTTCCTCCACCGCATGACAGGCGCCAATGGAAACAACACCAGAGGCCGTGCGGCGCAGCGCGGAAATGTGCGCGGCGCTCTCGCAGGCGCGGCCCAGGTCGCGAGCGAGCGCACGAATGTAGGTGCCCTTGCTCACCGAGAACGCCACGGTCCACACGCACGTATCACCTTCGCCGCCCACGGCGATCAGGTCGGCGGCATAGACCTCGACGGGACGCGGAGGCAGGTCCACCGCATTGCCCTCGCGAGCAGACTTGTAGGCGCGAACGCCATTGACCGAGATAGCCGAAAACGCCGGCGGCACCTGCATCTGCGGACCCAGCATGGAGGCCAAGTGCTCACGCGCATAGGCAGGATCGCGGAGCTCGTTGGCAACAGCCACCGTGCGGACCGCCTCGCCTTCCGCATCATCGGTATTGGTCTCGGCGCCAAACGAGATGTCGGCGACGTAGCTTTTGGTATCGAGCGTGAGCATGCCCAGCAGACGAGTAGCCTGGCCCACGCCCACTACCATGACGCCAGATGCCATGGGGTCGAGCGTGCCGGCATGGCCGACGCGACGCTCATGGAGGGCGCGTCGGCATTGCGAGACCACATCGTGGGACGTGCAGCCCACCGGCTTATCGACGGCGAGCAGCATATTCAGTTGAGAAGGCGTACGACAAGCCATGTACCATCCAAAAAGTTAAAGCTCGACGGTCACCGAAGCGGGATCCTCCCCTACCAGCTCGGCCAGCATGGGTAGTGCCACGGTGAGCGTCTCGAGAATCGTTCCGTTGTTGGAGAAACCGGCGGCAGCGGAATGCCCGCCTCCGCCAAAGGCAGCAGCGATCTCGGACACGTTGAGGTCGCCCTTGGAGCGCAGGTTGCCGCGCACCTTGGTATCGCCCTCAATGCCCTTCAGGAACAGGCAGACCTCCACGCCCATCACCGAGCGCACCACGTCAACCAGGCCGTCGCACTCATCCGAGGTGACACCGCAAGCCTCAAGGTCACTCTGGTACGCGTAGCTATACGCCACGCGCCCGTGGGCCACCGTCTTGATGCGGCCCATAACGATGGACTTGAGGTGCAAAAACTCAACGCGCATGCTCTGGTATACCTCGAGCGCAACGCGCGCCGGATCGGCACCGTGGGCAACCAGACGCGAGGCCGCATGGAACGCGGCGGCATCGGCGTTTTGGTACTGAAAACGGCCGGTATCGGTAACCAAGCCACACAGCAGGCAGGTCGCAACGCCATCACGTGCGACAATGCCACAATTGTCCAAGAAACGGTCAATGATCATGGCGCAGGCTGCAGCTTCGACGCGCCTCAGGCTGAGCTCGGCAAACTCCTCGCGCGCCGGATGGTGGTCGAAACACACCACATGCTTGGAGCGACGAAGCACCTCGGCGGAATTATTGAGACGCTCGACGACCGGTACGTCCACCGAGATGAACAGGTCCGGATTGCCGGTGTACACAGATGCCGGCACCAGGCGATCGGAGCCTTCCATAAATCGGTAGATGCGCGGAACCGGGTCATCGTCTGCCAGCAGCAGCGCAATGTCCTTGTTGGGGAAAAACTTCATGAGCGAAAGGCCCAGACCCAATACGGAGCCCAGGGCATCGCCATCGGGAGAAGTATGTCCCGAAATCGCAATGGAGGACGCACCCTCGATGAACTCGAGGATGCGTCGCTGAATATCTGCAGACTCGCACGAGGCGAGGTCGGCGGAATTAGTCATCTAAAGCTGCCTCCTGGGCGGCATCCGCTATCGGATAGCCGTCCTCGTCCTTTTCGATCGCAAGCGTGGCGGGAACGTTTTCCAGCGCACGCGTGATGCGCTCGGCCTCATCGGTCGAGCGATCGATGCGAAAATCGAGCTCGGGCGTAACACGCCAATCGAGCGAGCGAGCCAACAGGCTGCGAATACGGCCCTTGGCGCTTGCGAGCGCCTCCATGACCTCGTCGTAGCGGCTCGCATCGCACGACACGTACACACGCGCGAACGAACGGTCCACCGCGACCTCGACCGCGGTCAAAGTAACCAGGTCGAGACGCGGATCGGAAACCTCAAAGAGCAGGATATAACCGAGCTTCTCGCGAAGCTGCTCGCCCAGACGGCGGGTTGCCTGCGTTTGCTTCATAGCGCTACCCCCTACTCGGTACGGGCAACCTGGTCGATGCGGTAACCCTCGATCTGGTCGCCGGGCTTGATGTCCTGGAAGTTCTCCAGGCCAATGCCGCCCTCGGAACCGCTCTTGAGGCTCTTGGCCTCGTCCTTGTAGTGGCGCATCGAGGCGATCTTGCCGTTGAAGACCACGATGCCGTCGCGCACCAGGCGCACGGAATCGGTCGCGGCGATCTCGCCCTCTTCGACGCGGACACCGGCGGCGATACCGACTTTGGGCACCTTGAAGGTGTCCAGGACGGTCGCGGTACCCGTGGCGACCTCGACCTCGGTGGGCTTGAGCATGCCGATACGGGCCGCGTCGAGCTCCTCGAGGCACTTGTAGATGACGTCGTAGCAACGGATCTCGACGCCCTCGCGCTCGGCGGCGGAGCGGGCCTTACCGTCGGGACGGACGCCAAAGCCGATGATGATGGCGTTGGAGGCGTCGGCCAGGACGACGTCGGTCTCGTTGATGGCGCCAACGGCGGAGTGGATCGTGTTGATGCGAACCTCGGACTGATCCATCTTGTCGAGCGAGTCCTGAAGGGCCTCGATGGAACCCTGGACGTCGGCCTTGATGATCAGGTTGAGCTCCTTGACCTCGGCGTCGGCAATGGTCTCGAAGAGGTTCTCGAGCGTGACGTGCTTGACGCGGCTCTGCTCCTCGATACGGGCCTTGAGCGAACGCTCGTCGGCAAGGGCGCGAGCCTCGCGCTCATCCTCGAACACGCGGAACTCGTCGCCGGCGTTGGGCACGGACTGCAGGCCCAGGATCTCGACGGCGTCGGAGGGACCGGCCTCGGTGACGGCGTTGCCCTTGGGGTCGAGCATGGCGCGGACGCGGCCATAGGTGAGGCCGGCGACCAGCGTGTCGCCCACGTGCAGGGTACCGCGGGTCACGAGCACGGTGGCAACCGAGCCGCGGCCCTTGTCGAGCTTAGCCTCGAGGACGTTGCCCGAAGCGAAGGTATCGGGGTTGGCCTTGAGCTCGAGCACGTCGGCCTGGAGCAGCACAGTCTCCAGAAGGTCGTCGATACCGATCTTCTGCTTGGCCGAGATGTTGACGAACATGTTCTGTCCGCCCCACTCCTCGGGGATGATGCCGTACTCGGTGAGCTCCTGGCGCACGCGGTCGGGGTTGGCGCCCGGCTTATCGATCTTGTTGACGGCGACGACGATGGGAACACCGGCGGCCTTGGCGTGGTTGATCGACTCGATGGTCTGGGGCATGACGCCGTCGTCGGCAGCCACGACCAGCGGCAGGAAAGCCAGCCGTGCAGGATCGAGATCCGAAAGCCGGGCTACGGTATAGAGGTTCTCGAACGAGGTCTTGAACTGGCTCCCGAAAGGGATGATCTCAGCACCGTCACAGTCCCGCACATAGGGGACCCAGCATGTCCAGTCCCCCGGAAAGCGGGCGCCCGCCTCTTCGGAAGCGACAACCAGCGACCGGTCCGTCGTGGAAATGAATCGGTAGGCGACTCCATCATCGTAGGCTCGAAGTTCAATGGCGAAACCTTGCCGGAAATCAGCCCGCAGCCAGTTATAGTGGTCTGCGACCCGCTTTTTAATATAAAAAGGCGTCGCAAAAGAAGTATTGACCATCCCTTTGCGGATGCGGGACGGCTGCGCCGAAGCTCCCCACACAGTCCCGTCGTCCAGCGTCATCGCCACCGGCGTAGGAGCCACGACCGTTCGACCGTCGACTCGGACCTCGTAGGCGATCCGGTTTCCGACCGTCAGTGTAATCCCGATCGTCCTGTCGGGAGAATGGATCGTATAACTTTTTTCACAGGCAGCGGAAGCAATGCCTGAAAGTATTGTAAATAAGTAGATTGCGACTATTCTTTTCATAGTTTACAGGTAATAAACAGGTTTACGGAAAATTCCGGATACACGAATAAAACAACAGGCGTCTCCCGTTTGTGCTGTGTAAAAATAAAGGTTTCACAAGGGTTCTGCAACGGATGTGATGCAGAAGGATTGAAAAGTATTATAATTGGATGGGATAATACCATTTTAACACCCATGAGGCAGGAAAGATACACCCGACGTCATCAAAATACCTCCTCAAAGTTCCTTAACAGTCCGAAATAACCCGAACCGCCCTGCTTTTATCTCCAAGTCCCGGAGACAACGAACCGTATGAATGATACTTTTTCATCAAATGCTTGTACCATGCGACGCCTGTCTCTTATACACATCTGACGCTGCCGACGATACTCCTTGTGTAGATC
>ENA-OUQH01000661-OUQH01000661.1-human-gut-metagenome-genome-assembly--contig:-NODE-661-length-24649-cov-9.011019_pt1 | contig 24649 bp, 29 predicted proteins | sample MGYA00237948_ERZ548828 | MGnify/ENA primary metagenome ERZ548828 (study PRJEB26490, sample SAMN05194711) | human gut metagenome | biome: terrestrial biome; feature: human-associated habitat; material...
AAGGAGTATCGTCGGCAGCGTCAGATGTGTATAAGAGACAGGTGGCATTCTGCGCGGTCAGGTCTTCGATGAAAACTTTTTGATGGCGTTGGCCACGATCGGCGCCTTTGGCACAGGCGAATGGCCGGAGGCCGTGACGGTTATGCTGTTTTATCAGGTCGGCGAACTGTTCCAAAGCTATGCGGTGGGGCGTTCGCGTCAGTCCATTGCAGCTTTGATGGACATCCGGCCCGATTACGCCAATATTGAACGTGACGGCAAACTGGAACAGGTTGACCCGGACGACGTGGCGGTGGGAGACACCATCGTCATCAAGGCCGGCGAGCGGGTCCCCCTGGATGGCATAGTCACCCAGGGAAACAGCGCGCTGGATACCGCCGCCCTCACCGGGGAATCCCTTCCCCGGGACGTAGCCGCCGGGGACGAGGTGATCAGCGGCTGTGTCAACCTGTCCGGCCTGCTCCATGTCCGGGTCACCAGGCCCTTTGGGGAATCCACCGTGGCCAAGATCCTGGACTTGGTGGAGAATTCCAGCGAAAAGAAAGCCGTCAGCGAGCAGTTTATCACCCGGTTTGCCAAATACTATACCCCCTGTGTGGTGTATGCGGCGCTGGCTCTGTTCCTGATCCCTACGGTCCTGCTGGCGGTGCTGCCCACTCTCCCCGGATTTCTGGCGGGCACCGTCTGGACGGATTGGCTCCACCGGGCGTTGACCTTTCTGGTCATCTCCTGCCCCTGCGCGCTGGGGCTGGCCACGCCGGTGGCCATCACCGTGGCCACGGGCAAGGCGGCGGAGCAGGGCGTGCTGGTGAAGTCCGCCGCCAGTCTGGAGCTGATGGGGCGCATCGACACGGTGGTGCTGGACAAGACCGGCACCGTCACCGAGGGCAAGCCCCGTGTAACGGACGTGCTGTGCGCGGAGAGCATGGACGAGAGCACGCTGCTGGCCGCCGCCGCATCGCTGGAAAAGCCGTCGGAGCACCCGCTGGCTGCCGCCATTGTGGAGGAAGCCCAGCAGCGGGCGCTGCCGCTTCAGCCGGTGACGGCGTTCTCCGCCGTGGCCGGAGGCGGCGTCACCGCCAAGGCGGAAAACGTGGTACTTCTGGCGGGCAACGAGCGGTTTATGGACGACAGCGGCGTGGCTGTCAGTGATACGATGCGCTCTGCCGCCGCGAAGCTGGCGGAGGACGGCAAAACGCCGCTGTTCATCGCCGGTAACGGCGCGCTGCTGGGCGTGATCGCCGTGGCGGACGTGGTGAAGGAGGACAGCGCACAGGCCATCGCCGCCCTGCGGGATATGGGCTGCGAGGTGGTACTGCTCACCGGCGACAACCGCCGCACGGCGGAGGCCATCGCCCGGCAGGTGGGCGTGGATCGCGTCATCGCCCAGGTGCTGCCCCAGGACAAGGCCCGCTGCGTGCAGGAGCTGCAGGCCGAGGGCAAAAAGGCGGCCATGGTGGGCGACGGCATCAACGACGCCCCGGCGCTGGTGACGGCGGACGTGGGACTGGCTATCGGCGCGGGCACGGATGTGGCCATCGAGTCGGCGGACATCGTGCTCATGCGCAGCAGCCTGATGGATATCGTGGACGCGGCGGCGCTGTCCCGCGCCACGGTGCGGAACATCCGGCAGAACCTGTTCTGGGCGTTCTTCTACAACGCCATCGGCATCCCGGTGGCGGCGGGCGCGCTGTACCCGGCATTCGGTATCACGCTGAACCCCATGATCGCGGCGGCGGCCATGAGCCTCAGCTCCGTGTGCGTGGTCAGCAACGCCCTGCGGCTGCGGGGCTGGAGGAGCCGCCGGAAAAAGGCAGCCGCCCCTGTTGCAAAGGCGGCGCCGCAGGTGTATGATAGAACCGAAACAAACAGCAAGGAGGCTGACGATATGGATAAGAAAACCATCACCATCAAGGGCATGATGTGCGCCCACTGCGTCTCCCACGTGGAGAAGGCGCTGACGGCGCTGGGCGTACAGGTGGACGTGGATCTGGCGTCCGGCACCGCCGTCGTCACCGGCAAGGCCGACGACGAGGCGCTGCGCAAGGCCGTCACCGACGCCGGCTACGAGGTCGTGGACATCAAGTAAATACCCGGACGCAAAAAAGGAAGCCCGCAGGGGCTTCCTTTTTTTGCGCCATTTTTACCACGCCCGGTGGAACAGGGCGGCCATGTCCGCCGTCACGTCCTCCGTGAAGCTGCACAGCGTCACGCAGTAGATGTAGTCGCCGGACTGGATGCACACCATCCGCTCGTACATGGACATGTCCTGCAGCTGCGCCGTCACCAGCAGCGTAGGGCAGTCCCGCTCCGCCGCCAGATCCTGGGCGGTGATCTGCACCTCCACGTCTGTAAGGCCGCAGGCCGCCAGGTCGCCGGGCAGCGTCTGCGCCGCCCATTCCACATACTCCTGCGCCGTCATGCTGGCGCCGGACAACAGCCCCAGATTCTGGTAGGTGACATTCATGGTCATCAGCCCGTCGGTGGACACGGCGTACATGTCGTACACGGCCTTGCCGCTCTCCGCCAGCGCCGCCACGTCCCCGCCGCCGGCCTCGGTCAGCACGCCGTTCAGCTCCTCCAGCTGCCGTTCGTTGTAGAAAAGCCAGCTGTCGTCCAGCTTGCAGGTGATGCGGGCGGTTTTGTTGGTATACGTTCCGCCGGTCAGCGCGCCCAGCGTATCATCGGGCGTATCGCCCGTTTCCTCCGGCACGGGGATCGTCACCGTACCGGCCGCCTTATTCTCATCCATCGGCGTGGTGGTACCGCCCTCCGGGGCGGGGGAGCCCGTACCGCAGGCGGTCAGGATGCATACAAGCGCCAGCGCTGCCGCCGCCGCAAAAATTCGTTTCATAGGCGTGCCCTCCTGTCCTTCGACAGTATTTTACCAAATGGCGGCGGAAAATACAAGAGTGCGGAAATCAAACTCCTTTGCCATTTCCCGACAGGAGCCGCGGCTTTCTCCGTTTACAATAACGGGGACAAAGGAGGGACAAGCCATGAAACACCTGCTTGCGGCGGCGCGCCAGTGCGCCCTGCGTATCCCGGCGGAGGCCGCCGTCTGCTGCGCGGCGGCTTTTCTTCTCACCGCCGTATCCACCGGAGGGCAGTACGCGCCATGGGCGCTGGCGGCGGTGGCTGTGGCCGGTGTGGGCTGGCGGGGACTGGCGGCGACGGCATGCGCCGGTGTGGGCGCGCTGGCGTTTCTGGATTTCCAGCCGGGGCTGCGCCATGCCGCCGCCGCGGTGCTGATCTTCTGCGCCAACACCGCCTTCTGCCCCTCCCGGCTCTATCGCCATCCCCGGTTCCGCCCTACGGCCGCCGTCTGCGCCGCCGCCCTGACGCAGCTGCCCTATCTCATCGCCCGCAGCGGGCGGGAGTGGCTGCTGTGCGGCGCGTCGCTGGCGCTGCTGTACGGCACCGTGCGGCTGACGCTGGCCTCCCACGCCGGGGCGCGCCTGCCGGAGACGGCGGGAGCGGGCGCTGCCGCGCCTGCGGCGGCGTTTCAGGCGGTGTATGACAGTCTGGCGGCGGAAATGCCCCTGCTGCGCCCGGAGAACCCGGCGGTGCTGTTCGATCGGGCGGCGGAGCAGGTGTGCCGGGACTGCCCGCTGCGCGCCGACTGCTGGCAGAGCCATTACAGCGACACCTACAACGCCTTCAACGACGCCTGTCCGGTGCTTTTGCAGCGGGGACGGGCACTGGCGGAGGATTTCCCACTGTATTTCGCCTGCCGGTGCATCCGCTTTCCCCGGCTGCTGGAGGCGCTGGACAGCCAACTGCGGGACTACCTGCAGCGGCGGCTGCACCACGCCCGGCTGGGCGCGGCCTATCGTCTGGCGCGGGAGCAGTACCGGCAGGTGGCACAGGCGCTGACCCCTACGCCCAAGACCGCGCCGCCCCGCCGCAGCGCCATCACCTGCCGCACGGCCAGCGCCCTGCGCCCCAAGAACGGCGAAAAGCTCTGCGGCGACCAGTGCGACGCCTTTGACGTGGGCGACAGCGTGTATATGGCGCTGTCGGACGGCATGGGCAGCGGCGAGGCCGCCCACCGGGAGGCCGCCATGACTGTGCGGCTGCTGCGGCAGTTTTTGCAGGCGGGCATCCGGCCGGAGCCGGCGCTGCAAACGCTGAATGCCGCCGCCATGCTCCGCTGCCAGAGCGGGGCGGGCTTCACCACCATTGATTTGGTGCGGCTGGAGAAGGGCGCGGCCACGCTGACGCTGTATAAGTACGGCGCCGCGCCGTCCTATCTGAAGCGCCGGGGCACGGTGGTGCGCTGTCAGGGCAGCTCCCTGCCGGCGGGACTGGAAAGCGCCGACGGCCAGCCGTCGCCCCAGACGTACCCGGTGGCGCCGGGCACATGGCTGGTGCAGGTGTCCGACGGCGTGGCCGGGGACGACGACCAGTGGTTACAGGATCTGCTGGCCGGCTGGGACGGCACGTCACCCCGTGCGCTGGCGCAGGAGATCCTCCGGCAGTCATGGCAGCGCACCGGCGGCGCGGACGACTGTGCCGTGTCGGTGCTGGCCATGGACGGGCGGGAGGACGCCCGGCCCGTGTGAGCGCAGAAAACGGCAGAAAATTTTGCCTGCCGCGCCGTATAACCTGCCGCGTCCGCGGCGATACTATGCCTGTAACAACAAGCCCGGCGGCTGGTAAGGAGGCATCGGTTTTGGTAAAAGGCGTTTCCCGCCGCGTGATCGTCGTGGAATCTCCCGACCCGCGGATCTTTGAACAGGCGATCTTCATTCTGCCCACGGACGGCGGCGGCGTCAGCTCCCGCCAGCTGGTAGATCAGGCGGTGCGCATCGCCCGCAGCTATGCCCGCGGGCAAGGCGGCGCACGGACGCGCTGGCGGCCTCCTGCCTGGCTGTGGGCGATATGGGGCGCGGCGGCCTGCGGCCTTGTGTGGCTGCTGGCGGCGCTTTTGTAAATGGCTTACCCGCAGCGGTTTCCCGCTGTTTCTGCCCTTATGGGTTCTGTTTTTTCTCCTCACTTGGGGCGGACGCATCGCGTCCGCCTTCTTTTTCGCCCGCGGCGGTCTGCGTCGGGAACATTTTTCTGTCCGTTTTTCGGGACACTCCCTGTGGGAGAATAGAGAAAACACCACAAGGAGGAACCAAATATGACCGCTATCACCATGCTCTGCACCCTCTGCGGCGCCGCGGCGCTGTCCCGCGGCGTCCTGCGCCTGCTGGACGCCATCGACGGCGAAAAGCGCGGATAACTGCCCGTTGACAACCGGCCCGCCTGTCTATATAATATTTTTAACCGAAAAATACAATGGTATTTAATGCGATATATTATGTAGAGAGGTCTTGTATGGACATTTTCGCAAAATGCTATGAGCCTTCGCTGGCCGGCGAATTAAAGGAAAAGGGCGTATACCCCTACTTCCACGCCCTCCAGTCCCGCCAGGATGTGGAGGTCATGATGGAGGGCAAGCGCCGCATCATGCTGGGCTCCAACAACTATCTGGGGCTGACCACCGACCCGGAGGTGGTGGAGGCCGGTATCAGGGCGCTGGAGCAATACGGCACCGGCTGCTCCGGCTCCCGGTTCCTCAACGGCACGCTGCAGATGCACCTGGAGCTGGAGGAGGAGCTGGGCAGATTCCTGCGCAAGCCCGGCATCGTCACCTTCGGCACCGGCTTCCAGTCCAACGTGGGCATCATCTCCGCGCTGGTGGGGCGGCACGACTATGTGATCTGCGACCGGGAGAACCACGCCAGCATCTATGCCGGCTGCCAGCTGTCCTACGGCAAGATGCTCCGCTACCGCCACAGCGACATGGCGGAGCTGGAAAAATGCCTGCAAAAGGTGCCGGAGACGGCGGGCGCCCTCATCGTCACCGACGGCGTGTTCTCCATGGGCGGCGACATCGCCCGGCTGCCGGAGATCTGCGCACTGGCGAAGCAATACGGCGCCCGCGTCATGGTGGACGACGCCCACGGTCTGGGCGTGCTGGGCGAGGGCGGCCGCGGCACCGCCAGCTATTTCGGGCTGGAGGAGCAGGTGGACGTATACATGGGCACGTTCTCCAAGTCGCTGGCGTCGCTGGGCGGCTACATGGCCGCCAGCGCGGAGGTGGCAGAATACGTGCGCCACGCGTCCCGCCCGTTTATCTTCTCCGCATCCATCCCGCCCGCCAACTGCGCCACGGCGCTGGCCGCCCTGCGGAAGCTGGAAGCCCACCCGGAGCTGCCGGAGCGTCTGCGCCAGCTGAGCCGGTACGCCCGCGACGGCCTGACGGCGCGGGGTCTGACCATCCGTCCCTCGGCGCTGGAGGCTCCCACGCCCATCATCCCCATCTACACCTACGAGACGTACCGCACCCTGCGGGTGGCGGCGGAGATATACGACCGGGGCGTGTATGTGAATCCCACCCTGCCCCCGGCCACGCCGGAGGGCGAGGCGCTGCTGCGCACCAGCTACATGGCCACCCACACCGAGGCGCTGCTGGACGAGGCCATGGACATTATCGGCGAGGTGATGGCACGTGAGTAACAGCAAAGTAGCCGTCGTCACCGGCGGCACCTCCGGCATCGGAAAGGCCACCGCTCTGGCGCTGCAAAAGGCCGGCTGCACCGTATACGAGCTGTCCCGCCGGGCGGAGGGCGTGAAGGGTCTGCGGCACATCTCCGCCGACGTGACGGACGAAGCCGCCGTCAACGCCGCCGTGGCGCAGATCATGGCCGAGGCCGGTCATATTGACCTGCTGGTGAACAACGCCGGGTTCGGCATCTCCGGCGCCATCGAATTCACCGCCCCAGAGGACGCCAAAAAGCTCTTTGACGTGAACTTCTTCGGCATGGTCAACATGAACCGCGCCGTGGTGCCCCTGATGCGGGCGGCGGGGCATGGCCGCATCGTGAACCTCAGCTCCGTGGCCGCGCCGGTGCCCATCCCGTTTCAGGCGTACTACTCCGCCACAAAAGCCGCCGTCAACGCCTATACCATGGCGCTGGCCAACGAGCTGCGGCCCTTCGGCGTCACCGTGTGCGCCGTGATGCCCGGCGACATTCACACCGGCTTCACCGCCGCCCGGAAGAAGGTGGCAGAGGGCGATGCGATCTATCACGGCCGCATCTCCCGCTCCGTGCAGCGCATGGAGCACGATGAGGAGACGGGCATGGATCCCGCCAAGGCCGGCGCGTACATCGCCGCCGTCGCCCTGCGGGACGGGAACCGCCACCCGCTGTACGCTATCCGCTTTGACTACAAATTCTTCACGTTTCTGGCGAAGGTACTGCCCGCCCGGTTTCTGAACTGGCTGATCTATTGTCTGTACGGGAAATAACGCGAAACAAAACGCATCCGCGGCGCGGATGCGTTTTTTATCTGCGAAAAGCGCGGCCTGCGCCGCGCTTTCCCTTCCTCCCTGTCTGCGTCTCCTGTTGAGACGTCCCCTGTGTTGACTGACAACAGTATACCAGACTATTTTCAAATTGTCCAGCCAACCAACGGCGCAAAACCAGCATTTACCGCCGATTTTAACGCATATCGTACCGCTGCCGGGCAAAACTACCGTTGCGATACCCGACAAGCGATCTTTGCTTACGCGAAGGTACGCAAGGGCATTTGCCCATGATTTGAAAGGAGAACAACTATGTCTACCAAGAACAGCAACAAGCTGAATGTCCCCGAAGCCAAGGCCGCTATGGATCAGTTCAAGATGGAGGCCGCCTCTGAGGTCGGCGTGAACCTGAAGAACGGCTACAACGGTCACCTGACCAGCCGCGAGGCCGGCTCCGTGGGCGGCCAGATGGTCAAGAAGATGATTCCCATACGAACGATAAGTTTTGTGAGGGCTAATCGGACGAAGTTGGGGCACGCGGTCGAGGTAAGATACATAGCAGGCATCACAATATAGAGAAGCGCATGAGCCACCTTGTAGCTTCTTTATTACCTATTATTGAAAAGCTACCAATCAAAAGCAACTGAATCAACAAGCGAACGAACGAGAAATCCATGAAAGGTGTTTTTAGGGGGACTGTAAATTGAATACACCTAAGGAATGCGCGGATAGCCTTCAAAAATCTTCCAAGTGTATTCCCCCCTTCAACAATACGTTCTCGCTCGTACGTTTTGAACCTCTTTCGGTCTAGTGAGTCAGGAGGGGGCTATCTGACCCAATTGTATTTTGACATATTTTGAGCTATGGGAATAGTCCCCTCTTTCTACCATTCTTTCCATGTAGAAAGCGGGGACCTGCTCAGTTATTCAATCGTACGGTGTGAAAATTCGCCCAAAATTCACGCTTTTCGTTCACTCGCGGGAATGAAATTCACTTTTCTACAGAGAGAGGCCATTCGGTACGAATAACTACGGCTTTTGCCTCGAAGCACTTGCGGAAGACGCTTTCGTTTTGATACACGCAGCGAATTCCTGCGCCTTTTTCCAGTCATGAGCTATCAGAGAAGCTGTTGGCAAACAAGACCGGTGATATGCTGTGAGACCACAAACGCCTGAGCAGGCTCAGAAGCGCAAAAGCAACTCCGGAGCCTGCTCTTATGAAGAGGTTTATACACACCCGATAGTGAGCAATATGTTGGCGTATGTGCGCTGCTCACCGGTGCTGATGGCCAAAGCGATCCCGTCACAGGCGTCATAGAACGCCTGCCGGCTATGGCCTTCCAAGGGCAGATCGCTCAGACGGCGGAAGTCCGAAAAGATCTCCGGCTCTTCGCCGTCTTCCCGTGTCATCACTTCGGCCCGCTCAAAGGGAACTACGTCGCACAGTGCCTCCAGTACCTCTGTCACGGTGGGGCAGCCCCGGCGCAAGCCCAGATAGACCTTCGCCGCATTGCCGGTTTTTTCTGCCAGCGGGTAATTTCCGTCCGCAATGAGTATTTTGCTGCCATGGCCGCACCGTGAAAGCACGCCCATGATCTCAGGGTGGATACAGGTGGTTTTCAGCATATCAGACCTCCGCTTTCTCGTTAGCCCGCAGCTGCCCCAACGTTCCGCCGGGATGCCAGCGGACGTATTGCTGCGGCGTCACATCTGCGTCAGATTGCAGGAGCACGCTCAACGCTTGCAGAACCACTGTTTCTGCAAGAATAGACATCCGAGGTGCGCGGTTCAGCGGCCCGCCCTCGTTTTCTACTGCCGCCAACAGATGTACATCGCTCTGTTGGGCCAGCCAGGACGTCTCGTGGCCGGTCACGCCGATAATACGGCAGCCATTGGCCTTTACCGCCGCTACCGTCGCTTTCATTTCAGCCGTCTCGCCGCTGTTGGATATAAAGATCACCACATCGCCGGGTACGAGCTGACCGCAGGAACCGTGGACGGCCTCTGTCCCGTGCAGGAAATAAGCCGGCGTGCCTGTGGAAGAAAACAGGGATGCCAGATAGCCCGCCAAATGTGCCGGTTTCCCGATACCGGAGATGTGCAGCCGGTTCCCGTCCCGCTTCGCGGTACGGATCAGCTCCGCAGCCCGCTCCAGTGCCGGATAGTCCAGTGTTTCCACGACCTCCTGCATCTGAACCTGCACACTTTGACAGAAGTATTCATAATCTTTTTTACACTTGTGTTCCATAGTCACTATCTTCTCTCCTTCAAGTTGACCGCAGCACGATATCATTCCAGAACGGACATATCCAGCCCGGATCGCTCCGCCCTCTCTTTGACCTCCGCGAAGGTAGGCAGCGAGGGCATTGCGCCCAGCCGTGAGACAGTCAGTGCCGCCGTATTGGCCGCAAAGGAGAGCGCTGTTTTCTGATCCGCGCCGGCACAGACGGCAAAGCAGAACGATGCGACAAACGAGTCGCCTGCCGCCGTCGGGTCTGCTGCCGTGATATCCTTGACGCAGGGGCAATAGAGGAATTCCTGCCGGTTTAGCAGCACCGCACCGCCAGAACCCAGAGTGATGATCACATTCTCCACGCCCTGCTCCAGCAGTTTTTGTGCCGCACGCCGGGCGTCCTCCATATCCGGGCGGCCATCTTCGTTTCTGATGTGGATGCCCGTCATGCTCTCTGCCTCGTGCTCATTGGGGGAGATATAGGTCAGCCGCGCCAGCAGATCCTTCGACAACGGTGCGCTGGGGGCAGGATTGAGCATGACCGGAACGCCCCTCTCATGGGCGTAGCGGCAGACCAGCTCGTTGATCTCCATGGGGATCTCCAACTGCAGTACCACCATATCGTACTGGGCAATCTCATCCTTTAGGAATGCGACATCCTCCGGGTGGATGGCCATGTTGGCGCCGGAAATAACGATGATCCGGTTTTTCGTAGATCCATCTGCCGCTTTTTCGAGGATAATGACGGAGCAGCCTGTATTTTCCCGGGCGTCGCACATAACGTGTTGGGTATTCAGCCCGGCCTTATGGCAGGCGTTCAGCATTTCCTTCGCGTTGCTGTCGCAGCCCAGCTTGCCGACCATAGTTACATCCGCGCCCAGCAGGCTGGCCTGCACCGCCTGATTTGCGCCCTTTCCGCCAGGAGCTTTATGAAAATCATCGCCCAGCACCGTCTCCCCCTCTGCGGGGAACACGCTGGTCGTCGCGATCTGGTCGAGGACGAAGCTGCCGACCACCAAAATGTTGGGTTTGTGCTTCATAACTGTACCTCCGTGTTATACTGCGGGGACTGTTTTATATTCCGCCTCTTCCAGTGCTTTCATCAGCGCCGCAGTGTCCTCTGCCGAGACTTCCTCCATGGGCTTGCGCATCCGGGCTGTTTCGATAATGCCCCACTGCTTCAGGATCGCCTTATAGCAGCCAATGTTGTTCTTGGCGCACAGAATGGCATTGAGCACGTTTGTCTTGCGCTGCAAACGCGTGGCAGAAGCCCAGTCATTGCGGGCCATGGCCTCGCGCACAGCCACATAATGCTCGGACACGATCATGGCGTTGCCGGAGATGACACCCTTGCCGCCTACGGCCACTACCGCCTCATACAGATGATCCGGCCCGACCAATACGTCAAACGCACCATTGCGGACAGTCATCAGCTGCTGCAGCCGTGTCATATCGGGGTAGCTGTACTTGACACCGACCACATTGGGGCAAGCCTGCGCCACACGCTCCGCCAGAGCAGGCGTGATGTCGTTTACCGCGTTCTGAGGGATACCGTACATATAGATGGGGAAATCTGCGGGAACGCTATCCGAGACTTCTTTGTAGTAGGACAGCAGCGCGTCGTCCGACAGTTGGAAATACCACGGCGTCACCACGCCCACGCCATCCGCGCCGCAGGCAGCAGCGTGCTGGGCCAAGCGAATGGTACTGGAGGTGTTCGCTGCGCCGACCTGCGCAAAGACCGGCACGCGGCCTGCGGCCTGCCGTACCACTGTCTCCACCACCAGAATGCGCTCGTCATCCGTCAGGTAGGCCATTTCGCCAGTCGTTCCGCAAGGATACAGGCAGTCCACACCCTTGTCGATAAGAAAATCCGTAAGACGCTGGAGGGACAAAACATCTACATGGTCGTCCTCGGTCAGCGGCGTCACCATGGGGATCACAACACCATACATTCTTTTCATATTCATGCTCCTCTTTCAGTCAGCTTTTTGCCGTCTCGTCGGCCACAAATCTGCCGATCCTGCGGATGCCCTCGCAGATGTTTTCCATGCTGGTCGCATAAGAGATGCGTACATAGTTCTCGCAGTCCGGGCCGAAGCCTGTACCCGGCACAAGGCCCACATGGTAGTTTTTCAGCAGCTTAGTGGCAAAGTCCGCTGCCTTCATGCCTGTACCCGCGATGTTGACGAAAGCGTAGAACGCACCCTGCGGTTTTACGCAGGACAGGCCCGGGATCTCGTTGATCATATGGTAGACCACGTCGCGGCGCTCCTGGAAGGACGCCACCATCATGTCCAGATACGGTTGGGTCTGCTCACCGCTCAGGGCCTCTATGCCGGCCCACTGCACCGCGGTGTTGACGCAGGAGCAGGAGTTCTCGTTGATCTTGCCGATGGCCTCGATCAGATCCGCCGGGCCGGCCACATAGCCCAGCCGCCAGCCGGTCATGGCATAAGTCTTGGAGAAGGACTGGATGATGATGGTGCGATCCTTCATTCCGTCGATCATCGCGGGACTCCAGAACTTCATGCCGTCAAAGATGATATTATAGTACACCTCGTCACTGACAAGGTACAGGTCATGACGGGTGACAAAATCACACAGCGCCAGCAGATCCTCATACTGGATCACTGCGCCGGTGGGGTTGTTGGGGGAGTTCAGCAGCACAGCCCGAGTCTTGTCCGTCACCGCCGCCTCCAGATCCTCGATACGGTAGGTGAAATTGTTCTCTTCCCGCAGCGGAACGCGAACTGACTTACCGCCGGCCAACACCGGATGATTCGGATGGTTGGACCAGGCCGGGTCGCCCACGATCACCTCATCGCCTTCGTCCAGAATAGCCGCGAATGTCAGGCGCAGACCATCCATGCCGCTGTTGGTGATGACGATTTCTGTGGACGCATCGTAGTGCTTTCCGTAGATCTGTTCCATCTTTTGAGAGACAGCCTCTTTCAGCTCTGACAGTCCCGCGTTGGGCGCGTACTTGGTCTTTCCCTCCGCGATAGCGCGGATGCAGGCCAGCGCCACATTGGGGGGGGCGATAAAGTCGGGCTCTCCCACGGTAAAGGAGATCATATCGTCACAGGTCTTGGCGATCCGCTCCTGTTCCTCCAGAAACAGACGGATCATGGAACGTTCCAAGCAGGCTCCTGCTCTTGAAATCTTTTTCATAGTCGTAAGTGCTCCTTCAAGTTATGTTCTGTTTCTGTCAGACCACCACGATGGGCAGTCGGCAGGAAAAGCCGTAAAACAATTCACCGGAACACAGGCCGGACGCCTGCTCCAATTCTTCCACCGGGATCTCCCGCTGACCTTGGCGGCCCAGCAGCACCGCTTCGTCGCCCACGGCAACACCGGGAATATCTGTCACATCAACCATGATCTGATCCATGCATATCGTGCCCAATACCGGTGCGTATTCGCCGTGGATCAGCACACGGCAGCGGTTCAGCAGCGTTCGGGTGTAGCCGTCCGCATAACCGATGGGCAGGGTAGCGATCACGCTTTCTCGCTTAGTGACAAACTTCCGCCCGTAGCTGATGGCCGTTCCGGCGGGGACGGTCTTCAGGTGGATGACCTTACACTTCACCGACATGACTGGCTTGACCTTCACCGTCTCGTGGTCGTGTACGCAGGCCGGATAGCAGCCCCAGACGATCGTGCCCGGACGGACGGCCTCGTAGAACACCTCCGGCAGGCGGAAGATGGACGGGCTGTTGGCCGCCGTGCGCAGTGGGATAGGGACGCCGGCCTTCGTCAGCTGCTCATAGAACCAGTCGAAGCGCTCTTTTTGCAGATAGGTATACGTCAGATCTTCCAGATCTGCCGATGAAAAGTGGGTCATCAGGCCGAAAACGGAAACATTGGGCAGCTCCGGGATCTTCTTGACTTCCCGGACAGACGTCTCATCCGGCAGGAAACCGATACGCCCCATGCCGGTATCCACCGTGATCATCAGAGAAATATTCCGCTTTTCCTCGCTGCCGATGTGGGAGTATACCTCTGCCTCCCGCAGCTCGGAGATCAGCGGGACGACGTTCAGCCGAACGGCGGCACGGGCCAGTTCCTCCGGAATCAGCCCCATCATCACGATGGTGCAATCCACACCGGCATCCCGCAGCTCCTTGGCCTCCGCCAGCGTAGCTACCGCCAGCATATCCACGCCGCAATCCATATACGCCTGAGCTACTTCCTTCGCGCCGTGACCGTAGGCATTGGCCTTTGCCACGCCGATGATCCGGCTGCTGCCCACCCGCTGCTGCACCGCGCGGATGTTGTCCCGCAGCCGTGTGCCGTCGATCTCGACCCAGGCCGTTCTCAGAATGCTCTCATAATCAAACACAAGTCGTTCCTCCCGTTTCTCAGTGGTGCAGGATCACGGACAGGAACTGCTTCAACCGCTCGTCCTCGGTGTCCTCGAAGAATGTCTTGCTGTCGGTGTCCACCCGGATCTTTGCGCCCTCCAGGAAGCACACGCGGGAGGCGACCTCGCGGGCGAAGCCCATTTCGTGGGTCACGATGACCATGGTCATGCCGATCTGGGACAGGCGACGGATGGCGTCCAGCACTTCCTTGATCATCTCAGGGTCAAGGGCGGAGGTAGGCTCATCGAACAGCATCAGATCGGGTTCCAGCATCAGTGCGCGGACGATGGCCACACGCTGTTTTTGTCCGCCGGACAGCTGATGGGGGTATGCGTCCAGCTTGTCCGCGATGCCAAAAACTTCCAGATACTCCTTTGCTTTCTGCAGCATCTCGTCTTTGTTCTTTTTCTGTGTCTTTATCGGCGCGATCAGCAGATTGTCTTTCACCGTCAGGTTGCTGAACAGGTTGAACTGCTGGAACACCATGCCGATGTGCTTGCGGATCTCGCGGATGTTCCGGTGTGTGACCTCCTGACCGCGGTAGATGATCTTACCACTGTCGATCTTTTCCAGGCCATTGATGGTACGCAGCAGCGTACTTTTGCCGCCGCCGGACGGACCGCAGAGCACCACGACCTCATGCTCATAGATATCCAGGCTCATGCCGTCCAAAACGGTGAGACTGCCGAATTTTTTCGTAACATCCTGGAGGGATACAACGATGTTGTTATTCTCAGACATATTTATCACCCATAATCCTTTTTACAACGGTACGCTCCAGCCGCTTGCCCAGCCATGTCAGGAAGTGGCACATGATGAAGAAGATCACCAGAATGTACGCATAGATCTCCAGCGGATAGGAGTACTTGGGAAGCAGCAGCTGCGCACGGCGCAAAACATCCATACAACCGATGGTGGCCGCCACAGACGTACCCTTGACCAGCATGACGATCTGGCCTATCAGAGCGGGGATCGTCACCAGCATGACTTGAGGCAGTACGATGTATACAATGGTGTGTATCAGCGGCAGGTTCAGCGCTTTGGCCGCTTCCCACTGGCCTTTATCCACCGACAGGAATCCGCCCTTGACGATCTCCATCATATACGCACCCTCCACCAAAGAGATGGACAGCACGGAGATCCAGAACTGCGTGCCACGTACCAGCGTAGCGTAGAAGAAGAGCAGTACAATGATAGTAGGGATACCGCGGCACACTACGGCGTAAAGGCCCAGAATCTGATCTACCACCGGGATCTTCAGGCTGCGGATCGTACCGAACACGATACCGATCAGCAGGGAGAACAGCAGACATGCACCGATGAGCTTCAGCGTCATGGGCATACCCTGCCCAAGCATCGTTTTGACAACGATAATATAGCGATCCTGCATTGTCATACGGCGCACGCCTCCTTCCCTTCGTCACCGATCTCCGTGCGATCCGATGTGCTGCGGGCGTTGTTCTTGGCTTTGACGATACGGCGAATACTCTGCACGATCAGGAACAGGATCAGGTAGATTCCCGCACCGACCAGATACGATGTAACGGGGTTAAAGCTATAAATGTTGACCTGATTGCACTGATAGGTCAGCTCGCAGATGGTGATCCACATCAGCATGGACGTATCCTTGATGATAATGGAGATCATGTTGATAAGGGAGTCCAGTACCTTTTTCAGCGCCTGCGGGATCAGAAAATAGATCATTGTCTGGAACTTGCTGAAGCCCAGTGCATAGGCGGCCTCGCTTTGTCCCGCGTCGATGCTTTGCAGGCCGCCGCGGACGATCTCCGCCACGAAAGCGCCATCGTTCAGCACTAAGGCGATAACGCCCATCATTCCAGCAGATACACTTACATAGCGCGAAACGCCGTAAAACAGAAAATATAGCTGCACCAGCAACGGAGTTTCGCGGAAAAAGCAGATATAAGCTCTGACGATCGGCCCGAGGATTTTCGGCTTGCGGAAGCTGAGCGCGCCTATCAGAATGCCCCAGACCATTGCGATTACGATCGCGATCGCTGCGTATTTCAACGTGAGCAGCGTGCCGCTCCAAAAACGCGGCCAATACGCAACGACGATACTCCAATCAAAAGACATGGTATGTTCCTCGCTTGGTAGATTTGCGACGTCTTACTTTTCGGTCCATCGCATAAAACCAACTTGTCCAATTCTTCATTTGGTTCCCCTGTGCATGGAAAACTGCGGCGGGGGAGGCGGTAAGCCTCCCCGCAGGCGTTTTGTCAGTTACTGCGCTGTTCGATCAACTGCGCACAGATTAATAGGCAACACCGTAGATGTTGGGTTCCCATTCAAAGCCCATCCACTGCTTATACAGGTCGGCGTAGCCGCCAAAACTCTTCAGCTTAGTCAGGTAGAGGTTGAATACTTCAACAGTCTTGTCGCCGCTGGCGAAGGCAAAGCCGTAGAGCTGCGCGTCACCGCGCTCAGGCAGCAGGCGCAGGTCGGGGTTGGAGTTCATCGGCCCGGCAAAGACGATGCTGTCGTCCATAGAAACGTCGATAACGCCAGACTTCAGGGCTTCCTGCCAAGTACCCAGAGGCAGCACCACGATCTCGGCATCGGGGAACTGCTCCTTGATGATAGCCTCATAGACAGAGCCGGATGCAATGCCGAACTTGACGCCGGGAGCCTTCAGATCTTCCACACTCTGGAAGGAGGAATCCTTATCCACGATCCACATGGAGTAATCCACCAGCCAGGGATCAGAGAAGTCAATGGCGGCCTCACGGTCGAGACGCATATTCATGTTAGCTGCGATGAAATCCACTTTGCCGGTGTTGACGGCTGCCAGCATCGCGGACCACTCCAGCACTTCCCACTTAATGGTAACGCCCAGCTGTTCTGCAAAATCGCGGACCATATCAGGAATAAATCCAGTAGGTTCACTTTCGCCGGCCTCCGTGAAGATGATGTTCTCAATGGTAGGGTCGATGCCGACGGTCATATAGCCATTGGCCATAATGCGCTCGTAGGCATTCTGAGTCGTTGCGCCGCCAGCCTCGGAGCCGGCATCCTTGCTGCCGCAGCCAACCAGACAGGTAATGGTCAGCGCCAGCGCCATAATCAGTGCAAAGGTCTTTTTCATTTCGTGCATCTCCTTTTTGTTCTTAAAATTTCTATTTCAATGGAGACTCCTCCATCAAAAACTTTCGCATCTCCACAGGCAGTTCAGAAATCGCAAGCCATGCATTTTCCTGTTACCGAACGAGAGAGCATTTTTGAACAGTAAAGCGTTTTACTATTTACGCAACAAGCGTTCTGGATGCACTTTTCGCATACCGATCGCTCGTGCCGTTTTTCTTTTTAAAGCCTGCACACACTATCGCGGCAGATAAGTTTTGGTTCATATATGCTGTTGCTGTCTCGCATAGGGTCTTTCCCGCCGGCCTCAATCATCGCCACCAGCCGCCGGAATGCACCGTGTGTCATCTCATCCACCGGCTGCCGTATCGTCGTCAGCCCCGGCGTGATAATGGTACTGAAATCCAAATCGTCAAATCCAACGATGGACATGTCGCTCGGCACGCGTACGCCCTCCATCTGGGCAAACTTATAAAGCTCATAAGCCAGCGTGTCGTTATGAGCAAACACGGCGGTGACGCCTTTTCTTCGGAAGTCTCCTACGGCTCTGTGATTTCCACTGAAGCCGTTGCTCAACTGGCATACCAACTCCGGATCATACGGAACGCCATATTCCGCCAAGGCCATCTTGTATCCTTTCAGACGCTGGGCCGCAGTGTAAACGCGCAGCGGATATGTGTAGTATCCGATCCGTCGATGCCCCATTTCCAGCAGATGCTTCGTGGCTGTATATCCCCCGTACATGTTGTTAACCGTATACGTCGGCACATCCAGCCCATCAATTTGACGGTCAATGGCCACTACCGGGGAGGGAAGCGTCCGAATCAGCTCTGCCAGCTGTTCATTTTCCTCCTGCTTGGGGCTGTCTGACTTGATAATCAGTATCCCGTCCACACAATAATCGATAAACGTGTTGATATACGCGCAATCCTTGTTGATGCTGTTGTTGGAATTCCCGCAAATGACCCGATAGCCGGCCTGATCCGCTTCGTGTTCCGCCGCTTTCAGCACCATGCCGAAAAACAGGTTGCAGTTGTCTGGGAGGATCAGCCCAATGATGTTTGACTTTTTTGTTACCAGATGGGACGCCAGCTTGTTGGGATGGTAGTTGAGCTGTTTGGCTGCATCCAATATTCTGGCTTCTGTTTGGGCTGATATATTTCTAGTCTTTCCGTTCAGAACCAATGAGACCGCCGTAATGGAACAGCCAGCCGCCATTGCAACGTCGCGGATCGTTGTTCGCATGAATTAATCCTCCAAGGCAGTATGTAAAACGTTTGACTTGTTTTTTCTTTAATGTTATCATCCTATTCCTGAAATTGTCAACTAGAATGATTTACGAATATTTTCGTCGTTTTTTGGTGGAGTATCCAAATTTGCCATTTTTACCCTCCGATAAAACGTACTCTTGCTCATCCCCATCTGCCGCATAGCCCCAGCAGCGGTGATTTCCCCACGCTGCCACTTAACCATGACTTTCTCAAGTTCCGGCGGTTGAATGGGCTTACGCCCTTTGTAAACGCCGTTGTCCTTGGCAATGGCAATGCCCTCCCGCTGGCGCTGGAGGATATACTCCCGTTCCAGTTCTGCCACCGCGCCGAACACTGTCAGCATGAACTTGCCGGTAGGCGTGGTGGTGTCGATGGCTTCCTTCTTGCTGACGAACTCCACGCCCTTGGCGGATAGCTTCTCCACCAGCTCCAGCAGGTCGCGGGTATTACGGGCAAAACGGCTGATGGACTCCACGATCACCGTGTCGCCCCGCCGGACGTATTCCATCATCTTTTCCAGCTCTGGGCGGTTGGTATTCTTGCCGCTCATACGGTCGATGTAGACCTCATCTACTCCCAGCTGCTCCATCAACAGCTCCTGCCGTGCTGTATTTTGATCGGTGGCGGATATGCGGATATAACCGATTTTCAAGTGCAATACTTCCTTCCCTTGTAAATTCATATTTATTTTGTTATACTATACATACGAATTGGCGTTTTGATGGGAGGTGTCCTCGATGAAAACATATACTCTAAGCGAAATCAAGGCTATTGTGTCGCGTCTTGCCAGGCAATATGGCGCGGAGCGCATCTACCTGTTCGGCTCCTATGCCCGCGGAGATGTGACAAACGGCAGTGATATTGATTTGCGGATTGACAAAGGCAGCATCCGCGGCTTTCAGTTGGCAGGGCTTCTGCTCGACCTGGAGGACTCCCTTGGTGTGCCGGTAGATCTTGTCCCCACCACCAGCCTTGATTCACATTTTCTTGACTCCATACGGAAAGATGAGGTGCTGCTGTATGAAGCCTCTTGACCGCAACATCGGTGCTCTGGAGCATATCGTTGTCTACTGCCAGCAAATCGAGCAGACTGTTGAACGCTTCGGCAACAGCGCTGAGACATTTCAGAACGATCCCATTTACCGCAATGCCGCCGCACTTTGTATTTTGCAGATCGGTGAGTTGGTGGGTAAGCTGACAGACGAATTCCGTGAACAGCACCCCGCCGTGTCTTGGCGTCAAATCAAGGCTATGCGGAATATTGTCGCGCATAGCTACGGCACTGTCGATCCCGAGATCACATGGGAAATCATCACGGATGAAATTCCTCAACTAAAGGCATATTGCGAACAAATCATTGCCGCCGAACAATAACGTAGTCCCAATAGAGTCCCTCCCGCAGATGGTACGTGCCAAAATGCGGGAAGCGACCCTATTGGGACTCTTTTTCTGTGCGCCGTTAGGGTACACCCTATTGGCACGGTTCCTCCACCGGTACACAGATAATCTGACCGTTGACGCTGACGAAGAACTCCGGCTTGGCGAAGCGCTCCAGCCAATAGTCAACCTACTCGTCCGTCAGAGACGTGAAGTTCTCGCTGTCTGTCGGTGCGCCGCAGATGAAGAATGTTCCGGCGATGGCATCATAGATTTCTCCATACACCTCTCCCTTAGAGCGTTGGCAATACAGTCGGTCTCGCATTCGTTTGTAATCATTATTCGTAACCTTCTTGCTCAACTCAAAAGTGTGGATCGAAAACCCGTCCGGTTCTATCCGGAATGTCCCTGCGTTCTTCTTCATCAGTCGTACCTCCTAAAACTTTACTCCTTATCTACTCTCAACCCAGCGTATATAGCGTTTTATCGCGCTTCATTGGATAAATTTTCTCTTTAACAATAGGCTTCAGAGCAAAAAAGACGGTGCTTATTGAGTCCTTTGCCTCTCAGCACCGTCGGTCTTTTGCCCGCTTCACGCTATCTTCGATTTTCAGCCGCATCTGCCTGAACTCGGCCTCGGTTATCGTTCCCCGATCCAGCAGCAGCTGATTGAACCACATCAGCATTCCCCACCGGTAGGCATTGTCTCGCGTCTGTGTCCGGTCTGTCATTGTCCGGCCTCCTCATTTGTATGTACTCCACATCACCTCGCAACTCGATGTGTATATTTTTGTTTTCCCATTCTTCAAAAAAGAAATGACCCCCACGGCAATCTTTTCCGTAGGGATCATTTTTTATTCACTTTTGTAGCGCTATTAGCGTGATCAGATCCAGAAGTATATTCTGCGCTTCCTCTGACAGCCATAACAGTTTTTCAACGGACAATACCAGCGTTTCGCAGAGTTTGCTTTTCCCGTCGACTGGTAGGCGAACATTTCTGCTCTTACCTACCAAATAGTCCGGCTGTTGTTCCCTCACCGTCTTGATGACCGTGAGCCAGTCACATTCAATTGGCATAAGCGTCGCCGCAACCTCGGTCAGCACGTCCTCGCGTATTTGCAGTGTCGGTACACGATAACGATGCCCGTCCTTTCCTGTTACTTGAAATCCCCGAACATAGCCCCAATGAACTGCACCCCATTTGTTAGACAGTATGATATACTATCTAACAAGTGGGGTGTTTTGCTATGCCAAAAGGAGTACCAAACAAACGATATACGCCGGAATTCAAGAGAATGGTTGTAGAAACCATGGAAAAAGAACATCTGAGTATTCCTTCTGCATAGATCCTTTACATGTTTCTGCGCCTCATTCTCGTTCGGGAAATATGCAATGTCCGACCATATTCTCTTTTCGCCCCTCCACACACCTTTGTGCTCATGCAGCATTCCGGCTTCGCCGTTATCATACTGATACTGCCAAACCGTCAGTTTCCTTTTAACTTTCTCTGCGCTGTTCTGCTTTCTTTTCACAGAGCTACCCTCCTTATAAGTGTTTCTAATTCTGTTCCTTGCCCATTCAAAAAAGAATGACATGTCTCTTCAACATAGAAAAGGTCGGAGAGGAAAAAGGCGGAATGCCAAGAAAATTTTATTATATATTCTATTTTTAAATTTTACAAAAACGCAATAACATGATAACGCAAATTTTTCAAGCGTAGTTTCTCTTTTGTGGTTGTTTTCTACTTTGCGATTTGTTACAATAAAGAACATGATACAGCGAACTGACTCGGAGGCATACCATGGACATTCACGACATCCGCCAGCAGCTGCGGACAAAGAGCATATATGACATTCCCCTACGGGTGACGTACTACGCCCGCGTGTCCTCCGAGTCTGACGAGCAGCTGAACTCGCTGGGCAACCAGATCCAATACTATGAGGACTTCATCCGCCGGAATGCCGCATGGACGTTCGTTCCCGGCTACATTGACGAGGGCTTATCCGGCATCTCCACCAAGCACCGTGAGAACTTCAACCGCATGATCGATGACGCGGCGGAGGATAAATTTGACCTGATCATCACCAAGGAGATCTCCCGTTTTGCCCGTAACACGCTGGACTCCATCCAGTTCACGCGGCAGCTTCTCGGTTACGGCGTGGGCGTATTCTTCCAGAACGACAATATCAACACCTTCGATGAGGACTCCGAGCTGCGGCTGTCCATCATGTCTTCCATTGCCCAGGACGAGCTGCGCAAGCTTAGTAGCCGTGTAAAATTCGGCCACCAGCAGGCCATCAGGAACAATGTGGTGCTGGGCAACAGCCGTATTTTCGGCTATCGCAAGGAAGACCGCAGACTGGTCATTGACGAGGGACAGGCGCCTATGGTACAGGAACTGTTTGAGCTGTACGCCACCGATCAATACAGCATGAAGCAGATCGAAACCCTCTTTTGGGAGAAGGGCTACCGCAACCTCAACGGCAAGAAAATCGCCCATACCACCATGTCCAATATGATCTCCAATCCAAAATACAAGGGCTACTATGTAGGCAACAAGGTCAAGGTGGTGGATATGTTCACCAAAAAGCAGAAATTCCTCCCACCGGAGGAATGGGTGATGTTCAAGGACGAGACGGGTGAGATCGTGCCCGCTATTGTCTCCGAGGAGCTGTGGGAACAGGCCAATGCAGTTCTGCGCCGCCGCAGCGATGACGTCAAGAACCGGCAGGGCGTCTGCAACCACGCCAATCTGCTGACCGGAAAGCTCTATTGCACCTGCTGCGGCACCGCCTACTACCGCCGGGAGTCTCAGGACAGACAGGGCAACAAGAACAGCAAGTGGGTCTGCTCCGGCAAGATCAAAAACGGCGCAGACTCCTGCGACTCCTTCCCCATCTATGAGGACGAGATCAAACCCCTGCTGCTGGATGTGTTCCGCGATACGGAGGCCAGCGCAGAGGCGCTGATCGAAGAATATGTAGAATTATATAAATCTCTGAACCGTGGCGGTAAGCTGGATAAACAGATCGCCTCGCTGCGAAAGCAGCTGGAAACAGTAGAGCAGAAGCGCATGAAGCTGTTGACCTATAATGCCCAGGGAAAGCTGGATGATGTGGATTTCCTTGCCATGAACAAAAAATGCTCCGCTGAGGCAAAGGAACTGCAAACGCAGTTGGCAGAGGCGCTTACACAGCAGGAATCCACCGGCAGCCTAAAGCAGCAGCTGGATACGATTCGCACCGTCCTGCGTAACGCCCAGAAGGATGCCGCCAAGGGTGTGATAACCAAGGAATTTGTCACCCGGTATATCGACAAGATCTTTGCCACGCCGGAGGAGGACGGTTCTCTGCGGCTGGACATCAAGATTTTCACCGGTGAGAGCTGTGAAAAGCACCTGCAAAGCCTGCGGCGTCAGGCAGCGGCGCAAGCTGTTGTACCGCAATCAGTTGCGGCGTTTTCACCGGTTGACGATCCCGAAGTTTCTACGGGTCACACGTTCAAGAAGATGATCGAGTCCTACGAGAAGAATCTGTAACTTCTCCTGCGGAGGAGCGCCCGGCCTGTCGGCCGGGCGCTCCCTTTTTGCTTATCAGTTATACTTGCACCCATTATAACGTTCCATAGCTTTACTTTTCACGTTAATTATCCTACTATGCAGTCACAACAGCAAGACAACGCAACATACTGAATAAAAATTCATCTTCAAGGAGGAAACTATCATGAAGAACATCAATACCTACATCCTGATCGTCATCGTCTCTCTTGTCATGGTCATCGCCACCGCTTTCCTGATGACCGCCGCCGACGAGCCCGTCCGCCAGGCCGGTATGTACCTGCCCATCATCTTCGGTGCCGTAGCTACCTGGGCTGCCGCCAAGGCCAGTTTCCTGGAAATGGACTGTGAGGACCGCAAGGCGCAGCGCAGCGCCCGCACCGCCTGACATCAAAACTCCATTCCGCTTCCTGAGCTTTTTCTCTCTCAAAGAGGAGGACCCCGCCGAAAGGCGGGGTTTTCCTTTTCGCGCGCTCTGCACGACCCTTACAGCCGTCCCAGCAGCAGATATGCCCCCGCCAGCAGCAGCAAGTGCTCCGTCTCCCAGCAGTCCCACGCCGCAGGCAGCGGGATGTCCTGCGGCTCGATGAGCGTATCATCCAGCGCCGTCAGCTGCCGCTGGACACACAGCACCCGACGCTGTGCCAGACTGGATAGCGTCAGGCTGCTCCGGGGCGACAGGCCGCAGGACACCACCTGACAGGCGCGCAGCGGCTCCCGCCATGCGTCCTGCGGCAGCAGCAGCGTCCGGCACAGCGGCATCCGCCCCTGACCGGACAGACGCCGCGCCCCTTCCCGATCCAGCACCAGCAGCTCCCAGCACCGCTGCCGCACCGCGCCGCCGTCTTCGATTTTTTCCAGCGCCGGCGGCAGCGCCTGCTGCCACGCCGCACCGCTGCCGCGATAAAAACCGCACGCCGCCATAGGCTTCACCTCCCATTTAGTCTGCCATGGAGGGAAAAACTTATTCCGGCGATTTTTTTGCTGTGCTTTTTCGCCGCGCTGTGGTATACTGGGAACACGATTCTTCAAAGGAGGCCGTCCCATGCAATTCCGCGCCCATCTTCATACCGTGACCCGGCACCGCCGGCTGGTCCGCAGCTACTGCCTGAAGCTGGGCCTCGTATGGCAGGGTCTGACCCACGACCTGTCCAAATTCAGCCCCGTTGAATTCTGGCGGGGCTGCAAATACTATCAGGGCTGGCGCAGTCCCAACGATCAGGAGCGTTTGGAAAACGGGGTCAGTCTGGCGTGGCTCCACCACAAGGGCCGCAATCGCCACCACTTTGAATACTGGATCGACTACTGCCGCCGGGAGGATGGCACCATCTACATAGGCGGCTGCAAAATGCCGAAGAAATATGTGGCGGAGATGTTCTGCGACCGCATCGCCGCCTGCCGCGTCTATCAGGGCGGCCAGTACACCGACGCCTCGCCCTACGAC
>ENA-OUQH01000665-OUQH01000665.1-human-gut-metagenome-genome-assembly--contig:-NODE-665-length-24538-cov-4.412654_pt1 | contig 24538 bp, 13 predicted proteins | sample MGYA00237948_ERZ548828 | MGnify/ENA primary metagenome ERZ548828 (study PRJEB26490, sample SAMN05194711) | human gut metagenome | biome: terrestrial biome; feature: human-associated habitat; material...
AGGTCAAACAGCGCAAGAATGACTCGTTCGGCGGCGGCGCGGCAGCCGTTACCTATTCGAAGCAGCAGAAAATCATAAAAACCGCGTCGCAGTATCTTATGCAGTTTGATAAAGAGCCGGCTGTTTCTTTTGACGTCATTGAAATAACGGGCGGACGTTTAAATCATATAAAAAATGCATTTTATTAAGTTTCGCAACATATAATAATATTCGCAATTCGCGACGGGAGATGACAGTATGAAACGTGAAAGCGGTGTTCTTATGCATATAAGTTCACTTTACGGAGATTATTCCGTAGGCAGCTTTGGAAAAAACGCAGAAAGTTTTATAGACTTTTTACACGACTGCGGCTTTTCATGGTGGCAGGTTTTGCCGCTCTGCCCTATTGACGAATGTAATTCACCCTATCAGTCACATTCGGCTTTTGCCGGAAATCCGTATTTTGTTGATCTTGACATTCTTCATGATGAAGGACTTATAACGGATTCCGAGCTTGACGAAAACCGTCAGCAAACACCGTACAGTTCTGAATATGTACGGCTGTATCATAACCGAACCTCTCTTTTAAAAAAAGCTTCCCTTCGTGCCGACAACCGTGATGAAATTGAAAAGTTTGTTAAAAGCAGTAAATACTTAAAAGCATTTTGCGAATTTATGGCTTTAAAAGCTGCAAACAACGGTGCAAAATGGCAGGACTGGAGCATTTCAGAGCCTGATTCGGAAACACTGTTTATGTGGAAATTCATTCAGTTCCATTTTTTCAGACAATGGGAACGCATACATGAATACGCAAACAGCCGCGGCGTGAAAATACTCGGCGATATACCTATTTATGTCGCGCCGGACAGCTCCGATGTTTGGGGCTTTAAAGAGCAGTTTTTACTTGATGAGCACGGCTTTCCCCTCTCGGTTGCCGGAGTCCCTCCCGACTATTTTGCACCCGAAGGGCAGCATTGGGGAAACCCTCTGTATAATTGGGAAGCAATGGAAAAAGACGGCTTCTCCTGGTGGTGCGACCGACTTACGCATCAGCTTAATATGTTTGACGGAGTAAGACTCGACCATTTCAGAGGATTTGAATCTTTCTGGTCAATTCCGGCAAAATCCGTGTCCGCCAAAGACGGTTCATGGCAAAAAGGCCCGGGAATGAAACTTATAGCTAAACTGAAAAAATGCGGAGGAGACAAACTTATAGTTGCCGAAGACTTAGGCGACATAACGCCTGAAGTAATCAATCTGCGTGATGAAAGCGGATTTCCCGGAATGCGCGTTATGCAGTTTGGGTTTCTTGAATACGGAGACAATATTCACAAACCGCATAACTACACAAACGATTGTGTGGCATACACAGGTACGCATGACAACAATACACTTTTGGGCTATTTGTGGGAGCTTCCGATGGATATGAAAACACGTATGCTGCGCTATTGCGGATACTGCTCCGACAACTGGGAGCAGGGATTTGATTCTCTTGTGCGCACTCTCTTTGCCTCAAGCGCAGGACTCGTCATGCTGCCCATACAGGATTTATTAAAATACGGGTCCGACACACGCCTCAATATTCCGGGCAAGGCAGACGGTAACTGGCAGTACAGAATAACCGAAGAACAACTTATGTCTATAGACAAATCTTATTATAAATCGCTCAATGACCTTTACTCAAGATGACAGAATCCGCCTAAAAATAACCTAAAATTTCCTGTACCTCGGAAGCTCTTTTATCACATTAACAGAAAATTACATTTACTATTGCACCACAACAAAAAATGTGATAAAATGATAGATGTAGTTTTAGATTGATTTAATCAATCGGGAAGGATGGATAATTATGTCATATGTACAGGATGTACTTCAAAAAGTAGTAGCAAAAAACCCGACTGAAAGTGAATTTCATCAGGCGGCAAAAGAGGTTCTCGAAAGCATAGAACCTGTAATTTCGGCAAACCCTCAGTACCAGAAAGAGGCGCTGCTCGAAAGACTCACGGAGCCGGAACGCCAGATAATGTTCAGAGTTCCGTGGACGGACGATAACGGCAAAGTTCATGTAAGCCGCGGTTACAGAGTGCAGTTTTCAAGCGCAATCGGTCCGTACAAAGGCGGTTTAAGATTTCACCCGTCGGTAAATCTCGGTATAATAAAATTTCTGGGATTTGAACAAATCTTTAAAAACTCACTCACAGGTCTTCCGATAGGCGGCGGCAAAGGCGGCGCAGATTTTGAACCCAAAGGTAAATCCGATGCCGAAGTTATGCGTTTTTGCCAAAGCTTCATGACCGAGCTTTACAAATATATCGGACCTAACGAGGATGTTCCCGCAGGCGATATCGGCGTAGGCGGCAGAGAAATCGGATATCTTTACGGTCAGTATAAGAAAATCACGGGAAGATATGAAGGCGTTTTAACAGGCAAAGGTCTTTCTTTCGGCGGTTCTCTCGCCAGAACGGAAGCTACAGGCTACGGTCTTATATACTTCGTTGAAGAAATGCTTAAAACACGCGGCACCTCCTTTGATGGAAAAACGGTAACAATTTCCGGTTCCGGTAACGTTGCAATATATGCTGCCGAAAAAGCCGAAGCCCTCGGTGCAAAGGTTGTAACGGTCAGTGATTCAAACGGCTATGTTTATGATAGAGACGGAATTGATATTGCTGCTCTCAAAGAAATAAAAGAAGTTAAACGCGCAAGACTTACGGAATACAAAAATTACAGACCGAATTCCGAATATCACGAAGGCAGAGACGTATGGAACATTCCATGCGACATTGCTCTTCCCTGCGCAACACAGAACGAGCTTGACGAAAACGATGCGCGCGAGCTTATCAAAAACGGCTGCACGACAGTCGGCGAAGGTGCAAACATGCCCTCAACTCTCGGTGCTGTTGAAGTTTTCCTTGAAAGCGGAATTCTTTATTCACCCGGCAAAGCTTCAAATGCAGGCGGTGTTGCAACTTCAGCTCTCGAAATGAGCCAGAACTCAATCAGAAGATACTGGACTTTTGACGAGGTTGATTCCAAACTTCACACAATAATGAAAAATATTCATGATAATTCTGCGGAAATCGCAAAAGAATACGGGAAAGAATCAAACTACGTATTCGGCGCAAATGCCGCAGGCTTTATGAAAGTTGCCGATGCCATGACTGCACAGGGACTTGTATAACAATCGACCATATTGCAAAAAAGGATTCGCTGCAAAATGATTTTTTTTGCGGCAAATCCTTTTTTTAATGCGCTGCGTTTTGTCAATACGGTTTAATGTAAATACTTTCTCTTCTCTGTTTCTTAATCTCTCTATAAAATCATACTCGCTTTGCAGCGGGGATTCAAACTCCATACCTGCAAGTTCTTTCTTTTTGCCTGCCGTATGATTATCCGATCCCGCAGTGGAAGCGAAGCCGTATTCTTTGGCGAATATTCCCGCCATACGGTTTTCATGTTCCGTTTTGCTCGCATTTATGACCTCAACCCCGTCTATGCAATTGGGATACAGCCTTATATGGTCTATATAATCCGCTTCACGAAACGGATGAGCATGAACAACAAATCCGCCGTTTTTCCTAATATATTTAAGCTGAGTGCGCTTATCCATATTTATTATTTGAGGATTATCAATATGCCACTGCGGAGGCTGCGGCGCATCGGCTCACGGGAGCTGTGTGCAAATGTGTTTCATACCTAAACATAATCATCATCTCTTTTTCCATTATTCCTGTCTCTTATACACATCTGACGCTGCCGACGATACTCCTTTTGTGTGCAAATAATAGATTTGCATAATAATTTCTTATCTTTACGCCAAAAGCTTCAAGAAATTATCATAAAATATTTGTGCCGCTATACGGCAGAATGGAGAATAAGATAACTATGAAAGCAACAGGAATTGTAAGAAGAATTGACGATCTCGGCAGAGTTGTTATTCCGAAAGAAATCAGAAGAACCCACAGAATAAAAGAAGGCGACCCGCTTGAAATATATACCGACAGAGACGGTGAGGTTATATTTAAAAAATACTCTCCCATAGGAGAACTTTCGGATTTTGCAACATCTTATGCTGAAACTTTGTCAAAAACATCGGGATGCCCTGTATGCATAACCGACAAGGACAGCATAATAGCCGTATCTGGTGTTCCGAAGCGCGAACTTCACGATAAACGTGTAAGCCACGAACTTGAAAATGTTATGAACGAAAAAACGCAGTTTATTAAAAAGAATTCTGACAGCAAGTCTGTATCCGTTGCAGACGGAAGCGAAAAATACTATGCGGGAGTTGTGGTCCCGATTATCTCCGAAGGAGATTCTATAGGCAGCGTTGTTATGTTCAGCGATGAAAACCGCGCAATGGGTGAAATCGAAACAAAACTGGCGGAATCCGCCGCAGGCTTTCTCGGAAAACAAATGGAATAGAATTCCCGATTTTATAAGCGAAAAACAAACGGACATATTCTTAAATCAGCTTTGGCAATAACTTTAAGAATATGTCTGCTTTTTATTTGTACAGATTTTATTTTGTAAGCTCGCTGATTTCTATATCTTCAGCCATAAACTGGACTCCGAAACCGCAAAAGCCGCGCCGCAGCATATCAAGCCCGATAAATGTTGTATCGCCTTCTTTATAAGGTCTTTTATCGTCACTCTTATTTGACACCACAAAAAGTACACCCAACTCCGCTGCTCTTTCCCTGTCATCGTCCGAAAGCTCATCACAAACAAGTATCGAAGGCTCTGTTTCGCACAAATCCGCAAGAGCTTCCATGCCGAAAACAATCTGAAATCTGTTTATTATATGTATTTTACCATATTCTTTGGGCGCGCACAGTGTCAGACAAGACTCGCATTCCTGTGCTTTTTCGTCCATATTTATCACAACTTGTGCTCCGCGCATGCCTGCTATTCTCTCTATATTTTTGGTCTTTCCGCCTGCAAATACGGCATTGAGCCACTGGGGCTCCGTTCTTATAAGCTCATACGGAATTTCACGAAGCGCTTTTGCAAGGTTATCGTCTTCAGGTTCTCTCTCAAAGATAATGCCGCCGTTTCCCACGCCGTGATGGTAATGACAGTCTGACCCCGAAAGCATGAGTTTACCGTATTCTTTTCCGAGAGCAAAAGCTTTATCGTTATGTGAATTATGACCGAAATGCCCGTTAAACACTTCAACACCGTCCAACAATTCGGCAGGTTTCGGCGTGCACACACTTCTGAAAGGATGCGCCTGCACAATTATTCCTCCGGCTTCGTTTACAAGTCTTTTAATCTCTGCCAAATCTCTTTCATAAAGATATTCGTTTTTATAGAAAAACTCTTTATCGAGTCCGTGCAGCAAATACTCGTTTGAATTCTCGGGAAGTTTAAGTTCCATGCCGCAAAAAATTCGAAATCCGGGAATATTTTCCGCACATTTCACAGCCGCGTCATAGCCTTTATAATAAAGCGTAACCTTGTCTTCCCACGAATCAGCTCCGATATTGTCGAGAATAAATCTGTTAAAATGATCTGTTATAGTGAGACCGTTATATCCCGCTTTGCTGTAAAGCCTCACAAGTTCCTCGGCACTTATGTGGCTGCATGGACTTACTTCCGATGTGTGTGCATGCATTTCTGTCTTAAACATAAATAAACTACCTCTCTTCCGTCGCTGTCGTATTTTGATCAGCTTCATTGTCTATATTTTCCGTCTGGCTGCTTTCTGCTCTTTTTTCCTCTATTTCGTCAAAAATCTTTCCGAGTTCATCAAGCGCAGCACCGAATGCTTTATATCCTCCGTTTGCGCTGTAAGACTGCATTTCATTATATTTCTTGCTTGCTTCATCTATCAGCATTTCAAGAGTCTTTTCCTCATCGTCGCCTGCGCTGGGAGTTTTGTTTGCAAATATCACATCAAGCGCCTCTCCTATTGTGGGCTCCATTGCAACTTTATCGCCGTATGCCACGGCAATACGTTTAACCTCCGGCAGCGCAGCCGAATTTTTAGCAGTTATATAAATAGGCTCAACATACAAAAGCGATTCTTTAATTGGTATAACAAGAAGGTTTCCTTTTATAACATTTGAACCGCCCTGATCCCAAAGTGAAATTTCTTTTGAAATATTCGGATCATTGTCTATCTTGTTTTCAATATGAAGCGTCCCGTAAACAGTCTTTCCCTTGGGGAATCTGTAAACCACGGTTTTTCCGTAATTATCCGCCCCACTTCCGACAGCCATCCATGCCACAAGATTTTCCTTTCCCTGAGGAGTGTACGGCTGCATCAGCACGAGTGATTCACTGTCCTCACCGTCAAGCTTCATGAGATTATAATAAGGCTCAACATCAACGCTTTCGCCGCCGGCATATTTTTCCTTTGCCGTAACCCATATATCAGAGCGGCTGTAAAGAGCCTCGGGCTCTGTTATATGATACGACTTATAAACCTCCGAGCGAAGCTTGAAAAGATATTCCGGATAATGCATCTGCTCACTTATATAAAGCGGCAGCTCATCTTCATGAAATACTCCGGGATACATACGGCTTAAAACACGTATTACCGGATCATCCGTATCGGTAATATAAAATTCAACATTGCCGTCATACGCATCAACAACCGCTTTCACGGAATTTCTTATATAATTTACGCCGTCATACTTTTGCGCATACGGAAATTTATCCGATGTTGTGTACGCATCAATAACCCATTTGATTCTTCCGTCGTAATCTATAACAACATAAGGGTCTTTGTCGTATTTTAAAAACGGTACAGCTTTTTTAACACGGCTTATAACATTTCTGTTGCATAAAATTTTGCTGTTTCCCGTAATATATCCCGAAAAAAGCAGCATCGGATCACCGCAACGAACAGCAAAAGAAAATCTGTTGAAAAGATTGAGTTTTATTCCCGCTTTTCCGTCATAGGAATACTCAACCGTTCTGTCACCTTCCATATAGTCAAGCTCGCTGTACTTGGTTTTAACTATTGCATAGTCATTCGAATGCTCTCCGAAATAGATTCTCGGCTGCTCAATTTTGGGCATACCTGTTTCGGAGTATGTCGGAATATCTTTAATAAGATATTCCGGCTGTCCTTCTTCCGTAACTTTATTTAAAGGACTTGCCACTATTCCGTAGCCGTGCGTATAACGCAGCTTTTTGTTGATATAGCTCTGCGCCGACTCAGGAAGCTTATCTGTGTCAAGCTCACGCACTGAAACCGCAAAAGCCGTTTTTGTTCCGTTATAATCAAGCGTTACGATATCATTATCTTTGAATGTATAAAAACTTCTCAGCCCCTGAATTGAGTTTGTGGCGGTAAGCGTCTGGTTCAAATCTGTTATTCTGATATTATCGATTGTCTTATACTCGTCTTTAATATCATGTGAAGTAAGACCGTTTTCTGCCAGATATTCGCATTCAGATACATTCTGAAGGCTGAAACCTCGCCTTGTGGCATCAATATTATAAGTGATATACTGTCTTTCCATGGAAACTTCATAAGGCTTAACAAAAGCAAGCTGCACAATAAATGCGCACAAAATTACAAGAACATAGGAAGCCGGAATCAGCGCCGCACTTATAACGGCATTTTTTACTTTTCCTCTTTTTATAAATAAGCATGCGGCCACAACCGAAAGCAAAAGCAATATCGGGAAAAAAGTATAATAATTACGCCAAACGGTTACATCTGTAAAACCTGCTCCGCTTAAATTTCCGAATTCGCCAAACAGTATTCCTTCTGCCGTTATATTCATTGAAAAAGCATAAGCGGTAAAGAGAAGAAATGCCAGCACAACAATATGAATGATAATTCTTTTTTGAGTAAATATATTTTTAAATGACAAAAAATCCGTTCTCAAATAAGCCACGGCATAAAGTGCCGCCGTATAAATAAGCTGAAAAGAAAAAACTATTTTCACACTGTCAAACACAGCAGACATAAAAGGCCGCTGAAACATGTAGTAGCCTATATCTCTGCCGAAAATCGGGTCTGTCTCTCCGAAAGGAAGGCTGCTGTAATATGAAAGATACAGCGGAGCCGTTTTTTTTGCCGTAAAAATCGCGAAAACAAATGCGACGGCAAGTGCCCATAAAAACATTTTTTTCTTGGTTCTGAAAAAAACAAAATCGCCGAAAATTCTCTTTTCGTTAATCCGTGTTACAAAAAGATTTACGGCAAATACAATAAAGATAATCAGAAGGCACACAGCACCTACGATAGTTCCGGTTTCAATGTTTTTCAGAAAAATACTGGTATATCCTATTTCTGCCTTTTCTTCATAAAGCGCCGTAACTTCCGCAATAAGAAAAAGAAGTGCCAGCACTGCCGCAGCAATTGCGGCGGTAATTATAATTTTTTTGTATTTCGTGCCGTTTTTCAAATCAGCATCAACTCCCAAAAATTTATTCTTCAAACAATGCTCTTGCAAATTCCTCGGCGTCAAACGGTCTTAGGTCGTCCGTCTCCTCGCCTATCCCTATAAATTTCACAGGTATATCCATCTTCTGTGATATCGAGATGACTATTCCGCCTTTTGCGGTACCGTCAAGTTTTGTCAGAATTATTCCCGTAATATCGGTAGTTTTTGAAAACATCTCTGCCTGCACCGCGGCATTTTGACCCGTTGAAGCATCAAGCACAAGAAGCGTTTCTCTTGAGCTTTCGGGAAGTTCTCTGTCTATAATCCTGTTCATTTTGGCAAGTTCATCCATAAGATTTTTCTTATTATGAAGTCTTCCCGCCGTATCGCATATCAAAACATCACAGTTTCTTTTTTTAGCTGCATTGCATGCGTCGAAAAGAACAGATGACGGGTCTGCCCCTTCCGCGCCGCGCACAATATCAGCCCCTGCCCTGTCTGCCCAAAGCTCTAGCTGCTCCGCAGCCGCCGCTCTGAATGTATCTGCCGCAGCAAGCAAAACTTTTTTGCCGTCCGCAACAAAATGTGCGGCAAGCTTTCCGATGCTTGTGGTCTTTCCTACTCCGTTTACACCTATAACCATTATAACCGCGGGTTTGCCGCTTAAATCAAGTCCGGCATTCTCCGAAGTCATTTTTTCAGTAATGATTTTTTGCAGCAACGCGCGCACCTCGTTGCCATCCGTTACTCTTTCGCTCTTAACTCTGTCTCGCAGCTCATCCGTAATATCCATTGCAAGTTCAGCCCCGATATCTCCGCATATAAGAGCCTCGCAAAGTTCGTCAAAAAGATCCTCATCTATCCTGACAAAGGATTTAAGCACATTTTCCACACCTTCCGAAAATGCGTTTCTTGTTTTTGACAAACCGTCTTTAAGTCTCTGAAAAAGTCCTTTTTTTTCGCTCATGTCTTTCCCCTTTTAATTAAAACTTACTTCGTCAAGGCGCATTGAAAGAAGCTTTGAAACACCTTTTTCCTGCATTGTCACGCCGTACAGTATATCGGCAGCTTCCATGGTTCCGCGCCTGTGTGTTACAACTATAAACTGCGTTTTCTCCGAAAACTTTTTAATATAGCTGCAGAATCTTGCTATATTGTTATCATCAAGAGCCGCTTCTATTTCATCGAGAATGCAAAACGGAGTCGGCCTTACCCTCAAAATCGCAAAAAGCAGTGCAATTGCAGTAAACGCCATTTCTCCGCCCGACAAAAGGCTCATTCTCTGCAGCTTTTTCCCGGGAGGACGAACGTCTATTTCAATTCCGCTTGACAGAATATCTGTCGGGTCGGAAAGTAATATTTCCGCGCTGCCGCCGCCGAAAAGCTCCTTAAAAACTTCTGTGAAATTTTTCGATATAATTTCAAACTGTGTTCCAAACTGTGTTTTCATTGATGATGTAATCTCTTCCACAAGAATCTGCAGTTCTGTTTTCGCTTTTCTTAAATCCTCTATCTGTTTTGTAAGAAAACCGTATCTTTCGGAAACCTCTTTATATTCATCAACCGCATCAAGATTTATGTGTCCGAGTGCTCGAATTTCACTTTTAAGTTCTAAAGCGCGTTTTTCGGCTTCCTTTTCGTCTCCTATTTCGCATATCATGGAGCGTGCATCGTTTATCGAAAGCTCATAGCTGTCCCAAAGCGATGAAATAACCGCGTCTATATCATCTTCAAGTTTTTCGGCGCGGCTTTCAAACCGCGCTTTTTTTAAATTAAGTTCATTTACCCGTTCGTTTTGAGCAACAGTGAGATTTTTAAGTTCGGAAATACTTTTATCCGCACCCGTTTTTTTATCTGCAGCTTTTTGCATTTCATCTTCAAACGATTTCATTATGCTTTCGCTTTCCAGAATATCGCGCTCTTTATTTTTTATGTTAAGCAAAGCTTCATTTTTCCTCTGCATATAAAGCTTAGAGGATTCCGCTATTCTTCCTATTCGCGCCGTTCTGTACGCAGTTTCTTTTTCAAAGCCTTCCGTGCGTATTTTGCACATATCGGCTTCGGTATTCAATTCCGAATTTTTTTCTTTGTACCTTTCAATGGCTCCATAAACTTTTTCTTTTGCCTCAATAACTGTTTTAAGTTCAGCCTTAATTATCTCGCTCTCATCTGTTTTGGCATTGAACGTTGATTGATTCTTTTCTATTTCAGAATTTATCAACTCGCGTTCTTTTTCGCTTTCGTTTCCCGCTTTAAGCAAAAGCTTAAGTTCTTCGTTTTTTTTCAGCGCATTTTGATTTTCACGTTTTATAATATGTTCTCTTAAAATCTTTTCGCCGGATATACGCGCAAGTTCTTCGTTAAATGACGCAATGTCAGCTAAAATGCTTTCTTCGCTTTTTCCGATTGAAACTATTTTCTCGCGCACATCATCTATTTTATTTTCGGTATCGTCCATCTCGCGCTCAATCTTTTTGCAGTTTTCATTAAGTCTTGCAATTTCACTTTCACGCCCGAAAAGCCCCGCGTTTCTGCCGCCGCTTCCGCCGCTTATGGAACCGCCCGGGAAGAGCGCTTCGCCCGCAAGCGTCACAATTTTAAATTTATATCTGTATTTTCTTGCACAGCGCACGGCATTATCTATATTATCAAACAAAGCCGTCTGCCCGAGCAAACTTTCTGCAATTTCTCTGTATGCTTTATCTGTTGTAATTTTGTCGCTGAGCACACCGAGATATCCGGGCTCAGAGTCTATTTCGCCCTCAAACGCTCCCCTTTTTCCTCGCACCGAAGATATCGGCAAAAATGTAACTCTGCCGAATTTGTTTTTCTTTAAAAACTCTATTGCGGCTTTTGCATCCTCTTCGGAATCAACCACAACATTCTGCACTGCTGCGGCAAGCGCCGTTTCAGCGGCAACATAATATTTTTCATCGGTTTTCAGAAGCTTGCTCACAATTCCGTGACAACCTATGGTTTTTACAAAATCGGATGACATCAGTTTTTTTACGCCGAATCCGTAGCCCTCCATATTTTTTTCCATTTCGGAAAGAATATTGTATCTTGAGCGCGCATGTCCATATTCAACGCTTTTCTTATTATATGCCTCTTTAAGTTCCGAAAGCAATATCTTTTTTTCTTCCGCATCTTGTCTGAGTTTTTCCGACTCGTCTTTTTTCTCTTTTTTGTTTTTTATGATTTCGGTTTCGCTGCTTTTTAATTTATCAAGCGAATCGGCAGCATCGCGCGCCGCATTCTCTGCCTCCGAAATTTCTTTTTCGATTGAATCTCGTCTGCCGTCAAAATCGGACTCCAAAGCGTCAATTGTACCGAGCCGCGCCTTTAATAAATCAATATTTCGCATCAGCTCCGATTCTTCATTTGCGGCTAAGCGAAGTTTTTCGTTTATAGAATCTGTTTTTTTGGAAAGCTCTCTGTGCTTTTTATTTTCCGATTCAATCCCGTCCGATACGGCTTTCTTTTCTTTTTCGATTTCTTCCACACATTTTTTCTGATTTTCTTTTTCGCCGTCAAGCCTTAAGAGTTCCTCATTTAAAAGCCGAATTTCCTCATCACCATTTTTTATTTCGGTTTCAAACTGTTCAATACTGCTTTTTAAAAGCGAAATTTCACCGTTTATTTTTTCTTTTGAAAGTTCCGCCGCATGGAGCTGCTCGCTTAAAATTCTGAATTCACCCTCAGACTCCTTTAAAAGTTTAAAAGCCGTTTCTTCATCGGCACGGCACTTTTGAAGCGTCTCTGTTTCTTCTTCAAGATTTTTTATAAGCACGGAGAAATCATTTTGGAGCTTTTCCCTGTCGCCCGAAAGTCTTGAAAATTTGTTTAAGGCAAGATTTATGTCCAAAACTTTAAACTCATCGCGCAAAGCAATGTATTTCAGCGCTTTTTCAGACTGTTTTTTTAAAGGTTCGACTCTTCCTTCAAGTTCCCCGGCAATGTCCGTCACTCTTGAAAGATTGTCTTCCGCTGCGGCAAGCTTTTTTTCCGCCTCAGCCTTTTTGTATTTGTATTTTGAAATTCCTGCAGCCTCTTCAAATATGCGTCTTCTGTCTTCGGGCTTGCCTGAAATAATATCATCTATTTTGCCCTGACCGATAATCGAATACCCGTCACGGCCAAGACCGGTGTCCATAAAAAGCTCATGAATATCACGCAGTCTGCAAATTGCCTTGTTAATAAAATATTCGCTCTCGCCGCTTCTGTATATACGCCTTGTAACCGTTACTTCATTATAATCTATGGGGAAAATGCCCGTAGAATTATCAAGGCATAGCGAAACCTCCGCAAAACCTGTTGGCTTGCGTTTTTCGGTTCCGGCAAAAATAACATCCTCCATTTTGCTTCCGCGCAAAGATTTTATGCTTTGCTCGCCCATTACCCAGCGTATAGCATCGGAAATATTGCTTTTTCCGCTGCCGTTGGGCCCCACAATTGCGGTAATGCCATTGCCGAAATCAAGAGATATTTTATCAACAAACGATTTGAATCCCTGCATTTCAAGCTTTTTTAAGTACATTTCTACACCTCCTTTTTATTTTAACACAAACCGAGGTCATATTCAACTGCATTTTTCCAAAAAAATAATTTTTTTCAAAAAACTATTGACATATATTACCATATTCTGTTATAATTAAATCATAGTTACCAGTTATTGGAATTTTAAAAAACGAAAGGCGGCAATATTTATGTTAAACGAAACATACAAAAGTGAGGAAACAACAAACATTGAGGCACAGGCTACAAATACCGCAACGGTTTACGGGAAGATATCATCGGAGGCTCAATTCAGCCACGAAGTGTACGGAGAAGGGTTTTATTCATTTTCGGTTACCGTACCGAGGCTCAGTGACACAAACGATATTATACCCGTCACGGTTTCGGAACGACTTATTGTTCCCGACGACATACACATCGGCGACTGCATTTTAATTAACGGACAGTTCCGTTCTTACAACAACTATTCCGACACCGGGAACAAACTTCTCTTGACTCTTTTTGCACGCGAAATAGAGCTTGGAGAGCAGGATATCAAATCACCGAATGAAGTTGCTTTAACAGGTTTTATATGCAAACCTCCCGTATACAGGCACACGCCTTTTGGAAGAGAAATTGCAGATCTTCTTCTCGCTGTTAACCGCTCTTATAATAAATCGGATTACATCCCGTGCATTGCCTGGGGCAGAAACGCAAGATACTGCCAAGGACTTGAGGTCGGAAGCAAAATTAAACTGTGCGGCAGAATACAGTCGCGCGAATATCGCAAAAAAATAAATGATGAAGAATATATAACAAAAACGGCATATGAAATATCCGTTATAAAGCTTGAGGAAACTTCATTGGCTGCCGAAGCCTGAATTTAAATAAATATCCACCCGTGCTTGACGGGTGGATATTTATTTATATAAAAAACAGGGCGCCTCGTTTTTTCTACCAGCTGTAGCTGCCGTTCCAGTATATTTCAGGCGTCTTATCTCTGTTGATTATAATCGCCTCATAATTTTCAAAATATCTGTCACGTACAACAACCGTCTGGTTGGGGTTTCCGGGCTCTATATTTGCTTTTGAACCTAAAGATACCTTTTTATTCGCCACATCGTATACATAATACCGTGTGCGCTGTGTATCTGTCAGAAGAACAATTTTTTCCGCCGACTCGTCCTGTCCCTCTCTGTATCCAAGGCTGACATTCAGCTGATCTCCGATAATCTTATCAAATCTGACGTGCATGGCATTATGAATTTGATGAAGATTTGCATCATCGTTTCCGGGCCGGTAGTATCCCGCCCATGTTTTGGTGTCTCCGCTGGCTTTTGTATTGAATTCTTCTCCGTTTAAAAGATAATTTTCCTTCAATGCGCGCTGTTTTTCCATGGTAAAGATTTTAAAAACAGCTTGTATTTCTCCGGTAGGCGTCACCGCAACACGAAGAACATCGCCCTGTTCAAGTCTTAAATTCTGCGATGAAATCTCTTCATCATTAACCTTTATTTTGTCTGCCAGTGTAAATGCCTTGTATTCTCCCTTGTAGCAACCGTAAACAAGGGTGGATACGGTTTCATCTTTGCCGATACCCGTCACCTGTTTGTCAACGGCAAAGAAATCAAGCTCGGGATATTCAGCCGTTGCAACCGCCTTGTATTCGATAATAACGCTTGCGGTTTTATCCTCTTTGACATCATATATATCCGTATAGAAAAGGTCATAATCGTTTGTCCACGCTTTTGGCGCGTCAACGATTTTCAGCTGGCTTTCAAGCTCATCCAGCGAGCCCGTGCCGTTATAAAGCTCCTGCCACGGACTTACGTAGTTTAAGCTGTTTGTAGCAACGCAAGGTCCCTTGTTTTCCGGCAAGGGCATTGAAAACGTTATTGAGCCTATGTTTGAATATTCACCCTCTATAAACCCGAATTGTTTATATATACACTTCCACCTGTCATAACGGTATGAATAGTCAAACGAAAAATCCTCATGATATCCGCCGTTGCCGTGATAAACATCTATTCCGTTATTTTTGTCAACCTCATGTCTGTTGTCAATCGCTGTATCTATGTTTGAGACGTTGCCTTCTCCGTCAAGCGAATACTTTATCAGCTGATTGCAGAAAACGGTCTCGGTTTTATCCTTTGGCGAAGATGTGCTTTCATGAACCTTTATCGCCCTGAGAACCGAGCCGGGAGTATATTTTTCGCCCGAGCTGTCTCTTCTGTTTCCGTTTAACGTAATCTCTCCCGACAAATTGTACTGTTTAACTTTGCCGTCTGTTTCGAAAATCCTCACGGACGCCTTGGCATCCTTTGCAATTCCGCTGCGTTCAATGCTTCCGATAACAAGATATCCGTAATTGCCGCCCGACGATATCGATGTATCAAAGCCGGCAACTCTTCCGTCTTCCGTCATATAAAAGGTTGCTTTTGTGCCGAGATTTATTTTTTGTATTTCCGCTGCATTTGATTTGACAAGCTTATACTTTGTGCCGCCTATAACGATGCTGTCATTGGAAATCTCACTTGCACTGCCCTTTATCCTTTCGTCGCAAACCTCAATGGTTACAAGCTTTAAATCGGCGCTTTTTGTGATTTTAAGAACACTTTTCTTCTTTATTTTATCAAGCGCAATGTCCTCGCCGTATTTTGTAGCTTCAAGCTTTAAATCGGCGTCTTTAATGTTGAGAGCTATGGTATCCTTACCGTAAAGATCTCTTATTCTGCCGTTTTTGGGCACTTCGTCCGCAATATAAATTTCAGCCTCGTCTATATACACAAGCTCTGCCGTGCCGTTGGAATCTGTGTCAACAAGACGGATGCTGCCCTCTGATATCATGAGATCTTGTGCCGTAAGCGCCGTTTCCAGACGCTTTCCGTTATAAATAACAAACGGCGATGATGCAATGCTCATATTCTGCTGCCTTCCGGCGTCTTCATCATACCAGTAAAGCTTGTCGGGCGAGGTTGCGGGTTCAATTTCATCGGCGCTTACATATGTTTCCTTGACATTTCTGTTAGCCGATACGCTCAAAAGAACCTTTCTGCCCGTATCGTCCGTTTTCCAGTAAGCTTTTACGGGATAACCCAAAAGCTTTGATGTGCCCGTTTTGTTTTCAAGGAAAATATCCGTGCCGATTCTGACATAACCCTCCGTCGTCTTTTTTTCATCCGCCACCGCCGAAATATCGTTTGCCAAAACCGTAGCGTCAATTTTGCTGATTCCCATCCAGAGCGTCATCGGGTTTTCTCCGTCATTGGTGAAATACCTCTGTGCGGGATATGTTTCCGTTTGAAGCACATCGGTGTTCATAGCGTTATAAATCAGCTGTGCCGCGTCTCCCCATGTACATTCCGCATAATCGCCGACGATAACGTTTTTAAGCAGTCCCTGCATTGACGCAGAGGTTAAATATCCGCCCGGATATCCTCCGTAGCTATCGGCATACACCTTGTAGCCGAGCAGCGATACCAAAACCTTAACCGCCTGCTCTTTTGTGAGAGTGTTGCCGGGTTTGAATTCGCCGTCGCCGTATCCCTCCACAAGACCCATGCCTCTTGCCGCCGCAACGGCGCCGGAATTTATATTGTCCGCTTTGACATCGGTAAACTCGGTGTCGGCAGGCTTAAAAGTGTTGGCTGCGCCCGTAAGACACATTGCTTTTGCCGTAAAATCACCTCTTGTGATTTTTGCGTTTAAATCGTATTCTTCCCCGTATATTCCAAAACGCTCCAAAGCCTGCGCGGCTTTTTGATAGCCTTCGTTTACGGGGGCGGCGGTAATTTCCTCATTATCGCTTACGCTTTCCTGAGCCGACACTGCAATACAGCCCATCAGCATTGCAATCAAAGTGATTACCGCCAATATTCCGTAAAATTTTTTCATTCGCCTCTCTCCTTTCGCTAATACGAAAGGCGGTGAAATCTGCCGCCTTTCCCAAGCTGCCTTATAGCATTATTATTTATAAAGAATTCTCGCATCGTCAAACAACATTTTAAAACGAGCTCCTTTGGGTATTTTCCATGTAAATGCATTGCTGTATACACTGCCGGTGTCGAATATAGATGTATTGGCTATGCTCTGGCTGTAGTTATCTTCAATTACCCATGCAAGCTTTCCGTTGATGTAAATTTCCGCGGTAACCTCCTCCGCGCCCGCTTCCTTATACTGAACAACGGTGTAATCAACCATTTCGCCCAAATTAAAGTACCGGCGCGAGCTGTTTATCACATTTCCGTATTTGCCGCCCTTAATAAATACCAATACCGGCTCGGAGTCGATCAGATCCTTATCTGTCTGAATCCAGAATCTTACGGCGCCCACACCCATTTCAAATGCCGTATCATGCAGAACGGTAACATCGGGATGCATGTCAAACGACATTCTAAAGCTTGAAACAGAGTATGCCGGGGAAATGGCCTTTGCATTGTCGCCTTTTCCGTCATAAGCTTTAAACCATATATGCTCTTCCGTTGCGCCTTCGATTGAGCCGTCGGGTAAGAAAGCCAGAACATCGTTTTCGCTTTCTTCATTTTCCTTTTGAACGGAAAGTGTCAAATGATAAGGCGACGTGCCGTTTCCTGCTCTGCCCATCATAGCCGAGCCTCCCCACTTAAAGCTGAACCATACGCCTTTGTTCCACCAGCCTGCGCCGTCCGTGCCGTAACTCCATGTGCCGGGCGTCGGCACATTCTTTAAGTTGGCGTTTCCGCCGGGATTTGCGGGATACGCATAATTACCGTCAACCTTGCCTTCGCTGTCGGTAATTTTACTTCCCGTAAACTGTTCGTCCCACGCAATGCCCATATTGTCGCTGAGAACAACCGCGTACTCCTCGGTCTGGCCCTGAGGGGAAGAAAAAGTAACGTTTGCGTTTACGGGGGCTGTTACGCCTTCTTCTCTGTCAATCGCAAAAGCAGCCGTTCCCGTTGATTTGTCGGCTCTGGTGTAAGTAAGCTCCGCATTGCCGTTTGCGATGGCGTCATTTGTATGAACTCTCACAATTTTATCACGGGAGTTTACAAGAGCAGCATACGTTTTTTCATTTACGGAAACCTCTACCGACGCAGGCACCGTATCACGGCTTACATTGTTTAAAACCGCCGCGGGTTTAAGCGGAACAAAGCCGTCGGTCCAAATCATTGCTTTTACTTCTTTTCCTGCCTCAACCTCAACCTCATCGGAGCTATAGACCGTCTTGGTGTTTGTTACGTTTAATTTTTTGTAGCTTACCGCTGTGAGCTTGTTGCTGTCATAAACAGCCGTGAGCATCATAACGGGTGTTGTGTCATCCTCTACAAGGGCGGGATCGTAAATTGTTGCATTTGAAGTGATATTTCCGCCCGCGTCCGAAGTGTAGACGGTATCAGCGCCGCTTTTGAAAGTAACGTCCGAAACATCCACCGCAGCCGATACCCCGAACGCCGCTGCCATAAGAGATAAAAATACAAATGTGCCAACAATTAGTCTTTTCATGTTTATTTTCTCCTTTTAAAAATTTTTTATTTGCCTAAAACAACAACATTATCAAAGAATATTGTGCCTTCGACGCCGCTGTTGGAAGCAAGCCCTATGGTGTCAACATGATCTCTTGCAGGCTCTGTCGCCATATAATAATAATTGTGTCCGACTCCTGTTTTTTTTCCGTTTATGTAGTAATCAAAAAATGTGTTCTCCGCATTTTCCCCGGGAGTATAAACAAGCTCAAAATCATACCATGTGTTGCATTTTAACTTTTCCGTCATAACCGTTCCGCTGCCGTTTTGATATGAGTCGTGATTAATTGTAAAGGTTTTGCCGTCGCTTATTACAAGCCACTCGGAAATGCTTCTGCCGAAAAATCCGCTGAAGTAAAGCGGACTTCCGCCCTTTACATAAATTCTGAATTTAAACGATACGGGCATTTTAATCGCTACACCGTGCTTGAAAGCAAGCTTTACCGGACTTTCACCTTTAACCGCACTGACGCGAAGAACCTTATTTGCGCTGCCGTTTACGGGATCGGCCGCAATAACAGCGCTGCCTCCTCCGCTTTTTGCAATCGCGATTGGTACTTTGCCGAAATCATAAGCTTCGAAATCCTCGTCATACAAAACCACATCGCCGTCTTTTTTAACTATCGGCTTTGCATTGTAAAGCCGATTCCAAAAGTAATCGGTGTAACCCTTCCATACATTGCCGGGAGTCACTCCCGCAAGCGAATAAGAGTTATGATACAAAAGCGACATAAGACTCATTGCGTTTGCATCGCCCTCTCTCACCCCGAGGCTTACAAGCACATCGTTTGAGTAAGAGGAGGAGCCGTATTGAGTATATCCGTAGCCCCCGTCGGGCATTAAAAACAAATCCATGCTCGAGGCAATGTTTTGTATAATCTTGGGCAGTGCGTTTTTAATTTTTCCGTTCAGCTTATAATCCAGGCTGTCTCCGTAGCTTTCTTTTACCGCCTTCAGCGCTCCCAGCGGATTCCACGCCTCGCTTGCGTGCCGCGGAACATAGGTTTTTGAAATGCTTATGCAGTTTTCGATAAAAGCGTCGGCATTGGGATACGGCTCGGTGTTTTTATTGAAAAATCCGCTGATTTTCAAAACGCCGTTGATTCCGTCCGCGGAGGGAGTATCCTCCCACATTCCCGTTTTCGGGTTTTGCTTTTCCTTGAGCCATTCTATCAAATCCCCGGTGCGCCCGTAGGCTTTTATCATATTCGCGGCGCTTGCCACATCGCTGCCCCAGTAATATGAATTTATACTCGTGGCATATATTTCATTAAGCCACGCCAGAAAATTTTCTCTTGTTTTATATCTTTCCTCCTCCGGCGCCGCCATGAGAACCGCCTCTTTAACTCCCCTTCTCTCCCAGGGCAGCTTATAAAGCGGCGCTGAGCCCAAATCGCTTCTGAGACACGCATTTGCAAAGCCTGTGTTTCTCTCTTTTTTTGCCTGATTTGCCGTTGCTTTAAACTGCGGATCATAAAAATATCCGTCATCGGGATCCTGCCTCGATTGGAGAAACTCTATCGCTTCAAGCCGGTACCACTCGGGTATTTTGCCGATAACCCCAAGCCTTTGCAAGGTGGATATTGTCTGAACGACGCTTTCGATATCGGGTCCGAAGCCCTCATTGTCTCTGGCGCTTTCGGAAAAGTAAAATCCGCCGCTGTCCTTATCGTAAAGCCCCGCAAGCCAATCGAGCTGCGCTTTTTTAAATTTCTTATCAAGAAAATTTAAGGCCGCCCTTGTTTCCCTGTCCGTCTCGCGGGCCGTATTGTTTAAAATCTCCGTTTTGCACAGAGGCATCATGTTTTTTGTCTCCCAGACAAAAAGCTTTAACCTGTCCCCGCCCTTCGCTGTCACGGGCGAGGACTTACAGGTGTCAACTCCGGGCGCAAGCTTTTCCCTTTTTACAGACAGGCTTCTGACCTTGCTGTCCGCTCCCTGCGCCGTTAACATAACCAAAACTTCATTTTCCTTCTGCGAGGAAACGGATGCGTATGCGCATATCGCCCCCTCACAGACTGTAGTTATCTCCTTTTCACCCTTTTGAAACCACACATTTGTCACCTGTGCCTCTGCCGCCTCTGCCGCAAGGCTTAAAGGCAGCATCGGAAGTATCAAAAGAAATCCCACCGCAATCTTAATATGAAATCTTTTTTTCAAAGCTTTCACCCCGGCTCACCTCAATTTGCATCCGGCTTTTTTGCTCCCGCGAGAATCTGAACATCATCGATATAAACTGTTCCCGTTGAGCCTGAGAAGGAGTTTATCTTGGTTTCCGTAATTGTCTTGGGCGGTGTGTATCTGTCGCTTGCGTAATAGCTTTTGGCGGTGCCGCACAGCTCATCATCAATATAGTAGCTCATAAGAACATCCTCCGCCTTTTCTGCCGGTTCATATATAATCTGCAGCGTGTACCATGTATCGGTTTCAAGCCCCTTTGCCATGGTAGCGCCCATTCCCGATTCATACGCTCTGTGATTTATATCGAAGGTCTGCCCGTTGTTATTGCATATAAGCCACTCGAAATTGTTGTAGCCGAAGGTGTTCCAGAACTGAATTTTACTGTCCGCCTCTATCCTCAGCTTTAATTTCAGCGACATCGGGGCTTTTGTTACGACGGGGTGCTTGATTTTTAAGTTGACAACACCTTTTTCAACGGATATTCTAAGCGCCTTGTTCTTTGTTTTTGCGGAAACCACCTCTACCTCGGCGGAGCAGTTTTCGCCGCCTACAATAAACTCCTCGGGGCATTTTCCCGCTTCCGTGGTGTCAAAATTCTCTCCGAATACCACGGGGTTAAAGGGAACCTTTACAACCGGCTGCGCGTTTTTTAATCTCTCCCAGAATTCGTCTGCGTACTGAACCCATGCGTTTGACTTCGGCACTCCGGCAACAAGGTATGCGTCGTTATATATAATCGACATAAGACTCATTGCATTTGCATCGCCCTCTTTAACGCCGAGGCTCACAACAACGTCGTTTGAATAAACCGAGCTGCCGTTCTCTGTATATCCGTACCCGCCGTCGGGCATAAGGAATATATCCATTTTGTTTGCAATGTTTGAAATGACGTCGGCAATCGAGCCGTCTACAAGCTCCTTTATTTCAAACGGAAGCTCATCACCGTAAGACGCCAAAACCAGCTTCAGCGCGCCGAGAGGGTTCCACGCTTCGGAGGCATGCCTCGGGGTATAGCTCTTTGAAATCTCAACGCAGTTTCTGACAAATGCTTCCACATTGGGATACGGCTCTGTGTTTTTGTTAAAAAATCCGCTTATTTTCAAAACGCCGTTTATACCCTGCGCGGAAGGAGTATCCTCCCACATTCCCGTTTCGGGGTTTTGCTTTTCCTTGAGCCATTCTATCAGCTGCTCCGTGCGGCCGTAGGCTTTTATCATTTCCGTAGCACTTGCCAGGTCGCTGCCCCAGAAATACGAGTCATGAGAGTTTTTATATATATCCTCGAGCCACGCCCTGAACTTTTCGGGCGTAGAGTATCTGTCCTCTGCCGAAGCGGACGCGCCGTCCGCCGTGGGCTTTGCGGCTTCTTCCGACTTGCTTTGGGCAACTCTTTCCGCGGGAGTCGGATAGAGAGGCTTCGAATCAAGGTCTCCCCTCAGACATGATGCGGAATAACTTGTATTTCTTTCCTTTTTAGCCTGGTTTGCTATGGTTTTGTACTGCGGATCGTAAAAGTATCCGTCGTCGGGGTCCTGTCTGTCCTGAAAAAACTTCACTGTTTTTTCCCTGAACCACTCCGGCATATTCCATTTCCCGTCCGCTCCGCGGTACAGCATTCCCATTCTCTGCAGTGTTGATATGTTCTGAACCACGCTTTCCAGGTCGGGCCCGAAGGCCTCGGTGTCACGTGCGCTTGCGGAATAATAAAATCCGCCCGATTCCGTATCGTACATACTGATAAGCCAGTCAAGCTGCGTTTTGCTGAATTTGGTATCAAGCTTTTTAAGCGCGGCAGCAACTCTTTCGTCAACGGGAGCTTCACTTGAAATAAGCACGCTCTTTGTTTCCTCCTCCCAGTTTACCGTGCAGTTAAGGCTTTCGCTTATAAATCTTATCGGCACAAGCGTTCTGCCTCCGACAATAACGGCAGGGGAATCAAGCAGCACCGCTTTACCGTTTACAACCGCCGCGGCGGAGCCCACCGTCAAGGTAAGCTGCATTTTATCCTTTGTGCCCGTCACGGTTCTTGTCGCCTCATCCCACGAAACCTGCGCGCCCAATGTCTCAAATACCGCACGCATCGGTACCATGGTTCTGTCGTTTATTATCTGCGGAGCCTGGTCAAATTCTATTTTCGTTCCGTCATACATTACCGTAATATCCTCCGCGGCATATGACGGCGTTATGCTAATCAGCATTGCGGCTATCAGCAATACAGTTACTGTTTTTTTCATAATTCAGATTCCTTTCTGCGTTCAAGCTTTGTGTTGTGCAAAATCCATACCTTCCGCAACAGTCTTGCGGCTTCTTCCCCGAAGGGCTTCACTGTACACCGTGTACATTTTTCGCTATGCAAAATTTATTTCTTTCACAATCACCTCGCTGTTCTTCCCCGGAAGCGCTTCGAAATACACTCCGGATATTCTTTTTTCGGGATATGGATTTTTATAACATGTTTTGTAATACATATAACCATCCAATTCCATCGGATAAGCCGCTCCCTGCACTTCCCTGTAAAGACTGCAGTTCTCCTCCGCTGTTTTATCGGAAATATTATAGCCGTATTTTACCGGCAGCTGAGCCCTTGTTCCGTCGGAATAAATAACATTGTAGTATCCCATAAGATAAATCTCGTCCTCTATAAAAACTCCGTCATAAAAAACTTTGTAATCTATATGCTCATCCGTGGTATGAATTATTTCAATCCTGTTATTTCCCGATTCTTCGCAATGTCTGCGGTAAAGCTCCTTCTTGCTCAGCTGTCTCAAATCGTCTCTGTCCCCGTCGTCATACTTGTCGCTCCAGAGCGCCGCGGCACAGGAAACAATATTCAAGTACTGAAAATTTCTCTGCATATATTCATCCTCAAGCGAGCCCCAATTTGATGTGACGGCGCCCATGCTGTGACCCATCCCGCGTCTGTACTCATCCTTGTCTATCGCACTGAAATTTCCATACAGCATTTTATATCCGTTATCCCTTATTACCCTTTCCTCCTCATCCATGGAAACAAGCGACGAATACCAATGCAGCATAATAACGTCTTTCGGGATTTTTCCGGCACATTCGTAGAGTGCGGGCGTATAACCGTCCTTACGGTCGGCGCCTCCCTCCGGAGCGCCGTATTTGTCAAAGGCGTTAAACAGCTTCTCGCACCACATGATTGTTTTAACGCCCTTTTTCTTCAGATAGTCACGTATCTTCGTTATATCCCCGACATAAAGGTCAACAGGGCTTTTATCGCAGCATCGTTCGCAAACGCCTATGGAATACAGCTCGTCATGACCTATGTTTATGTATTCGGGCTTAAATACCTCGCAAACCTCATCTATAACATCAAATACAACCTCGTAGGATTTGGGGTTTGAGGGGCAGTATGTATCGGGGTGCTTATCCTCTTTTCTCTCATTGAGCTCCGGATATGCCGCAACTATATAATCGGAGTGGCTGAGCGTGGGCACCTCGGGAATAATTTTCAGTCCCCTCTCACGGCAATACTCTGCAAGCTCTCTCATTCTCTCCTGCGTTATGAAGCCGCCGCTGCCGTTGTCGACATGAATGGAGTTTTTCTGCCACGGGTACGTATACATCTGAACCTTCAGCGTTTCACTCGAGCGGCCCTTAAACTGACTGCAGAATTTTATCCATGCTTCGTTAATCTCCGGACGGCGTTTATACTCCATTGCGCCGCCGATCTCAAGCATCACTGTGTTATATCTGTAATACACGAGCATATCGGCGATTCTCTTAAAGTCCTCTATATGGTCTTCATCGGGGGTATAAACCTTATATCCTCTGATTTCTTTGTCGGGGCAGTCGTATAAAAACCCGCAATACAGATTATTGTTGTCATACAGCTGCTCTATTGTCGAAAGCGCATATATAACGGCATTTCGGCTTTCTCCGTATATTTTTGTTTCGGCTCCTATCTCAATCACGAAGCCTTCCTCGTTTTCAATATATTTCTCCGCAAGCTTTTCCTTTATGCTCTGCGGAATCGTATTCTCTATAATTACGCTTGCACACTCGGTC
>ENA-OUQH01000666-OUQH01000666.1-human-gut-metagenome-genome-assembly--contig:-NODE-666-length-24500-cov-4.719861_pt1 | contig 24500 bp, 18 predicted proteins | sample MGYA00237948_ERZ548828 | MGnify/ENA primary metagenome ERZ548828 (study PRJEB26490, sample SAMN05194711) | human gut metagenome | biome: terrestrial biome; feature: human-associated habitat; material...
GCGTACAGTGCTGCCAGAAGCGGACCTTTATCATCATTTACCCCTCTGCCGTACAGCATGTCGCCATCCTGTACCATCGTAAATGGATCTGTCTTCCATTCATCAGGCTTCCCGATTTCCACCACATCCAGATGTCCCAGAACGGCTACCATCTCTTCTCCTTCGCCATACTCGCACCAGCCCATCTGATGATCCAAATCTATGGTTGCAAAGCCAAGTGCTTCCGCCGTTTTCAGTGCATGATCCAGACAGTCCTGTACTCCTTTTCCATATGGATACTGCTCGGATGCTTCTCCCTGTACGCTTCGGATCCGGATGCTTTCCTGAAGGCTTTTCAGCAGCTGTTCTTCATACCCTTTCACTGCTTCCTGTAATTCCATCCTCCGTCCTCCCGTGTTTCCTTGTATTCTTGTATACAAGTTATACCAGAAATTTTATGCTTTTTTTATACTTTCGTCAACCTATACTTTCACTTTCTCATATTCTGTGATATGATTGTGAATATTTGCAAAAGAAAGGACTGTTTTTATGTTAAATGCCATTGAAACCATAAATACAGCCGTCAACAACTTCATCTGGGGTGTTCCGGCCATGGTCTGCATCATCGGCGTAGGCTTGCTTTTAAGCTTCCGCACGCGCTTTTTGCAGATTCGCAAATTCCCCTATGCCATGCGCACCACGGCAGGGCGCATGTTCCGCAAAAAAGATGCTTCGGACGGTTCCATGACGCCGTTTCAGGCTGTATGCACGGCGCTGGCCGGCACAGTGGGCACGGGCAACATTGCCGGTGTGGCGGGCGCTATTGCGATAGGCGGTCCGGGCGCGGTATTCTGGATGTGGTGTTCCGCACTGCTCGGTATGTGCACAAAGTTTGCGGAAGTTACGTTGGCGGTGCATTTTCGTGAGCGCAGCAAGACCGGCGAGTGGGTCGGCGGGCCGATGTATTACATTAAAAACGGCCTCGGTAGGCACTGGCAATTTTTGGCGGTGCTGTATTCGCTGTTCGGCGCGCTGACGGTGTTTGGTACCGGAAATGCTACACAGGTGAACACCATTGTAACCGCTATCGATACGGCGCTGACGCAGTACAATGTGATCGGCGCGGACCACATTTCCACGGTAAACCTTGTCATCGGCATTTTATGCGCAATGCTCGTTGCCATGGTGCTGCTGGGCGGCATCAAGCGCATCGGCAGTGTGAGCGAAAAGCTCGTGCCGTTTATGGCGCTTTTGTATGTGCTTTTGGGGCTTGGCGTGGTTGTCCTGAACATTACGCGTCTGCCGGAGGTACTGGCATCAATCGTTGTTGGCGCGTTTAACCCGAAGGCTTTCACGGGCGGTGCCATCGGCAGTCTGTTCATCAGCATGCAGCGCGGCGTTTCCCGAGGCATTTTCTCCAATGAGGCCGGCCTCGGCACGGGTTCTATCGCGCATGCCTGCGCCGATACGAAAAAGCCTGTAAAACAGGGTGTGTTTGGCATTTTTGAGGTGTTTGTCGATACCATCGTCATCTGCACATTGACGGCGCTTGTCATTTTGTGCAGCGGCACGGCGGTGAATTACGGCACCATGGCGGGCGCAGACCTGACGATTTCCGGCTTTACGACGACCTACGGCAGTTGGGCTTCCATTTTCTCTGCGGTCGCGCTGTGCTGCTTCGCGTTCTCGACCATCATCGGCTGGGGCCTTTACGGCTCGCGTTTTGTGGAATTTCTGTTCCGCACCAGTAAGGCCGTGCGCCCGTTCCTTGTCATTTATTCGTTCGTTGCAATTCTCGGCGCAACCGTCAACCTTGACCTGCTGTGGAACATCGCCGATACCTTTAACGGCCTGATGAGTATTCCGAACCTTATCGCGTTGTTATTGCTTTCCGGCACGGTGGTGAAGCTGACAAAGGAATATTTTGCGAAAGAAGACGGACATAAGCTCAAAAAATAACAAAAAAATAGCAGATAGTATGCGGAAAATCGCCGGGGCAAGTGCGCTCCGGCGATTTTTTGTATGTGAAAATGTCGTAGAATCGCCCGTGCCATTTGGTGAGTTTGTTAGAAAGTTGCAAAATATGGCAGAAATTGCCGAAAAACTATTTAAATGTTCAACAGGTTACGATATACTCTTGTCAAGAAGTTCGTTCGGCGCAGAGAGGGGACGGAAACATGAAAAAACGGCGATATTTTGCGGGTGCTGCGGCAATTCTCTTTTTACTTTTGCTTTGCGGATTTGCCCCGCAGAGCATCACGGAAGACAAGGATGCGCAGGTTTTACTGTATGAAACTTATGGTGAAAACGAGATACTGGTCTACACCGGTCGCACGACGGTGCTGTATCGCCCGGACGGTCGTTCCGCCGAAGCACCGTTTAACGGGCAATATGCCGTTTTGCATGGCGATATCGTGACGGTTTTCGCCGAAACGGAGGAGTTCCTTGCCGTGGAGCGTTTCAGTGCGGAAACATTGGAGGAAACAGACCTGTTCGCTTTGCCTGTGACGAGCGGCCTGCGCTTTGCGGAAAGCGACAGCGCGGGCAGGCTTTATGCTGTTACCTACGGTGCGCCGAGCACATTGCAAGTGTTTGACGCGGCGGGTGAGCCCCTAACGGAATTCATATTTGAAGATAAAATATTCGGCATACAGACGGTGGATAGCACGCTTTATGTGCTGCTTTCGGAAAGTCCGTGCAGATTTCGCTTGCGGGAAATGTGCCGACACTTTCCGGCACGGCGTTTACCTATGCGCCGGCTGCGCGGCCGTATAAGCTGCTTGGCAGCGACGTGTACGTCAACATGCAGGGCGAAGTGCGCCTGTTTTCCGGAGAAGAGTGGGCGGAAGACACGATCGTGACGGAGGCCGTTTTGAGCGGCGACATGCTCTACTGGCTTTCGGACACCTCGGAGGTCTCGCGCGTGCGCCGCGGCGACAAGGCGGAGTTCTTCACGCTTTCCGGCGAAGCGGCTGCACTCACCGCAAATGCAGCGATCATCTGGCAAAACGGCGTACTGTGCAGAGAGTCGTTCGGTACATTTGTGCAGCCTACGCCCACACCTTCGCCCATCCCGACACCTACGCCGGAGCCGACCGCGACCCCAAAGCCCTCTAAAACGCCGAAGCCGACGGCTACCCCAAAATCGAGCACGGCGCCGAAACCGACGGCTACACCGAAACCGAGCACGGCGCCGAAGCCAACGGCTCCACCGAAACCGACCGCCACGCCGGATCCGGATGTCACGGCGAAGTTGCGTGTTTCCGGCCACATTTTGTACGCAGAACCGGGTGTTACGGCAGCAAAGCTACGGGCAGCGTTCCCACAGGCGGAAGTGGAAGTGTACACGTCATCCTCCGCAGCGGCCTCCGGCAGGCTGAAAACCGGCATGAGCGTGCTGATCGACGACAAGCTGTATACGGTCATTGTGCCCGGCGACATCAACGCTTCCGGCACCGTGAATACGGCCGATATGCGTCTTTTGCAGCGTGTGCTCGTCGGGGAGACGGAACTGACCGACACAGCCGCGCTTGCCGCCGACTTAAATGAAAATGGCAGGCCCGATGCCGCAGACCTTGTTCTGCTCGCCGCCAAAATGCAGCGGGACTAAACCGCATAAAATGGGTAGCACGGGGTAGGTTTTGTTGTGGGGGTGAATCCAATTGCAAAGCAGTACTTTAAAGAAGATTGAAATCGCGCTTGTTACGGTCTGTGTTCTAATCGTTTCGGGGATTGTGCTTCTCTTTGTAGTTGCGTTTACAGCCTTTGCCTCGTACGATGATTTTAGGATCAAGTCGTGGGAGTCGGCGCAGAGCAGCCCGTGCGTTGGGCAGGTGTTTAAACGCTTGCTGAAAACAGAAACGGAATCGGTGTCGCTCAACGACGTTTTGGAAGAAGGCGCATATGAGCAGGCTTTGGCGATTTACGATAATAGAATTTATCTGGTTTGGCGTCATTGGGCACAAGGCCAAGAGACATACCTTTTGATCTCTTCGAATTTATCCAGGGAAGACAGCCGTGTTTTGTATATGACCGATGTGGACGTGTTTGAAAAGGCGTGTGCCAATAAAGAAAGAATTTGGTGGACGGAAAATAACGAAATCGTGCAGTACGATTTTAAAAGCGGAAACATTAAAAGGACGAACGACACCACGGAGACAGACAAAAGCGGGCTAATAGAAGACGGCCTCGTGCAGATTGATCACGAAGACAACGCGCTGCTTTTGTTCGATGAGAAAAGCGGTGATCGAATTCGGATTACGTTTGAAGAGTTTGCCGAGATGAGCGACAAAACCGACGAGCTTATGCAAATTTCAAAGCAGAAGACTTGGAGCCGCAAGCCTTGCACAGAGTATTTTTTTAACCGCATATATTGCTTTGACGATGTGTATTATGTCGTCGGGCAGATCAGAAACAAAGGCGGCGATGCCATAGCGCTTGTGTTCCGCTTTGACCCGGAAGCGCGCAAGGCCGAGTATGTCACCTACGACAATGTAGGCGAGGGCACATGGACGGGCTATGAGCTGATCCCACGGTTTGAAGCAAATGAAAGCCCCCATCAGCCTGAATTTCAGCGCGATGGGGGAGAGAACGTTCAAAAATAGTCGTTTGGGTAAAAAGAAAAACCTCAGAAACCGAAGTTCCTGAGGTTTTGGTGGGCGCTAACGGACTTGAACCGCTGACCCCCTGCACGTCAAGCAGGCGTGCTATATAGTGTAGATAAGGAGCAACCGAAAGGCTGCTCTTTTTTCATATCTCAATTTCATATTTCTGACGGAAACCGGCAATGTTGCCGGTTTTTTTATATTTCCCCGGTTTCGGGAGTTTTAGGAGGCTCATTATGAGACAAATCAAAAAAATCGCAATTACAAACGAAAAGGGCGGCGTCGGCAAAACGATGACGGCCGTCAATCTCTCCGCGTGCTTGGCACAGCGCGGCTACCGTGTGCTGTTGATCGATGCAGACCCGCAGGGCTATGCTACACTCAATTATGATGTGGCCGTATCTCTGTCCTTACTTGAGGTGTTGCGTGGGCAGGCGACTTGCACAGAGACCGTGCAGACAACGCGCTTTGGTGTAGATGTGCTGCCGTCTGATCGAACATTGGGCGTGATAGAAGAATATTTGATCCGTCAGAAAATGAATGGTGCGCCTTATCTGAACACGTTGGAAAAAGCACTGGAAGATCTTCCAGATTATGATTTCGTCATCATCGACTGCCCTCCGCAGGGTGGCAGGCTGATGGATATTGTACACTATTATGCGGATGCGATTATCATGCCGATGTTTGCCGAAGACTATGGCATCCATGCGCTGACGCTCAAAGCGGAGGCTATCGCGGATATTCGCCGCACGATAAATCCAAATTTGAAAATTCTTGGCGGGCTTATCACGATGGATGAGCGGCGCGGTTTGCGCAGTGTATTCCGCGAAGTCCTTTTGGGACAGGATTTGCTGCCGATGTTCAGCACGACGATCCGTCGTAATGTGGCGCTGATCCGTGCGGTAAATGCACGTGAGCCGATTTGCGTTTTTGATAAGCGGAGCAACGGAAATATAGATTATCAGGCTCTGGCAGACGAGTTTTTGAGAAAGGTTGGTGCGTAAGCATGAAAAAGCTAAATTTAGGTAATATCAACGCCGGGTTAAATAGTTTGAAAGCAGCAACAGATAACGCCGTACAGAACGGCAGATTTGAGCTGATCGATACGGCGCTGATCGATTTTGCGGTGAAGAACTCTTACGCAGCCGATGACAATGAGGAATCCTACAAAGAGCTTGCGGCGAATATCGATGAAGTCGGTTTGCTCACACCGTTGGGCGTAATCGTAAACGGAAACCGTTACACACTGTTCTCCGGTGAACGTCGTTTTAGGGCAATCACTACGTATCTGCATTGGACGAAAGTGCCGTGCTATGTGTTTGAGACAAAATCTGTACGAAAGGCGCAACTGATGCTGCATCAGGCCAATGCAAGCCGCGAATACACACCGCAGCGCAAATTGCAGCTTTACGAAGAATATCGAGAACTGCTTGAAGAAATGAAAGAAGCCGGTGAGATAAAAGGCGGTATGCAGGAGCATCTTGCAAAGCTGATGGGCGTTTCTGAACGCTCTGTGCGCTATTATAAGCAAATGTCTGAGCAGCTTACACCGGAAGAAAAAGACGACGTGGCAGAGGGACGCTTAGACATTAAAGAAGCCCGTGAACGTGCTGTGGAGCGCGGACGGGAAACCGGCAATATTGCCGGTTCTGGCGAGAAAGAAGAAAAGAGTGAAAAGTCGGAAAAGTCGAAGCAGGACAAGCTTGAACAGGCAATTTTAAAAGTTCTCAAGCTTGCGGATAGGGAAGACCCGGAAAAAGTCACGGCTTTACTGAATCGGTATTTGAGAGGGTACATGGGATGAAATTCAGAAAGATCAATGTACATCCGCTGCGCGGTGCTGACCCAAGGCTCCGCGCAGTCGCAAATATCTTGACGGCAGACGGATATGCGATAAACGGCATCCGCGTCTATGAGGATAAAGGTAAAATGTATGTGCGCTTTCCGATTATCCATTCAGAAGCACGTGCGTGGAAAGCCGGGCGTGCAGCAAATTTTGCGTTTACGCCCTGTACACATGCTGCTCGCAGAGAAATTGAAGGAGCAATATTGGAAGCGTACAGAATGAAAACCGGCAATGTTGCCGGTTTTGAACAAAGGAGCGTGCAGTAATGATGTTAATTAGAACGTCAACAGAAACATGGAACGCAGAATATACCGTACAAGGTAACAGAGACGCACAAATTGTGCGTATTAAATCGCGCTCAAGTATTACAGTTGTTATTGCAAAAATCATGGAAAACCTACCCTTAGTCGGCAAAACGATTACGTATTACATATCCGTACCGAACTACGGCATAGCCCTCCCGGAAATCGAAAACTTGAATGAGTCAGCATGGATCGTTGATAGACTTCTCGTGCGAAATATGCCGCGTGTGGATGCAGTTACGATCGCGCAGGTTCTGAGAGATGTTTTAAAAAACGAGGTGAAACAAAATGGCAACGAAATACAGAGTTTATAATGAGTTATCGGAAGATGAGAAGGCCCAAATCGCCACTGAGAAGCAGTGGAGTAAGCGAGGGTATTGTCCCGTAGAGAACGAGGGCGAACTCATGTACTGCAATCGCACTTGGTCTAAGGCGGTATATTTTCGAGCTGACCAAGTGCGGAGAATGTCCGAAATGGAGCTCGCATTGATCCGCGCCGAGAGAAGTGCCAAAGGCACGGCAAAGCGTGCAAAGAAAAGGGCGGTTGCATTGGCTGAACAAGAAGCACAGCGTAAACGGGAAAATCTAAATATCTATCGGCAAAAATGCGCTGCTATTTGTGCGGCTGTGCCTAAGCGTCCGACAAATCTCAAACTCATCTTTGATTTGGAAACGACCGGATTGAATTTCGTTGAGGACGAAATCCTTGAAGCTGCGATTACGACGGTAGACGGGGAGGTGCTTTTTGAATCTCGATTTAAGCCTGCATATACCAAAGAGTGGCCGGGTGCGCAGCGCGTGAATGGTATTTCACCCGAGGACGTTAAGGCGGCACAGGGGATCATCGATAAAATCGGCGAAATGGCAGCGTTGCTGCAAAACGCCGAAACGGTTATTGCCTACAATGGCAAGCAGTTTGATATTCCGTTTTTAGGAAAGTATGGGATAAAGTTTCGCCCGGATGCAGTGATTGATGATCCGATGCTTTACGGCGCAGTCGTATACGGAGAACTGCGTGGTGAAGGTGAAGACGTGAACTATAAGAACTATAAATGGAAAAAGCTTGCGGTATTGGCGGACTACCTCGGTTACAAAGGTGCAAATTGGCATAACGCGGCTGCCGACTGCATTGCCACGGCCTATGTGTGGCGACGGTTGCAGGAGCCGGACATGATCGAAAAGTACAATGAGAATTTGGCAAAGCTTAATGAAGTGTCGGAAGAAACCGACACCTCATTTTAGACCTATTGCAATTCTGCAGAGCACAAAATATAATGAGATACATAAAGGCAATCAGAAACATGAAAAGGAGCGATGTAAAATGGAAAGAATGTATGGGCGAATTAGATGCACTGCCGGAAGAATATGTGGATGTGCTGCGTGATTACGGTGGAAAAGAAAAATTTGACTTGTCTTAAAATGTAGGAACCGGCAATGTTGCCGGTTTTCTTGCTTTTCAACTTAATAGGAATTATAATGAAACCAACAAGGAGTGAACGACTATGAAGAAAAAGATCACAGCAATATTGATGGCGGCGGCGCTTACGGTATCGCTTGCGGCGTGTGCGGGAAGCAGCACGGAAAACACCGTGACAGAAAGTTCAGCAGCAAGCAGCACTGCATCGAGCAGCAAACCGACGAACAGTACAAGCAGTGTTGCATCGAGCACGAAACCTACTGCAAGCACGAAACCGACAGCAACAGCAAAAGCAACGGCAACACCGAAACCGAATACAAAGACGGAAAGTTCGAAAACCGAAACGAGCAAGACGGGAGCAACCAAACCGAGCAGCTCGTCTGCCTCGTCTAAAACGGAGAACAGCACAACGAGTAAGCCGTCGTCTTCAAGTTCTACCGGCAGCACAGTATCGAAGCCGAGTGCAACCGCAAAACCGTCGGCGACAACGAAGCCCAGCTCCGGCAACAATACTGTGAGCAAACCGTCTTCCGGCAGCAGCGCGACTGCGAAGCCTTCTGCCACAGCAAAACCGACAACTAAACCCACGGCGGCACCGACAGCAAAGCCTACCTCTAAGCCGACTGCAACTGCAACGGCTAAACCCACCACGAAACCCACAACCGCTCCGACGGCTAAGCCTACGGCAGCTCCTACATCAAAGCCGACTGCTGCGCCAACAGCAACACCGAAGCCCAAAGAAAAGGTTTGGGTCGTAGATGTTCCGGCAAAAGAAGAGGTTGGTCATTGGGAAGAAGAAGGGTACTGGAAGAGCGATTGGGTGTATCAGTGCAATGAATGCAAAGAGACATTTCCCACAACTGACGATTTTTATAATCATGTAATTCCGCTTGTAGAAGCAGGCGAGCATTCTATGGGGAGTTATACGCAAGTTCCCGGAAACACACGCTGGATTGTTACCGGTCAGAAATGGATAGTCGACACTCCCGCACAGGAAGAAGTCGGACACTGGGAATACAGATAAATGAATATTGCAGCATGAAGCATCCGGTTTCTCGGGTGCTTTTTTACTGCAAAAATTCAAACCGTACTTTTTGAGTGCGGCTTTTTTCATATAAAAATCTAACGAAAGGAATGGCAAAAAATGAAGAAAGCAAAACGGATTTTGGCCGGAGCGCTTGCGGCGTTGATCCTTACGATGTCACTGCCGTTAAGTGCTCTGGCGGATGAAGCCGACGTGCCTGTGGAAAGTCCGAGCTTTGAAGTCTCGTTTGACGTAGATACCGGGCAGGAAGAAGTTTCGGAAGCTCCTCCGGCAGATATTGAAGCGACACCGGAGCCTACCCCGGAACCTACCGCAGAGCCGACGCAGGAGCCAACGCCTACGCCGGAAAGTACCGCTACACCGGCCCCGACGGCAGAACCTACCGCAGTTCCCACGGCTACACCCGGAGTTACCGCAACGCCGACAGCAGTGCCCACGAGTACGCCGGAGTCCAGTGCTGTACCGAGCGCATCCCCTGTTGTAACGCCTACGCCGTCACCACAGCCGGTGGTGAACCCAGTAAAGCTTGAGCACGACGTATTAGATAATGTAGATAAGGTATGTATCTACCTGTTCCCTGTGCCGAACAGCAGTGAGATCACACAGGAATACAGCGCCGAGCACAAGGCGATAGATATTGCCGCATCAAGCGGATCGCCTGTATATGCGGCAGAGGATGGCACTGTAAGCTATGTGCAGATTTGGGACGGGTCGTATGACACCACCGGTATGATGAGCTACGGTCACATGGTCGAAGTTCGGCACGCGGACGGCAATACGACGCTGTATGCACACTTATCTGAGATCAATGTGCAGCAAGGCGAAAAGGTTGTGCGCGGGCAGCGTATCGGGCGTGTCGGCAGTACCGGAAATGCTACCGGCCCGCATTTGCACTTTGAAGTCATCACTTCGGAGGGTAAAGCCGATCCGGCAGAATACCTGTGGACAATGCCGGGCGAGTGGATCATGGGCTATGCCGCCGACACCGAGGCGGGAATATCGCTTACCGGTATTGGTGACACCGGTAAATCGGTTATACATTTTTATTCGCTCGCCAAAGAAACGACGACAACAGTGACCGGCTCATTGGGGCATCTGCCCACAAAGACGATCAAGTCAGGTTCAACCGAATATCCGGCATATTGTCTCGAAAAAGATAAGCTAATTTGGGACAATATAGATTTTAAGTGGTCGTCGTTTACTGTGCCGCAGCAGACGACTATGAAGGCTATCCTGGCGGAAGGCTTTCATGAAACAAATTCTCTTGATAAGTTCGATTGGGGTAATGCACAAGGCAGCGGTTTGAAAGGCAATTACGCCAATGAAACTGCAAAATGGCTTGTCACGCAATACCTGATCTGGGCAGCCGAAAAAAACTATATCACCAAGCACAGCAATACAAGCTGGACATGGAAATCGCAGGTCGATACCGACCTCGAAACCATTGCCAAAAATGCGTATAACCCTACGGTTGTAAGGAGCTATTACGCGGAGGTTAAAACCAAGCTGCTCAATGCTTATACGATTCCCTCCTTTGCTTCAAGCAGCTCATCCAGCTTTTCGACGACAACAAAACTGTATTGGGATGGCAGTAAGTATACAGCAACAGTCACGGACAGCAAAGCTGTTGCTGCCTATTATACGTACACCTATAACGGTATAACGTTCACCAAAAACGGCAATAAGCTCACAATCTCGACCACAAAAGAGTATCCGTCGGGCGTTGTTGCAACGGGATCACGTACCATAGGCGACGATTCAAATTTGGCTTGGTGGAAATGCGTCGATTCTACGATTCAGCTCATAGCCACACCACTTGGCAAGACTAAAACTGTACGCAGTTATCTCAAAGTGCAGACGGTTACACCGTCCTATTACATCTATCTAAAAAAGTCCAGCGCTGACACATCTATGACTAATGGTGATAATCGATACAGCCTTAAGGGTGCTGTGTACACCGTTTACAGCGGCAATACAGCAGTAGCGACTATAGCCACGGACGCATCGGGGTACGGATACACAAATGTTGCCCTCCAAAACGGACGGTATTCCATCAAGGAAACCACTTCTCCGAAAAACTACTACAAGGACGAAACAACGCATTGGGTAACGATTTCTTACGGAGACGCTGCATTAAATGTATCAGATGTTCCGATACCATTGGAGTATAGTATTAACCTCACGAAGACGAGTGCCAATGTCTCTATCACAAACGGCGACAGTGGATACAGCCTCGCCGGAGCCGTGTATAAAATCTATAACAGTTCAGGTACGAAAGTTGCATCCATCACCACCGATTCGTCGGGCAAGGGCAGCTCGAGCGCGAAGCTCAAAAACGGCACATATACCGCCGTGGAATCCAAAGCGCCTCCGGGGTATGCCTTGGACACGACAAGGCATACCGTTAGGATCAACAATGCTGACGCAACTCTGAATGTCAGCGATGTGCCGCTTATCAAAACGGTGACACTAACCAAAACGAGCGCCAACACATCGATCACGGCGGGCAACAGCAATTATAGTCTCGCCGGTGCTGTGTACGATGTGTATGAAGGCAATTCTGCTACGGGTACACCGGTTGCATCGTTCACAACTAACTCGTCGGGCGTTGCGACGTTAAGCCGCAAACTCATCCCCAATACGACATATACAATTTTGGAACGAACCCCACCTCCCGGATATGTAAAAGATACGACGCCACATCCATTCTATCTTGCTTACAACTCGGCAACAATGAATGTGGTGGACGACCCGCAATATGTCAAGATCACGGTAAAAAAGAAAGATTCTGGAACTAATACAAATGTAGCTGTTGGTAACGCATCACTTGCGGGTGCTGTGTACGCAATTACATATAAAGAAAACGGTACAGATAAAACCGTTCAAAAGACGACCAATAGTTCAGGAATTCTCTATTTTACCAATGTGCCTTTGGGCGAAATAAAAATCCAGGAAATCTCAGCTCCGGTCGGCTACAAGCTTGATTCTACGGTGCATACGTACAACGTTACTTCGGACAAAGTAACTTCTGCCGTATACGAAATGGAACCCGAAGATTTTACCGAAGATGTCTTTAAAGGACGCATCCAGATCACCAAGCAGATTGAAATGCTCGGTGCGGATGCACAGCTTGAGCAGGGCGCTGAATATCAGGTGTATCTCAAGAGCGCAGGCAGCTACAACGCAGCAAAGGACGCAGAGCGAGATTATCTTGTGACCGGGGCGGACGGCAAGGCGACCACCAAAGACCTGCCCTACGGCACGTATACGCTGCATCAGGTCAAAGGTGTGCCGGGGCGCGAATTTAAAGACATGGATGTTGACGTCCACGAAAACGGCAAAACATATGAGGTGACGCTCACAAACGAGCTCAAGTATGCGCCGCTCAAAATCGTGAAGACCTCCGAAGACGGCAATGTTGCCGGTTTTACATTCAAGGTCACACGGCTTGCGGATGGCGCATCAGCAACATATACCACCAATGCGGCCGGTGAGATCATTACAGATCAGATGCCTGTATACGTCGATGCAGATGCAACGCAACTGTATGAGTACAAGGTCGAAGAAATCAACGTGCCGGATAAATATCGCACGCCCGATCCGCAAACGGTAACACTTACCTATGGGCAGACGGCAGAGGTTAGTTTCTATAACAAAATCTCGCGCGGTACGCTTGAAATCCTAAAAGTCGACCATGACGGTGTGACGCCGCTTGAAGGCGCTACGTTTGAAATCACAGATGCTGATGGCAATGTAATCGCAACCGAGACTTCCGGGCCGGACGGAAAAATCAAGGTAGACTCGATCCTTTACGGACAATACCACTGGTCAGAAGTGGAAGCGCCGAAAGGCTATGACCTTGATGATACCGTGCATGACTTTGCAATCGAGTACGATGAGCAGGTCGTAGAAGTCACGCAGGAAAACACTCCGAGCGTGGGCTCCATTACAGCTAAAAAGATCGATGCTGACGGCAACGCCATGCCGGGCGTAGAGTTTACGCTCGAGTACAGCACTGACGATGGCACGACTTGGGCCCCGGTGGAAGCCCGCGCAGAAGACAGCAAGCCTTCAATCGGGGGCTGCACAAGTGCAGTCGTTGACGGCGCTTTGGAGACCGATGAAAACGGCGTCGCTACCTTTAATGGGCTTCAGATCAATAATCAGACTGTGACGATCCTTTACCGACTGACAGAAACCGCCACTAAGTCCGGCAACACTCTGCTCGCAGCGCCGATGTTTATCGGCAGCTTACCGCAGGTGCTCGACGACGGAACAGAAATCGTCGATGTGACTGTAACGGCAGTCAACAATCAAAACTACACATTGCCGTCCTCCGGCGGCAATGGCATGGTGAGCGTGCCGGTGGGCATTGCTCTCGCACTGATTTCCGTGTCCTGCTTTGCAGCATGGCTGTGGAAGAAAAAGTTATTTTAAGAGAGCATCTACACTCTCTTAGAACATAAAAAAATAAAATGAAAGGAATGTAGAAAAATGGCAAAATCCAAGTTAATCTCTCGCATTGGTGCTTTGGCTTTGGCAGCAGCTCTGGCCTGCACCTCTTTGATCTCGGCCTCGGCGGCTACTATCGATAAAGCTACCATCGATATGGACGCAAAGGCACAGCTGTCCATTTATAAGTATGACTTTACCAACGCCAAAAAAGATGGCGTGTGGAATGAGGACAGCTACGTTTCTACCGGCCAGTATGACGCAAAAGTAAATGAAGTGCTTGGTGGCACAACGCGTACCGGTGCGAACAGCGCATCTTCTGCACTTGGTAATGGACAGGCAAGCAACGGCTATGCAATTAAAGGTGTCGAGTATACTTACCTCAAAATTGCGGACATCACGCAGTTCACGGAGTCCGAAAAAGACGGCGGTCGTACCGACAGCCACATTGAGGTGCTGTATGCAATCGATAAAGTCAAAGGCGCAGATATGCTCGCTGCTATCGGCCTTGCAGACGGCAAAAACAGCTATGAAAACGCAAATGCACTTGATGCAAACAACTGGTATTACCAGTCCGACGTACTTAGTGCAGCACTTAAAGCTGCTCTTGAAGCCAATTCCACGACTGTTAAGAATTCGCTCGAAGCCTACGTAAAAAACAACGGCGGTACGGCAATGCCCGAAACGAACGAGGACGGCTACAGCAACGTAACCGGCCTCCCCGTAGGTCTCTATCTGCTGGTTGAAACCCGCACACCGGAAATGGTGACAGGTACAACAAATCCGTGCTTTGTCAGTCTCCCGATGACCACTGTTGACGGTGGTATGGCAGACGGTTCCGGCAACCAGATTACGACCGGCGGTCAAGATTGGAACTACAATGTTGTCCTCTACCCCAAAAACGAAACGGGTATTGTCACACTGGAAAAAACCGTGCGTGAAGCTGCAAAAGACACCGGCATAAATAACGCATCTGATGTTATCACCGACGGCTTTACACACAACGCAACGGCATCCGCAGGCGACACCGTAGAATATCAGATCATCTCCACACTGCCGACGATCACGTCTGCGGCCACCAATATCAGCGCGTATACGTTCCAAGATGTTCTGGCCCGCGGCCTCTCTTATGTAGGCGGCACGAACAGCGTTACACTCGAATTCTTCACGGATGAAGCTTGCACCAACAAAGTTACCACGTGGAAGCAGTCCGACGGCAAATTCAAAGTTACGCGCGAAGAAAACAACGACGGTACGCATACGATGACGATCTCCATGACCGATGATGGCCTTGCCGAGATCAACACAGCCAATACGGCTTACGATAACGATAACGGCAAGCTCTATGCAGGTTACAGCAATTACACACTTCGTATCCGTTACGACGCAAAACTCAATTCTGATGAGTCTCTGGTTTACGGTGACAACGGAAACAAAAACGAAGTCGTCCTCACATGGAAGCGTACCAATGACACCTACTACGACACCCTTATCGACGACGCGCATATTTACACGTATGCGACGAACATCACGAAAACCTTTAGCGACGGTAAAGAAGAACAGACGATGTTCGATAACGTCCTCTTTAAAGCGCAGAATGCGTCCGATGGCTACTATGTAATTGCACAGCTTAATGAGGACGAGGGCATCTGGTATGTTACCGGACACACGGACAAAGAAGCCTCTGCAACAGCAATGCACCCCGTCGAATGGAATGGCAAAAAGGGCCAGATCATCCTTAAAGGCGTTGAGGACGACCAGTACATCTGGACAGAGCTCGAGACTGCAAACGGCTACACGCTGCTCAAGAATAATATCGACGTAACGATCAAGTCCGTCGATGATGCAAACCGCCCATGCGACATTTACAGCAAGGATACGCTTGGTGTTATCCAGAACGACCCGCGCTATAACTTCGACGGCGGTCTGAATCTCAAGCTCGCGAACATCCCGCAGACGCAGCTCGCTCATAACTATCAGACTGCATCTGCAACGGTTGACGGCAACGACGTCACGATGCTCGACGATGAGATGGACGCGGGTTCCAAGAACGCAATCGCTCCGCTGCAGGTTGTAAATACGCGTGGCTTTGAGACTCCTATGACCGGTGAAAACGGCACATGGGCGCTTGCTATCGGCGGCGTTCTCGTCTTCTGCCTCGGCACTTCCGCGTTTATCTTCTTCCTTGTATTCAAGAGAAGAAAAGAGCAGGAAGATAAGTAAGAGTACACCAAAACTTTGAATTAGGTTTACCTCGCAGGGAGGGCTCAGTGGCAGCACTGAGCCCCACCCAAAGCCTGCAACCGTTGTGTGTAGGCTTTGGGTGGAAAGGAAAAATGGAAGAAGGTGAAAACATGCCCCAAAAGCGAACGCACAAAGGTGCGCAGATCATAGCCATCATCATCGCGATTTTACTGCTGTGCGTCGCGGGATTTTGCGCGTATCTGCTTATTGATAACCAACAGCAAAAAGCAGAGCAAAAGGAACTGTTTGCAACCATAGCCGAAAAAGTAGACGCAGCGGAAAACGAATTGGGAGACTTAGAGCAAATTAGCACGGTGGAAGATAAACGGGTGGCGCAGTTGCTTGAAGTTTATGGGGAACTGCACAACTACAATTCCGATTTTGTAGGCTGGATACGCGTGCCGGGCACAGAGATCAATTACCCGGTGATGCAGTCGCCGGATGAGCCGAATTTTTATTTGCGCCGAAACTTTGAGAAGGCGTACAGCAACCTCGGCACGCCGTATTTACAGGAAAACTGCGATATACGCACGTGCGATAACTTGATAATTTACGGCCACCACATGCTTGATGGCGGGATGTTCAGCGATCTTGAGCTCTATAAAAAGAGAAAATTCTTTCAGCAGCACAAATACGTGCGCTTTGATACGTTAGACGAGTTGGGGCTATATGAAGTCATGGCGGTCGTCATCACAACAGCCTATCAAGCAGACAGTTTTCAATACTACAACTACGTAGAAAGCAACGAATTAACCTTTAATACATACGTCAACGAATGCAAGCAGCGCGCTTTGTATGATACGGGCATGGATGCTGAATACGGAGATAAATTAGTTACTCTATCAACGTGCGAATACAGCAGCGATAACGGCAGGCTGATCGTCGTCGCCAAAAAGATTGGAGGGATCAAAAAATGAGCAAACGTAAAAACACCATTATCATTATCTGTTTTATCCTTGTGATCCTGCTCGGCGCGGGTGCAGCTGCGTACCCGCTAATTGCATCCATCAATAACGAGCACACGCAATCGCTTGTGCAGACAGAATACGAGGAAAAAATCCAGCAGCTTGATACCTCGGAAATAGACGCCGCGTTGGAGGCAGCACGGGAGTATAACAAAACGATTTCTACCGTGCAAATCGAGGATGTCGATAAAATCAAAGCCGACCTACCGCCATACGAAGATCTCCTGAACCTCGCTAATAACGGCATTATGGGATACATCGAAATACCGGCCATTAACATAGACCTGCCTATATATCACGGCACGACCGGAGCGGCGATGGAAAAGGGAGCAGGACACATGGAAGGCACGTCGCTGCCGGTAGGCGGCATCGGCACACACGCCGTGATCTCCGCACACTCCGGCATGGCAAGTGCAAAGCTTTTTACCGACCTCGATAAGCTTAAGCTTGGAGATATGTTCTTCATCACGGTGTGCAACCGGAAATTAGCTTACGAAGTGGACAACATCGCAGTGGTGGAGCCCACAGACATTGATTTGATCCGTATCGATACGCAGCAAGATTATGTGACGCTACTCACCTGCACACCGTATGGCGTCAACACGCATCGGCTGCTTGTGCGCGGCCACAGAGTGGAAATGGCCGAAGAAGCGATAGCAGAAGTCGAAGAAAAGGCAGTGCCGGAGGGCAGCACGTGGATAGAAAAATATGCGGAAGGGCTTGCAATCGGCCTCATAACTTCCTTTGCGGCGATGCTGTTGCTGCTGTTGATCTTGCTAATCCGCCGCAGACAAAAAAAGAAAATCGGCAACATTGCCGGTTCTGAAAGGAAGTGATAGAATGCCAAACGCTTATATAGAGCTGATTGATAGCCTGATTTTACAGCGGCAAGCACTTAAAATATCGCAGCGCGAATTAGCTTCTGCCGCCGGAGTTTCGTGGACGGAGGTTGCACTCATGGAGCAGAAAAAGCACATGGTACAGCTCCGGGCACTGCTGCGGATAGCAGCCGCGCTAAACTGCAAACTGGTGGCCGTGAGTGTCGAATAAAAATATTGCCATATAAGGTGATTTCTGGTAGAATAAAAACGAACTGCAATATGCGGTTCGGGTGCTGCCATAAAACGGTGGACGGTTTGGCCCTCAGATACGGATTTTCCGCACCGTGTGAGGGACGTTTCTTGAATATGAAAAATCCCTCAATCCGACACGGAGAGAGGGATGATACCATGAGTGATTTTGAAATCTTATCTTTAGTCATCATGACCGCAGGATTGATCGTTCAAATCCTCATCTACATAAAAAAGAAATGAGCCGCCCATACTTCCCAAAGTCGTCGGCTCATTTCTTTGAACTGCACTGAGGGCTAACCGTTCATCGGCAGCACTCTTTCTATCTACAAGTATAAACGACCTGTGAGGGAATGTCAAGAATGAACTGTTTCAAAAGTTATACCTTTTGATTCAATGTATATTCATGTGTCAAAAGATATACTTTTGTAGTTTTGAAATGTAGCAAAACTATTTGGTATCTTTTGGCACGTTTTTGGTTAGGGAGGTATTCAATGATTATTTTCTATGCCCGGTGTTCTACCGCAGAGCAAAACGAGGCGCGACAGCTGGGAGATGCACATGCTTGCCATGCAGAGAAGATCTACATAGATAAAGCATCCGGCAAAAACAGAGATCGTCCGCAGCTTGAAGCTATGATAAGCTTCGCCCGGGAAGGTGATAAAGTCATCTGTTCGGATATATCCAGAATTGCACGCAACACGCGCGATCTACTTACCATTATAGACGAGCTGCAAAAGAAAGGTGTTGCTTTCCAAAGTCTGAAGGAGTCAATCGACACCTCTACCCCGCAAGGTCAATTTATGCTGACCGTATTCGGAGCATTGGCGCAGCTTGAGCGCGATTGCATCCGGCAGCGTACTGAAGAAGGGCGCCGCATTGCGATGCAGGAAGGTCGGATCACCGGGCGGCCGAAAGTGCAAGTCGACAAGAAACAGTTTCTGCAAGTCTGTGTAAAATGGCGTGCTCACGAAATTACAGCCGTAGAGGCACAGAGACTTACAGGACTTACAAGCAGCACGTTTTATCGGCATGTAAAAGAAATGAAAATTTAATTATCACTTGTTATCGAAATGATTTTATGATAGTATTAAAATAACGATAAAGATATATTCAATTTCAGACAAAAGTTGCACTTTATGCAGCTGAAATAAAATCAAAGCGAGAGGAAGTAAAATCATGAAGATGAAAAAAGCGTTTGCGTGTCTTCTGGCCGTTCTGTTGATCTGCGGTATTATGCCGACAGGTGTATTTGCGGATGAGACTTCTGACGGAGAAACCACAGACGAACCGCGTTACAAAGTGGCTATTCAGTTGACTGACTCAGAAACGGATTTCACGGACAGTAATCCGTATTACAGCCTTGAGGGCTCTGTGTACGACATTTACAAGGATGTAGACGATCCGGACAATTATCCGTATTGGGAATACGAGCCGTGCGCAACAACGCAAGCTACAGATGAAAACGGTTACTGCGAGGTTCCGGGCGGATTGCCGAGCGGAAATTATGTTGCAATTATGAGCACAAGAGCAAAAGGATACCGTTACGATCGGAATCATTACGTTTTTGGAATCACGGATAAGGATGTTCTCTTAACCGCTACAGTAAAGCCCAGTTCGATTACCATGAAAATCTACAAAAACGACAGAGATTACGGCTCAGCAGCCGGTGATGCAACGCTTGGCGGCGCAGTTTATCGCGTATACTATCCGCAGGGTACAGGTGAAACCTATAGCGACATTACGACCGACGAAACCGGTTTTGCTATGGTGGAAAATATGCCTTTCGGACAAATCCGTGTGCAGGAAATCACAGCGCCGACCGGCTACAAGCTGGACCCGATTGTACACACGTATAATATCACATCCGGCGGTAATGAAGAACCTTTTGTTCTTGACAATTTCAGTCTCAGAGATGAAGTTATCAAAGGTAAGATTGCTATAAAAACGCAGTCTGACATTGCGGTGCTGTCGCTCGATACGCTTGACGCACAGGATCGCAAATTCGAGGTTTACCTTGCATCCGCCGGAAACTACAACGATGCAAAAGAAACCGAGCGTGACATCGTAACCGTCGATGAGAATGGCACGGCACTTACGAAGCTTCTCCCTTACGGCACATATACCGTGCGTGAGATCGGCGAAGACGGTGAAGTGCTGTCCGATAGCTTCAATGCTTCCATCATCGAAGATAAAACCTATGTATACACGTCCGACGGAGAGCTGGAAGAAAAGCCCGAGAGCACAGCAACACCGGCACCTACGGCGGCACCTACGGCGGCACCTACGGCAGCACCCACGGCAACACCTACGGCAGCACCCACAGCGGTTCCTACAGCAACGCCTACGCCGACATCTTCCATGCCGAAAACCGGCAGTGACAACACGGTCGTTTATGCTGCAATCATGATCCTGATGATCTCCGCAGCGGCTATGAGTGTTATTATTTATCGTAAGCACCGCAATGTAAAATAAAATATCTCCCATACGCAGCGTAAGCAGGTGCCGATAATTCAGCACCTGCTTTTTGCATACTTGATTTGAAGAAAGTCTCGCGCTATAATTTAACTGAGGAGCTGATCTCAAATGAAAAAGAAAATCACAGCTATTTTAATGACAGCAGCATTAATGCTTACCATGGCGGCGTGTGCGGGCAACAGCACAGCGGATACCGGCGTTGAAAGCTCTGCATCCAGTGCAGTGAGCAGCAAGCCGGTTTCGAACACAAGCTCCACGGCCGCAAGCAGCGCCAAGCCGAGTACATCGGCGAAGCCTACGGCTACTCCCTCTGCCGGTGCTGCGGCAACGGTCAAGCCTACCGCAACGCCGAAACCGGAGAGTAAAACCGAAAGCAGCACGGCAGGTAAAGCGAGCGCGACGGCTACACCGAAATCGGCAGCAACCGCAAAACCGAGCAGCTCCAATACTTCCAACAGCAAGCCTTCCGGCAGTGCGGCCAGACCTACAGCCGCACCGACTGCGAAGCCGACAGCTGCACCCACCGCAGCTCCGACAGCTAAGCCTACGGCAGCTCCTACCGCAGCGCCAACAGCCGTGCCCACTGCGACGCCGAAGCCCAAAGAAAAGGTCTGGGTGGTGGATACCCCGGCTCGCGAAGAAGTCGGACACTGGGAAGAAGATTATTGGATGGGCAGCGATTGGGTATATCAGTGCAATGCTTGCGGCACACAATTCAGCACTGTTGATGAATTTGAGTCACATTCAGACTATGAGTGGGAGTTGGGAAACGATCACGGAAGTTACACAATGACATCCGGCGAGATGTATAAACATTATACAGGAGAGAAATATTGGGTTGTGGACATTCCCGCGCAAGACGAAGTCGGCCATTGGGAATATAGATAAGGATCAAATAAAGTGAATATTGCAGAATGAAGCACTCGATTTTACATTGAGTGCTTTTTTACTGCTCAAATTCAAGCCGTGTCATTTTATATGCGGCTTTTTTCATATAGAAAAATCTTTGAAAGGAAGCAAAAAAATGAAAAAGAAGCTCAAAAAGTCACTTGCGTGTCTGCTTGCAACGCTGCTGATTTTCAGCGCCGTACCGATGAGCGCTCTTGCCGATGAGGCCGATACACCCGTATCGGTTACGGTCGAAACAAACGCTGAAAAAGCAGCGCAGGACACGGAGCCGGATGCAGAACCTAAACCGGAAATCACGGCAGAACCGACCGCGACGCCGGAGGCGAGCACAACCCCCTCGGCTGAACCGACCGCAGAGCCCTCACCGGAGGCAACAGAGGAACCGACTGAATCGGAGGTCAGTGCAGAGCCGGAAGCAACGGCTGAACCCACTGCTTCCCCCACGCCAAACCCGGAGGATGAAATCAGTTTACTGGCGCTCGGCGATGAGGCAATTACGCGTTACCGCACGGTAGGCATCAACGGTAATTTCAGTTCAAATTATCTTTATGACCTTGGCGAATTTCCACTGTATGACATCTACCGAAACGGTGTAAGTTATCCGGCCTACTGTTTGCAGCACGGTAAGGGTCGTGTGAACAACGGAGCATACGTGCAAAGAGACAATTATGGCATGACTGAAGCTATGCGCCGCATTATCGCTTATGGCTACAACACGACAAACTCTCTCGGTAAAAATGATTGGTACAGCGATGCGACCGCAAAGACGATGGTCACACAGCACCTTGTTTGGCTGGCGTCCGAAGGCTATATTACCGTAGACGGGACAAACTGGTCTTGGGGTTCCGGCATTGATACCGATGTTGAGCGCATGGCAAATCTGGCATATAACGGTTCTGTTGTACGCAGTTACTACGCAGAGCTTAAAGATCGTCTTTTGCGGTCGGAAATCGTCCCGTCCTTTGCAGGCAAAAGCAGCGACGGCAGCGATGCACAGGAAATCGCTTTGCAGCTTGTGAATGGCAAATATACGGCCACCGTTACCGATACCAACGGCGTGCTGGATTTATTTGATTTTCAAAAAGCAGGCTTTGATATTTCTCGTAACGGTAATACGCTGACAATATCTACGAGCACGCTGCCGGAGCAAGAGACCACGATTATCGGTGCAGGCTACACCGTCGGCGATAAAAACAGCATCGCCGTTTGGGAGGATAGAGACCAGCAGGCCAATATTCAGCACCAAGCAACCTGCCCGGGTACAACGCAGACCATGGCGTATATCAAAATAAAGGTCGAAAAGCCTTCGTATACAATCACGCTCAACAAGACAAGCGCTGATTTGACGATTACTAACGGCAACCCCAATTACAGCCTCAAGGGTGCGGTGTACTATGTTTATAAAGATGTCAATATACCAGATTATCCGTATTGGGATCATGAGCCGTATGCGACCTTTACCACAGACGCAAACGGACATGCTGAGCTTAGCAAGAAATTGCAGCCAGGCAACTATGTAACTTTTGAAGCCGTAGCGCCGAAGGGCTACTGCGCAGACAGCAAAATCCATAAATTCACCATTACAGGAGAAACAACGCTGAATGTTGTGGACGACCCGGGCGTGATTGTTTTAACTGTGAGAAAAAAGGACCGTGATACAAACACCGGCACACCCACCGGTAACGCTTCACTTGAAGGTGCAGTTTATCGCGTATTCTACACACAAAACGGACAGGAAGTATATAAAGATATTACGACGAACAGCAATGGTGTTGCTGCGTTAGCACGTATTCCTCTTGGCTTAGTGAAAGTGCAGGAAATCAAGTCTCCGGTCGGCTACAAGCTCGATGAGCGCGTCCGTACCTACAACATCACAACCGTCGGCAGCGAAGACGTTTTTGAGCTTGAACCCGCCGACTTTACGGAAGAAGTCATGAAAGGCCAGATTGCGCTGCATAAACAGTACGAAACCCTTGATGAACCTGCCGATGAGCAGGGCGCGGAGTTTGACGTATACCTCAAATCTGCGGGCAGCTTCGATGCAGCCAAAGAGACCGAGCGCGACCATATCACCACCGGCGCGGATGGCATGGCAACCACAAAGGACTTGCCTTACGGCACATACGTCGTGCATCAAACAAAGGGCGGCAACGGTCGTCAGCTTGTAGCCGATTTTGATGTTTCAATCTCCGAGGATGGCAAGGTTTACAGCTATGATCTTGTCAACGTACAGAAAAATGCACAGCTCAAGATCGTAAAGACTTCCGAAGACGGCGTAATCGAAGGCATTCACTTCCGCGTGACGCGCCTTGAGGATAACTATTCCGCAGAGTATGTAACGAATGCCGCAGGCGAAATCCTTACCGAAACACTCCCGATTTACGCGGACAAAGACGGCGCGACCAAGTATCAGTACCGCGTGGAAGAACTCGATACAGAGAAAACCTACGGTTATCAGTTGCCTGACTCGCAGACCGTAGAACTCAGCGAAGGCGAAATTGCTTCTGTAAGCTTCCATAATGTGCCGATTGAAATCGGTACGAAGGCCACCGTTGAGGGAGAAAAAGAAGTCGATCCGCTCGATAAAGTTACGCTGACCGATACGGTATCATACACTGGCCTTGTTCCCGGTAAAGAGTACAAAGTAACCGGCGTACTGATGGATAAAAAAACCGGTGAAAAATTACTTGTGAATGGGAAAGAGATCACCGCTGAAACTACCTTTATCGCAGAAACAAAGAATGGCAGCGTAGACGTTACCTTTATCTTTGATGCAACGGGCTTGCATGGCAAAGAGATCGTCGTTTTCGAGGATTTGTACCGTGAGAACGTGCTGCTTGCTACCCATGCGGACATCAACGATGAAGGGCAGACGGTAAAGATTAAGAATCCTGAAATCGGAACAAAGGCAACAGCAGACGGCAAAAAGGAAATTACAGCGGATAAGATCACGATTACCGATGTTGTGAGCTATACGGATTTGACCCCCGGTAAAGAATATAAGCTTACCGGTGTGCTGATGAACAAAGCCACGAATGATAAACTGCTCATCGATGGTAAAGAAATCACGGCAGAAGCTACCTTTACGCCAAAAGCTACCACCGGCGAAGTTGAGATGACGTTTACTTTCGACGCGCGTGAGCTGACAGCCGAAACTGAGGTCGTAGTTTTTGAAACGCTTTATCGCGA
>ENA-OUQH01000669-OUQH01000669.1-human-gut-metagenome-genome-assembly--contig:-NODE-669-length-24475-cov-5.913759_pt1 | contig 24475 bp, 19 predicted proteins | sample MGYA00237948_ERZ548828 | MGnify/ENA primary metagenome ERZ548828 (study PRJEB26490, sample SAMN05194711) | human gut metagenome | biome: terrestrial biome; feature: human-associated habitat; material...
ATAAGCAGAAGCGCTTTTTATAAGTACAAGGATTTTGTTTTTCCGTTTCGCGATATGAAAGGAATAATAACCTTTTCTTTTGAGCTTATGGACATAGCAGGTATTCTTTCGGAGATACTGCGCATACTTGCAAAGGGAAAGTGCAATATTCTTACAATCAATCAGAATATTCCCGTAAACAGTGTAGCAAATATCACGATATCTATCCAGAACGAAGATGAAAATTTTGAAGTGGAAAAGTTTATAAAACGCTTTGAAAAAATAGAAGGAATTAAAAGTATTCACGTTCTGGCAAAGGAATAGAAAGGAAGAGGTTTGATTTGAATATCGCAATTTTGGGCTTCGGTACGGTTGGATCCGGAATTTATGAAATTCTGAAAAACAATGCTGCCGAAATTGAAAAACGCATGGGTGAAGAAGTTAAAGTAAAACATATTCTTGACATACGTGATTTTTCCGGTCATGAGGATGCGGAGCTTTTTACAAATGATTACAGTGTTATTTTAAATGACAGCAGCGTGTCTGTTGTGGCGGAGGTTATAGGCGGAATTGAACCGTCCCTTTCATTCACAAAAAGCGCTCTTGCGGCAGGCAAAAGCGTTGTAACTTCCAATAAAGAACTTGTTGCAACTCACGGAACGGAACTTATGGAACTTGCCCGCGAAAACGGGGTTTCGTATCTTTTTGAAGCGGCTGTCGGAGGAGGAATACCTCTTATAAGACCGCTTTACAGATGTCTTGCAGCAAACAGCATAGAAAAGATTATGGGTATTTTAAACGGTACCACAAATTATATTCTTACAAAGATGATTGAAGAAGGACAAAGCTTTGACGAAGCTCTGTCGCTGGCTCAGTCGAAAGGCTATGCGGAGAGAAATCCCGCAGCGGATGTTGAAGGAACGGACGCATGCAGAAAAATTGCAATTCTGGCTTCACTTGCTTTGGGCACATATGTTGACTGCAAAAAAATTTCGACGGAAGGCATAAGCGGCATTGATTCGGCAGACGTAAAATATGCGGATGCGCTCGGAGCGGATATAAAGCTTATAGGTTATGCCGAAATACGCGGCGGACGTGCGTATGCGAGAGTAAGCCCGATGCTTATAAAACGCGACAATCCTCTTGCATGTGCAAAGGGAGTGTTTAACGCGGTTCTGCTTCGCGGCGACAGCGTAGGTGATGTCATGTTTTACGGCAGAGGCGCAGGCAAGCTGCCTACGGCAAGTGCAGTTTTGGGCGATGTGCTGGATATATGCAGAAATAAAAATGCGGCTATGAGCTGGGGCGAGGAAGTTTGCGGAAGCTTCATGGAAGACAGCGCGATTAAAACCGGTGCGTTTGTAAGAATTAAAGATGATGCAAAAGCCGATTTTATTAAGTTATACCCCGATGCACGTGAAATTAATGCCGGTATAGACGGTGAAAGCGGATTTGTTATTGCATCCGTGAGCGAGGAAGAACTTAAAAACATAAATGCAGAAAAAATAATAAGAACAGAAGAGAATTTTATGTCGCTTCCGGCATAATATGGTATTGAGGAGGAAGAAACATGAGTCTTATAGTGCAGAAATACGGCGGAACGTCAGTTGCAAATGCCGAAAGGGTATTTAATGTGGCGAGACGCGTTAAAGAGTATTATGATAAAGGTGACAGACTGATTGTGGTTGTATCGGCTCAGGGTGATACAACGGACGATCTTATAGAAAAGGCAAAAGAGATAAACGAAAGACCTTCAAAGAGGGAAATGGATGTGCTGCTGTCCACGGGAGAGCAGATTTCAATGTCGCTTCTGGCGATGGCTCTCGAAAAGCTCGGCTGCCCCGTAATATCGCTTGCGGGCTGGCAGGTGGGAATGAAAACCAACAGTGATCACGGAAATGCAAGAATTCAGAAAATAGATTCCGAAAGACTTCTCCGTGAACTTGATCAGAATAAAATCGTGGTTGTTGCCGGATTCCAGGGTATAAACCGCTATGATGATATAACAACGCTCGGCCGCGGCGGCTCGGATACGTCGGCAGTTGCACTGGCGGCAGCTGTGGGCGCGGATCTGTGCCAGATTTACACGGACGTTTGCGGTGTTTATACGGCGGATCCGAGAATTGTGCCGGATGCTTCAAAACTTTCGGATATTTCGTTTGATGAAATGGTAGAGCTTGCAAGCCTCGGAGCCAACGTGCTTCATAACCGTTCGGTAGAGCTTGCAAAGAAATTTAATATAAACCTTGAGGTTTTATCAAGTCTTGAGAAAAAACCGGGAACAATCGTTAAGGGGGTAAAAAACGTGGAAAAAATGTTGGTAAGAGGCGTTGCGAGAGACAACGACGTTGCAAGAATCACACTTAAAAATATAGAGGATACACCTGGCAGAGCATTTGCGGTATTTACGCTTCTGGCAAAGAAAAAAATTAACGTAGATATTATTTTGCAGTCACTCGGAAGAGACGGAAAGCAGGATATTTCGTTCACCGTGCCCGAAAGCATGCTTGAGCCTGCTTTGGATGTTCTCAATGAAAATCTTTCCGAAATCGGCGCCGAGGAAATTGTGTACGATAAGGACGTTTCAAAAGTGTCGGCAGTGGGCGCGGGTATGGCAAGCAACCCCGGCGTTGCGGCAAAAATGTTTGAGGCTCTTTACGCGTCAAACGTCAACATTCTCATGATATCAACAAGCGAAATCAAAATTTCGGTGCTTGTGAAAGAGGAGGACGCGGAAAAGGCTGTTCGTGCAATTCACGAAAAGTTTGACCTTTCGCATATATAATGAGCGATTACATTATCGGAAGAAACCCCGTGCGCGAAGCAATGCGCGCGGGGCGTACAATAGATAAAATTTTTATGAAAACGGGCGAGTGCGACGGCTCTCTGAAAAAAATTGCCGGTGCGGCAAAAGCTATGGGAATCACTGTTTTGAGAGTGGACAGAAAAAAGCTTGACGATATTGCCGAGGGCGGAAATCATCAGGGAGTTGCGGCACTTTGTGCGGCGCACGAATATGCTTCACTTGACGATATTTTTGCACTTGCGGCATCGCGCAGCGAAGATCCGTTTATAATACTTTGCGACAGGATAACCGATCCGCATAATCTCGGAGCTATCATAAGAAGCGCAAATGCCGCCGGCGCGCACGGAGTTATAATACCGAAACATGAAAGCGTTTCTTTAAATTCCACGGTGCTTAAGGCTGCGGCAGGAGCGGCGGAATACACACCTGTTGCAAGAGTGACAAATCTTTCAAAGACTGCGGACGAGCTGCGCGCACGCGGCGTGTGGATTACAGGAACCGCAGCAGATGCGGACAGAACGCTTTTTGAAGCGGATCTTACGGGACCTGTGGCAATTTGTATCGGAAGTGAAGGCGAAGGGATTTCAAGACTTCTTAAAGAAAAATGTGACTTTCTCGTAAGTATACCTATGGAGGGACAGACGGAATCTTTAAATGCGTCCGTTGCCGGTGCGCTCTGTATGTATGAAGTTTTAAGAACAAGAAAAGGGCTGAGATAAATTAATCGGTTGCTTTTGGAATGGAGGCAGAGACTATGAAATATATTGTTGTTCTTTCGGACGGAATGAGCGATTATCCGATTCCGGAGCTCGGTGATAAAACACCGATGGAATTTGCGCATAAGCCCTGTATGGACGAAATGGCGGGAAAGGGAGAAATGCTTTCCGTAAAGACGGTGCCGTCTGATTTAAAACCGGGCAGCGATGTTGCCAATCTTTCCGTAATGGGCTACGATCCGCATAAATATTATACGGGACGCTCCCCTTTGGAGGCGGCAAGCATAGGAGTTGAACTCGGAGCAGACGATACAGCGTTTCGCGCAAATCTCGTAACGCTTTCGGGTGACGGAGAATATGAAGAACTTTCAATGTGCGATTACAGCTCCGGAGAAATTTCAACAGAAGAGGCTGCGGCGCTTATAGAAACGCTTGCAAAAGAACTCAATACAGAAATAAGAAAACTTTACTGCGGCGTAAGCTACAGACATTTGATGGTTGTAAGCGGCAAAGTGTCGGACTGCGAACTGACGCCGCCTCATGATATAACCGGAAAACCCGTAGCGGGTCATTTGCCGGAAGATAAGGAAATACTTGCCATAATGAAAAAAAGCCGTGAGATACTTAAAAATCACCCCGTAAATATCAAGAGAAGAGCGGAAGGCAAGCACACGGCAGATTCTCTCTGGATATGGGGCAGAGGCAAAAGTACATCATTGCCGCCTTTTAAAGAGAAAAACGGCATTTCGGGCGCTGTTATTTCCGCTGTTGATCTGGTGCGCGGAATAGGATATCTTGCCGATATGGAAGTTATCAAAGTAGATGGCGTTACGGGAAATATAGATACTAATTTTGACGGTAAGGCACAAGCTGCCATAGACGCGCTCTGCGGCAAGCATGATTTTGTATATATTCATCTTGAAGCGCCGGACGAATGCGGACATCAGGGACAGGCCCGCCTTAAAGCACATGCGATTGAACTTATAGACGAAAAAATTGTAAAGCCCGTAAAAGAGGCAATGGAAAAAAGCGGCGAGGATTTCAGAATGATGATTCTGCCCGATCATCCCACACCTGTATCTATAATGACGCATGCGGGGGACAATGTTCCGTGCCTTATTTACGACAGCAGACGTGATCTTAATACCGGAAAAGAAATCTTTTCCGAAAAAACGGCTTTGGGCAGGGATTTTGAACCCGGCTTTAAGCTTATGGATTATTTTCTCGAAAGGGAGTAATTTGATTGACATATTCCGATAAAGGACTTACAAAGAGAATATGTATATTTACGGCTGTACTCATACTTTTTGTACTTTTTGCGGTCTTTCTTTTGCCGCGCCTTATTGTATGGGTGCTGCCGTTTATATTTGCGTTTATTATTGCAAAAATCATAGACCCGATTGTTTTGTTTCTTAACAAGCGGCTTAAAATCCCCAAAAAACTTTCAAGCGGAATAACGGTTGTACTGGTTGTGGCTCTTATTATATGGGTTGTTGCGGTGGCAGCTTCAAGAATTGTGGGAGAAATTACAAGTCTTGTGGCTCAGGCAGATGTACTCTCAAGGCAGATAACCGAGTTTTTTGAAAACTGGAGAGATATTATTCTGTCATACGGGAATACGGGTTTTGTCAGATTTCTTGACGAAAACGTTGATCTGAATCAGATAGGAACGGAGATTTACAATTATCTCACCGGATATATATGGCCTATGCTTGAAAAACTTATATCGGTTGTTAAAAGCCTGCCTAATATGCTGGTATTTATAATCGCTCTGTTTTTGGGAACGTTTTTTATAAGCTCTGATGCCGAAAATATCAGAAAAGCTGTGCGCAAAATGATTCCGGACGCAGCACGAAAACATGTGCGCGGAGTGAAAATCGGCATGTCAAAAGCGCTGTGGGGCTATGTTCGGGCTCAGCTTATCCTTATGTGCATAACATTTACCGAATGTACCATAGGCTTTTTGATAATAGGCGGACCGACTGCAAGCTATGCGCTGCTTTTGGGTATCGTAATAGCGATTATTGACGCTTTCCCGATTCTCGGAACGGGCACCGTATTGATTCCGTGGAGCATAGCTATGTTTATTTCGGGAAACATGCGCATGGGTTTTGCGCTGCTTATAATATACGGTGTGTGCCTCCTGGTGCGTCAGATTCTGGAACCGCGTATTGTCAGCGGACAAATCGGAATTCATCCGCTTGTCACGCTTATGAGCATGTATGTGGGATTAAAAATTCTGGGATTTCTCGGCATGATTCTGGGCCCCGTGTTGGCGCTTATAATTAAAAGTCTGTGTGACAGCGGATTTTTCAAGGCTGTGTATGAGCTTGTAATATACGGAAAAACTTCTGTGCTGTCATCGGAAGAAACAAATTGACAGATTAATAAAAACGGGGGCTGTTTTAAATCTAACTGCATAAACTGCATATTTTGTAATATGTAAATTTCCTTTTTTCTTGCGTTCCGGAGATTTTTAACATCCCCTATTTTTGGTATTGACAAATCCGAAAATATGTATTACAATATCTTTATTATATTCTTTGCCGATTATTTAAGAAAGGAAAAAGTGATCAAAAAAAGCGCCGGGACCATGCTGGCAGAGGCATGGTTGACGAGGTTGGGGAGCATCGAATTATTCGGCGGATGCCCCACGGTAGACATATCGTAAGCTGATTTTCAAAAACACGGAGTAATCCGTGAACAAAAAAATCCGTAATGTGAATATCTTATGAGCCGCTTTGCGCGGTCTCTTAAGGTCGTTCAAGGCGGCTCCGAAAGGACAATGAATTATGTGTGGAATTGTATCTTATATCGGAGGAAAAAACGCTGCGGACGTATTGCTTGAAGGTCTCAAATCACTTGAATACAGAGGCTATGATTCGGCAGGAATTGCCGTTATGAAGGATGACGGGATTTTTGTGCTGAAAGAAAAAGGCAGACTTTCAAATCTTGCCGCAATGGCTGAAAAAACCGGCGTTTATTCAAATGCCGGGATAGGGCACACAAGATGGGCAACGCACGGCGCCCCGTCGGTGCAGAATGCCCATCCGCATTTAAACGGTGCGGGTGATATTGCGGTTGTTCACAACGGTATAATTGAAAATTATGAAGCTCTCAAAAAAGAGCTTATGCAGCTTGGATATGAATTCGTCTCGGAAACGGACAGCGAGGTTATACCTCAGCTGATAGATTATTACTATGACGGCAACTTGAAAAACGCCGTGGCAAAATGTATTTCCCGTCTCCGCGGCAGCTTTGCCCTGTGCGTGTTATCGGCAAGAGAACCGCATAGTATTGTTGCGGCGCGCCGAAAAAGTCCGCTTGTGATAGGCGTGTCGGAAAACGAAAATTTTGTAGCATCGGATATCCCCGCTGTACTTTCGTACACCGGGGATTTTTTATTGCCGGACGATGACGAAATTGCGGTGCTTAAAGCCGACAGTGTAAAAATATTCGGCAAAGACGGCCGCGGGATATCAAAGAAAACGTATCGGGCGAATTACACGGCAGAAAGTGCAGACAAGGGCGATTATCCGCATTTTATGCTCAAGGAGATATATGAGCAGCCGTTTGCGCTTTCCGAAACGCTTTCGGAAGACACAGCGAAATGTGCCGGCTTTTTTAAAGGACTTAAAAAAGTTTATATAGCAGCTTGCGGCACGGCTTATCACGCTGCGCTGATGATGAAAAAGGTTTTTGAAGAATTAGCTTTTCTTCCGGCGGAGGTTGATCTGGCTTCCGAGTTTCGCAGCAGAACTCCAATTTTTACAAACGAAACAGGTGTTATTGTAATAACGCAGTCGGGAGAAACGGCAGATACGTTGGCGGTGCTGCGCATGGCGAAAAGAAAAGGTGTGAAAACACTTGCCGTAACAAACGTTTTTAAAAGCTCGGCGGCAAGAGAAGCTGATTTTGTGTTTTACACGCATGCGGGGCCGGAAATTGCCGTGGCTTCAACAAAGGCGTATACTTCGCAGCTGCTTGCCGGAATAATGCTCTCGATTGAAGCTCAGAAAAGCAGCGGTGACAAAATGAGCGCGCTTTGCGCCGAGGCGGCGGAAAAAATAAAGTCGCTGCCGTCATTTGTCAGCGAAGCGCTTAAAAGCGAGGAAAAAATAAAAAGCCTGGCAGAAAAAATTAAGGGCGAAGACGATGTGTATTTTCTGGGGCGCGGAGCGGATTATGTAACGGCGCTTGAAGCATCGCTGAAGCTTAAGGAAATTTCTTATATACATGCCGATGCGTATGCCGGCGGAGAAATCAAGCACGGCCCGATTGCGCTTATAGATAAAAACACACCCGTTATTTCAATTATGACCGATGAAAAACTGTTTGAAAAGTCAAAAAGCAACATGCGCGAGGTTGCGGCGCGCGGAGCATATACGGCGGTGGTCGGCATCGGAGAAGACGGTGCGGATTTTGTGTTGCCGCTTCAAAAATTGCCTCCGATTCTTGCACCTGTTGCGGCGATTATTCCGCTGCAGCTTCTGGCGTATCACGTGGCGCTTTTGCGCGGCTGTGATGTTGATAAACCGAGAAATCTTGCAAAATCCGTGACGGTTGAGTAAGGCTTTAAAGATATTCGCATAAAATTTTAGTTTAGAAGGAGACTGTATATTATGGGCAGATTATTCGGAACAGACGGTGTGCGCGGCATAGCAAACCGCGAGCTCACACCGGAGCTGGCATTTAAAATAGGAAGAGCGGCGGCATTTGTGCTTATGAAAGAGACAATGCACCGCACCAAAATTCTGATAGGGAAAGACACAAGAATTTCGGGAGATATGCTTGAAGCGGCTTTGTGCGCAGGGCTTACGTCGGTGGGCTCCGCGGTTTTGTCGCTCGGTGTAATACCAACCCCTGCGGTGGCATATTTAACAAGAAAGTATGATGCTGACGCAGGCATAGTAATATCCGCTTCGCACAACAGCGCGGAATATAACGGAATAAAAATATTCAGTTCAAACGGCTATAAGCTGAGCGATGAGACGGAAGAGAGAATAGAAGCAATTGTGCTTGACAACGCGGAGGAAATTCCGCTTCCCACGGGTGACGCCGTCGGCACGGTGCAAAAATGCGATACGGCTGTGGCAGACTATGTTGAGTTTGCCAAAAGCACAATAGACTGTGACCTTTCGGGTATGAAAATTGCTGTTGACTGCGCAAACGGCGCAAGCTACAAAACGGCTGTTAAGGTTTTGAATGCACTCGGTGCTGAGCTTTATGTGATACACAATCATCCGAACGGCACAAATATAAATTTAAAATGCGGCTCAACATACATGAAAGATTTTTGCGAATATGTTAAAAATATTCATATTGATATCGGTCTTTCGTTTGACGGCGATGCCGACAGACTTCTTGTTTCCGATGAAAACGGAAACGTTGTCGACGGCGACAAAATTATGCTTATCTGCGCCGAATATATGAAAGAACGGGGAATTTTGCTTAAAAACACGCTTGTTACAACCGTTATGACAAATCTCGGTCTTGTGCTTGCCGCAAAGGAAAAGGGCATAAATATTGTTCAGACGCAGGTGGGAGACCGCTACGTGCTGCAAAAAATGCTTGAGTGCGGATATATTCTCGGCGGCGAAGCGTCGGGACACATGATTTTCTTAAACCATAATACCACCGGTGACGGACTTGTTTCGGCGCTCCAGCTGCTTTCGATAATGAAGAAAACGGGCAAAAAAGCTTCCGAGCTTGCCGGAGTATTCAAAACGCTGCCGCAGATTATCGTAAACGCAAAGGTGCAGAACACAAAAAAGCAGCTTTTTGCAGACGATAAGGTTATTGAGGAGGAAATCCGCGCGCTCGAAAAGGAATTTGACGGCAGCGGCAGAGTTCTTGTGCGCCCTTCGGGGACGGAGCCTTGCGTGCGCGTTATGCTTGAAGGCGAGGATATCGATATTATAAAACAAAAAGCGTCTTGCCTGGCAAAACTTATTGAGGCAAGACTGGGATAAAAACAGGATATTAAAAACTCCGCTTTTCCGCGGAGTTTTTAATATCAGCCGCTTTAAATATTGTCCCTGCGCGGCATGTAATCTAATTATTCTATCTTATTTCCTGTTCAAGGTTTTTAAAATCTTCTGTATCAAAAAAATACGGCAGTGTTACGCCAAGCCCGTCACAAAGCTTTTTTAAAGTTACTATTCCGGGATTCAGGCTTTTGCCGTACAAAATGTTTTTTACGCTTGACGGAGCTACACCCGATTCCGTTGCAAGCTTGTTGATTGTGATTTTCTTTTCTTCGCATAAATATAAAATTCGGTTTTTAACGGTTGTATAAGTGTCCATTTTTGTACCTCCATTGAAAATATAGATTAATTATAGCCTAAAACTCTTGACTTAATAGGCTATATATGATACAATATAGGCTATAAAAAGCCTATTGGGAAATTTATGGGTAATTTATTTCTCGAATATGGCGGTTGTAATACATAAATAAAACGGGTGATTTGCGGATTGTCCGCTTTATTGATGTCAAAAATAAAACAATTGACAAATTTCCGTAAAGGTGTTACAATGACATTGCCAAACCAATTAAATATTTTACAATAAGTGTTTTGTTACCGATAAGCTTATTTTACATTGACATGCAAAGAATTTGTTAAAAACGTGAATTCCAACCATGTTGATGTAAAATAATACTCTTATTGGTTTAATTGGTTTGGCGACTATCGGAGTTCGCGTTTTTTGCGCCTGCTTCGGTAGGCGCATTTTTTTATTTATAAAAATCAATATTTATTGTGTTTTAAGGAGGATGAACCATGAAGAAGATTTTCTTAGCGATTGTTTTTGCTTGCATTAGTATTACAGCACTCGGCATACCAAACGTTTCGGCAGATGTAAACGGAGATTTAACCTATAAAATCTCTGATGGACAAATAGAAATCACGGGCTGCAGTGAATCAGCAGTAAAAATTACCATTCCTTCGGAAATTGACGGTATTCCGGTAACAACAGTCGGCGATAGTTCTTTTGGCGGTTGCACAAATCTTGCCAAAGTGACAATACCGGAAAGCGTAACAAGCATAGGGGTGGGTGCTTTTTTTAATTGTAGCAATCTACTTAAAATTACAATACCCGATAGTGTAAAAAGTATTGGTGATATGGCTTTTTGGGATTGCTTGAATCTTACTGAGGTTACTGTTGGCAACAGAGTTGAGACAATAGGATTTGATGCATTTTCCGGTTGTAAGAGTCTTGAAAAAGTTAATATAACGGATATTGCATCATGGTGTAATATTAGTTTTTATGATAACAGTTTTTCAAATCCTTTATATTATGCGAAAAAACTATATATAAACGGGGGATTGGCAGAAAAAGTCATTATACCAAACGGGGTATCAAATATAAAAGATCGAACATTCATTAATTGTGCCAGCTTAAAAAGTGTAACGCTTCCAAGCAGTGTAACAAGTATAGGAACGAAAGCGTTTAGCGGTTGCAGCAGCCTTACGGACATAACGGTCCCGGGCAGTGTGACAAGCATAGGAAGCGCGGCGTTTAGCGGCTGCAATAATCTTGCGGAAATTATAATTCCGGATGGCGTAAAAAACATAGCAGCGTATACGTTTTCCGGGTGCAGCAGTCTTAAAAGCGTAACTATTCCCTATGATGTAAAAAATATAGACGATAAGGCGTTTTACGGTTGCGGCAGTATTGTAAATGTAAAGCTACCCAACAGCTTAAACAGTATAGGAAATTATGCGTTTGGAGAATGCAAAAGTCTTGCGGATGTAACTATACCTGACAGTGTAGCGAAAATGGGAGAAAATGTTTTTAACGGATGCAGCAGCCTTACAAGTGTAATATTGCAAGATGGGTTAAATCTTATACCGGAATCGGCTTTTAACGGATGCAGAGAGTTAAAAGTTATTGTTATTCCAGCCAGTATTGAATATATAAAAAAGAATGTGTTTTATGACTGCAAAAATTTAGAATGTGTTTTTTTTAAAGGAAATCGGGAATATTGGGACAATGAAGTGCTTATATATGGCGGAAATGATGTTTTGCAAAATTCAAGAATAATTTGCGATGCAAAGAAACAAACATATAAATTTGTAACAAATTGCGGATATATGCTGCCCGATATTGAAGATTTTTATGTTTCCGATAAACCAAATCCGGTTTCGGATGATAAGGAAATTTGCTTGGAGGGTTGGTACGATAATCCGGAGCTTTCGGGTCAACCTGTTAATTTTCCGTATTACGGAGACAAAACAACACTGTATGCTTCTTGGGAAAACAGGACGGAAAGAAATTTTAAAACTGCTGCTTTGGTAGGGGAAAACGGAAGCCAAGTGTCCGATGGTTCATATAAGTATTGGAAATTTGTTGCGTCGAAAACCGCAAGATATATTTTTTTGTGCAGCAATGCATGCGATTTGTATTTGTTTGATGAAAACGGAAATTATCTGTTCCTCGATAAAAATTCTTTTACATATGGTTTGATATCGGGCAAAACCTATTATATTATGTCAATAGATAAATTTGAAAGTTCAATATTGACAATTGCTCATGAAAACTTCAAAGGCACATCTACGGCAATTTCTGACGAAGAGAAAAAGATAAGGGTGTTGCCGGTAAATATTGAAAACGGAAGTAAGATTATAGTTGCACTGTACAACGGTGATAAATTTGTCGGGACAATGCTTGCAACATGTAACGGAAGTCCAATTGTATTTTATACTGAAAAAGAATACTCGCACATTAAGATTATGACGTGGAATTTATCTTCATTGGTTCCTTGCGCAAAAGCAGAAAACAAGCTAAAATAACAGCGATTTAAGAGGGTGCTCATCACCCTCTTTTTCTAATCAGCTTTGCCGCCGCAACTCCCGCCGTCAGCGCTATGACGGAGGTTATCCATACGGGGGTTATAATGGCGGTGGGTTCGGCGGAGCCTGCCGCGGTGCGAAGGGCGATAACGGTTGAAGGGATAAGCTGTACGGAGGCGGTATTTAAAAGTGCGAACATGCACATATCGTCCGAGGCGCTTGATTTGTCGGGGTTCAGCTTTTGCAGCTCTTCCATGGCGCGCAGACCCAACGGAGTGGCGGCATTGCTCATGCCGAAAATGTTTGCCGTGATATTTGACGTTACGGCATGCATGGCGGAGCTTTTGGGGTCAAGCTTCGGGAAAAGTATGCGCGTTACGGGACGAAGAAGCAGCGTTACAAACGAAAGTGCGCCGCTTTTTTCGGCTATTTCCATAAGCCCCGAAAAAAAGCACATTGTGCCGCAAAGCTCTATGCAAAGCTTGATTCCTTCTGCCGCGCCGCTCAGTGCCGCAGCAGAAACCGCTTCAGTTTTTCCGGTAAAAAAAGACGTTACTATCGCCGCAAGCATCAGAAACGGCCAGACATAGTTCATCATATACGGTCACTTCCTTAATTATATATAAAAATTGTAATATATTAAATATTTCTCTTGAAAAAAATATTCATATGTTATATAATACTTTTTATATGATACTTATTATGAAAGGATTTTTAAAAAAATGAAAAAGATTACAGCATGTTTTCTGGCAATTACTTTGATTTTTGCGGCGATGTGCACGGCTGCAAGCGCGGCAATAATTAAAAAGAACGGGCTTTCGGTTACGATTTACAACGCTTCGCCATGGTACATAACGGACGGAGAGTGGAAACAGGGTAAATACCAGGCGGAATATAAAGATGGGGTTATGTACATGTCGCTTGACGATTTCGGCGTGGTTTTCCGCTGCTATGTAAATCATGATACGCGCGACAACTCTGTATATGTCAATTTCGGAGACAGATCAATATGGCAGGGCATAGGATACAGAAACCTTTTTGTGGGCGGCGTTGCATATGACAATCCGGCGCCTTACATTGCCGCAAACGGAGCGGTTATGGTTCCGGCAGAGCCGTACGCATCGGTTATAGGCTACACGGGCGGATATTACGAGGTTAAACCCGACTATGCACCGGGACAGATAACGCTTTACATGCCCGAAGTAAATTACACAGTTACAAGCCTTGAGGTAAACCAGGCTGCACAGCTTATTACGGTATACGGCAAAAGCCCATGGGGCGCCGTTGAGCCGGTGAGATATATGCTTTGCAGTACGGGCGTCAACGGCAGCACGCCGTGCGGCAGTTTTAAAGTTACGCCTATAGGCGGAAAGTGGTATTACTTCTCACGCTATAAATGCTATGTTTTATACGCTTCAAGCATTGCCGGCGATGTTTGCTTTCACTCGATTCCTTTAAACGGAAATTATTACGCAAGCTTAAGCCGCACTGGCTATAAGGTTATCGGTCAGCCTGCGTCACACGGATGCATAAGACTTTTTGCGGAGGATTCAAAGTTTATTCACCAAAACTGCGCAGGACTTCCCGTAAATGTTATATGGGGATACACAAACGAGAAAACAACGGCGATAAGAAACTCGCTTATAGCAAGCAAGCCTTCATATGAAGCGTATGTTGAAAAACTTAAATCCGAAAATTATTAACAGAGGGTATAACTTATTTTATGGATAAAAAATGGAACTATCTTTGCGACGGACTTTCGGGCGAAGATGTAAGAAAGCTTGCGGCAAAACACAAAATTTCTCAGGTTCTTGCCGCAGTGCTGCTCAACCGCGGCATAGACCTCTGTGAAAGCGGCAGCTTTTTAAACGGAAGTGCAGAGCTTTTGCATGATCCTTTTTTGATGAAGGACATGGAAAAAGGTGTTGAAACGCTTGAAAAAGCTCTTGAAAACGGAGATAAAATAACGGTTTACGGCGACTATGACGTGGATGGAATTTCGGCATCATCAATGTTTTTTCGTTATCTTAAAAGCCGCGGGGGAAATGCGGATATATATATTCCCGACAGGGAGACGGAAGGGTATGGTGTAAATGCCGAAGCCGTCCGGAAAATTGCCGGAAGCGGAACGCGGCTTATAGTCACGGTGGACACGGGCATAACCGCAATACCGGAAACGGTTCTTGCAAAAGAACTCGGCTTGGACATTATAATATGCGACCATCATGCCTGCGGCGCCGAGGTGCCGCAGGCGAACGCCGTTATAAACCCGAAACAGTGCGACTGCCGCTATCCTTACAGCGAACTTTCGGGAACCGGAGTTGCTTTTAAACTTATATGTGCTTTAAGCGGCGGGGCGGAAAAGCCTCTGCGCGATTATGCGGAATATGTGGCTCTTGCAACAATTGCTGACGTTGTTCCGCTGAAAAACGAGAACCGCGAGCTTGCAAGAATAGGACTCCAAAAAATGCAGACGGCGAAAATTCCGTGGCTTGATGCACTTTTTAATGTGTCGGCAATAAAAAAAGAAAGCGTTTCCGCAGGTCACATCGGGTTTATGATGGCGCCGCGCATTAACGCGGCAGGCAGAATAGGCGATGTGCGCACTGCGCTTAATCTTTTGTGCTGTGACGATGAGGCAGAGGCATATAAAATGGCCCGGGTGCTTGACACACAAAACTCACACCGCAAGGAAATCGGGCAGAATATTTTTAACGAAGCTGTGGAAATGATAGAAGAAGGCGAAAAAAGCGAAAAACGCATTATCGTTTTGGCGCATGAAGACTGGCACCCCGGGATTATAGGCATAACGGCTTCGAGAATAGCGGACTTGTACCACAGAAGCGTTATTTTACTTTCCGTTTCGGAGGACGGCACCGCAAAAGGATCGGGGCGTGCGATACGCGGAATTAATCTTTATGACGCGCTTTGCTCCTGCCGCGATATCCTCACAAAATTCGGCGGACATGATCTGGCGGCGGGTCTTACGCTGCCAAAAGACAATATTGATGAATTTGAAAAACGAATAAATGCTTTTGCGGACGGGAATATGGACGATGAAGATCTTATTCCGACGGTGAATATAGATTGCCGCCTTTCGTGCGAAGGCAATATGCTGAGACTGTGCAGAGAACTTACAAAACTCGAGCCTATAGGCACAGGCAATGCAAAACCCGTATTTGCGGTGCTTTCGGCAAAAGTATCGGCAATAAAAAAAAGCCGTGACGGAAAGCATTTGATATTAAAAATTATTAAAAACGGAAAAGAGTTTTCGGCAATAGGTTTTGCAATGGGTGACTTTGCCGATACGGCTAAAAAAGGAGATACCGTGTCTTTTGCGGCTTATCTCGAAGAAAATGAATTTATGGGAAATGTTTCCCCGCAATTTCAGCTTGTAGACATAATTGGAGAAAACGATGATTACCATAGAAAAGCTTATAGACAAAATTAAATCAGTAAATCCGGACGCGAATACAGAGCTTGTTGAAAAAGCCTATGAATATGCCAAGGAGATGCACGGAGACCAGAAAAGGGAGTCGGGCGAGCCTTATATCAGCCATCCTCTGGAGGTGGCTTATATTCTTGCGGATATGCAGCTTGATTCCGAAGCTATTGCGGCAGGGCTTCTGCATGATGTTATAGAAGATACAAAAAGCGACTATTCGGAGGTTGCGGCGCGCTTCGGCGACAATGTTGCCATGCTTGTCGAAGGTGTAACAAAGCTTGACAAAATCCAGTTTACAAACAAGGAAGAGCAGCAGATAGAATCGCTGCGCAAAATGTTTCTTGCAATGGCAAAAGATATCCGCGTTATTCTGATAAAACTTGCCGACAGGCTGCACAATATGCGCACGCTTAAAAACGTGTCTCCCGAAAAACAGAGACTTAAAGCGCGAGAAACTCTTGAGGTTTATGCGCCTCTTGCGCACCGCTTAGGTATTTCTACAATTAAAAGCGAACTTGAAGATTTGGCGCTCCGCCACCTTGACAGCGTTGCGTATTATGAAATTGCGGAAAGCATAAAGAAGAAAAAATCGGAACGCGAGCAGTACATTTCGGATATAATCAAAACAATTTCCGAAAAACTTCGCGAAATGAACATAGAATTTCAGATTTCGGGCAGGGCAAAAAGCATTTACAGCATATTCAGGAAAATGTACGCCCAGAACAAGTCTATAGACGAAATTTACGATTTGTTTGCCGTGCGCGTGATTGTAAATACAATAAACGAGTGCTATGCCGTTTTGGGTATGGTGCATGAACTTTATATGCCTATGCCGGGCAGGTTTAAAGATTATATTGCGATGCCGAAGCCGAATATGTATCAGTCGCTGCATACAACTGTTATAGGCCCCGAAGGTCAGCCGTGCGAAATTCAGATAAGAACGTTTGAAATGCATCAGACGGCGGAAAAAGGTATTGCGGCGCACTGGAAATACAAAGAGGGCATAACGGGCAACCGCGAAACGGCAACAGATTCAAAACTTGCGTGGATAAGACAGCTTCTCGAAATACAAAAGGATCTGGACAATGCGGAAGAATTTATGCGTTCTCTGAAAATAGACCTTTTTGCGGACGAAGTGTTCGTTTTCACTCCGCGCGGAGATGTAATAAATCTTCCTGCCGGCGCAACGCCCATAGATTTTGCATTTGCAATACACAGTGCCGTCGGAAACAAAATGATGGGTGCAAAGGTAAATTCAAAGATTGTGCCGCTTGACTATAAACTTCAGACAGGCGATATAGTTGAAGTTTTAACGTCCTCAAGTGTTCACGGCCCGAGCAGAGATTGGCTTAATATATGCAAAACATCTCAGGCGCGTTCAAAAATCAATCACTGGTTTAAAAAGGAACGCCGCACCGAAAATATTGAAGCGGGCAAGGAAATGATTGAGCATGAGGCAAAACGTCTCTCGCTTAATATGACTTCGCTCTTCAAAAAAGAATACCTCGATCAGGCTTTAAAACGCTACGGCTTTGCAAGCGCCGATGATATGTATGCCGCGGTGGGTTACGGAACCATGCCGGCACATAAGTTTATATCAAGACTGCGCGAATATAATAAAGAACTTCAGCCTGAAAAACCGGCGGCAACGGCAGAAATAACTCCGCCCAAGAAACCGCAGCCAGGTTCAACGATTGAGGTTGAAGGAATAGATAACTGCCTTGTGCGTGTGTCGCGCTGCTGCACGCCGCTTCCGGGCGATGATATTATAGGTTTTATAACCAAGGGCAGAGGCGTCAGCGTTCACCGCAGAGACTGCATAAACGTGCGCGAAGATAAGCTTACGGACGATGAGAAGGCGCGCATCATAAATTGCCACTGGGTTGATGAGGCGGCAGGCAAATACATGTGCGATCTTCAGGTTATGTCCACAAACCGTCCGGGTATTATTGCGGATGTTTCCATGGCGCTGAATGACTATAAGCTCTCAATAAGCGCACTTAACATGAGGATAACAAAGAAAAATCTCGCGGTTATAGATGTTACGATAGAAGTCGGAGACACGTCTCAGCTTTCAAATATCATAAAAAGGCTTTATACGATTCCCGGAGTTTATAATGTTTTGCGCTCGCATCAGTAAGTTCTTCGGAAAAATTGAAAAGCCCGTGCGAAATCACTTATCATTCCTTGCCTTGCCGATAAGAGATTTTAATTACTGTCTGTGTCGGTGCAAGGCGGAATGGAGATTAAATTGAAAGTTTTTAAAATTGAAACAAATGAATTGGGAGAAAATTGCTATATAGTTTCGGACGGAAAAGATGCCGCCGTTATAGATCCGGGCGGATGTGCCGAAGAAATAATTAAAAAATGCGAAGGACTTTCCGTGCGTGCCGTACTTTTAACGCACGGGCACTTTGACCATATAATTGCCGTAAATGATTTGGCAAAAGCCTTTTCGGCTCCCGTATATATTCATAAAAACGATGCGCCATGCCTCTCTGACACGAAAAAAAGCATGGCGGCGCTTTTTGGGTTTACGCACGAAAAGACAGAATATGACAAAACATACGGAGAGGGGGACATTGTGTCTGTAGGCAGCATGAATTTTCGCGTAATTGAAACGCCCGGTCATTCGCCGGGGAGCGTTTGTCTTTTATGCGGAAAAGCACTTTTTTCCGGAGACACTCTTTTTCATATGACCATAGGCAGATATGAGCCCGAAGACGAAAAAACCATATTTGATTCCGTAAAAAAGCTTATGAAATTGCCCGGAGATACGCGTGTTTTCCCGGGGCACGGAGAGACAACGGAAATAGGATTTGAAAAGGAGCATAACCCGTATGCAGCTCTTTCTTAATCACACTTTTAAATATGAAGCCGAGCAGATAGGTCTCCTGTTTTTCCCAAAGCATGAAGAGCTTACTTTAAAAAGCGAAATTTTCAAGGAAAACGGAGAAACAAAGGCTCTCTGTATCATGGAATACGAAGGGCACACTGCCGCGGCAGAGCGCCGCGCCGTTTGCCGCACCAAGAAAGATACGGGAGATCTTATAAAGCTTTCGGCATATGAAGCCGCAAAAAAAATTTCAAATCTTCCTGCGCCGTGGGGTATTCTCACGGGAATAAGGCCTGCAAAACCGATTTTGGAAATGCTTGAAAACGGCGTGAGCGAAGATGAAATACGCAGCATATTTAAAAACAGATACCTTGTAAGTGATGAAAAAATTGAGCTGGCGCTGCTTGTGGCAAAAGCCGAGCGCGGATTGGTTTCAAAAGATGACAATAATATTTCGCTTTATATAGGAATTCCGTTCTGCCCGACAAGGTGCATATACTGCTCTTTTGTTTCGCATGATGCCGGCAGAATGATAAAATATGCGGACGAATATACGGAAAAGCTGTGCACTGAAATTGCATGTACCGGGGAAATAATAAAAGATCTCGGAATGAATGTGAGGAGTGTGTATTTCGGAGGCGGGACACCCACGGCGCTTTCGCCGGAAAATCTTACAAAGCTTTTTGATGCGGTGCAAAGCAGTATAGATTTGACGCGCTGCGAAGAATATACGGTTGAAGCGGGCAGACCCGATACCGTAACTTGCGAAAAGCTTTCAGCCATAAAAAAAGGCGGCATCGGCAGAATAAGCATAAATCCGCAGACGACGTCGGACGAAACGCTTAAAATCATAGGAAGAAACCACACGTATAAAGACTTTCTCGATGCGTTTGACCTGGCGCGGAGCATGGGTTTTGACAATATAAACTGTGATGTTATAGCCGGACTTCCGAATGAAAAACCTTCGGATTTTGAAGATACCATGAAAAAAATTTCCGCACTGTCACCGGAAAATATAACGGTACATACTCTGTATATAAAAAGAGCGAGCCGGCTGCGCTCCGTGTGGAAATACGACACATCGGCGGAGGAAATATCCCGTATGGTGGAGACGGCGCAGAAAATGTGCCGCAAAACCGGCTACAATCCGTATTATTTATATAAACAGAAATCAACTCTCGGAAATCTTGAAAATGTAGGATATGCAAAGCCGGGACGCGAATGTATTTACAATATAGACACCATGAGCGACGGCAGCCATGTCTTTGCGCTCGGCGCCGGAGCGGTTACAAAAATTGTTCTCGGAAAGCGGATAGAACGTATTTTCAACTTTAAAAATGCAGATGATTATATAAATAAGTTTGATGAAATAATAAAAAGAAAATCCGAAATTTCAAAATTAATCAGGGGGTGACGGCAATATGGGAAAAGCTCCTTATATGACTGACGAAGGATACAGAAAATATCGGCAGAGTTTGCTGCTTGTGCTTATGGCTGCTCTTAACAGACTGTACAAGGATGCCGATATAGACGTTCATCAGTCTGTGAACCGCTCAACTTATGTTGAATTTAAAAATATGCGTATAACAAGACGCAGGACGGAAGAAATAAAATCAAAAATGCGCGAGCTTATAAAGGCAGACTTTAAGCTTAAATCGTTTGAAGTTACAAAGGAAGAAGCGTCGCGTCTGCTTTCGGAGACAAATCCGGAACTTGCGGAGAAAATAATTTATACGCCGCGTGAAAATGTGCGGCTTTTTGAGGATATGGGCAGATATTACAGCGTTTACGGAGAAACCGAGGAAAGTGCTTCCTGTCTTTCCGAATTTGACATTATGCCTTTTGAAACGGGCATTTTGCTGCGATATCCGCATCCGGGGTATGACGGTAAATTTCCTCCGTTTACATGGGGAAAAAAGATTATACAGACAATAAACGATTATCGCGCATGGAACGAGATAACGGGGATTTCCGACGTATTTGAGCTTAACCGTGCAATTAAATGCGGAAATACTGCCGATATAATAAATATTGCCGAAATAATTCACGAAAAAGCAATTTCCGAAATAGCCGATACGGTGAAAAGCGAAATTCTTCATAAAAAGATTATTCTTATAGCCGGTCCTTCGTCATCGGGAAAAACCACATTTGCAAACAGACTGTTGCTTCACTTGCGCGCCAACGGCATAACTCCTGAGGTTATTTCTCTTGATGATTATTTTATCGATGCGGACAAATCTCCTCTCGATGAAGACGGAAAACCCGATTTTGAAACGCTGGAATCACTTGATGTGGCGCTTTTTTCCGAGCATATGGAGGCTCTTACGGAGGGCAGAACAATAAATGTGCCAAAATATGATTTTATGCGCGGAAAAAGAAGTGAAATTACACGGAAGATGTGCTTAAAGCCGTCAAGTGTTGTAATAATCGAAGGGCTTCACGCACTTAATGAACGCCTTTTGCTCGGTGTGCGCTCGGATTATGTTTATAAAGTTTATTGCAGTGCTTTAACTTCACTGTGTTTTGATAACGTAAATCCGATTTCTCCTACAGACACACGTTTGCTGCGCCGCATTATACGCGACAACAGTTTCAGAAATACAAGCGCGGAGAAAACAATAGATATGTGGAAAAGCGTTACAAGAGGAGAAGTGAAATACATTTTCCCATATGAAAATCAGGCGGATGTTATTTTCAATTCATCAAATATTTACGAGTGGGCGCTGTACCGTCCTGTGGCGGAACCGCTTCTTTCCGAGGCGTTAAAAAAAGACGGCGATCACCGCGAAAAATGCAAAAGTCTCTTGGAACTTTTGTCTTATTTTGAACCGACGGATGCACGATTTGTGCCGCCGATGTCGATCATGAGAGAGTTTATAGGAGGAAGCTCCATAAGCTATTAAAAAGGGTGAAAAACATGAAAACAAAAACTGTGTATGTTTGCAGCGAGTGCGGTTATGAAACAGGCAGATGGCTTGGTAAATGCCCCTCATGCAACAACTGGAATACGTTTGCGGAGGAGGCTGTTCAGCCGGCGGCGCCGCAGAAGAAAAGTGCCGCGGCGGTTCTCTCGGGCGGTGAGCCGTCGCTGCTTTCGGATATCTCGGTAACCGATGATATACGTATAAAAACCGGTGTGTCGGAACTTGACAACGTAATGGGTGGCGGAATTGTTCCCGCTTCGCTCACGCTTGTCGGGGGTGAACCCGGAATAGGCAAATCAACTTTGCTGCTGCAAATCTGCAATGCGCTTTGCAGCTACGGCAGCGTATTGTACATATCGGGTGAGGAATCGGCAAAGCAGCTTAAACTTCGCGCTGACAGACTAGGGGTAAAAAGCGACAATCTTTATATTTTAAGTGAAACAAATATTGACGCGGCTTTGCTGCATGCCGCAAAGCTGTCTCCGGCAGCCGTTATAACGGATTCGGTTCAGACGATGTACACGGCAGATGTTTCAAGTGCGTCGGGCAGCGTTTCACAGGTGCGTGAAGTTACAATGCGCCTTATGCATTTTGCCAAAAGCGGAAGTACGGCTGTATTCCTTGTCGGTCACGTTACAAAGGACGGGGCGATTGCAGGACCGCGTGTTCTTGAACATATGGTGGACTGTGTTTTGTATTTTGAGGGTGAGAGACGGCAGAGCTACAGAATTTTAAGAGCCGTTAAAAACAGATTCGGCTCAACAAATGAGATAGGTGTTTTTGAAATGTGTGACAAGGGACTTCGCGAGGTAAAAAATCCTTCTGCAATGCTCCTGTCAGAAAGACCTGACGGAGCATCGGGATCCGCTGTTTTTTGCACAATGGAAGGAACAAGACCTATTCTGGCGGAAATTCAGGCGCTTGTTGCTCCTACAAGCTTTGGAATTCCGCGCCGAATGACCTCGGGATTTGACCTTGGAAGGCTTAATCTTCTTATTGCCGTGCTTGAAAAAAGAGTAGGACTGCATCTTTCCAATTCCGATGTATATGTAAACATTGTCGGCGGACTCAAAATAGATGAACCGGCTGCGGATATTGCCGTTATGGCTGCGATTGCTTCGAGTCTCAGAAATATGGTGATTCCCGATGAAACGGTGTTTATGGGTGAAGCGGGCCTTACGGGTGAGCTGCGTTCAATTTCAAATATCCCAAAGAGAATAGCCGAATGCCGCAAAATGGGCTTTACGGAAATTGTTCTTCCGAAAGAAAATGCGCGTGCCGCAAAAGAAGAACGCGATATTAAAGTGCATCCGGTCAGAACGGTGCGAGAGGCGCTTGCGTATCTTATAAAATGATTTGAAAAAACATGAAAAAAATTCTTGCAAAAATAACTAAAACATGATATAATTAATTAAGTGTTGTTTCAATGATCTTTTTTATAAAGATTGAAACAATATGCGCCAGTGGCGGAATTGGCAGACGCGCCAGACTTTGTTTCCACCACCTCGGTGAAAGAATTGATAATTGAAAATGGAAAGTTGAAAGTGAGTAATTAAATGGAAAATGTTATCGAAATTAAGAGCTTTGACTTTGCAATTAGGATTGTCAATTTGTATAAGTATTTAACCGGTATCAAGAAAGAATATGTTCTTTCAAAGCAATTGCTTCGCAGCGGTACAAGTATCGGTGCAAATGTTGCCGAGGCTGAACAAGCACAAAGCAGACCAGATTTTGTTTCGAAGATGAATATTGCATTAAAAGAAACCTCTGAAACGAAATATTGGATTAAACTTTTAAAAGCAGCCGACTTTCTTTCTGAAAAAGAAAGCTCTTCACTTTTAGCTAATTGTGTTGAATTGGAAAAATTGTTAGTAAGCATTATAAAATCATCAAAACAGTAATTTTCCATTTTCAACTTTCAATTTAATACATGCGGATGTGGCGGAATTGGCAGACGCGCTAGACTTAGGATCTAGTGATTTTATCGTGGGGGTTCAAGTCCCTTCATCCGCACCACCACTTTATAGCTTGTAGGATTTGTTCCTGCAAGCTTTTTACATTGCCTTATAACTCAACTTTCAAATCATACTTCGCCTATGGCTCGTATTCTTTGGAAGGGACTCTCGGCTACAAAACAATTCACCGGATTGTTTTGCTTACGCCTCGTCTTCATCCGCACCACCACTTTATAGCTTGTAGGATTTGACTGTAAGCTTTTTTCGTGCCTGTTATTTGTCAGGCAGACACTTCCTCGTAATCGTCCGCGCATATCATACCAATTTCATCCGTATAGCTCTTTTCAAGGATTGGTGCATTTCAAGGCGGAGTCCGTATTCATCTTCGTGAATGATAATTTTTTCTATCAGCAAACACAAATTTGTGTGACTCAGCTCCTTTTCACTTAGTATCTTATCAAGCAGATTTGCGTTTTCAAGCATTGCCTTTTTTCTATCTTTGATAGTTTTATCGATATTCTCTATCTTTGCAATCTCGTTTTTAAAGTCTTCGATTAGTTTCAGAAATTTGGGGTAAATTTCGACTGCACTTTTATTGACATTTCCAAATAATTAGAAGAAAGAAAAGAGGTATTATAATGATTCAAATTAACAAAAGAAGCATAGTCGTATGTATATTACTATCAATAATAACATTCGGAATATACGGGATATATTGGTTGTATTTACTTGTAAAAAATACTCGTTCAATACAAAAGAATACAACGAGCTGTACGGGAGAAATGTTATGTTTAATTTTTGTACCGTTTTATTCTCTGTATTGGTGGTATACAAGGGGAGAAAAAGTTAAACAGGAATTTAGTCAGCACAATTATGCTTCAACAGGTAACGGAGTTGTATATTTGATTTTCGCAATTTTCGGATTTATTCATAACGGCAAACCTCCGATATAACAGTGTTACATTTCGGATATAGTATAACTGTCTCTTATACACATCTGACGCTGCCGACGATACTCCTTG
>ENA-OUQH01000673-OUQH01000673.1-human-gut-metagenome-genome-assembly--contig:-NODE-673-length-24429-cov-8.929925_pt1 | contig 24429 bp, 16 predicted proteins | sample MGYA00237948_ERZ548828 | MGnify/ENA primary metagenome ERZ548828 (study PRJEB26490, sample SAMN05194711) | human gut metagenome | biome: terrestrial biome; feature: human-associated habitat; material...
GTCCGCCGGGGGCTGACTCTATGGGGGATGGGGCATCTCAGCGCGTGGGATGGAAGATCATCCCAGGCTGTTTTTCATGCTTAGCGGGTGCGCTTTCTGCGGGGCAGAACCACCACGGCGGCAGCCAGCAGAGCGGCGGAAGCCATCATCACGATCCACAGAGCAGTGTTGCTCTCGTCGCCGGTCTTGACACCGGGCTTGTAGTTGGGATCAGCCGCGCCGCAGACGGTGCACTTGCCGTCCTTATACTGATGGCCGGTGGCCTTGATGACCTCGCCCTTCTTGATGGTCTCGCCGTTGGTCTTGCAGATCACGTCGCCGGTGTAGCCATCCTCGGTGCAGGTAGGCTCCTTGGCGCCAACGATCTCGGTATCGTGGCCGGTGGCGGGGATGACCTCGCCCTTCTTCACAATCTCGCCGCAGATGGTGCAGACTTCATCGCCGGTGTAGCCGTCCTCGGTGCAGGTGGCAGCCTTGGCGCCAACCAGCTTGATCTTGTGACCCAGAGCGGGGATGACCTCGCCCTTCTTCACGGTGACGCCGCAGGTCTTGCAGACCTCATCACCAGTGTAGCCGTCCTCGGTGCAGGTGGCATCCTTGGCACCCACCAGCTGGGTATCGTGGCCGGTGGCGGGGATGACCTGGCCCTTGGTGATGACTTCGCCGCAGACCTTGCAGACCTCATCGCCGGTGTAGCCGTCCTCGGTGCAGGTGGCGGGCTTGGCGTTCTTCAGCTCGGGGTTGTGGCCCACCAGCTCCAGAGCGGCCAGCAGGGTACCATAGTTGTACACCAGCTCCTTCTGGGCGTCGGTAAGGGCGTTGTACTCAGCCAGCAGCTGGCGCAGGTAAGCCTCGTCCTCCTTGGTCAGATTCTCGATGGGCTTGAGGGCCTCGATCTTCTTGATGAGCTCCAGCACCGCCATTTCATCGGCGTTGTTGGGGTCGGCATCAATATACAGATACCCGATGGCAGCGGGGCCGGTCTGGCCGGACAGGCTGTAGGCCGTGACACGGTAGGCATAGGTCATGCCGAAGTGCAGGGCGGTGGTATCGGTATAGGTGCAGGCGGTGAGATTCTCCGCCAGGGTCTCGAAGCCATCGAACAGCCAGGTATCCTGGGTGTCGTCCTGGATGTGGACCGCAACGCTGCGCTCCACCTTATAGACGATATCCTCGGCATTGGACTGCTTGGCGGCGGTCCAGGTCAGCAGGGCGTTGCGGACGCCGGTCTCCGTCACGGTGAGATCCGTGGGCGTGAAGTAGCTGGCATCCATGACGTTGACGCTGCCCTTTTCGGTGTTGAAGTACTTGTCCCAGACATAGGCGGTGTAGCCCACAGCGCCCTGGGGATAGTACAGGTTCAGGCCCCAGTCGTTGTACACGAAGCCGCTGGTGGTGGTGGTGCCCCACAGGCCGACGAAGTTGGCGTACAGGGCCACGTTGGCATAAGCGCCGGTCAGGGACACGGTGGTCTCCAGCAGAGGAGCGGTCATGCCGTTGAAGTAGTAATCCTTCAGGTTGGTGCAGGCGAAGAATCCCTTGGGACCGATACGCTCCAGGGTGGTGGGGAGGCTGACGCTCTTGAGGTGCTCGTTGCCGGCGAAGGCGCTGCCGCCCACGCGGACGGTGCCCTCGGGGATGCGGTAGCTCTCCGCCGTGCGGCCCTCGGGATAGCAGCGCAGGTTCGTGCCGTTCTTATCGAACAGGACGCCATCCACGCTCTTGAAGTACAGGGAGCCGTCGGCCACGAAGATGTTCTGCAGGTTCACGCAGTCGGTGAAGGCATTGACGGTGTTGCTGACGCCGCAATCCTGGATGGAGGCGGGCAGAGTCAGCTCCGTCAGAGCCTCGCAGCCCACAAAGCCGCGGCTGGGCACAGCCGTCAGGGACTTGGACAGGGTGACATTCCTCAGGGCGTCGTTGTAGGCCAGCGCGCTGCCGCCCATCTCGGTGACGGTGTCGGGAATGACAATGGTCTCCAGACCGGTCTTGGAGATGGCGCTGGCGCCGATGCTGGTCAGGCCATAGGGCAGACGCAGGCTGGTCAGATTGGGACAATTGTAGAAGGCGAAGGCGCCGACGGTCAGCCCATTGGCGGAATCCTCGAAGTAGATCTCCTCGATCCTGGAGCTGGAGAAGGCATAGGTGCCCACCTTGGTGACGCTGGCAGGAACGACGACCTTCTTGAGGCTGGTGTTGTTCTGGAACATCTTATCGGGGATCTCCGTCATGGTGGAGGGCAGGGTGAACTCGGTGGTCTCGTTGCCCTGGGGCCAGATGTAGATCTCGCCGGTGTCCTTGAGCATCACGATGCCGTTGGAGGACACATAAGCGGCATTGCCGTCGGCCACGTTGATCTTCTTCAGGCCGCTGGCCAGATAGAAGGCATCCTTGGCCAGGCTGGTGACGGAGGCGGGGATGCTGACCTCGGTGATATAGGCGGTCTTGTTGTAGTTCAGGTAAGCAAACGCCTTGCTATCGATGGATTGCAGGGTGTCGGGGAAGGCCAGCGTCCGGGCCTCATAGGGCTGATAGAAGGCGCTGTTGCCGATGGACTCCAGCTGGGTGCCGGAGAAGTCCAGATTCTGGAGCTTCCGGGCATAGTAGAAGGCCTGCTTGCCGATGGTCTTCAGCTGAGAGGGCCAGTTGATGGTCTCCAGCACCATGCAGTTATAGAAGGCGCGCTCACCGATGGAGGTGACGTTGTCGCTGAGCTTCACGGTCTTGACGGCCTTGGCGTTGTAGAACGCGCGCTCGGGGATGACGGTGAGGCTGCCGCAGTCGATGGAAGCGGCGGCGTTGCAGTCATAGAACGCGGAGCCGCCCAGGGAGGTGACGGACTGGGGAATGGTGATGGCCTTCAGAGCCTTCCAGCCGTAGAAGGCGTTGGCGCCGATGGAGGTCAACCCCTCCTTCAGGGACAGGGCGGTGGCCTTGGAGCAGCCGCGGAAGGCGTAATCGCCCACGGTCTCCACGGTGGCAGGCAGGTCCACAGCCGTCAGCGCGGAGCAGTTGCTGAACGCATAGGCAGGTACGGAGGTAAGGCTCTGGCCGAAGGTCACGGTCTTGAGCGCGGAGCAGCCGTCGAAGGCGTGCTCACCTAGGGTGGTGAAGCCATCGGGCAGAGTAATGGACGTCAGTTTGGTGCAGCCCTGGAAGGCGGCGGTGCCGATCTTCTTGAGGCTGGCAGGCAGCGTGACAGACGTGATGGTGGTTTTCTTATAGAACAGGTAGTCGCTGATGGTCTCCACGCCGTCGGGGACGGTGTAGGAGGTGCCGGTGAAGTTCTCGGGCAGGCTCACCAGAACCTTGCCGCCGCCGGCCAGCAGGGTGCCGTCCTCGGTCCGGACGATGCTGGCGCCGTCCTCGATGACATAGCCCTCAAAGGCGGGGCAGCTGACAAACGGGGTCAGACCGAAGGACAGGGTCTCGGCCTTGTAGGAGGCGGGGAAGGTCAGGGTCTTGAGGTTGGTGCAGCCCTGGAAGGCCCTCTCGCCGATGAAGGTGACGTTGTCGGGAACAATGAAGTTCACCAGCGCGGTGCAGCCCTGGAACATCTGCTTGCCGATGGTGGTCAGCTTGGGGGCCACAAAGGTGGTCAGGTTCAGGCTGTTGTAGAACGCGGAATCCAGGCCCTGGGGATCGCCCAGCACGGTGATGGTGGTCACATTGCTGCGGGCAAAGGCGTTGGTGCCGACGAAGGTCAGGCTCTCGGGGATGGTCATCTCCTCCAGACCGGCGCAGCCGGCAAAGCAGCTGGTGCCAACGGAGGTGACGTTGCTCAGGTCGGGCAGGTGCTTCAGGCTCTTGCAGGTGAAGAACGCCGTCTTGGGCAGCTCGGTCAGGTTCTTGGACAGCTTCACGGAGGTTACAGCCGTGCAGTTGGCGAACTGGTCGCCGTTTGCGTCCATAGAGGTGACGGTGTCGGGAATGGTGATGCTGGTCAGGGCAAAGCCGTTATAGAACAGGCCGGCGCTGAGGCTGGTGACGCCGTCGGGGATCACCAGGTCGCCCTCCAGGGCCTCGCAGAAGTAGAACGCCTTGACGCCGATGGAGGTCAGGCCCTTGGGCAGGACGCCGTCGTTGGTGTGGCCCAGCGTCTTCAGGTTCTTGCAGTAGTAGAACGCGCCCTCGTTGATGACCTTCAGCGTCTCAGGCAGGCTGACGCTCTGCAGGTTGTTGCAGTCATAGAACGCACGGTAGTCGATCTGCTCCAGGCTGTCGGGGCAAATGACATTGAGAATGTAGTCGTTGTTCTTGAAGGCGTTCTCCCCGATGACGCGGACGCCGTCGGGAATGGTGACGGTGCTCTCGGAGCCGCTGTAGCTGACCAGGGTGTCGCCCACGATGTTGAAGGTGCCGGCGCCGCTGGCCTCGTTGACGGTGACGGCCAGATCATAGGTGGCGGTGCCGTTCTTGGCCTTGGCGGTGACGGTGGCGGTACCGGCCTTGTGGGCGGTAAGCTTGGCGTACTGGGTCAGCTGGTCGCCCTCGCCGTTGGGCTCAACGGTGACCACGGACTCGTCGGAGGAGGTCCACTCCAGGTTCAGGTCGGTGGCATAGAAGGGCGCGTAGGCATACAGCCGGACATTGGTATAGGTGGTGTCAGGCAGCATGGTCACGGAGGAGGTGTTCAGCCGGAACTCGCTCATGGGAACATCCGCGCCCACCTCGTCGGTGACGGTGATCTGGCACTGGGCCTCCACGTCGGTCCAGACGGAGGACTTGACGGTGATGGTGGCGGTGCCGGGAGCCTTGGCGGCCACGATGCCGCCCCGGACCTCGGCCACGCTGGAGTCGGAGGAGCTCCACACCAGGTTCTGGTCGGTGGCGTCGTCGGGAGTCACAGTGGCGTTCAGCTGGACATAGCCCTTCTGGGGCAGGGTCACAGCGGTCTGGTCCAGGGTGATCTGGGTGACGGGATTGTCAGCCAGCTTTACGCGGTAAGCGCACTGGTTCAGCGCATAGTCATAGGCCACCACATAGAAGGTACCATTCAGGAGCTTCTGATAGAAGTCCGTGACGTCGAAGGTGTAGGTATACTCCTCGTAGGCCCGGGGAGAGGTACCGTCGGCCTTCAGGGCGGGGATGATGCCGTCGTAGTAGTTGGAGCCAAGGCTCATTTCCTTCTTGCCGTTGTTGACGTTGGTCTTCCATTCGGTGGAGTACAGCGTGGCGCCGGCCAGGCAGAAGTTATCGGCCAGGGTCACGTCCAGGTACTTCCGGCCGTCAGCGCCGGTGCGGAAGGCCAGGCCCTCCCGGTCCACGATGTAGGGCATTTCACCGTCGGAGGTGAAATTGAAGGTATAGGTATCCTTCAGGTTATCCTGCACGTCGAAGCCGTCAATATAGGTCTTGGCGGTGTAGGTCATGCGGGTGTTGTTGGGGATCACGCCGCTGGAGTTCAGCGCGGGGAAGATCTCGCCCACATAGGCGGGACGCACCTGCTGGCTACTGGAGTTATACATGGCCTTGCGGGTGTTGATGCCGTCGCTGTCCAGATACACCTCGCCGGTGTCGCTGTCCGCGATGGTGACATCCGTGGTCTTGGCCGCGCGCAGCAGGCCGGCCTGCAGGTAGTACAGGTTGCTGATGCCGTTGCCGCCGCCCAGGTCCACGCAGATCTTATCGGCGGAGGTGGAGGGGGTGTCGTAGCCCTCGGGCACCACGAAGGGATACATGCCCAGGCGCATGACGTACATCATGGCGTAGACGCCGGACACGTTGGTGGCGTACATCTTCACGTCCTCGCCGTTATAGATATCGGCGTCCTCGAAGATGGGGGCCTTGGTCCAGTCGCCGTAGAAGCCCAGGAAGGGCACGGACAGCGCGGGATCGTCGTTGTTGGTCAGCTCCACGAAGCCTTCCACATAGATGCCGTTGGGGAACTTGGCCAGGTACTCCCGGTCCGCATCGGACAGGCGGACGGTGACGGTGACCGTGGTCTCGCCCTTGGCGGGCACGGTGACGGTGGTGCCGCTGAGGGAGCCGCCGGAGACCTTGATGGCGCTGGTGTCGGCGGAGAGGACATAGCCCTTCTGGGCGATGTACAGGCCGTCGGTGGTGGTGCTCTCGGTCTGGACCTGGGTATCGATGTCATAGGACAGGGCGGAGCCGGTGAGGTTCTTCACCACGAAGCTCAGCTTGTACACGCCCAGCTGGTCGGCGTCGTCGCCCAGCTCGATCTTGGTCTTTTCCTGACCCCGGACATACAGGTAGGCGGGAGTGGTGGTGGCTGCGGCCAGGTTCACCATGCCGGAGCCCTGCTTGCGGGGAGAGTATGCCACGCCTTCCTCATCGTACAGAACGTTGGCGGTGCTCATCAGCAGGCGGTTCACCAGAATCTGCTTGTCGGTGTCGGAGGCGCCGGGCATCAGGGTATTCACATACTCCAGAGCGGCGGCGGCCACGCCGGCCAGATACGGAGAGGCCATGGAGGTGCCGCTCATGTAGCCGTACTGTGCGAAGGGCAGAGAGGAATAGATGTTGCCGCCGGGGGCGGTGATCTCAGGCTTGAGAGACAGGGAGGGCAGAGGGCCCCAGGAGGAGAAGTCGCTCATGGCCACATAGCCCTTCTCGGTGGAGGACACGGTGAGCTTCTTCTCGGTCTCATTGGCCATCATCTGGCCGTTGGACAGGCTGATGCACACGGTGGGGATCTTGTAGTTTTCCACCGACATGTTCAGCAGGTAGCCGTCGCGGTTGTTGTAGATGACGCAGCCGGCGGCACCGGCAGCGGCGGCGTTGAGCTGCTTCTGCTCGAAGGACAGGCCGCCGCGCATGACCACGGCGATCTTGCCGGTGACGTCCAGGCCCTGGTAATCGGCCACGTCGCCGTTGTTGGGCACTATGACGTACTCATAGGTCTTAGAGGTCTCGTTGCCCAGCAGCAGCTGGGTGAAGCTGTGACCGGACACATCATTATAAGGTACGCGGCCCTCGCCGATCAGGAACGCCGCAGTCTCGTTGGCGTTGACGGAGGCAACGGACAGCGCCGCGTCATAGGAGGACGAGGAGCTGATGATGCCGGTGTCGGGGTCGGACACGGAGGTGAAGTCGCCGTGGGCACCGCCCTGAGAGGAGGAGTAGGAGTTGCCGGCAGAGCAGTTGAGCAGAATGCCGGAGGCCTTCACCAGGTCATAATACTTTGTGGTCAGGTCGCCCTCGGCCTCGCGGCCAAAGCCGCCGTTGGAGCCCAGGGACATATTGATCACGTCCACGTCCAGCAGCAGCGCATCGTTCAGGGCCGCCAGGATGGTATCCGTGGAGGCGCCGTTGGTGGAGTCGGAGAATACCTTGAAGATGGCCAGCTGGGCCTCGGGAGACTGACCGGCGAAGGTGACGCTGCCGTCGGCGTCCACGGTCTTGCCGGCGGCGATGCCGGCCACATGGGTGCCGTGGTCATTGCCGTATTTCTCCACAGCGTCGGCAGAGGGGACAACGTCCGCGTCGGCGTCGGCATAGTCGAAGGCAAAGGGAACCTTGGCGCTCTTATACAGGTCGTCCTCGGTCAGCAGCTCCAGGGAGCTGGAGCTGTGCTTCTGGGCATACCACAGAGCGGCATAGCTGTATGCGGTGACCTTGGTCTTGCCGTCCTCGCCCTGGCTGATCTGATAGAGCAGCTTGGACAGGCTGGACTTCTGCAGCTTCTGCACGGCAGGAGCGTTGGCAAAGGCCTCGTGGTTCACATCCAGGCCGGTGTCCAGGATGCCGATAAGCGTCCCCTCGCCCTGGTACTGGGTGTTGTTGGAATAGGCGGCCACTTCCGCAGCGGTCAGGGCCTGGCCCAGAGTGGCGGAGCCCATGGAGTCGGTATAGTAGGTCTGGCACAGCACCACGTCCACTACGCCGTCAAGCTTCTTGATGTCGTTGATCCTGCCATAGGGCACCTGGGCGGCAAAGCCGCTGATGACGGAGGTATAGCTGAAGGTGAAGGAGCTGGGAATGCTCTGGCTCTCCATGGCGTTCATAACGGAGAGCTGGACATCGGCGATCTCCTCCAGCTGAGCCTTGGCGGCAGCCGTCTGCTGGAAGTCCAGCATGGACATGCCGGCATTGGTGCGGTTGCGGGCATCCAGCAGGCTGTCCGCATCCAGCTGCACAATGACACGGACCATTTCGTCATCTGCGGGGACATCGGACTTGGACACCTTGCTGGGGTCCATGTTCTCCTCGAAGATGGACAGACGGTCGCTGTCTGTGAGTTCATTGGTCACATCGGTGGCCGTCAGCCCGGTCTGGGCGTCGGCCGGCGTCAGTTCTGCCGCCATGGCGCTGACCGGCAGGACGCTGATGAGCATCATCAGCACCAATACCAGAGCAAGCAGCCGCTGCGGCATTCTCGTCTTTTTCATCGATCGACTTCCTTCCTGAATTTTTTCGTTCCACTCCCCTGCTGTGTTGAGGAATTTCCTGATTGCATAATTATACTTCCTTTCGCCCGCAAAAGCAAGGAATTTCTTCCAAAAACAAGGATTTTTTCAGGAAACGTTTCCGGTGTTTCCGCCGGGTGGACGGCCGGTTGGCGCTTTTTTCCGATGCTTCGGTATCACATCACCGTGATAAACGACCCATTGTTTTTTGTACTTATCTCATGAACAGTTTCCAGGCTCGGCGTCCGTGTTGTACAAATCCGCCAAAATGTCAGCCTCCCCTTTTCCGCCCCGCTGATTCCGTCCGCATTACACGCACATTTGTGTTTGTTCGTGCCGGGTGGACGGCAGCAGAAAAGCCTGGAAATATCTTCCATGAATATTCTGTATATCTTTTTGTATAATCCAGGTATTTACCCTTTATAGGGACATTTTTACCGAACGGTTCTGCGTTTTTCATGCAGAGGACGGGCAGAAAAAGGCCGCTGCTTTCAGCGAAGCAGCGGCCGGAAGGGGCGGCTTTATTTTACCAGCCGTCCGTCGGACCAGACGGCAGTGATGTTGTGACGATGGAGCATGTAGATGGCCCGCTCAAAACGCTCCCGCACCGTCAGCTGGCGGACAGGCTCCGGGAAGTCGCCGTCATCCACCACGATGGCGTGAAGGAGCTTGCCCACAGCGAAGCCCTCGCCGCCGCCGAAGTACCGGTGGCCGGCGGTGGTGCCCAGGTAGTAGCCCTCCGGCACCGTCAGGAAATCCTCGGACCAGTCGGTTTCCATGCGCTTGACCTTGGAGGCCCGGATGCTCATGGTGATGACCTTGTACATGGGCAGCTGGGCGCCGCCGGCAATGTCGGAGCCCAGGGTCACCCAGATCCCCTGGCGCAGCATCTCCCGCACCGGGGAGACGCCGCTGCAGAGGTTGATGTTGGAGCCGGCGCAGTGGGCCACCACCACCCCGGCCCGGCGGATGGCGGCGCACTCCCGGGCGTCGGAGTAGACGCAGTGGGCCATGACGGTGTGGTCCTTCCAGAGGCCGAACTTGTCGTAGCTCTCCCAATACTGGGGGCAGTCCGGGTGCAGCTCACGGACCCAGGCGATCTCCCCCCGGTTTTCCGACAGGTGGGACTGAACGTACAGCCCCCGGTCCCGGGCGATGCGGCCCAGGGCGGCCATCAGCTCATCGGTGCAGCTGGGGGTAAAGCGGGGGGTGATGATGGGCTTTATGTGGTCGAAATGGCAGCCATCCAGCCAGCGCAGCGTCTCGGATACGGACTGCTCCGTGGTCTCCTGCAAAATGCCGGGCAGGCCGTTGCGGTCCATGTTCACCTTGCCCACGAAGCCTGTGACGCCGGCCCGCTCCAGCTCCTCCATGAGGATCCAGGTGGCCTCGGTATGCAGGGAGGAGAACATGCACACCCGGGTGGTGCCGTTGGTGATCAGGTCCGTGGCCAGACGGCGGTAGGTCCGCCGGGCAAAGTCCAGGTCGGCGAACCGGGCCTCGGTGCGGAAGGTGTAGGTATTCAGCCAATCCAGCAGGGGCAGGTCCATGCCCATGCCCAGCATGGGATACTGGGGGGCATGGAGGTGCATATCCGCAAAGGACTGCATGATGAGCCGGTCGCCGTAATCCGTCAGGGGCGCCGAGGCAAACGCCTCCGGCAGAGCATCGTACACCCCCCGGACCGCGCCGTCCTCCAACACCAGATAACCGTGCTCCCGGATGTCCAGCTTTCCCAGCTGCGAGGCCTGGACGATGTTGCCGCGTAAAACCTGTGTCATGATGAGTCGCTCCTTTCGGAAAATAAAAACGGGCGCCCCGCCGGCTTTCCGGCGGAGCACCCATAGCAGGGCCGTGGGCGGCCCCGTAGAAACGCCCTGCGCCATGCCCGCAGGGCTATATGAGTTCCCTATGTGATACACAGATTATAGCACAGGGGGATGCGTTTGGCAAGGGAAAAAGCGCGCTATGCATTGCCGTCCCTTCCATATGGGCTGACAAGCTCAAGAGGCCCCGCCAGATGGCGGGGCCTCAGCTTGTCAAAAAAGGGCGGTGCCCTTTTTTGACAAAAGAGTTTTCGCTCCGACCCGCGCGTTTTCACGCATAAAATGCGTGAAAACACACTCTCTCCGCGCAAAGTATTTTTCGCGACGTACACGCCGCCGCGAAAAATGGATCAAACCTTATTCGCGGCCTGCGGGCCGCGAACTCTGCGAGGCTATTTTGACAGACTGGAGGCCCCGCCAGATGGCGGGGCCTTGAGCTATGTGTCAGCTTCAGTTCATCTGCTTGCGGCGGGAGAGGTTCACGGTACCGTCGTTCATTTCGTGGACGGAGTCCAGGCTCTTGCCGGTACCGATGGCCACGCAGCTGATGGCGTTCTCCGCCACCACGGTGTGAATCCCGGTGCGGGCGGTGATGAGCTTGTCAAAGCCGTCCACCAGGCTGCCGCCGCCGGTCATGACGATGCCGTTGTTGGCAATGTCGGCCACCAGCTCCGGGGGCGTGCGCTCCAGGACGCCGTGAATCGCCTCCAGAATGCGCTCCACCGGCTCCTCGAAGGCCTCCAGCATCTCGGTGGAGGTGACGGTAATGGTCTTGGGCAGGCCGGTCATCAGGCAGCGGCCCTTGATCTCGATGGTAGTCTCCTCGTCCTTGGGGAACACGCAGCCGATCTGCATCTTCATCTGCTCGGCGGTGCGTTCGCCGATGAGGATGTTGTGTTTGCGGCGCATGTACTTGACGATGGCTTCGTTGAACTGGTCGCCGGCTACCTTGATGGAGGCGCTCTCCACCACGCCCTTCAGGGAAATGACGGCGATATCGCTGGTGCCGCCGCCGATGTCCACCACCATGTGGCCCTCGGGCTTGGTGATGTCGATGCCTGCGCCGATGGCGGCGGCCACGGGCTCCTCGATCAGATACACATGACTGGCGCCGGACTGCAGGCCCGCGTCCACCACGGCGCGCTCCTCCACCTCGGTGATGCCGGAGGGGACGCAGATGATGACGCGAGGCTTGAAGATGTGGTGGAAGCTGCCGCTGACCTTGCGGATAAACTCCTTGAGCATCCGCTCCGTCATGTCGTAGTCGGAGATGACGCCCTCACGCAGGGGGCGGATGGCCACGATGTTGCCGGGGGTACGGCCCAGCATGGCCTGGGCATCGGCGCCCACGCTGAGCAGGCGGCCGTCGTCCTTGTTGATGGCCACCACAGAGGGCTCATTGAGCACAACGCCCTTGCCCTTGACATATACCAATACCGATGCGGTACCCAGGTCGATACCGATATCCTTTGCTAACGAACACATAATGCTGCACCTCATTTTTCTGATATGGACCACAGCCCTCAGGGGGCCGTATTATTCCCTGATGCTCTATTATAATGGTGATTTTCCCATTTTGCAAGAGGATTTGCGTGATTTTCCAAATCGTAATCTTTTGTTCATATTTTGCAGCTTTTCCGCCGATGTCTCATTATGCACCGGCAGCGGGAAAATTATTCCTCCCGGCTGATGGCCAGGGTCAGGCCCACCACGTCGGCAGCCCCCGCCTGACGCAGCACCCGGGCCGCCTCAGACAGGGTGGCCCCGGTGGTACAGATGTCGTCGATCAGCAGGAAGCGCTTCCCGGCGATGTTCTCCGGACGGACAGCCTCGTATACGCCCAGGACATTGGCCCGGCGGGCGTCGGCATCGTCCAGGCCGGACTGGGCCGGGTTGTCCGTTGTCTTGCGCAGGGTCTCCTGGGGCTCCACATGCCACTCCACGCACAGGCTCCCGGCCAGATACCGGGCCTGGTCAAAGCCCCGCCTGCGCAGACGCTTCCGGCTCACCGGCACCCAGGTGATGGCATCGAACTCGCCGCCGAATTCCTCCGCGGCGCAGCGGGCCATGAGACTGCCGAAGCAGGGCAGCCCGCCCATGCGGCCCTTGAACTTGAAGTCCAGCAGGGCCCGGCGCACGGCATCCTCATAGTAGAGCGGCGCAGCCACCCGGAGCCCGGACACCTGCCGCCGGGCCCGGTCCCCGGTGTAGGGCAGGGTCTTTTCGCAGTCGCCGCAGATCAGGTCCCTGCCGCCGATGTGCCGATTGCAGAAGGGGCACTTCCGGGGAAACAGAAGGTTCAGCGCTCCCTGCTCCAGTTGGTTCAGGCGCTCATTCAGGTCACTCATGCCCATGGCTTTCTCCTCCTTGCTTGAGCCTGCGGCGCAGGCCGCTGTATCGCCGGGTGCGGCGGTCGTTTTCCGCCATCTGCCCGGGGATCACGTCGTCGCCTACCATCACCAGCAGCTCCCGTGCCCGGGTGATGGCGGTGTACAGCACGCCCCGCACCAGCAGGGACGGAGCCGCCGGGGCGGATACCAGCACCACGGCCCGGTATTCGCTGCCCTGGGCCTTGTGGACGGTCATGGCGTAGGCCATGTCCAGCTGGCCCAGCAGGTCCGCCGTGTACACGCTGACCCGGTCGTCGAAGCGGATGGTCACCAGCTCGCCGGAGGGGTCGATGTCCTCCACCGTGCCCACGTCGCCGTTGAAGATGCCGCTGCCGGCCTCGCCGCTGTCCTTCTGCCAGATCACATCGTAGTTGTTCTTGGTCTGCATGACCCGGTCCCCTACCCGGAACACCATGTCGCCCCAGGCCTTCTGGCGCTTGCCGGGGGACGGGGGATTCAGCGCCGCCTGCAGGGCGCGGTTCAGGCTGACGGTGCCGGTCTCCCCCTTACGGGTGGGGGAGAGCACCTGGATCTGTCCGGCGGGAATGCCCATATTTTCCGGCAGGCGGGTGCGGCACAGGTCCACCACCGTCTGCACCAGCCGGTCAGGCGACCGGCGGCACAGGAAAAAGAAGTCGTTCTGCTTGTTTTTCAGATCCGGGGACTGGCCCCGGTTCACCGCATGGGCGTTGCGGATGATGGCGGACTGCTCCGCCTGGCGGAATACCTCCGTCAGGGTCACCGACGCCACTGAGCCGCTGCGCAGAATATCCCCCAGCACGTTGCCGGGCCCCACGGAGGGCAGCTGGTCCGGGTCCCCCACCATCACCAGGCGGCACCCGGGCTTCAGGGCCGCCAGAAGGGCGTCCATCAGCGGCAGGTCCACCATGCTCATCTCGTCCACAATAACGGCGTCGGCCTCCAGCAGGTCCTTTTCGTTTTTCTTGAACGTCACCTCGCCGGTGAGCTCGTTGAAGGTCATGCCCAGGCAGCGGTGGATGGTCTGGGCCTCCCGGGAGCACAGCTCGCTCATGCGCTTGGCTGCCCGGCCCGTGGGGGCCAGCAGCAGCACCGTCAGGCCCATGCGCTCCAGCAGGGTCACAATGCCCCGGGTGGAGGTGGTCTTGCCGGTGCCGGGGCCGCCGGTCAGCAGCAGCACCCCGGACCGGGCCGCCAGCGTCACGGCCTGACGCTGGTGAGGGGCATAAGCAATGCCCTGCTGGCGTTCCATCTCGGTGATGATCCTGTCCACATTTTTCCCGGTCTGCCGCGGCGCATCCCGCAGGGACAGAAGCCGCCGGGCCACCCGGGTCTCCGCCTGATACAGGCGCAGCAGATAGCAGGCCTGGACATTGGCCACCTGCTCCTGAACGATGACGCCCCGGGTCAGCAGACCGTCCAGGGCCGTCTCCAGGGCGTCGGTGTCCGCGCCGATGAGCTGGGCGGCGGCGGACAGCAGCTTGTCCCGGGGCAGGAACACATGGCCGTTGTTCAGGTTGTGGGATAATTCGTATGTAAGAGCGGCCTCCACCCGGCAGGGGCTGTCGCCGTCGAAGCCCATGCTCAGGGCAATCTCGTCCATGGTGGAAAATTCCACGCCATAGGCGTCGCCGGTCAGCAGATAGGGGTCCTCCCTCAGCCGGGGCAGAGCATCCGCCCCGTAGGCCCGGTACAGCTGCATAGCCAGGGGCACCGGCAGCTCATACCGGGCCAGGAACTCCATGACCCGCTTGAGCCCCGTCAGCTCCCGGAAGGCGGCAGACAGCTCCATGGCCCGCCTGGCGGTGATGCCCTTGACGGTCTGAAGCCGCTCCGGCTCCTCCTCGATAACGGCCAGAGTGTCTGCCCCGAAGCGGTCTGCCAGCCGCTGGGCCGTGGTGGGGCCGATGCCCTTGAGAATGCCGGAGGACAGGTAGGATACGATCTCCTCCTCCGTCCGGGGCATCCGCCGCTCCACGGACTCCGCCGCAAACTGGGGCCCATAGCTGGGGTGGTTGGTCCACACCCCGGTGACGGTCATGCCCTCGCCGGGAGCGGCGCAGGGAATGCACCCCACCACCGTTACCAGCTCCCCGTCCTCCGTCAGCAGGGAGAGCACGGTGTAGCCGTTGTCCTCATTCTGAAAGATCAGGCTTTGTACGGCGCCCTCCACCGTGCAGCGTTCGGCCATACCGGCCCTCCTTATGGTAAATTCTGAACGATCTCCTCCGGAGCCAGCAGCAGGACGTTGTCATACCGCTGCGTAAGCTCCCGGGCCCGGGACAGTCCCGCCTCATCCAGTCCGCAGTCGCAGATCACGATGGGCGGCAGGCCCCGCAGCTGCCGCCGCAGGTCCAGCAGCTGGGCCACCGGGCCGGAAAAATCACCGCTCCCCCGGGCGGGGACCAGCAGCACGGCCCGGGCGGGCTCCCGCCGCCGCAGCCACCCCGTCAGCAGCCAGAACAGGGCCGCCGCTCCCGTGGCCGCCAGAAACGCCAATACGCCGTCTTGCAGCACCTCCATACACTCACCTCGGTACCAGTGTATGCGGCGGCGGGGACGGGGGTGCGGGCGGTCAGAAACGTGTTGCATTCCGCCGCGCCATTTGATACAATAGCCATGGCGCTGCACGAACGGCAGGCGGTTGGCTGATGATCCCCGAAAGGGGGTGACGCCATGCGGATTACATTACATATCGGGCCCTATACGGTTACGATCATTGTAAAGAAACGCGAAAACCGCCACTCGGCCAAGTGACGGTTTTCATTATGAATTCCTGATTGAACCGAGCCAACCGCTTGTCGCAGCGCCCTTTTCTGTGTTCATTATAGGCGGCGCAGGCCGTCTTGTCAAGCCCCGGGACCGTCTCCCGGGGCCTGATTTTCTTTTGTGCGGGTCAGGTACGGGGGTTGTGCGGTTTAATACTGATAGCCCCGCTTTTCGTCGCGGAATTCCTCCACCCGGGCCCGGTAGGCCTTCATGGCGGTGTCTTCAAAGGCCAGCTTCACGTCCTTTGCGCCCATCTGCTCCAGGAGGTACCGGGTGAAGGGCGGGTTCAGAGGCAGCAGCGGCCCGATGAGGTAGGTGGCCATGAGGCCGCCCCGGAGAAAGCCCTCGGCAAAGGCCCCGGGATGGCGGCCCACACCCCGCTCCACCCGGAACAGGGGGTTCGCCAGCTCATCATCGGGATAGGTGTGGCCGAACAGGCTCTTGAAGCCAACGATTTCCATATCCTGGAAGCTGCCCAGCAGAAAGCTGTTGTGCCGCTTCATCATGTGATACTCGGCGTGGGTCTTGAGAATGCCCAGGCCGTCGAAGGCGCGCTTGCCGTCGATGACCACATATTCGCCCAGGGCGTCCAGGGCGTTGCCGGTGGCCAGCATCAGCCCGCCGCCGTCCACATACCGCTCCAGCTCCGCCCGGTAGGGGGCCAGGGCCTGGACCATCAGCTGCAGGCCCCGCTCGGTGGCAGAGCCTACGTACACCAGGTCCACGCCGCCGTCCAGAAAGGCGGGGCGGTCCTTCAGACCGGTTTCCACTACCTCCATCTCCGGGCAGGACTGGCGCAGATAGGTGACGTTCATCAGGTCGCCGCAGAGGTTGGCCACCTCGGGGAACAAAATCTCGGTTTTCATGCCTGCACCTCCTGCTCCGCCGCCCGGGAACGGGCGATATCCTTCATCTGGTCATATACCTGATAGGCAAGCTCCAGGGTGTCCGTGCCGTAGAGCACATACAGCTCGTCGCCGGGCTCATAAGCCATCAGGGCCGCCGCGTCGCGCTCGTCTTTGGCGCAGGCCAGCCGGTCCTCCGGCACACCGGCCATCAGGCAGCGCAGCTTGTAGTCCTCGCACCGCAGACCGGTGCACACCACCCGGACGATGCTCTCGTCCGCCAGGTACTCGAAATCCGTGTCATAGAACCAGCACACGTTTTCCGACCAGTGGGGCACATCCGTCAGGGAGTTCATCAGCAGCATGACCTCCTTTTTTCCGGGACGGGAGGCGATATAGTGGAATACCCGGGAGCAGGCCAGGGCGTTCTTGTCCTTGGCCATTTCCCGGACCAGGGTGACGTTTCCCACCTTTTCGGCGTTGTGGCGGCTCTCGGTGATGGCGGACTCTGCCAGGACGCGGGCAATCTCCCCGTGGTCATAGCCCAGCTGCCGCAGCACGGCAATGACCGTTACCATATTATAAATATTGAACACACTGTCGGAGATCAGGGTATAGGGATATTCCTTACCCTTCTCCCGGATGGTCATGGTGCCCCCGGCGATGTCCACATGGGTGGCCAGGTAATCGCTGTCCGGAGAGTGGAAGCCGCAGTCCTGGCACACGGCCCGGCCAATGTGGTGGTAGCGGCGGTATTCATAGCGCAGCTTTCCGGCGCACTTGGGGCAGATGCGCACGTCGTTGATGTGGTTGACGCACTCCACGGTGTCCGTGGGCAGGCGGTCGATGCCGAAATACACCCGTTCATTTTCCGGAGCCAGGCCGCAGGAGATCAGGTCGTCGGCGTTGAGCACCAGCCTGGACGCGGCAGGAACGCTGCGGCTGATGATGTCCGCAATAAATTCCGCGTGGGCGTTGCGCATGATGCTGTCTCGGAACAGATTGGTAACGGCAATATAGTCCGGGGTGATGTAGGGATACACCCGCACACTGGACCGCTCGTCCACCTCCAGCACCGCCATGTCGTAATTCTTTACCCGGCCCGCCAGATCACAGCCCTTCAGAAGGGCTGTGGCAATGCCGCTGGCCACGTTGGAGCCCGCCCGGTTGATGAGCACACGGTGGCCCTCCTTCTCCAGGGTGTCCGCCAGAAGGTTGCTGACGGTGGTTTTGCCGTTGGTGCCGGTGACGGCGATGATGGCCTTGGGACGGCCCACATATTTCAGGAAGTCCGGGCACAGCTTCAGCGCCAGGGTCCCGGGGAAGTCCGTTCCGTTGTGCCGGGTGATCTTCAGCGCCGGGACGGACAGCTTCGCCATCCACAGCGCAAACAGGAATCGCAGTTTACCCATTGTTTTCAAGCCTCCTTGGTAACGATCGCCGCCGCCCGGCAGCTGCAGCCGTCGGCATTTTCAAATTTCAGGGGCATGGTCAGGAACGTGAATTCCCGGCCGATGAGCTGCGCCAGCCCCTTGAGGTTCTCGGTATTCACCAGCCCCGCGCCAAACAGAGTCAGGTGATTGGGGTAATCCACCGTGTCGCAGGGGTCCAGGGAGATGGAATCCTCCCCCACCCCCTTCAGAGGCAGGCCCGCCACGAACCGGGCGGCCTCCTCGGTCAGACACGGAAACCCCTCATAATAGGCATCGGTGCCCCAGTATTGGTCCCACCCGGTGCAGAACAGCAGAAAATCTGCGTCCCGTATGGCGGCCTCGTGCCGCAGCAGCAGATCCAGACGGATCTGGGCCTGGCCCCGGCAGTCCAGGACGAAGCCCCGGCCCACGAAGCGGTCCGCGCCGCAGCCGTCCAGGGTCAGGGCCCCGTCGATCATGTGAGCAGGGGCGTCCATGTGGGTGCCGGTGTGGGAATACATGTGCAGCAGCGTCTCCCGGTAGCCGCACTGGGAAACGGTGCAGGCGGTGGTGAGCCGGGGCTGCTCCGTGCCGGGATAGACGGGCATGTCCTCCCGGATGGTGTGGGTCAGATCGATAACAGTCATGCTTGCTTCCCTCCTTCGGGCCGTTCCCGGGTGTGCAGATATACCATCAGCGCCGCCACATCGGCGGGGGATACGCCGGATATGCGGCCCGCCTGGCCCAGGTTCTCCGGGCGCAGGGCGGCCAGCTTCTCCCGGGCCTCCAGCCGCAGGCCCTGAATATGACGGTAATCCATATCCGGCGGCAGGCGGCGGCGCTCCAGCTTCTCAAATTCCTCCACCTGCTTCTCCTGGCGGCGGATATAGCCCTCGTACTTCACGGTGATCTCCACCTGCTCCCGGACAGCGGGGGGCAGGTCCGGGTCCGCCGGGTCAAAGGGGCGCAGGTCCTCGTAGCTTACCTGGGGCCGGCGCAGCAGGTCGATGAGGCGGCAGCCGTCGGCCACCGGGGCGGTGCCCCGGGCCGTCAGCAGATCGTTCAGGGCTGCCGAGCCGGGGATGCCGGTTTTCTCCAGGCGCCTGATCTCCCGCTCCACGGCGGCGTATTTCTCCTCCACCTGCCGCAGCCGCTGCCGGGATACCAGGCCGATGCGGTATCCCACGGGGCACAGGCGGCGGTCGGCGTTGTCCTGCCGCAGCAGCAGCCGGTATTCCGACCGGCTGGTCATCATGCGGTACGGCTCCTGGGTGCCCTTGGTCACCAGGTCGTCGATGAGGGTGCCGATGTAGCTTTCGCTGCGCTTCAGGATCAGCGGCTCCCGGCCCAGCAGCTTCAGCGCCGCGTTGACCCCGGCCACAAAGCCCTGGGCCGCCGCCTCCTCATAGCCGGAGGAGCCGTTGAACTGTCCCGCGCCGTAAAGCCCCTCCACCGCCCGGGTCTCCAGGGTAGGCCGCAGGGCCAGGGGGTCGATGCAGTCATATTCGATGGCGTAGGCCGGACGCATCATCTCCGCCTGCTCCAGTCCGGGGACGGACCGCAGCATTTGCAGCTGCACATCCTCCGGCAGAGAGGAGGAAAAGCCCTGGATGTACATTTCCTCGGTGTCCAGGCCCATGGGCTCGATGAACAGCTGGTGCCGCTCCTTGTCCGGGAAACGGACGATCTTTGTCTCGATGGACGGACAGTACCGGGGGCCTATGCCCTGGATGGCCCCGGAATACAGGGGGCTTTTGTCCAGGTTTTCCCGGATGATCCGGTGGGTCTCCTCCGTGGTATATGTCAGCCAGCACACGGCCCGGTTTTCCGGGGGGCGCTCCGTTTCGAAGCTGAAGGGCAAGGGAGACGGATCCCCCTCCTGGAGCTGCATTCTGGAAAAGTCGATGCTTCGCCGGTTCACCCGGGGCGGCGTGCCGGTCTTGAACCGGCGGAGGGGCAGGCCCAGGGCCAGCAGGCTCTCCGTCAGGGGGCCCGCCGCATGGAGCCCGTCGGGACCGGAGTCCTCCGCACAGTCGCCCACGATGGTGCGGCCCCGCAGATAGGTGCCGGTGCAGAGCACCGCCGCCCGGACCCGGTACACGGCGCCGGTTCGCAGCACCACACCGGTAACATGGCCGTTTTCCGTGCGAACAGACACCGCTTCCGCCTGGCGCAGGGTCAGATGTTCCTGCCGCTCCAGGGTGTGCTTCATGATCTGCTGATAGGCCCGGCGGTCCGCCTGGGCCCGCAGGGACCACACGGCTGGCCCCTTCCGGCGGTTGAGCATCCGGTATTGGATGCAGGCCCTATCCGCCGCCCGGGCCATTTCGCCGCCCAGGGCGTCCAACTCCCGGACCAGGTGACCCTTGGCGGTGCCGCCAATGGCGGGATTGCAGGGCATGTTGCCCACGGCGTCCAGGTTGATGGTCAGGCACACGGTGTCCAGCCCCAGCCGGGCGGCGGCCAGGGCCGCCTCGATGCCGGCGTGTCCCGCGCCGATAACGGCAATATCAAATTGTCCCGCGTCAAATTCTCTCATGCTCGTTCCTCAGTTCCGGCGCAGGATCACCACCGCCACCTCCGGGCGGTTCAGGATCCGCACCATGCCGCCCAGGCCCCGGGTGACAAACACATCCGCGTCCCGGCAGGTGTAAAATCCGTTGGTATAGGAGGGCAGCAGCGCGCCGCCGTTGCCCAGCAGCCCGTCGGTAAAGGGCAGCCGCCACAGGCCGCCGTGGCCGTGGCCCGACAGGGTCAGATCCGCCCCCAGGGCGGCGTAATCCGTTTCAAAATGGGTATTCCGGTGGGCCAGCAGCAGCCAGAACCCGTCGCCGATGGCGTCCCGGACATCCCGGGCCACCTCCTGGGGCGTTTTCTGGTCGGCGAAGCCGTTGGGGTCGTCGATGCCCGCCACGGCCATGGCGCCGCCGTTCCGCTCCAGCGTTACAAAGGTGTTGCTCAGATAGGTGACGCCGCATTCCTTCAGCAGCGGCGTCAGCTCCGACATGGCCCCGGCAGCCCACTCATGATTGCCGGAGACGAAATACGTAGGCGCCATAGCCGTCAGCCCACGCAGCAGAGGCCGCAGATATTCCGTGCCGCTCCACTCGTCCACCAGGTCGCCCACCAGCGCGATGATATCGGGCCGGGCCTTCCGCACCGCCTCCAGAAGGCGGCTGTTGTCCCGGCCGAACCGGCGGCCATGGAGATCCGACAGCACCACGATCCGGGCCCCGTCCCACCCCTGCGGCAGCCGCCGGGAGGTGAAGGTGTATTCCTCGGTGGAGAGGGTGTAGTTCCCCCACCACAGGCCCGCCCCGGCCAGGGTCAGCGCTGCCAGCAGCAGCGGAAGGGCCGTGTTTTTCTTTTTGCGTTTCTTGTCCAACCGCGCCGCCTCCTTACAGGATACCCTATTATATAATAGGTTCCCCGGGGTTTGCAAGTCTTTTGTTGTGCAGAATAGCAAAAAGTGATCGTGCATTTTTATGAAAAATGTACATTTGCACCCTTGTGAAAATGCTCCCGCCGGCGTATACTATATATGTAAAAAGCGAAGAAAGGAGCGTGATACCATGACCAACATCTTCATGAAGGGCGATCTGGATGACATGATCTTCGAGGGAACCGATTGGCAGCCCAGCGAGCGGTAAATCCGGCGCTTACCAAGGAGAAGGCCACGCCAAGGCGTGGTGATTTTTTTTTAACAGAAAAAGCGTTTTTACGAGTTGATGCGCCGCAGGGCGCTTTTTTTGTGCCCATTTTTACGCTCATTTATCGTCTGCGGCGCCGCAGGTCGGCCGCGATCAAGACCCCGCAGGCCAGCAGCAGGCCCGCCAGAATGAGGAGGGCGCAGCTGCGGAAAAATTCCTCCGGCAGAATCAGGATCACCGGGTCCGTCATCGGGTCAAACAGCCAGTTGTCCTTTCCCGGAAAAAAGATGGTGTGGAACACCGTAAATGCCCGGTCGAAGTCCAGAGCCGCCAAACCCCCGACGATCATGAACAGTCCGCCCAGGCCACAGGCGGCCCAGAACCCCGGCCCGCGGCCTCCAAAGCGGCACAGGGCCATCCCCTTTCGCCGCCGCAGCAGGTACAGGGCCAGCAGTGCCGCCAGGGATACCGCCAGCAGCCGGATATCCAGCAGAAACAGCACCCGCACGTCGGCAAAGTGGCTGGCTCCCTCCTGGGAAAAGGGCAGCACCCCGGCGGCAAAATCCGGCCGCAGGCCCAGGCAGTAGTCCATCACGTCGCCGAAGGCATCCCTCAGCTGTTCCACCGTCAGGCCGCTGCGGGCGGGGATATCCAGGGCCTGAATCTGCGCCCAGTAGAAGGGCCGCACCAGCAGCGGCAGGGCAATGGCCCCTGTCAGCACCGCCAGAGCCGTCAGGGGAATGGTGAGAACGGACAGAAATTTCTTCATTTCGTTGGCTCCTTTCGGCCGGACAGCACCAGAAGCACCTGACCCGGCAGGTAAAACAGCCACATGCCCACCTGGGCAAAGGCGGCAAGCCACCCGGGAAACAGCTCCGGCTGATTGCGGATCCCCACGCACACGTCGCACAGCAGAAACAGCCACAGTCCCACGGAAAACAGCGGACTGTGAAGGGACACCGCCTGACAGGCGTTCAGCAGGAAATTCGTAAAGTACACCGCCGCCAGCAGATTCAGCGGCGACAGAAGCCCCAGGGCCCACAGGCCCGTCCAGGCTCCCAGCACCAGCACCAGCCGCAGAGGCCACAGGGTCCGTCCGCCGTTCCGCCGGCAGATCCGGACCAGATACAGGGCCTGGACCCCGCAGAACAGGGCCACTCCCGCGCCGTAATGGTCGTTCAGCAGCAGCAAAAACGTGTCTGCTCCCAGGGTCAGAGCCATGGCAGCGGGCATCAGGCGGCTGCCGCCCCGGCAGGCAAACAGCACGGAAAACACCAGACACACGGCGATGGAGGCGTATTTCACCGGGTCGCCGCTGCCCCCGGTCAGATCCATGGTCAGAAACACCGCATACAGGGCCGCCTCCAGCCCCAGAAACGCTGCCGTCACAGGTCCCACAGCTCCGGGTCGCTGGCGGAAACACACAGGGCGCCGGCAGACAGCGCCGCCGTCACGTCGGCCTTGTCTGCCAGCAGGCCCCCGGCGATGAGGGGCACCGGCAGCTCCCGGGACAGCCGGGCGATGACCTTATAGATGGTTCCCGGCAGCACCTCAATCAGGTCCGGCATGCCTATGCCCGTCTCCTTCCCCAGGTTGCTGACAGCCTTGGAGTCGATGGCAAACACCCGCAGCACCGTCAGCATTCCCAGCTCCCGGCCCCGGCGGATCAGGTGAGGCCGGGTGGAGATGATGCCGTCGGCCCCGCAGCGGCGCAGGTAGTCCACGGCGATCTCCTTGGGGGCCAGCCCTGCGATCAGGTCTGCGTGGATCACCGCCTGCTTCCCGGCCCGGTGGACCCGATCCACCAGCTCCCCGATGTTCAGAATATCGCCGCACAGCAGGAACACCGCCGCCCCGTCATGGCACAAGGCACGATCCAGGGTCTCCGGCTCCTTCACCGCCGGGATCACCGGCGTCCGCTCCAAAAGCGGCAGCATGGCATGGGCCATATTGCGCGCCCCCTTTCCGCAATTTTCTCTCCCTATGTTACCACGGCAGGGGGGCAGATTTCAACGATATTTTCATGAAAAAGTCCTTGACAGCCGCCGGTGTCTCTGGTATACTGTCTGAGAAAACAAAGAAGGCTGGGTGCATCCGCCTCACCTCCCGCCCGTGGCAAAGAGGTCAACAGCAATCGTTTCCATGGTTTCCGCATGCCGGGGGCCGTGTTGTTGCGCGGATGCATGGTGCATTCGCGTTTTTTTATTGATCGAATGGAGGTGCGACGGTTATTAGCAAGGTAGAGCATGAACTCAATGAAGAGATCCGGGATAAGGAGATCCGCCTCATCGGCGAAAACGGCGAACAGCTGGGCATTGTGTCCTCTGCGGAGGGTCTGCACATCGCCGAGGAAAAGGGACTGGACCTGGTGAAGATTTCCCCCCAGGCCACGCCGCCTGTGTGCAAGCTCATGAACTATGGCAAGTACAGGTTCGAGCGCAGCAAGAAGGAAAAGGAAGCCAGAAAGAACCAGCATGTGGTGGAGATCAAGGAAATTCGCATGTCTCCGGGCATCGATGTCGGCGACTTCAACACGAAGCTGAAAAACGCGCAGAAGTTCCTGGCTGACGGCAACCGGGTGAAGGTCTCCGTCCGCTTCCGCGGCCGCGAGATGGCGCATACGGATATCGGCCGGGATCTGCTGAAGAAGTTCGCGGAGCTTTGCGCCGACGTGGCCACGATGGATAAATCCGCCAAAATGGAGGGCCGGCTCATGTCCATGTTCCTGTCCCCCAAGGCCCAAAAGGCCGGAAAATAACACACGAGTTCTTCCCGTCCCCCTGGGAACGGGAGAATAGATGGAAGGAGTACTATTATGCCTAAACTGAAGACCCACAGCGGCGCCAAGAAGCGCTTCAATCTGACGAAGTCCGGCAAGGTCAAGAGAGCGCACGCTTTCAAGAGCCACATCCTCACCAAGAAGGACACCAAGCGCGGCCGTCGCCTGCGCAGCGGCACCTACGCCGACTGCACCAATGAGGCCACCATCCGCAAGATGATCCCCTACAAATAAGAGACGGATATCGTTAGAAATAGGAGGCAATTAAGAAATGGCACGTGTTAAAGGCGCTATGATGGCGCGTAAAAGAAGAAATAAGACGCTGAAGCTGGCCAAGGGCTACTGGGGCGCTAAGTCCAAGCACTTCAAGATGGCCAACGAGCAGGTCATGAAGTCCCTGACCTACG